>ERZ1031292.185-NODE-185-length-23392-cov-5.556027_pt1 | contig 23392 bp, 22 predicted proteins | sample MGYA00518215_ERZ1031292 | MGnify/ENA primary metagenome ERZ1031292 (study PRJEB33718, sample SAMN03159822) | human skin metagenome | collected 2014-02-25 | study: EMG produced TPA metagenomics assembly of the PRJNA266117 data set (Human skin bacterial metagenome... | reverse complement strand
ATGTACATTATCGGACAGTTATATACGGTGGAACCGTAAAAGGCGCCGAGCGCTCCTCGCGCCCGACACCCTTCCATATACCCCTTTTAACGTAACGTTACGTAAACAAGCCCATCTACTTGGTCATGTTGATGCGGACATTGACTTCGCCTTCTTCGGCGATTTTCGCCGCGACGAGCTCCGGGGTCTCCACGCCGTAGTCCAAGCGGTTGATCGGAATGTCGCCCGCGACAATCAGATGGTCGCCCGAGCGCGCGACGTCGAACTCTTGCGTGATGTCGTTCGTCTTGCCATGAATGGTCAGCTCGCCGGTGAGCTCCACGGACCCCACAGTGCCGTCCTCTGGGACGGCGGACACGTCAGCCGGCTCGGTAACCTTGAACGTCGCCTCCGGGTACTCGTCCGTGTGGAAGATGCGGCGGCGCACCGACGAGTCGCGCTTGTCGCTGTCGGACGACAGGTGCTGCATGTCGACGGTGATCTCGCCGGCGGTCAGCGTGCCCTCGGCAATGGTCGCGAAGCCTGTGACCCCGCGCGTGGACGCCGACGTGCTGCGGCGCTCGCCCGGCAGCACCTCCTCGAAGGTGAAACCGGCGGACGTGACGTTGTCGCCTGGGCGGTTAGTCACCTCCCAGTCGCCGTCGATGTCCGTCGAGGCGGCCGAAACCTTGTCGGCGGTGATGCCCTCCGTCTTCACGCCGCCGCCCTTAAACAGGGTCATGAGTAGCGGAACCATGGCCACCAGCACCGCCGCGACGATGAAAATGGATACGACAACGATCAGGGTTGTTCGTGTCTTTGCGCTGGTTGCCGCGCTTTTCTCCACCTGGAAATCACCTCAGCCTTTCAAGTTGCTGGGCTAATTCTACTAATTCGTCACAAAGCGGAGCCAAATCGTCAGGCCCCGCGCCCTCCGCGGCCGCCGTGCGGATGTCCTCCGCTGCGCAGCGCAGCGCAAACAAGCGGTCGCGTAACTCGGCCACCTTGTTGCGGTTCAAAATCACCGCATCCTCGTTGACCGACGTTCCGGCGAGCATCGTGCGCTGTTCGTATGCACGCTGCTTGCACGACGGCCCGCAGTACTTCCGTTTCCTGCCGCGACCACGGTTGACGGGGATTTCCTTCCCGCACCATGCGCACACGGCTTGCTTCTTGGTAAGAGCACGTAGTTTATCCGTCACAGTTACATATTCTATTACATGTGTAGTTGAAGCGAAAGTGCCCGGGAACAATTCGCAGAACTGCACCGTTATACTGGAGCGACTGAAAACAAACGGGTTGAAAAGGATGGTGAGTGCCATGGCTGATCGAGTTCTTCGCGGAAGCCGCATGGGCGCAGTCAGCTACGAAACGGACCGCGATCACGATCTCGCGCCACGCCAGATGGCGAAGTACCGCACCCCCAACGGTGAGGTGTTCGAGGTGCCGTTCGCTGACGACGCCGAAATCCCCGAGGAGTGGATGTGCAAGAACGGCCAGGTTGGCACCCTCATGGAGGGCGAAGGCGTGGAGTCCAAGCCCGCCAAGCCGCCGCGCACACACTGGGACATGCTGCGTGAGCGCCGCAGCATCGAGGAGCTCGACGTCCTGCTCGAGGAGCGTCTTGAGCAGCTGCGCAAGCGCCGCCGCACCGCCGCCCGCATTGCGAAGGAGCAGCAGCAGGCCAAAGAGAGCTAGCTTGCTTTACGACGGCTCACGCAAGTGCCCGCCTCCGCGAAGCGAGATCGCGGGGGCGGGCACTTCCCTATTTTCGGCCGCTACTTCTTGCGCTTGCCGTCGAAGCCGAGCGCGTAGAGCGCCTGGCGGACGGTCTCTTCGCCCAGGTTGATGGCGTCGTTGACGCGGCGGGCGGCCTTGGACTGAACCTTTCCCAGGTTGGCGTTGTCGATTTCGTGCTTGGCCACCGCGCCGAACTCGCCAATGGCGTTAATGATCTGCTCGGGCGCGTCGGCGGCCTTGCGGCGGACGTCGGAAAGCTTCAAGTGCTCCACGGCGTAGACGAACTGGCGGACGGTCTCGGAGGTCAGGTCCTTGACGAAGGTTGCCTTGTCCGCGACACCCCACTTGGTCACCTCGGCCAGCGATGCGGTGGCGAAGCTGGCGTCCAGCTTGGACTCGCCGAGCTTACGGTCCTCAAAGGTGATCGGCACCTCGCGGATGTCGAAGCCCAGCTTGTCCACCTTGTGCGCAATCTCAACCTGGAAGATGTAGCCCTTCTTCGACAGCGAGTCCAGGTCCAGCTCCTCCAGCACCTCGCGCTTGAAGGCGCGGTAGCCGGCGGTCATGTCCGCCACGTCGGTGCCGAGGGCGACCGAGACGTACTGGTTGCCCAACTTGGACAGCAGGAACCGCTTCTTCGGCCAGTTGACCACTTCCCCGCCCTCGACGTAGCGCGAGCCGATGGCAAGATCCGCGCCGTCATCCAGCGCGTCGAGAAGCCTGTGCAGCTCCTCCGGCGCGTGGGAGCCGTCGGCGTCCATCTGCACCAGCACCTGGTAGTCGCGCTCGAGGCCCCAGTTGAAGCCGGCGCGGTAGGCGGCCAACAGGCCGTCCTTGCCAGTGCGGTGCAGCACGTTGACCTCGTCGTGTGCGGCGGCGAGCTCATCGGCCTTCGCGCCGGTGCCGTCCGGCGAGTTGTCGTCCACGACGAGGATGTCCACTGCATCCTTCGTAGCCAGCACACGCTCGACAATAAGCGGGAGGTTCTCCACCTCGTTGTAGGTCGGAATGATCACCAGAGTCTGGTTGGCCACGGTGCTAATTCTCCTCGTATTTACGCTGTTGTTCTCCGGTAGGAGCATACCCCCGCCCGCTGCGGCGCGCGGACACGGCTGCGGCAACCATGAGTGCCGCCCCGGCGGCGACCAACAACCACTCCAAGATCTGCCCGAAGCGCACAGCGGGTGTGGTGCCGGTGCGCAGCGGAAGCGTCTCCATCAAGTGCGCGGGCTCGAAGATTTCCGTCTGTTGGGACACGTGCCCGTCCGGGTGCACGATCGCCGAGACACCCGAGGTGGCGACAACCACCACTGCCCTGTCGGTTTCGATCGCGCGCATCCGGCTCATCGCCAGCTGCTGGTACGTCATGTCCGTGAACCCGAAGGTGGCGTTGTTCGTCGGCGTGGACAGGATCTGGGCGCCGCCGCGCACCGCCATGCGGTACGCCTCGTCCTCCGCAACCTCGTAGCAGGTGGCCACGCCTACTGGGATGCCGCCCATGTGCACCACGCCGTTGTCGCTTCCGGGCTTGAAGTCGCCCGCCAAGTCCACCAGGTCGGAGAAGTTGCGGAAGAAGTCCCGCATGGGCATGTACTCGCCGAACGGCTGCAGGAAGCGCTTGTCGTGGCGCTCCCCCGGCCCAGTGTCCGGATCGAAGACCACCATGGTGTTGCGGGCGCCGACGTCGTCGCGGGTGAGCGTGCCCACCAGCAGGGGCGTATCGACGCCACGCACCGCCGCGCCCACCAGCGCCTCGGCTTCTTTGTCGGCAAACGGGTTGACGTCGGAGGCGTTCTCCGGCCAGAACACCATGTCCAGCTTTTCCCCGGATTCTTTGGCGTCCTCCGCTAGGCGCAGCGTCTCGTTGACGTGGTTGCTCAGCACCGCCCGGCGCTGCTCATTGAAGTCCAGGCCCATGCGCGGCACGTTGCCCTGCACTGCCCCCACGCGGGCCTCGTCGACGGTTGAGCTGTCCTTGCCGACGCCGAGGTTAGCGATCAGCCCGGCGGCCAACGGCAGGATGATGGCGGCGACGGCGGGGCGGCGCGACGTGGCGTCGAGAAGCGAGATGCACCCAACCGCCACGAACACTGTGGCGGCGGTGACCAGCGCGGGCCCACCCCAGGCCGATAGCGCGGCGAGAGGACCGTTGATTTGGCCCCACGCCAGGCGCACCCACGCGAACCCGCCGAAGGGCCACGAGGAGCGCACGAACTCGACCGCCAGGTAGACCAGCGGGAACGCGAACGCGCCGAAGCGCCAGCGGGCCACCAGCACACCGAACGCGCCGGTGGCCAGCGCGTAAAGCGCCATGGTGATCGCCAGCGCGATGTACGGCATGGCTCCGACAAACCCGCCCACCCACGGCAGCAGGAACAGGTAGCAAAACAAGCCGTGGGTGAACCCGAGCAGGGCGCCGAAGCGGGCGGACGGGCGCTCCTGCGCCTCCCCCGCCATGCCCAGCGCCGCGGTGGCGCGCCTGGACCACGGCATGAGTGTCAGCCACAGCAGCGCGATGCCGAGGACCGCGGCCCACCAGTGGCCGATCGGCTCGTACGAGAGGTAGACCAGCCAGCCGGAGAAGGCCGCGAGTCCGAAACGGAGAAACGCCGGCATTTAGCGCGCCCCGCCGGTGCTGTCGCCTGGGTCTTGTGGGCGCTCGTGGCTCTCCATGCGGTACCACTGCTCCAGCTCGTCGGCGTCGATGACCTGCTCCTGCGGCTGCGCATCACCTGGCTGGTTGAAAGAGCCGTAGCTGGTCTGGAACTGCCCCATCGGGGTGGCGTCGTAGACACGCACGCCCAGGTTCTCCACCGCGGCGCGCGCCCGCTTGGTCATGGTCTTGCGGATCAACGCGCGCGTCGGGCCAAACACCAGCGGCAGGCCGATCAGCGAGGTGACAAAGCCGGGGATGACGGAAAGCGTCCAGCCGCCGATGAGCAGCGCGGAATCGCCCGCGAGCTTGCCCACGCTGGAGCGGCCGTGCGCGGCCTGCAGCAGCGAGTTGCGCAGCGCCATGCTGGCTGCGGCGCCGCCGGCGATCATGAGCACGAAAATCGCCAGAATCGCCCAGCCAACACCGATGGCCTTCGCCACCAGAAAAAACGCGAGCGCTTCGACGAGGAAGTATGCGAGAAGAGGAATCGGCATGGCCACGAGGGTACCTGGCTTGGCCGCTACCTCGGCATGTGCCTCCACACCGGCCGCGGCACCACGCGCATGATCGCGGCGAGGACAGCCAGGCGTCGCGGGATCCACACCGAGGCACTCTTGCCACGCGCGGCGACGTCCACCACCGCGTCCGCAACCACGTCCGGGGTCACCGACATCACCGCCGGTGTCATCCCTTGCGTCATCTTGCCGATGACGAAGCCCGGCCGCGCGAGGATGAGGTTGAGCCCGCTGCCGTGCAGCCGGTCCATCAGGCCCTGGCAGAACGCGTCCAGGCCCGCCTTGGTGGAGCCGTAGACGTAGTTGGCGCGGCGCGCCCGCCACCCCGCGATGGAGGAAAAGGCGTAGATCTCGCCGCGCGTCATCTCGTCGGCAAGCACTGTCAGCATGCTCACCTGTGCGAGGTAGTCCACCGTGGCGATGCGGGCGGCCTCGCGTTCGTCGCGCTCTGCGAGATCCTGGTCGCCGAGGATGCCAAACGCCACGATTGCGGTGGTCACCTCGCCCGCCTCGCGCACGATGCGCCGGTGCGATTCGAGGTCGGTGGCGTCGAAGTCGAGCGTGCGCACTGCGGCGGCACCCGCGGCGAGCAATCGCTTCTCGACGTCCTGCAGTCCCCCGTTACCCCTGGCCGCGAGCACGACCTCGCGGCCCTGGCAGACGCGTTCGGCGATCTCGCCGCCGATGTCGCTGCGCGCCCCGAGCAGAAGCACGACACCCTGCCCGGTTGAACCATGCCTGGTGGAGCTAGGCATTGTCGCTGCCCAGCGTGCGGCGGGTGTGGTTCAGCGTCTCGATTCCGTCTGCAGTCATGCGCACAATGTCCTCGATGCGCATGCCCCACTTGCCCGGCACGTAGATGCCGGGCTCGATGGAAAACGCCATGCCTTCGCGCAGCACTACGGCGGAGCCGGCGATGATGAACGGCTGCTCGTGGCCGGAAAGACCGATGCCGTGGCCGAGACGGTGGGTGAAGTACTCGCCGTAGCCGGCGTCTGCGATTACGTCGCGGGCTACGGCGTCAAGTTCGCCTGCGGTGATGCCGGGCTTGGCGGCCTGGCACGCGGCGTCGAACGCGCGCTCCAGCACCGCGTAGGCCTCGAGGAAGTCCGTTGGCGCTTTGACCACATCGCCCACCACGTGGGTGCGGGTGCAGTCGGACTGGTAGCCAGACGGTAGCGCGCCGCCAAGGTCCACCACCACCGGGTCGCCCTCTTCGAGGACGCGGTCGGAGAAGTCGTGGTGCGGGTTGGAGCCGTTTGGCCCAGAGCCGACGATGACGAACTGCACGTTCGCGTGTTCTTGAAGGATCAGCGCGTGCAGCTCGTCCGCGATCTCGCGCTCCGTGCGGCCCGGCTTGAGCAGCTCGGCGGCGCGCTCGTGCACGCGGTCGATGGCGGCGCCGGCCTTCTCCAGCTCGGCGACCTCTTCGGCGTCTTTGACCATGAACAGCTCCGCCACCGCGTCGGAGGCAAGCTCGGTCTCGGGCAAAAACGCCTGCAGCGCGAAGACGTGGTCCGCGGTCAGCGACGACCCCAGGCCCACAGTGCCGTCGCTGAGTTTGTCCGCCACCAGCTGGTACGGGTTTTCCCCGTCGCGCCAGCCGACCACCTCGACGTCTGCGGCGCCGTCCAGGCCCAGCGACTGGATGTCCGTCACCGGTGCCACCACGGTGGCGCCGCCTGGCGCGATCACCAGCGCGGTGAGTCGCTCGTGCGAGGAAGTCCAGGAACCGGTGAGGTAGGCGAATTCCGCGCCGGTGCCGATGACCAGCCCGCCCAAACCGCGCTGTTTGACCAGCTCTGCGGCTTGGCTGCGGCGTTCGGTGTACACATCAGAGTCGAATGCAGTCATGTGCGCCATGGTAGATCGCTAGCATCGTTGCCGTGTTGCCTGCCCTGAACCGCACCGTCGCCCGCCTGAGCACACTCGGCGGCTACTGCTCAGGCGCACTCATCGCCCCCGACATCGTGCTCACATGCGCCCACTTCTTCCGCGAGCGCCCGCTTGCGGGGACGCAGGTGCGTATCGACGGCTCCGTGTTCCCCGTCGACAGCCTCCACCTCGTGCCCGGCACAGACGTTGCACTGGTGCGTCTGCCTGAGAGGATCGATGTCGCCCCGTTCGTGCTCGGGCCGTCGCCGCGACTGCTGTCCCGCACGCTCACGCTCGGCTTCGGCGGCCAGGCCCGCAGCGTCCAAGCCCGGCCGGGTGTCTACCTGGGAACGCTGCCGGTGTCCTGGTCCAGGAAGCGCGTGACCCGCGTCCGGCCCGCTGGCCTGGTGTACGCGAACCCTCCGGCGGTGAAAGGAGATTCCGGCGGGCCCGTGCTGGTCGGCGGCAAGGTTGTCGGGGTCCAGTCGCTCATCCTGGATCCCAGAGGCATCAACCTGCGCATCGCCACCGTGTCGCTGTGGCCGCGGGGGCTTATCCAGCCCCTGCGCCGGCTTTAGTTGCCGATGGCCACTACGCCGCGGCGGATCGCGTCCACGGCCCGGTTGGCGTTGTCCCGGATCTGGTCCGAGTAGCCGGTCTTCTTGATCTGCTCGAGCAAGTCGATCACCTGGCGGCACCAGCGCACGAAGTCGCCGGGGGTGAGCTCTGCGCCCGATTCCGCAGCGGCTGCCAGGGCGTAGCCCAGCGGCGCTCCGGCGGCCCACTGGTGGATGGACAGGCAGAACCCGGGATCCGGCAGGCGGGTTGCGGGCAAGTTGTGGCGCTGTTCGTCTGAAACCAACTCACCGTAGATGCGCATCGTCTCGTTCATCGCGTCGGCCATGGCGTCGGTGGCGGCCTCGGGGCTGCCGCCGGTGGCGCGGCGGTTCTCAAACACCACCATGGAGGCCACGCCGGCCAGCTCGGCCGGGTCCAGCTCGTCCCAGATCCCGCGCTTGAGGCACTGCGCCACCAGCAGATCGGAGACGTTGTGGATGCGGGACAGGCGCTCGCCTTCGTCGGTGACCTGCGGTTCGCCGTCGTGAAGCTCGACGTAATCCATCTCCGTGAGCAGACCGATGATGCGCTCGAAGGTGCGGCCCAGCGAGTCGGTAGATGTGTCCACGCGGCGCTCCAGCTTGGCCAGAGCGCGCTCCTCGCGCACGATCTCCTCGGCGGTGCGGGCCAACAGCTCGCGGTCCGCCGCCGGCCAGTCGTGCACCGGGTGGTTGCGGATGGCCTCGCGCAGCGCGGTGATCTTCTTGTTCGGCCGCACCCGGGACTGCTCGCGCAGGCGCTTCGGGGCGTCGAAGTGGCCGCGGTGCAGAAGGCTCGCCACCTTGCGGGCGTGACGACGCGGCTGGTCCTGCATGTGGCGCGGCACCTTGATGCGGCCCACCACCAGCGGCGGGTTCTTAAACGCCGCGGCGTCGATGCGCCCGGACCAGCCACGCTCCGTGGTCACCCAGGGGCGCGGGTCGTGCGGCTTGCCCGCGGGCTGCACCACGGCGGCGAGCTCCGGCTTACGCTTGCTCGGCAGCGCGATGACCTGGCCCACCTGCAGTGAGCCGAGGATCTTGATCGTCTCGGTGCGGCGGCTGTCCAGGTGGTCGCGCCGTGCCTGCTTCTCCTCCTCAGACAGGTCCCGGCGCAGTTGCGAGTACTCAACCAGCTCGGAGGCTGCGTCGTCGCTAGGCGGAGCGAACGCGGAGATGTCGCGCTCGAGCTTGGTGCGCAGCGAGCGCACCTTCTGCTGCAGCCGTTCGATGTCGCGCACCTCGCCGACCACCGAGCGGTCCGTCTGGAACTGGGCGAAGGACTGCTCGATAAGGCGGATGGAGTCGTCGAAGCCGTTCATGGCCAGCATGTTGATGGCCATGTTGTAGCCGGGCTGGAACTGGGAGATCAGCGGGTAGGTGCGCGTGGACGCCAGCCCCGCCACCTGGTGCGGGTCCATCGCGGGCGCCCACTGCACCACGGCGTTGCCGATGTGGTCGATCCCGCGGCGTCCTGCGCGGCCGGTGAGCTGGGTGTACTGGCCCGGGGTGAGGTCCACGTGGGCCTCGCCGTTGAACTTGACCATCTTCTCCAGCACCACCGTGCGAGCCGGCATGTTAATGCCCAGCGCAAGGGTCTCGGTGGCGAAGACGACCTTGACCAGCCCGCGGACGAACAGCTGCTCCACGATGTGCTTGAACGCGGGCAAAAGCCCCGCGTGGTGGGCGGCGAACCCGCGCATCCATGCGGTGCGCACCTGGCGGAAGTTCAGCACCTCCAGGTCCTCTTCGGGGATGCCGTCCACGCCGTTGTCGATAATCTGCTCGATTTCGGCGCGCTCTTCGGGCGTGGTGAGTTCCTTGCGCGAGCGCAGGCATTGGAACAGCGCGCCGTCACAGCCCGCGCGGGAGAAGATGAACACGATCGCCGGCAGCATGTCCTGGCCCTGGAGGGCGGAGACAACCTCGGGCCGGCCGACGGGGCGAACCTTGTCCTGGCGGCGCGAACGCCCACTGCGCGAGCGGGAACGGAAACCTCTCCCCTCCTCGAAGTCACGCCGGCCCTCGTCGGAAGAGCCCGCCTCGATGCGCTCGATGGCGTGCTCGAGGCTGCGGTTGACCCGCCCGTCCGTGCCAGGCTCGAACAGCGGAAACATCTTGCGGCCAACCATCATGTATTGGCTCAGCGGCACGGGGCGGTGCTCGGAGACGATGACTTCGGTGTCGCCTCGCACTGCGTCGAGCCACTCGCCGAACTCTTCGGAGTTGGACACGGTGGCGGACAGGCCGATCAGGCTGACGGAATCGTCGAGGTTGAGGATGATCTCCTCCCACACCGCGCCCCGGTCGCGGTCGGCCAGGTAGTGGATCTCGTCCATCACCACGTGTGTGAGCCGGTCCAGCTGGGGCGACTCCGCGTACAGCATGTTGCGTAAGACCTCGGTGGTCATCACCACGATCTCGGCGGAGCCGTTGATGCTGGTGTCGCCGGTGAGCAGGCCCACCGCGTCCTCGCCGTGCTCGGCGACTAGGTCGTGGTACTTCTGGTTGCTCAGCGCCTTAATCGGTGGGGTGTAGAAGCACTTCGTGCCGCGGTGCAGGGCGAGCGCGACGGCGAACTCGCCGACGATGGTCTTGCCCGAACCGGTGGGCGCGCACACCAGCACGCCACGGTCCTGCTCCACCGCCTGGCAGGCCTGGAGCTGGAAGTCGTCGAGAGCAAATGGCTTCGCCTCGGCGAATTCCCGCAGAAACGATGTACCAGGATCGGGGGAAAGCATGCCCCCTACAGTACGTCCCTGAAATCTGCGCCGCCCGCGTAGCCCCGCGGCGAGGAATTGTGCTGAGCTTCCGGCGCGCGCTGCACCGGTGCCGGGCGCTCAATCGGCTCCGCACCGATGCTGCTGGCGCGGCCAACGGGCGTCGGCGCTGCAATCGGGCCGGAGGCTTCCTCGTCGTCCAGATCCATCCAGTCGGGGCGCTCGCGCTTTTGCTTGCGGTCGTTCCAGCGGCAGAACTGGAAGGCCATCTCCACCAGCAGGCAAATGGAGATAGCCAGCGCCACCATGGAGAACGGGTCCTGGCCCGGCGTCATCACCGCAGCAAAAATGAAAATACCGACAATGATAATCCGGCGCTTGTCTTTGACGTGCTCGTAGCGCAGGATGCCCAGCAGGTTGAGCATGATAATGATCAGCGGCACTTCGAAGCTGACACCGAAGATGACGATGAGCGCGAGGAGGAAGTTGTAGTACTCCCCTCCTGAAAGCGCCGCAATCTGGACCTCGGAGCCCATGGACATGAGCACATACAGGCCCTTGTCCAGGACGAAGTACGCGAGCAGCGCACCGGAGACGAACAGCACAACCGCGATGGTGACGAAGCTGAACGTGTAGCGGCGCTCGTTCTTATGCAGGCCCGGGGTGATGAAGTTCCAGATCTGCGCCAGCCACACCGGGGACGACAGCACAAGGCCTGCCAGAGCGCCTACTTTCAGGCGCAGCATGAACATCTCAAACGGGTTAGTGGCCAGCAGGCGGCATTCGCCGTCGCCGGTGAAATCCGCCCTAAGCTCGGGCGGCAGGTTGCAGTAGGGGCCGCGGATAATCTCGCCCAGCGGCATCATGCGCGGCGGGGCGGTCTGGTACCAGATGAACCCGATGATGGTGCCGACCACAATGGCGGCCAGCGAGATGATGACGCGGCGGCGCAGCTCCTGCAGGTGCTCCACCAGCGACATCTCGCCGGTAGGGTTCTTCTGTTTCTTCGGCCTCTTGGGGGTTTTCGTGCGTGCCATCAGGCAGACTTAGCGCGGATTGTTCTCCGGGCGCTCCCAGAAGTCCGCCTCCTGGGCAGCGCTGCGGGTCTCCTGCGTCGGCGCGGCGTCGATTTGACGCTGCTGCGCCGGGGTTTCCGCCCCGTCTTCGTTGCGCATCTCCTTGACCTCGGACTTGAAGATGCGTGCGGAGCGACCCATGGAACGCGCTAGGTCCGGCAACTTGTTTGCGCCGAACAGCAGCAGCACGACGAAGATGACGATAATGAGCTCGGTCCATCCAATGTTTGGCATGGGTTGTCCTTTCCGAAAACGGTCTAACGCGCAGATTAGTCTAACGCGTCGAGCCCGCGATGCACGCGGGACATGGCCTCGTCGGCGAGTGCTGCTGGTTCGACGATGCGCACCCGGTCCGACTGGCTCAGGCAGAAGCGCACCAACCAATCGTCGCTGCCGTAGCGCATGGTCGCGGGGATCCACTCCCCTGGCGCGCCAGCATGCTCCGGGGCATTGTCCAGCTCGATCTCCCAGTAGTCAGCCAGCCAAGTCGCGTCCGGGTGGATCAGCAACTTCGCTTGTGCTCGATCGGCCATGCCGAACGGGTCCGCTGGGTCAAAGTCAGTGTCGAAGTCGGTGGCGGCCGAAGGGGCGTCGAGAAGCTCGGCGCTTTGGATCCTGTCCAAGCGGAACGTACGCATCTCGCCGTGCTGCGCGGCGTGGAGGTAGGTCGCCCCGGATTGGTGGAACAGGCTCGCGGGGTCAATTTCGCGCTCGGTGACTGTGTCCGAAGACGCAGAGAAATACGTGATGCGCAGCTTGCGCTTGGTCGCCAGCGCTTCGGCGACGGTGCCGGCAACACCCGCCTCACCGGTGTGTTCCGCGTCGCCGACCGCCTGCGATTTGGTCACCGCGCGGATCTTCTCGGCGGCGGTGCGCACGGCGCGGCCGTCCACGAGCCCCGGCATGGTCTCCAGGGAATCCAGCAGGATCAACAGGGCGCTGGCCTCTGCGGGCGACAGGCGCAGCGGCGTGGTCATCCCCTGGTCATCTTTGATATTGACGCCCTTCCAGGAGTACTCCAGGTCGATCATCTCGCCGGGCCCGGTGCCCACGCCGGAGAGGAACAGCAGCTCGAAATCGTCGCGCACCTGCATCGGGTCCGCGCCCAGGTCGCGGGCGATTTCCATCGGGGTCAGCCCCGGGTGGTTCGAGGAATAGGCCAGCAGGTTGAGCAGGCGCACGACGCGCTCTTGGCGCTTGAAGTCCACGGCCATCAGTTCTCCCCTTCCAGTGCAGTACGCAAAAGCTTGACGACGTCCTCACGGACCTCCAACGGCTCCACCGCGAGCACGTTTCCGGCGAGGCTGGCGATGGTGCGCACGGCCCAGTCGCGGTCCACGCCGCGCAGCGTGATGGCGTCCATCTCCCCTCCCGCGCCGACTTTGGAGGCGCGGGAGCCGCGCTGGGCGAGTTCCTCGCCGGTGCCGTGGGTGACGGTGACGGTGGCGTCGATAAGCTCACCGCGAAGCGTTTCCTCCACCAGTGCCTGCAGGTCGCCCGCACGTTCGTGGAACGCGTCCGAGTGGCGCACCTTCTTCAGCCGGGAGATTTTTTTCAGGCGGAACACGCGCACGTCGTCGCGGTCGATGTCGTAGCCGGCGAAGTAGGCGCGGTTGTTCAAGGACACCACGCCCCACGGGTCGGCGACGCGGCGCTCCGGGTCCTTGCCAGGGGCGCGGACGAAGTCGAAGGAGATGCGCTGCTTGGCCTGGACGCACTTCACGATGGCGCGCAGCGTGTCGGGGCGCAGCTGGAAGATGTCGTTGGACACGTTCATTAGCGCAGGCGCGTCCATGGAACGCGTCGCCCCGGATGCGGCGAGCTTGGTCCAGCCTGAGCGGGCGAACTCGCCGAGCGAGCCCGGCTTGCTCAAATCCGCGGCAAGGCCCACCACGGAGGCCTCTTCGGCGGTGAGGTCCACGGCCGGCAGCTCGTAGAGGTCCTTGACCACCCACACTTCGCCGTCCTGGTAGCGTGCGGGCACGCCGAGGTCGCGCAGTTCGCGCACGTCGCGCTCAATCAGGTGGGTGGCGGCGTCGCGGGTGCGGCCGCCATAGCCGTCCACGTGCTTTTGCACCCAGGCCACGTCGCGTTTTGCGGGCGAGGCCAGCAACGCAAACGTGAGCCCGACTTGGCGCACGACCATGTCGTTGTCGTTGGCCACAGCGACCTACCCTTCTTCGGCTTCCTGCGCCCGCACCCAGCTGATCAGGTCGGCTGCGGCGTCGTCCGCGGTGGCGAACGGGTCCTGCAGCTCCACCGTGCGGGGTTCCGGGCGGTTGACCTTCAAGTGCACCCAGTCGACACTATGCGCAAGGCCCCGCTCGCGCACGGCGGAAAGGAACTCGCCGCGGATGGCGGCTCGCGTAGTCGCTGGCGGGTTGTCCACCGCCACCTCGATGGCGGCGTTGTCGATCCACCGCGCCGCGAGCCCCTTGCGCTCGAGCAGGTAGAACAGGCCGCGCTGCGGGTTGATGTCGTGGTACGTCAGGTCGATCTGGGCGAGCTTCGGGTTGTCCCAGCCGCAGCCGAGGCGGTCTTTGAACTGGGTGAGCAGCTTGCGCTTGATCACCCAGTCAATCTCCGTGTCCACGCCCGAGAAATCCTGCGTGGCAATGGCGTCGAGCACGCGGCCCCACAGGTCCACCACGCGCGCCATCTCCTCGTTCGGCGTGCCCTCGTCCGGGCGTTGTTCAAGCCAGCGCTTCGCGGCCTCGAGGGTGCGCTGCTGCACCTCGAGCGCGGTGACGGTGCCGCCCGCTGCAAGGTTGAGTTCGGTGGCGCCTGTGGGGTCGGCGGCGATGTCGCGGATATGCGCGATCGGGTCTGCGAGCTCCATGTCCGGCAAGTCGAAGCCGGCCTCCAGCATTTCGATGACCAGCAGCATCGAGCCGACTTTCAGCGCGAACGTGGGCTCGGACATGTTGGAGTCGCCCACGATCACGTGCATGCGGCGGAAACGGTGGGAATCCCCGTGCGGCTCGTCGCGGGTGTTGATGATCGGCCGGGTGCGCGTGGTGGCCGACGAGACGCCCTCCCAGACCTGGTCCGCGCGCTGGGAGATGACGAACTTCTTGTCCGCGATCTTGCCGGCGCCGCAGATCAGCTGGCGCGTGATCAGAAACGGCAGCAATTGCTGGCCGAAAGATTTCAACGCGAGCTCGCGACTGATCAGGTAGTTCTCGTGCGCGCCGTAGGAATTCCCGCGCGAATCCACGTTGTTTTTGAACAGGTAGGTCGAACCCGCGAAGCCGTCGTTACGCAGCGCCTTGTCGCACTGCTGCGACAACCGGTGGAAGATCCGCTCCCCCGCCTTGTCGTAGGCCAGAAGCTGGCTCAGCGAGTCGCACTCCGCGGTCGCGTACTCCGGGTGCGAACCCACATCCAGGTACAAACGCGAAGCGTTAGCGGTGAAGACGTTGGAACTGCGGTGCTGCGCAACAACCGGGCGAAACAGGTAGCGCGCCACCTCCTCGGGCGTGAGCACCTGGCGCGAGCCGTCGTAGGCGGCCACGCCGAACTCTGTTTCCACGCCCATCACGCGGCGCGGGTAGCTGGTTGCCAGCTTACTGCCCGCCCTTCTGCACAAACGACTTCACAAACTCCTCCGAGTTGGAGTCCAGCAGCGCGTCAATCTCGTCGAGCAGGTCGTCGGTGCCGGAGGTATTGATCTGGGCCTGGCCGGCAGATTCCGCGGAGACGGCCTCGCCGTGGTTGTCCCCGCCGCCACCGGAAGCGTGTGTCTGTTGCGTAGCCATAGATGCAACCTTAGCGCTCTGGAGCCAGCCCCAGGCCGGAAAGCAGCTCGCGTGTTGCCGCGGATGTTTCGATCAACTCCCCCACGTCCGCCTTGGTGTGGCTGCCCACAAGATCCAGCGGCACCCGGTAGAGCTGCCCGTCCACGGTGAACAGCATGGACTGCCAGTTCGAGGCCGTTAAGTCCTCGGCGAACTTCTCGCCTGCACGCCCCCGGAAGTAGGCGCGGGTGTCCTCCGGCGGGTGGACCGCAGCTTCTGCGATCTTCTCCGCGCTGACCATCGTGCGCATCGCTCCCTTGCGCACCAGCGCGTGGTACAGGGAGCTTTCGGGGTCGATGTCCGCGTACTGCAAATCAATCGCCTGCAGCTTGGCCTGGGTCGCCCCGCGCTGCTCAAACCTGCGCACCAGCGCCCACTTCGCCGTCCAATCCAGCCGGTCGGCGGTGGACAGCGGGTCGCGCTCAAGGTCGTCGAGGACCTCGCCCCACAGTTGGAGCACTTGCTTATCGACGTCGCTCCGCCCCTCACACCTTCTCCTGTATTCACGGAGGATGGAGATCGCGGTCAACCTTTGGCCGTCAAGAAGCTCGAGCTCATGTGTGAGCGTGGGATCGTGGCTGACCGCCTTGATTTCCTCGACCGGGTTTTTCAGTCGCAGGTCCGAGAAATCCACACCGGCCTCGATGGCGTCGAGCACCAGCGAGGTCATGCCGAGTTTGAGGAAGTTGGAGAACTGGCTCATGTTCGCGTCACCCACGATGACGTGCAGGCGGCGGAAGTCCTCCTCCGGTGCGTGCGGCTCGTCGCGCGTGTTGACGATGCCGCGGTTGAGCGTGGTCTCCAGCGAAACCTCCTGCTCGAAGTAGTCCGCGCGCTGCGAGATCTGGAAGCCCGGTGTCTCCGACTCCTGGCCGATGCCCACGCGTCCCGCGCCGATGATGACCTGGCGGGCGACGAAGAACGGGATCAGCGCCTGGGTGAGGTTTTCGAAGTTGGTGTGGCGCGAGTACAGGTAATTCTCGTGGCTGCCGTAGGAGCGGCCCTTGCCGTCGACGTTGTTCTTGTAGAACTTCAGCGGCGGGCACGGTTCGTGCTTGGCCAGCACGGAAACCTGCTGCTCCCACAGCTCGCGGATGCACGCGGCGGCGTCATTGAGGACGATGTCGCCGGCGGCGTCGTAGACCATCGCGTCAAACGCGTTCGAGCACTCCGGACTGGAGTATTCCGGGTGCCCGTGGTCGACGTAGTAGCGCGCGCCATTGGTGGTGACCACGTTGGCCACCCCGATCGCGTTCGCGTCCACGACCGGCACGCTGCGGTAGCGCTGCAGGTCGAAGCCGCGGGCATCCTTCAGCGGGGCCTCCTCCGCATAGTCCCAGCGGGTGCGGGCCTGGGTGCGCAGCGCCGCGTAGGCGACCACCGCGTGCGTGGAGGTGACCAGGGGGCTGATCTGCGGGTTTTCCGGGCAGGTGATGCCGTACTCCGTCTCGGTTCCCAAGTAACGCGTCATAAGTGACGAGCCTACAGGCGTGCCCGTGTTTGGAAGATAATACGATCGGACGTATTTTATTTAGCTATGACTTCCGTAACACAGCCCGGTGTGGCCGCGCCGCAGACCGAGCGCAAATTCTTCGGTCAGCCCTGGGGGCTGGCCAACCTCTTCGGCATTGAGCTGTGGGAGCGCTTCAGCTTCTACGGCATGCAGGCGCTTTTGGCCTACTACATGTACTACTCCACGACCGAAGGCGGCCTCGGCATCGACGAGCCGACCGCGCTGAGCCTGGTCGGCGCCTATGGCGGCTTCGTGTACATGATGGCCCTGCTCGCCTCCTTCGTGGGCGACCGCATTCTCGGCGCCGAGCGCACGCTGTTCTACTCGGCGATTTTGGTCATGGTCGGCCACGTCGTGCTCGCCCTCGTTCCGGGCGCCACAGGACTCGCCATCGGTCTGGTGTGCGTCGGCATCGGATCCGGCGGCGTGAAGACGGCGACCCAGGTGGTGCTCGGCGACCTGTACACCCGCGAGGACCCGCGCCGCGACGCAGGCTTTTCCATCTTCTACATGTCCGTCAACATCGGCGGCCTGCTCGGCCCCGCGATCACGGGCTGGGTGTGGGGCAAGGCAGGTTTCCACTGGGGCTTCGGCCTGGCCGCCATCGGTATGGCCATCGGTCTGGTGCAGTACATGCTCATGCGTAGATCCACCATCGGCGCAGCCGGCTCCGAGGTGCCCAACCCGCTGCCGCGCTCGAAGTGGGCGCCCGTCGGTTTCAGCGCGCTGGCCGTTGCCGCGATCGTTGTCGGTCTGCTCACCACGGGCATCCTGCCGCTGGACTTGCTGAGCTGGGTCGTCTTCGCAATCGCCCTTGCTGCGACGGTCATCCTGCTGTGGGAGATGTTCGCCTCCGACAAGGTCACCGCTCACGAGAAGTCGCGGCTGACCGGCTACATCCCGCTGCTCGCCGGCTCCGTGGCGTTCTTCGCCATCTTCCAGTCCCAGTTCACCGTGGTGGCGCTGTACACCGACCAGCGCGCGAACCTGGACTTCTTCTGGACTGAGCTCGAGCCCTCGCAAGTGCAGTCCTTCAACCCGCTGTTCATCATCATCTTCGCCCCGATCTTCGCCACCATGTGGACGAAGCTGGGCGAGCGCCAATGGGCGTCTGCCACGAAGTTCGGCGTGGCCAACATCATCATCGGCCTGTCGCTGTTCATCTTCCTGCCGTACGTGGGCAAGGGCGAGAACTCCACCCCGCTCGCAGTGCTGGTGCTGATTCTGTTCCTGTTCACCATGGGTGAGCTCCTGTTGTCGCCGGTCGGCAACTCGCTGGCCACCAAGGTCGCACCGGTGGCGTTTAAGTCGCGCCTGTTCGCGGTGTGGCTGATGTCCGTATCCATGGGTACCGCGCTATCCGGCGTCCTCGGCTCGCTGTACAACCCGAACGACGCGACCGCGGAGCGCACCTTCTTCCTCACGCTGTCCGCGGTCACCATCGCGCTTGGGTTGGTGCTTATCGCGATCAGCCGTTGGGTCGTGCGCAAGTTTGGGGACGTGCGCTAGGCGGAGCTTGCGTCGCAAAGCTAAAGCTCGTTACTCGCACCTCGTCTATCAAAAACGAGGTGCAGGTAACGAGCTTTACGCGTTGAATGCCCTACCAGCCGCGCTCGGCCAGGCGGTGCGGCGCGGGAAGGTCGGCGACGTTGATGCCCACCATCGCCTCGCCCAGGCCGCGGGAGGCCTCGGTGACCACCGCGATGTCGTTCCAATTCTTCGTTGCCCTGACCACGGCCTTCGCGCGAGCTTCCGGGTTGCCGGACTTGAAGATGCCGGAACCAACGAAGACACCGTCCGCGCCGAGCTCCATCATGAACGCGGCGTCCGCCGGGGTGGACACGCCGCCGGCGACCAAAAGCGGCACCGGCAGCTTGCCGTTCTCCGCCACCTGCGCGACCAGCTCGTACGGCGCCTGCAGCTCCTTGGCTGCGACGTAGAGCTCGTCGCGGTTGTTGGCCCAAATGGCCTGCAGCGCGGCGATCTCGCTGGTGATCTTGCGGATGTGCTTGGTGGCCTCGGAGACGTCGCCGGTGCCGGCCTCGCCCTTGGAACGGATCATGGACGCGCCCTCGTTGATGCGGCGCAGCGCCTCGCCCAGGTTGGTCGCGCCGCAGACGAACGGCACGGAAAAACCGCGCTTGTCAATGTGGTTGACGTAGTCCGCGGGGCTGAGCACCTCGGATTCGTCGATGTAGTCCACGCCCAGGTGCTCGAGGATCTTCGCCTCCACCGCGTGACCGATGCGCGCCTTGGCCATGACCGGGATGTCGACGGCTTCGATGATGCCCTCGATGAGGTCCGGGTCGGACATGCGGGCCACGCCACCCTGGGCGCGGATGTCGGCAGGCACGCGCTCCAGCGCCATGACTGCGGACGCGCCTGCATCCTCGGCGATCTTGGCCTGCTCGGGCGTGACCACGTCCATGATCACGCCGCCGATGAAATTCTGGTTCATCTGTTCTGCCTTAGACATACCGCTTAGTCTGCCCCGCCAACTGGTAGATTCCAAGTGCCAGTTCTATTTAGTTTCTTTGGACCAGTTGATGCTGCTGTATGTCTCCCGCGACCGCCCAACGCCCATCCCCGCGCAGATCGCCGCGGGCATCCGCGACGCTGTCGCCAGCGGGGCGCTCTCACCTAACGACGCCATCCCGTCCACTCGAGCCCTCGCCGAGCAGCTCGGCGTGTCCCGCGGCAGCGTGGTCACCGCGTACGACCAGCTCGAAGGTGAGGGCTACCTTCTGACCAGCCAGGGCGCCCCGACGCGGATCCACCCGGACCTCACCGTCGCGGCGCCGTTACCCCAACCCACCGCCGGCACGCCTGCCCGCACAACCCTGAAGGCCCGAATCTCGCTCAAGCCCTCGCCCGGCAGCGCGGGCACCATCCGCCCCGCAACCTGGCGTAAGGCGTGGCGTGAGGCAGCCGCGGAGCCCGGCAATTCCGTGGACAAGTCCGGCGAGCCCGAGCTGCGCCACGCCGTGGCCGAGCACCTCCGGCTCGCACGAAGCATGCGCGTGTCCCCGGACCAGATTGTGGTCACCGGCGGCTCCCGCGAGGGACTCATGTGCATCCTCTTTGCGCTTGGTCCAAACCTGCGCGTGGGCGTGGAAGACCCCGGGCACCCGGGACTGCGGCGCGTGATCCCGCTCGGCGGCCACGAGGTCGTGGAATGCGCCACGGACACCGACGGCGTCGTGGTGAACGCCCTCCCCGACTCTCTCGACGCCCTGCTGGTCACCCCGTCGCACCTCTACCCCTTCGGCGGCGCCATGCCCGCAGCCCGTCGTGTGGAGCTGCTCGAGTGGGCCGCGCGCACCGACACCGTGGTAATCGAAGACGACTTCAACACCGAGCTGCGTTACCGCATCTCACCGCAGCCGGCGCTGTCCTCGCTGGCCACCCGCGCGGACGTGCTCACCCTCGGCACGTTTTCCACGCTGCTCTCCCGCGAGCTCGCCGCCGGCTACGTCGTCGCCTCGCCAGCGACCGCCGAGGCTTTGCGCGAGGTCCGCAGCGTCCTCGGCATGCCGGTCTCCTCCGTCACCCAGCGGGCCATCGCGCACTTGCTTAACGACGGCGTCGCCCGCCGCGCATCCCGCGCCGTCCACCGTGGATTAGCGCAGCGACGCGAGGTCTTGAACGAGCGACTAGTCCCGCTGTTCCATGGCGCCCGACTCGCGCCCGGCGACGGCGCGGACCTCACGGTGCGCTTCAGAACCCGAGAAGAGCGGGACGAGTTTGAAACGCGTCTGCTTGAGGCCGGTATCGAATCCGGGCACGAATCCACCTTGTGGACCAACAGCGGAGACGGCTTAGTGCTGAGCTTTGCTCACCTCAACTCCGGCGATTTCGATGTTGCTGTCGACACAGTTGCGCAGACGCTCGCTACCCTGGGCCGAGCCCAGACGTGAAGCGAAAGAGGGAACGGATATGGACGAGACCAACTACCTACTGAACTCACCTGCAAATGCACGGGCGCTGCGCGAGCGTCTCGTTCGTCTTGAAGGCAACGTCGCCGAGCGCAAGGAACTCGCATCCGACGCAACAAGCTTTGCGGGTCAACACTTTGATGTCGTTGTCGTCGGAGGCGGATTCGCCGGGACCGCGGCAGCGATCAATCTCGCGCGAGCGAACAGGAAGGTATGCCTCGTGGACGCGGGTACGCCTAGGAACCGCAACAGTGAGCACATGCATGGCGTGATCGGCCTCGACGCAGCGAATCCCTCCGCACTTCTTGCCCGCGGCCACGCCGAGTTCGTGTCGTACGGGGGTCTACTTTTCGACGGACGCGTAGACGCCCTAGAGCACATGGCCGCGGGCGATTGGTCCGTGAAGCTCGCGATAGGCGAAGCTTCCACAGCTTCGCAGGTGCTGGTTGCAACCGGAATCACGGATGTGCTTCCCGACGTCCCTGGGTTGAGCGAGATGTGGGGAACCCGTGTCTTTCACTGCCCCTACTGCCACGGGCACGAAGTCAACGGCAAGAACCTCGGTGTCGTCGGAGGCAAGAACCCGGGGTTCACCACCAGGATCGCAACGTTGCTGACCAAGTGGGCCTCAAGCGTCACGCTTTACGCCAACGGGATGGACCTGAGCCCAGAACAGCGCGAACGCCTTGAACAGTGCGGGGTGGTTCTCGTCGTCAATGACGTATCGCGAGTTTCACCAGCCACTGACGACGACCACGCCGTCGAGATCGCCACTGGCTCAGAGTCGATTCGTTATGAAGCCTGCTTCACTGGTCCGGAGTTCAAGCCGAACGACGAACTCCTCCGAGGAGCTGGCTGCACTGTTGCAGATGGCTGGGTCCAGGTGGAAGGAGGAAAGACCTCGCAGCCTGGACTATGGGCGGTCGGCAACGTAGTTAGCTCGCCGGATCAGGTCTCTCAAGCGCTCGGATCGGGTGCCGCCGTGGCTATCGCCATCGACCAGCATCTCTTCGACCAGAACTAGACGACGGAAAGCGAGCCGTTTACCCGATGACCTCCGCGGCAACGACGCGCTTGCCGTGGCGGCCGGTGATGCGTGCCCACTCGTCGGGATTGGCGGTGTTCGGCATGTCCTCACTCTCGTCCTGCTCGGCGCGGACAGCCTGGCGCAGGTGCTCTTCGGTCAGGCCCGCGGTAGATACGCCCGAGAGGTGGTCCTTGATCGCCAACTTCTTGGCGCGGTCCACCACGTTGGCGATCATCGCGCCGGAGACGAAGTGGTGGTAGTGCAGGGTTTCGGCGGAGCCGTCGACAAGCTCTAAGCGTACAAAGGGGCGCGGGGCGAACATGGCGTCGGCGGTGGCGTCGATAAGCACCTCGCGCGGGGATGCAAGCGGGACCTCGTCGGTGATGTAGCGCGCGAGGATGTCTTTGGCCTCGTCCTTGTTGGGGCGGGAGACGCGGATTTTGATGTCCAGGCGGCCCGGGCGCAGGATGGCCGGGTCGATGAGTTCCTCGCGGTTGGTCGCGCCGATGACGATGACGTTGGCGATGTCCTCCACGCCGTCGATCTCGGTGAGCAGCTGTGGCACCACCGTGGTCTCCATGTCGGAAGAGACGCCGGAGCCGCGGGTGCGGAAGATGGATTCCATCTCGTCGAAGAAGACGATCACCGGGTTGCCTCCGGCGGCGAGTTCGCGGGCGCGCTCGAAGATCAGGCGGATGCGGCGCTCGGTTTCGCCGACGAACTTGTTTAAAAGCTCGGGGCCCTTGACGTTGATGAAGTGCGCCTGTCCCCCGTCGCCGATGCGCTGCGACAGCGAATTCGCCACCGCCTTAGCGATGAGCGTCTTGCCGCAGCCGGGCGGGCCGTACAGCAGCAGGCCCTTTGGCGGGCGCAGGTCGTAGGCCTGGTAGAGCTCCGGGTGGGAAAACGGCAGCTCCACCGAATCCTGGATGGTCTCGATCTGGGAGGCCAAACCGCCGATGTCGGCGTAGGTGACATCCGGGACCTCGTCGAGGGAAAGCTGATTGACCTCCGTTTTTGCGATGCGCTCAAACGCGTAGCCGGCAGACGCGTTGACTAGCACCGTGTCGCCGGCGCGGGCGGCTTCGCGCAGCGGCTCGGCGAGCATAACGATCGATTCCGCGCCCTGCTGGTCCGCCACAATCGCGCGGTCCACGCCCACGCGCTCGACCATGGTGGCGAGCTGCCCGGTGGGGTCGAACCCGCAGGTCTCCACCACGATCGTGCCTTCGCCAAGACGCACCAGCGTGCCGGGAACCAGCTTGGAGGGATCCACCAGCGGCGACACCTTCAGCCGCATCCGCCGGCCGGTGGTGTGTACCTCGGCCTCGCCGTCGCGTGGGGCGGGTGCGAGGTAAATCCCGTACGTCGACGCCGGCTCGTTGAGCTCCTCGACCTTCGCATACAGGTCGTTGAGCTTGTCGCGGCTGACTTTCAGCAGCTCAGCGAGCTTCTCGTTGCGCGACCCGAGATCGCGGTTCTTGCGCTTGAGCTCGCGCAGCTCCGGTCCGAAGGCATCGTCGTGGATTTCAGGCATACGTTCGAGCCTACATAGGAGCGAGAGGCTTATCGACGAGCTTTGCGCTGCGGCCGCGGCGGCGTCACCCCGTCCGCAAGCCGGCGCGTCCACACGAGGAATGCCGTGTGGGCGTTCATGCGGTGCTCCGGGCGCGTGGCAAGGCCGTCGACCTTCCACTCGCGCAGCAGGGTCTCCCACGCGCGCGGCTCGGTGAAGCACTTCGCCTCGCGGATGGCCTCCATGATGTTCATCAGCTGCGGCACGGTGGCCACGTACGTCATGAACACGCCGCCCGGGATGAGCACGTTTTTCACGGTGTCGATGAAGTGCCACGGCTCCACCATGTCCAAGATGACGCGGTCGACCTGGCCGTCCAGGTCTTCCGGGGTGACCTCGCCGAAGTCGCCGAGGCGCGGGGTCCACCACTCCGGCTCGCCGCCGAAG
>ERZ1031292.184-NODE-184-length-24096-cov-6.556341_pt1 | contig 24096 bp, 15 predicted proteins | sample MGYA00518215_ERZ1031292 | MGnify/ENA primary metagenome ERZ1031292 (study PRJEB33718, sample SAMN03159822) | human skin metagenome | collected 2014-02-25 | study: EMG produced TPA metagenomics assembly of the PRJNA266117 data set (Human skin bacterial metagenome... | reverse complement strand
GCGTTGCACGAATGCGGTGACGTCACTGGCGACGTCATTGAGGGTATTGATGACCGCGCGATAGGCGTCTTCGGCGGAAATGAAATTGGTCTGGCCGCCGACATTATCCATTCGCCGGCCGACCGAGTTGAACAGACCAATACCGGCGACGATGACGATGACGGTCGCCCACAGCGCCGGCGTGAAACCAGCCCACAACGCCAGATGGCCGGGCTCACCGGGTAAGGTCTGAGCGTACGGCGTGAACGCGGATTCCAAGGCATGCGACATGAATCCAAAAGCCACGCTGGCCACCGTCAGCACGCAAATCGGGGCGAGCAGTCGCCAGTCGACGCGATGCTTGGGCGAATCCGCGACGCGCGGCTTGGGCGCGAAGGCTCCCCACCAAAAACGCAGCGTGTAGGCCATGGTGATGATCGAACCGACGATGATGACGACGAATACCATCCGTCCGGTGTCTGGTTCGTCGTAAAGCGCCGCGAGCGCGCCTTCCTTGCCCACGAAGCCCAGCAGCGGCGGCAGGCCGGCCATCGACGCGGCGGCGATCGTCGCCAGGATCATCAGCCCCGGCGTGGCCTGCCACACATTCGAGAGTTGACGCAGGTCTCGCGTATTGAATTCGTGGTCGATCGCGCCGACGGTCAAGAACAGTGTCGCCTTGAATAGCGCGTGGCCAAGCAGCATCGTCATGCCGGCCAACATCACGGCCTGGCTGCCGAAACCGACCAGGACCATGATGAAACCGAGCTGACTGACCGTGCCATAGGCGAGCAGCAGTTTGAGATCGAATTGTTTCAACGACTGCCAGCCGCCAAATACCATCGTGCCTAGTCCGAAGAAGATGATCGACCAATGCCAGATCGTCAGATCGCCAAAGCCGGGGGTGAATCTGGCGACCAAGTAGATGCCCGCTTTGACCATCGCAGATGAGTGCAGATAGCCCGAGACCGGGGTGGGGGCGGCCATCGCGGCTGGCAGCCAAAAGTGCGTCGGAATTTGCGCTGATTTGGTGAACGCACCGACCAGCAGCAGTGCAGCGGCAGCTGAGGTGTAGTGCTGGGGCGCCGAATCGACCAGCAAGCCGGTAGTGGCGTTGGAGATCAGCTCGGAGATGGTGAACGAACCGGCCGGCGCCACGCCTAACATGACCAGGCCGACGAGCATGCAAAGCCCGCCTAGCGTGGTGACGGTGATCGCCTGCATCGCGGCGCGACGTGAGGCTTGCCGCTCGTGATAATGACCGATTAGCAGGAAGCTGAAGACCGTGGTCAGTTCCCAAAAGAGGTACAGCAGCATGGTGTTGTCGGTGGTCACCAAGCCCAACATCGCGCCTGCGAAGGCGACGAAACAGCCCGCGAAACGGCCCATATTGGCCGCACCTTTGGAGAAATATCCGGAGCAGTAGATCAAGATCAGCGTGCCGACGCCGCCGACGATCAGGGTCATCAGCCAGCTGAGCACGTCCATCCGAAAGCTGATCTCTAAGCCCAGCTCAGGCACCCAGCGATAGGTCTGCGTCGGGAATTCACCAGCGAGCACCGCTTGGGTCTGTAGCGCGGCCCAGCCGGCCGTCGCGGCGGGCACCAAAGCGAGCAGCCAATAGGCGCCGCGTTTGAAGAATCGCACCAACACAGGGCTCAATAGCGCTGCCATCGCGTGCGCGATGATCAGCTCAATCAAGACGAGACTCCCTGGGGGTAGTGGATTGCCAATCCATCCTACGGATGATGACCGATGACGCAACTGAGCCAGGAAAATTTTTCCAGGCCGCTCATTTCGCTCGCGTGATCTCGACGTCGCGGAATCTTCGACGTGCGAGGCCAGCTGCCCGAATCACAGACAATTCCGGCGCGTCAGTAGCTCGGACGATAGTTTGAAGCCAACCATCCCCCGCCTGGTGAAAACTGAGCCCTGATAGATAGGCATGCATCGTGATTTCTAAAGTCTTGGTGGCAAATCGTGGTGAGATTGCCCAACGCGTCATCCGCACTGTGCACGACATGGGACGCCAAGCCGTAGCGGTCTACTCCGACACTGATCGGGATGCGGCGTTCGTCGCCGCCGCTGACGAGGCATATGCGCTAGGCGGTGAAAACTATGTCGACACCTACTTGAATATCGCCCGCATCATCGAACTCGCTCAGCAGGCGGGCGCGGACGCGATCCACCCCGGCTACGGCTTCTTGTCTGAGATCGCTGAATTCGCTGACGCGGTCCTGGAGGCCGGGCTGACCTGGATCGGTCCGTCGCCGTCAGTACTGAGCAGGCTCGGCGACAAGATCCAGGCTCGGCGGTTGGCTGAAGCTATCGACGTCTCCCCCATCCCTGGACTTTCCGAAGCTGTGCAGACCCGCGAACAGGTCGACGCTTTCGTCGCGCGATTTGGCTTCCCGATCGTCACCAAGAAGTCTGACGGCGGTGGTGGCCGCGGCATCTCGGTGCACAATTCGGACGCCGACCTGGACCGCTTCTTCACCGCCCGCGATGAGGGCAGCGAATATTTCGTCGAGCGCTTCATCGGCTCTGCGCGCCACATCGAGACCCAATGCGCCCGTGACTCGCATGGCCAGTTCGTCGTCATTTCGACCCGAGATTGCTCGGTGCAACGCCGCAATCAAAAGATGATCGAAGAGGCACCAGCCCCGCAGCTGCCGGGAAATTCCGAGCAGACGCTGGTCAATTGGTCACGCAAGTTGTTCGAAGCCGTCGATTATATCGGGCTGGGCACCTGCGAATTTCTGGTCGAGCCTGACGGCCGGGTCAACTTCCTAGAGGTCAATCCGCGGCTACAAGTCGAGCACACCATCACCGAAGAGGTGGCGGGCCTGGACTTAGTGCGCGAGCAGATCTTGATCGCCGAAGGTGGTCGGCTAAGCCCACTGCCGACTCAACGCGGTCACAGCTTCGAATTCCGCATCACCTGCGAAGATCCCGCCCGTGGCCTGGTGCCTTCGACCGGCGTCATCGAGCAGGTCGTTTGGCCGCTGGGCCATGGGGTGCGCATCGAATCGGGCATTTCTGCCGGCGATACCGTGACCTCCAATTTCGATCCGATGCTGGCTAAGTTGATCGTCACCGCCCCAGACCGCGAACAGGCGATCGCCCGATCGATTCGGGCGCTGCGCGAGTTGCGCATCACCGGTGTCGCGACCCCCGCCGAGCTCTACATCGATTTGATTGGACGCCCAGACTTCGTCGGTCATGTGCCTTCGACTCGTTGGTTCGTGGACGAAATACTGCCGACGTTGGGCGCTATCAGCCCGCAGCCAGGCGACAGCCCAGCAGAGCCGCAGCCAGTGGAATATCTGCACTTCACCATCGAATTGGACGGCAAACGCACCGACTTGGCGATTCCGGCGGCACTATTTACCACTAGCGCCGGCTATTTCAACGGCGCACCGGCTCAGTCGAGCAGCCCGAGCCCGACCAAGCCGTCATCGACGATCGAGGAGGTCATCGCAGCGACCCCCAGTGGCCCGGCGATCGTGGAACCAGCCTTGGCAGACGGCAACATCACCGCTGCTGCGGACGGCACCGTCGGCGAGGTTTTCGTCACCTTGGGTCAGCGGATCGAGGCGGGCAAGCCGCTGCTGAGCTTGGAAATCGTCGGCGGTAGCGTCGAGATTTCCGCGCCGAAGAACGGTCACGTCGCAGAATTGGACGTCGAAGCCGGCGACCAGGTGCAAGCTGGTCAGCGGCTCTTGAAGTTGCTGGTCAGTGGCAAAGAAGAGTTCAACTGAGCACCTTGGAAGCAACGAGCCTGGAAGCAACGAGGCGGCCGTCGCTCGATAGCGGCTAGGCCGCCTCGTTTCTGTTAGGTGTGCTCGGGAGCTGACGAAGTTCAGCCCTGCGGACGCAGCAGCGGGAACAGGATCGTCTCGCGAATGCCGACGCCAGTAAACAGCATCAGCAAGCGGTCTAAGCCCAGACCCATGCCACCCATTGGCGGGGCGCCCTGCTCGAGGGCAGCTAGGAAGTCTTCGTCCAGCTCCATCGCCTCTGGATCGCCGGCAGCAGCCTTCAGCGACTGCTCGGTCAGCACCTCGCGCTGAATGACGGGGTCGATCAACTCGGTGAAACCGGTGCCGCGTTCGACACCGCCGATGATCAGGTCCCAGGCCTCGATCTGGCCGGGCAGTTCGCGATGCCGACGGGCCAACGGTTGGGCGATCGCAGGATAGTCGCAGACGAAGGTCGGTTGGGTCAGGGTCGGTTCGACGAGCTCCCCAAATAATTCCATGGCGAGCTTGCCCGCTTCCCACTTCGGATCGTGTTCGATCTCGTGGGCGTCGAGCAGCGCAATCAGCCGCTCAGCGGGGGTGTTGACGTCGATCTGGTCGCCCAGATGTTCGCTCAAGCCCTGATAGAGCGGCAGCCAACGCCATGGCGCGTCGAGATCGATGACGGTACCGTCGGCCCGCTCAATCTGGCGGCTGCCGAAGGCGTCAGCGGCAGCCAAGATCAGATTTCGGGTGATCTCGGCGATAGTGAACTGGTCGCCCCAAGCTTGATAGGCCTCCAGCATGGTGAATTCCGCCGAATGCGTCGAGTCGATGCCCTCGTTACGGAAGACCCGGCCGATTTCGAAGACGCGATCCGCGCCGCCGACCGTGGCGCGCTTGAGATATAGCTCCAGCGCAATGCGCAGCGTCATGTCGATGTCGAAAGCATTCAAATGGGTACGGAACGGCCGCGCCGCCGCGCCGCCATGAATCAGCTGCAGCGTCGGAGTTTCGACCTCGATGAAACCGTCAGCAGTCAACGATTCGCGGATCGCGCGGGTCACCTTGGACCGCGAGCGCACCATATTGCGCGCCTCGGCGCGCATGATCAGGTCGTTATAGCGCTGCCGGACGCGGGCCTCTTCTGATAGCTCGTGGTGCATCGTCGGCAGCGGACGCAGCGCCTTGGACGCCATCCGCCAGCTCGTCGCCATGACCGACAGCTCGCCGCGCTTGGACGAAATGACCCGCCCTTCGACCCACACAAAATCGCCCAGGTCGACGTCAGATTTCCAAGCCTCGAGCGCCTCTTCGCCGACCTCGGCGAGGCTCAACATGACCTGCAGCCGTTCGCCTTCATTGTCGGGGGTGAAGCCATCTTGCAGCGTCGCGAAGCACAGCTTGCCGGTGTTGCGGACGAAGATGACCCGCCCGCCGGTGGTGACGACGTCGGCAGTTTCTTCGCCCGGTTCTAGATTCGGCCAGCCGGCGCGAACCTCGGCAAGCGTGTGGCTGCGGCGCAGATCAGCGGGATAGGCCTGAGCTCCTGCGGCCAAGATCCGGGCGCGCTTATCGCGACGGATCGCTACTTGTTCCGGCAGATCAGCGATCGGCTGATCAGCGTCGGCGGCTTCGGCGGGCTTGGGCTGTTGATTCACGATCCTCAAGGTTACTGGACTTCGCTGCCATTAGGTGGCTTCGGGGCCCTGAGCAGTCCCAACGGCTCAACGAGTCGGCCACTGGTCAGACTGTTGCGATTGGCTCGGGGGCAGCTGATAGTTGGTCTGGTCGGATCGGTATGCGTCATTGACCCGCTGTTCCAACTGACCGCCTGGCTCGCGAATGAAACCGACGAATCGGAGACCGTCTCGCTGCAACGGACCGATGAAATGGCTCTTGGCGTAGCGCAACTCGCCCACGTCACCGACGACTAGATTGCGGGCATCGGAATAGCGGACGTAGAAAGTCCGACGTTCACCATTCTCCAATTCGAAGGTCGCCGAATGGCGAGTCTCGGCGCTGTCGTTGCCGATTGGCCTAGTGTCGGATGATTTATCGACCAATTTCGCTCGAACCACATCAGTAGGAATCGGATCATAGGATTCCTCGATCGCAGTTTTGAAGATGGAAGCGACGAAAACTACCGCGGCAAAAAAGATAATCCAGCCCATACTCATGTGGATCTTCTTTCAGTCGTCAAGATCATTTTGTCATCGAATAGGCCACTGAACGCCCGCAGCGGGGCCGCCTGAATGGGGGTCGCCGGGATAGCTGGGGTCAGATTGGAAACCGTCGGTGATGGCGGGACGGAATTCTGGGTTGAGTTCGCGTTGGAAACCTAGATAGCGCTGGCCTTTGAAATGCAGCAGGCCGGTGTCGCCGACGACTAGTTGGCCGTTGCTCGCGGTCACATCGACGGGGAAGGTGAGCCGCTGGCCAGACTCCAATTCGAAAGTCACATAGTGCGCGGCACGGGTGTATTCGCCATGACCGGTGACGCTAGTGGTCTTATCGATGACGCGCGCCCGCGCAGCCTGCAACGGCATATTGCGCTGCATATTGCGCTGCGTCGACCAATTGCTCAGGCCACGGGCTGTGACGGCGAACAAGATGACCGGTACTGCGGCCATCAGCAGCGTTATAAAAATCATCAAAACGGCATAGACGCCCGTCATAGTTCGATCCTCATTTCCGCAAATCTCCTGATCGAAATATTGTCACCAACTAGGCGCGTCGGCGGCGCACTTCCAGCCAATCGTCCACCAATCGCAACTCGACGTCGACCAAACTGGCCACCACCAAATCGGCACCAGCTTGCTGCAGTTGCTCTGCTGGGGTGGTCGTCGTAACCGCTAATACTGGGCAACCGGCTGCCTTACCGGCTTGCACTCCGCTGGTCGCGTCTTCGACGACGAGGCATTCGCTGGGTGGATAACCCAAACCTGCGCAGGCGGCCAAGAAAATGTCTGGCGCTGGTTTGGCGTGCTCGACGTCATCAGCGCTGACGACGACCGCTGGGCGTTCGATGCCAGCCGCTTTCAACCGAGCATCAATGACGACATGTGTGCCGGAACTGGCGACGGCAAAGCGGTCGGCCGGGATCGCGGCTAACAGGTCTAGGACGCCGTCATTCGGGACGGTGTCGCCAGCATGCTCGACCTCCAACTCATTGATGCGAGCGATAGCGTGATCGAGCTGCTGAGCCCCGACCAGGTCACGAATGATGTCAGCTGACGAACGGCCATGGAAATTGCCCTCGACCTCGCCAGAACCACCGAACTCGGCCGCCAGCTGCGCCCACGACCGAACGATGCCGGGCATCGAATAGACCAGCGTCCCGTCATTGTCGAAGATGACAGCTTTCACTTTGAACAGCGCATCCATGCCTCCATTGTCGCATCGACCGCACGGCAGCTCAGGGGGACTGCCAAGATGGAGCCATGACCCGAATCGTGATCATCGGCGGCGGGCCAGGCGGCTACGAGGCTGCGCTGATCGCCCGTCAGCTTGATGCTGAAGTCGTCCTCATCGAGCGGGCTGGGATCGGGGGCGCTGCCGTCTTGACTGATGTCGTTCCGTCCAAGACGCTGCTGGCGACAGCCTCGGCGATGAAGCAGGTGCAGCACTCCCCGCAATTGGGTCTCGGCTTCGACCTATTAGACGACGAAGGCAAACCGCATGTGCGCGCCAACCTGGCATCCATCAATGAGCGTGTCCGGCGGCTAGCACAGGCACAATCTTTCGACATTCGACGCCGGCTGGAATACGAGGGCGTACAGGTCGTCGACGGCGTCGGCAAGCTGAGCGGGCCGAGTAGCGTCATCGCGACGACCGACGAGGGCGAGCAGGAATTCGACGCCGACTACGTCCTGCTCGCGGTCGGCGCCAGCCCACGCGAGTTGCCGCAAGCGCAGCCCGACGGGCAACGCATCTTGACCTGGAAGCAGCTCTATGAACTGGACGAGATGCCCAGCAAGCTGGTCGTCGTCGGATCGGGCGTCACGGGCACGGAATTCGTCAACGCCTATGACAACCTCGGCATTGAAGTGACGCTGGTGTCCAGCCGCGACATCGTGCTGCCCGGCGAGGACCCAGATGCGGCTTTGGTCTTGCAAGAGCTATTCGATCAGCGCGGCGTGGAATTGATCACCGGTCAACGCGCTGTCGCCGCTAAAAACACTGGGGACGGCGTCGAAGTGCAGCTCGGAGATGGGCAAATCGTCACCGGCTCGCATGTCTTGATGGCCGTCGGTTCGACCCCGAACACCACCGACCTGGGCTTGGCGGCTGCTGGGGTGCAATTGACCGAATCGGGCCACATCAAAGTCGACCGGGTCTCACGCACGACCGCCCGCGGCATCTACGCCGCCGGCGACTGCACCGGCGTGCTGCCCTTGGCGTCGGTAGCTGCGATGCAAGGTCGGATCGCGATGTGGCACGCGCTCGGCGAAGCGGTAGCGCCGCTGGATGTGCGGACTGTCTCGTCCAATGTGTTCACCGATCCGCAGATCGCCACCGTCGGGGTGGGCCAAGACGATGTCGATTCTGGCAAGGTGCCCGCGGTGTCGGTCATGTTGCCGTTGACGGGCAATTCGCGCTCAAAGATGCAGGAATTGCGTGACGGTTTCGTCAAAATCTTTTGCCGACCAGCCACCGGCAATGTCATCGGTGCGGTCGTCGTCGCCCCGGACGCATCGGAGTTGATCTATCCCCTGACGATCGCAGTGCACGAGCAGATCAGCGTCGACCGGCTGGCCAGCATCTTCACCGTCTATCCGTCATTGTCGGGTTCGATCGCCGAAGCAGCCCGCCGATTGCGGATCCATGATCACGCGCAGACCAATCAGCAGATCCGAATGACGCCCTGGCACTAGCGCAGCCGGCTAATTCGGCTCGGATGCTGGCTCGGGATAGCTCAACAGCTGGTCCATTTCGAGCGCCGGGAAAGGTTCGATAGGTTTGCTGACGATCTTGGCTGGCACGCCGGCGACGGTGGTGTGCGGCGGCACGTCTTCTAGCACGACGCTGCCGGAGCCGACCTTGGCGCCCTCACCGACCTTGATGTTGCCGAGCACTTTGGCGCCGGCACCGATCATGACGCCGCGGCCGATCTTTGGATGACGGTCGCCGTCAGCCTTACCGGTGCCGCCCAAGGTCACCTCGTGCAGCATCGAGAAATCGTCCTCGACGACAGCCGTCGCACCGATGACGACCGACGTCGCATGGTCGAACATGATGCCTTTACCGATCCTGGCCGCGGGATGAATGTCGACGGCGAAGACCTCAGAGATGCGGGACTGCAAAAACAGGGCCAACGGTCGGTGGCCAGCGTCCCAATAGTGGTGGGCGACCCGATAGCTTTGCAGCGCCTGAAATCCCTTGAAATAGAGCAGCGGCTGGGTGTAGCCGAGCGTCGCCGGGTCACGGCTGGCGACCGCTTGCAGGTCGGCACGGATCGCGTCCTGGATCGACGGCTCAGCGAATGCGCGACCGATGAAATCGACCAGGGCGAGATCGGTGATCGCGTGATTGGCGAGCTTGCCAGCCAGCAGTGAGGCCAGCGCAGCCTCCAAAGACTCATGACGCAGCACCGCTTCGTGCAAGAAACCGGCCAGGCACGGCTCGAGCTGCGCGTCACGGGCAGCTTCGTCGCGGATCGCGGTCCAAATCTGTGCATCATCGACGGCTTGCATGTGCCTCTCCTGGGTCGTGGCCTGCGGATAGTTAGGACGAAAAATCCAATGTCGAAGCGAACGCCAGCGCCTCGGTCGCGGCGAATCCGTCCGCGGGGGTCGCCTCAGCAGCTATTGACGCGGCAGCTGCGCCGACGGCGAATAGCCCGTCGATCGGCTGACCAGATTGCAATACCCGGCTGGCTTCGTCGACCGCTGCCCCACCGCGGGTGCCGAAGTCGGTAGGCACGATCTGCAAGGCATGAAACGGCGGACGGCGCAGTTGCGGCGCACTACGCAGCGGAAGATTGCGCGCCAAGATCTGCGGGTCGATACGCAAGCCGTTGGCGATGCCTGCGATCTGGTCGTCGACGACGATTTCACGGGCTTGTACCGCAGCCCGCGGTGGCCGTCCAACAGGGAAGGGCAGTTCCCGACGCAGCGAGGCGTCAGCCAACAGCCAAGCTGGGATCGTTGGGCTGCCGGTCGCTTGCCGGGCGTGCAAAGCGGCATGCCAAGCCTCAGCAGCGCTGCCGCGGTCTTTGATTGCCCGCTGGTCGGCGTCCAAGTCGATGCGTTGGCCGGTCGCGTCAATGATGACGATGTCGTCGCTGGCTAGCAGCGCGTCAATCTCGACCAGTCCACCGGCGTTGGGCCAAAAGCCGTGCACCGCTCGCCACGCTCCGGCCATGTTCGCCAGGTCAGCGTCGACGTCAGCCAATAGACGCAACGACCATCCGTGCTCGGCTGGGTCCACTTTCGACCAAGCCACCCGAGTCGGGGCCGGTAGCTGCTCTCGCCGCAGCGCCGCATCCGCGCCGAAACCAGGACCTGCTAAGACGACGGCCCGATTAGCGTGCAGCGTTCGCTCGACCTCAGCACGGACGATTCGAACGCCACTGACCTGCCGTCCGCCCGATTCGCTGATGAGATTGACGACCTGCGTGTCCTGCCAGATCGTCACTTCCTGCTTGCTGGCAGCGCGCGCCAATTCGTCGACCAAGCGCGGGCTTTCAGCCAGCAGATGTGCACGCGACGGGCTGACGACCTGGCCGGCCTGCCCGGCACGCGCGTGGCGTTGCGTCGTCCACCCGACAGCCCAATCATCGAGCCGCTGGGTCAACTGCACTGCCGCAGCCAAGAAAGCATGCCGTCGAGCGGCTGTGGAGAATTCTTGATGACTGCCCAGCGCATCGTCCAAGAGCGGTCGGGATTTGGCATAGTCGGGGTCCGGTAGCCAAATCAGATCTCGTCCGCTAGCACCTCGAAAGCTCGCCGGGTCGCCGAGTTGACTGGGGCAAATGACCGTCACTTCGAGACCCTGGCGGCGTGCTGTCAACGCTGCCGTTAGCGCAGCCGAGCCGCCGCCGACGATGACGACGTCCGTGCTCAGATCTGGGCTCACCTAAGGCAGATTAGCTGACCTGGTCGGCGTACAGTTTGCGCACTTCACCACGCAGGACCTTGCCCATGCCATTGCGCGGCAGTTCGTCGACGAAGACGAAATAGCGCGGCACCTTGTAGCCGGTCAACTTTTCTTTGGCGAATCCGCGCAGTTCCTCGGGCTCGATGTGCTTGCCGGATGTCGTCACCACTGCTGCTGCGACGCGTTCGTCACCAGATTCACGGGGCACGCCGAAGACAGCGACCTCTTCAATCTCGGGGTGCTCGGCTAAGACATGCTCGACTTCAGTCGGCGAGACATTGAAACCACCTGTGATGATGATCTCTTTCTTGCGGTCGACGATCTTGGTGAAGCCATCTTCGTCGACGACGACCACGTCACCGGTGTGCAGCCAGCCGTCGTCCAAGACCTGCTTGCTCGCCTCCGGGTTGTTCCAATAGCCCTGGAAGACCTGCGGCCCGCGCAGCAGCAACTCGCCTTGGCTACCTTGCTCGACATCGGTCTTGCCGTCCTCAATATCGACGACCCGCATTTCGGTGGACGGGAATGGCACGCCAATCGTGCCCGGCCGGCGGGACTCGGCGAACGGATTGCCCAACGCGACCGGCGAAGCTTCGGTCAAGCCATAGCCTTCGACGACGCGACCGCTGGTCACCTCTTCCCACTTGATGCGCGTCGATTCGGGCAGCGCCATCGAACCGGAGATGCAGTATTTGATGGTCGTCAACGACAGGCCGCGTTCGGCAGCACCTTCGGCGGTGCGGTCGTAAATGATCGGGACGGCGCAGTAGACCGTCGCCGGGTGCTTTTTCATCGCGTCCAAGATCATTGGGACATCCGGCTTGGGCACCAACACCTGGGTCATTTGTTTCATGACACCGAAAGTCATGTGCACCGTCACCCCGAAGGAGTGGAAGAAGGGCAGCACGGCGTAGCTGGTCTCTTGGCCGTCGACCGCGTCATGCATCCAGGCCTTGCCCTGCAGGGCATTGGAGTAGAGGTTGAAGTGCGTCATCATCGAACCCTTGGGCAGGCCAGTGGTACCCGAGGTGTATTGGATGCTGGCCAGATCGTGGATCGTCGGATAGGGGTGGCTGGGGTCGAGTGGAGGTGCTTGGCAGAGCTGCTCGAAGCTCATCGTGCCGGCGTCTCCCGAAGTCAACGCGGCTTTGGTCTCGCGCAGCTTCTTGATCGGCAGCGATAGCGCCAGCTGCTTGATTTTGGGGAATGCCTTGAGCATGTTGACCGCGACGATGTGATCGGGGCGGACGCCGGCGGGCAATTGCTCGAGCCGTGGAATGACGCGGTCTAGACAAATCGCGACCTTGGCGCCGTGATCGGCGAACAGATCTGCAAATTCGCTGGGGGTGTACAGCGGATTATGTTCGACGACGATCGCGCCGAGTCGGACGATCGCATAAAAGGCGATCAGATGCTGTGGGCAGTTCGGCAGCACGATGGCGACCCGATCGCCCTTCTCGACGCCGAGTTGACGCAGGCCTTCGGCTGCTCGGGTCACCTGACTGGCGAGATCGCGGTAGCTCATCTCCTGGCCAAAGAAGACTGTCGCGGCTCGGTCTGGGGTGATTTCTGCGGAGCATTCGAGGATCTTGCTCAGCGGCTCGTCTGGCAGCTCGATGAACGACTCGACGCCCGGCTGATAGTGCCTGACGAAGTCTGGAGCTTTCTCAGGGGCGACGTAGGGGATGCCGCCAGCCAGCGGAGTTTGCGTGTCTGCACCATGGCTCATGGTCTCTAGTTTGGCACATTCCTACGGTTGCGTAGGTAGTGCTTGAATAGCTGGCGAGCTCCCCGAGTCGTGTGCAATGATGAAGCGACGACGGTCACGAAAATAACCCTTGGCCACGACGGAGAAATCGATGACTTCACTGCACAACCGACGGCGCACGCAGACCATCTCGCTAATCGGTCTGCTCTCGCTCATCTTCACGCTGACGTTGTTTCCGAACCAATTCGCGCAGGCGGCCGACAACAAAAACGTCGAGGTTCGTCTAGTCCGCTTGGACCTTACGGGCGACCTTTACGTCGGAACGACACGACCCTTGACATTGGAATGGGACACCAGAAAGTCCAGTCCGAGACCTAGTCCCGGCGATTCCTTCGTCGTCGGTCTGCCTAAAACGGCTTCAGGTGAAGTATTCGGCTTCGTCGGCAACGGGTCGACACCAATGATCTTTGACGGCCGCGAAGTTGGCCTTTGTGTTTACGGCGGAGACACCCAACCAAACCCAGTTCCAGGCAAGCCTGGGTTGATCAGCGACAGGCAGTCCGTGCGATGCGCGTTTAATGAACGAGTATCTACCGAACAATTTTATGGCACTCTTCAATTTCCTCTTAAGGCGATTGCGCCTACTGATGAAACCGATTTAACCATGAACCTTAACGGGTCGGTAGAGAATTTGATGTTCGATGGTATCAAAACCTACCAGCGCACCCCTGGCCCAGTGACCTACACTGTCCGCGATAAGTCTGATAAGTGGAATCGCATCAGACCAGAAGGAACAACGAAAAAGATCGCGTGGGCATTTAGTCTTTCGAAGAAATCTTTAGGATTTTCGCCGTCAGAAAAAGTAACTTCTTTCACAGTTGAAGATCAACTCGCCGAGGGCCATGCCTTCTATACCGGGGAACAGCCTACTCCTCAAGATTATGGGATTTTCAGTTTCGAAGAGTTGGGTAGCCCTGGAAATCCAGGTCACCGAAGTTTCGCCCGCGGATCTATAGATGGCGACCCTGGCAACCAAGAATTTGGCGTTAAAGTCGAATATTTAGACAATCGAAACGCGCGAATCACAATCATTGCTAAAGATGGCTTTGAGTTGATGGGCGATCGCAACTACCAAATTAATTATGTTACTTTCCCGAATAACAGTAGCGATGGCCGCGTACTCAAAGGCTTCAACTACGGGAACGTCATTCGTCAGTCAAACGGCGAGATCTTTAAGGAATCGGCTACTTATGTTTCCTCACTGGTCGTCACCGTCGATAAAGAAGGATACGGCGCATTTAAATTAACAAAAATGCTTGAAGGTTTAGCCGATTCAAAGACGACTAGGTTTAAAGTATCTGTCGCTTGGACCTTGCCAAATGGCAAAACCGCTGCTGACTTCGTAGGCTGGGATGATAAACCCGCCACTAATCCTCTAGTGCTTGAGCTTGAAGCAGGTGAACCGGTTGCCAAGCACTTTCCAGAGGGAACTGAAATCAGTTTGACCGAAATTTATGACGGCACTTCTGATCTGGTTGCTAATTTCCGGGTCGGCAGTCGAGACCATGGCACAGCCGCTCGTTTTGTCATTGGAGACCGCCGGATTAATGACGTCGTACTCACTAACACCGTACGAGAGATTAAGACCGGACCGGGTAACAATTCATTCGAGCCTAAGCCTGGCTTCACCATGGTCAAGCACGCAGAATTAATCGATACCAATTCGAATAAATTCGCTGATCTTGGTGAAACCATCAATTACACCTTCACAGTGCATAACACCGGAAACGTAATAGTTTCCGATATCGAAGTAGTAGACCCTAAAGCCGGGGCGGTGACTTGCCCGAGGACCTTCCTGCCAGGAGGCGAGGGGATGGTTTGTTCGGCTAAGCCGTACGTGGTGACGCAGGAAGATATTGATGCTGGCGGAGTGCGCAACACCGCGACGGTTAAGGGAAAAACGTTCTACGACGAGAAACCGACCTACCCGAACAACGGGAATACCACCTTCACTCCTGCTAAGCCTGATCCGAAGTTCACCTTTGCAAAGACCGGGTCGCTGGTCGATAAGAACGGCAACGCTAAAGCCGCCAACGCGACCGCAACCGCAGGTGACAAGATCAATTACACCTTCACCGTCACCAATACCGGCAACGTAACCCTCAACAACATCGTCATCACAGACAAGATGCTGGGCGATAGCTGGAAATGCGACCAGATCAAGACCCTTGCTCGTGGCGCATCGGATAGCACCACCTGCTCAGGCTCCTACACCGTCACCCAAGCCGACATCGACAAGGGCGAAAAGATCGTCAACACCGCCAACGCGATAGCTGACAACCCAGGTGGTGGCGACCCGATCAAGCCAAGCAACCCGAACGACAACACCGTTACGACTGACGTGACCAAGGGCGACCCCAAGTTCACCTTCGTGAAGACCGGAACCTTGACCATCGACAACGGCCAAACGGGCAAAGCCGACGCAGGCGACGTCATCACCTACAAGTTCACCGTCACTAACACCGGCAACGTCACCCTCAACAACATCGTCATTACAGACGAGATGCTTGGTGATAGCTGGAAGTGCACCATCACCGAACTGAAGGTCGGCGCTACCGACGAAACCTGCAACGGCACTTACACCGTCACCCAAGCAGATCTCGACGACAACGCTGGCGGCACCATCACTAATACCGCTACGGCAACCGGCAAGGGTCCAGGGGGTAAGACGGATGCGACGCCAGACAATCAAAGCGACCCAAGGGTCGACACGCCGGCTGCCCAGGCAGACCCCAAACTGAGCGTCAAGGTCGTGCCGACTGTCGTAGACGTCAACAAGGACAAAAAGCCGGGCAACCCTGGCGATAGCATCGAGTTCAAGCTTGTCGTCACCAACGACGGCAACGTCACGGTGACTGTTCCGCAGAAGGTCACCGTAAACGGTCCGGACGGTAAGCCGCTCGAGTTCACCTGCGCGACTTCAGTGGCGCCAGGCAAGAACGTTGAGTGCGCCGCTAAGGAGTACCCGATCCAGAAGTCTGACTTCGACAAGGGCACTGCTCAACTTGATAATCCTGCGCTCGAGGGTACCTACAACACCACCAAGGTGCCGGCGACCGTCACGAGTAACCCAGTCGTTCAGCTCGACAAGGATAGCGACGGTCTGATGACCAACGTCGACGCTTGCCCGACGCTGCCGGGCCCGGCGAACAAGGATCCGAAGAAGAACGGCTGCCCGGACTGGCCCGACGGCACCACCGGCGTCGGCACCCCGATCAAGGTGACCCCAGGAATCGGTACGGGCACTGGCTGGCCGACCGGAGATGACGGCAAGGTCGAGCTCAAGGTCGACGGCCCCGGCAAGGCGACCATCGACCCCAAGACCGGGATCATCACCGTCACACCCAACAAGGCCAGTGACGGCGACAAGATCACCGTCACTGTGACCAAGGACGGCAAGCCTGTCGACACCTTCGTAGTCACCGTCACCGACAAGGATTCCGATGGTGTTAAGGACTCTGACGACGCGTGCCCGACTTTGCCTGGCCCAGTGAACAAGGATCCGAAGAAGAACGGCTGCCCGGACTGGCCCGACGGCACCACTGGCGTCGGCACTCCAATCGATCTGACGCCAAACATTGGTGAGGACACCCAGTGGCCTAAGGATCCCGGCGTCACCGTCACCACTGACGGCCCTGGCACCGCGACTATCGATCCGGAAACCGGCATCGTGACGCTCGTCCCGGACGGCGCAAAGGACGGCGACAAGATCACCGTCACCGTCAAGGACAAGGACGGCAAGGTCATCGATGTCATCACCGTCACCATCAAGGACAAGGACTCCGATGGTGTCACCGACGGCGACGACAAGTGCCCGGGAACTCCTGAAGGCGCGAAGGTCGACGAGAATGGCTGCTCGGTTGCCCCGACAGCTGAGCTCAAGGATGTCATTGGTGAAGTCGGTAAAGCGATCGATCCGGTGATCATCAAGATCGACAACCCCGGCAAGCAGACGATCGTTAACGTCGAGATCCCGGGGCTGCCGAAGGGCCTGGAAGCCAGGTACGACACTGACAAGCAGGAAATCGTGATCTCTGGCACTCCAGAAGAAACCTTCAACGCAGATCTGACGGTGAAGATCACTTCGACCAATGAACTGGGTGAAACCGTCACTGTCGATCAGTCCGGCCTCAAGGTCAAGATTCGGCCGCGCGGTAAGGGCTTGCCGGTGACTGGCTCGTCAGAAGGTGCCGCCGGCATCTTGGGCCTGACGCTGCTGGTCATCGCAGGCGCTGCCACTTTGGTCCGCCGACGGGGCTGAACATAATCATAATAAATAACTAGCCAACCAAAGGGGCGTCTTGCATATGCAGGGCGCCCCTTTGGTTCATTCCAGGACATCTTGATCGTGCCCGCGGGTGTCGCCGAAGTAGCCGTGGCGGTTAGGATTAATGACTGTGAAAGACATCGTGGTTTTCTCCGGATCTGCCCACCAAGAATTAGCCGAGGCGATCTGCGAACACCTCGGTGAAAAGGTATCTCCGGCTCGCATCAGCCGCTTCAGCAATGACTGCCTGCAGGCACAGCTGATGGTCAACGTCCGACAGCGCGACGTGTATATCGTCCAGCCGTTGGTGCCGCCGACGCAGGAAAACCTGATGGAGCTGCTGCTGATGATCGACGCCGCCCGCGGCGCGTCGGCAGCCCAGATCACCGCGGTCATTCCGCACTACGCCTACGCCCGTTCTGACAAGAAGGACGCCTCGCGCATCTCACTGGGTGGTCGGCTAGTCGCTGACCTTTTGGTCACCGCGGGAGTTTCCCGAGTGCTCACCATGGCCCTACATTCCCCGCAGGTGCACGGCTTCTTCCGTTGCCCGGTCGATCAATTGACCGCGCTAGGCGTGCTGGCCGAGCATTTCAAAGGCACCGATCTTGAGAACGCTGTTGTCGTCAGCCCAGACCTCGGCAATGCCAAGGTGGCTACGACCTTCTCCCGGCTACTCGGGCTGCCCGTCGCCGCCGGTTCAAAGCAGCGGCTAGCCGACGACCGCGTGGTCATCGATTCGATCGTCGGTGACGTCGCCGGCAAGCAGGCCATCGTCTTGGACGACGAGATCGCCACCGGCGGATCGATCCTTGAACTTTGCCGCCGACTGCGCGATTTTGGTGCGACGTCGGCCCGCGTCGCTTGCACGCACGGCCTGTTCGCCGGTAAAGCCGTCGAACGGCTGCGCAGCGAAGAATTCATCACCGAGGTAGTCACGACCGACACCGTCCCCACCCCGCCGGATTGGCCAGAGCTGCAAGTCTGCTCGACCGCGCAATTGTTCGCTGACGCGATCGAACGCATTCACAATGGCCGCTCGGTCTCCAAGCTCTTCCGCGGTGTCGACCCGACCTATGCCCCACCCGAAGCTCCCGACGGGCTGTTCTGATTCGACCGGGGGTCAGTCAACTATCCGCAGACCGATTGTCATCGGCAACTCTTGACGTTGCCCGCCGACATGGGTCAGATAGCCGTCATTGACGGTCAACTGAGTGCGATAGCAGCGCAGCGCGTCAATCAATCTTTCAGCGTGCTGGTTGAAGTCGGAATATTCGAAGCCGGGCTGTTCGAGGTCAGAGGCGATCTCGACTAGCGGCACTGCCGCGGCGTGGGCGGCGGCCGCGCCGATTTCATGGACACGGACGTGATCTGGGTGCCCATAGCTACCGGCCTGGTCGTAGCTGATCAAGACCTCCGGTTGGACGTGGGTGATGAGCGCCAAGAGGTCAGCTAGTGCGGCGGCTTGCGGAGCCAACGAGAAGGAATCCGGATGCTGATCTTCGGCGGGCCCAGCTAATCCGTCAGCGATCCAACGCATTCCCGAATCCAAATAGCGACGCTCAGCCAGCCCGTCCGCGCGGGCCGCGCCGGCACCTAGGAAGTAGTGCTCGCGCACGCCGAGGATTTCGCTGGCGGCGGCTAATTCGGCGATCCGGACGTCGACCAACTGCTCGGCGCTGACGTCGCCGGATAGCACCCCAGCTACGACCTCGCCTCGTTCGCCGCGGGTCGCCGTCACGACGTCGACGAGCGCGCCGCGGGCGGCCAATTCGGCGATCAGCGCGCCAGATTGCAGCGCTTCATCATCAGGGTGCGCGTGGAACATCAAAATCTTGAGCCCATCGAGACACTCTGGACGGCCCGCCAGCCCCGTCAACAGCCGCTGGGCGCCGTCTTCGGCGGCGAGCTCGTCACCAAGGACGAGTTCATAGCTGGCGCTCATTTCAGCGGCGACATTGTCCCAGCTGCGCTGCTCGGCGAACTCCCGGGCAGCTTGACCATATTGGGCACGCGTCATCGCCGAACCCGAAAACTGTTGCACGGCGGCGGCGAAATCTTTGGGGTCACGTCCGTCGACCAGGATGCCGGTCTGACCGTCGATGACAGATTCGACGATGCCGCTGGTCTTTGACGCGACGACCGGCACGCCGCTGGCCGCCGCTTCGAGATTGATCAAGCCGTAGGTTTCCGAGTGGCTCGGGTTCACCAGCACGCACGCGCCGCGAAACATGTCAGCCAGCTCGGCGCGATCCAGCGAACCCAAGTAGACGACCTCGTCGGTCAGTTCGAGGTCAGTGGTCAGCTGGTTCAACTCCGCCACGTAATCCGCGAAATCGGCTGACGCTTCGCCAGCGATGACGAGCTTGGGCCGATTGCCACGCGGCAGTTCAGCTAGCGTCCGCAGCGCCAAATCGACGCCCTTCAAGGGCTGCAAGCGAGCCGCGAAGAGCAGATAGCATTCCTCGCCGCGCCAAGGGATTTCGTCCGCCCGCTTGGGACGGAAGAGCTCGAGGTCCACCCCCGGACGCACGATGCTGAACTTCTCCGGCGCTGGATCGTAGCGGTCGATGATGGTCTGCTTTTCGTAATCGCTGACCGCGATGATCAGATCTGACTGCTGCGCGACGAGGCGTTCGCCTTCGATCCGACCGCTGGATTCTGGCTGCTCACCAGCCCCTAATTCAGCCCCGACCGGGGCGGCTACCGAGTGATAGCTCTGCGCATGTGGCACGCCGAATTCGTCAGCTATCGGCAGCGCGGCTACCCCAGAAAACCAGTGATGTGAGTGAATGATGTCGACGTCTTTGCCGTAGTCAGACCACCATTGACGCATCGCCTGCGTGAACGGTTCGATGAACTGCTCCTGGGCAGATTTGGCGACCGATTGGCGCGGGCCGACGTCCAGAGCGAACAGCCGCACCCCTTCGGCGACCTGCGTCAGCGGCGCCAATTGTTCGCTGTCGCGACGGGTCAACATGTCGACGCGATGACCCGCGCGGGCGAGCGCGAGCGCAGTGTTGAGCTCGACGACATTCATGCCACCTGCGTCGGCAGAGCCGGGACTGGCCAACGGCGAGGTGTGCAACGAGACGAAGACGATATGGCGGCTAGTCACCGCTCAAGCAAAGCACACCGCGCCGAAGATCGGCGTCCAAGCTAGCTGTTGAGCGTCGTTTACCAAGCAGGGCTAGATTTGGGTCATGCAGACAATTGATTTGCCAGCCGGGGCCACCCTGGTTGAAGAGCCACTGCCGGGTATCAAAGTCGATACCGACTTGTGCAGCGCGCTGATCTATTTCAATGGCGCTCACGTCGCGCATTGGCAGCCGAAGTCCTGCGATCAAGCAGTGCTTTGGATGAGCGAATCGTCGATGTACGAGCAGGGCCAACCCATCCGCGGCGGCGTGCCGGTCGTCTACCCCTGGTTCGGCAGCGGACGCAGCGGCGACGAGCAGCCGAGCCACGGTTTTGGACGGCTCGCGCAGTGGACGCTGAAGTCCGCGACGGTCGGAGCCCGGGACGCGATCCGCCTGGTCTTCGGCTTGATTGACGTCGATGGACTGCCCGGCGCAGACCGCTATCCAAAGGTGGACGTCGAGCTGCACATTTCGGTGGGTTCGGTCTTGCAGCAGTCCCTGGTCGTCGTCGCCGGTGACGAGCCGATCACTTTTGAGGCCGGCTTCCACAGCTACTTCGCCGTCAGCGACATCCAGCAGGTGCAGGTCAAGGGCCTCGAAGGCGCCAAATTCACCAGCGAAGTCGGCGATCCGGAGGGCGTCGTCGAAGGCGATATCACCTTCACTGAGCAGTACGATCGCCGCTTTGAGTCGGTAGCCAACACTTTGATCGTCGACGAGGGCTGGAATCGCACGATCCACGTCGATAAGTCCGGTTCGCCCAGCACTGTGGTGTGGAATCCGTGGTCTGAGAAGGCTGCCGCGATGCCCGACTTTGGCGATGACGAATGGCAGCAGATGGTGTGCGTCGAAGTCGCGGCGATCCGCAATGACGCGATTCAACTCGACGCGGGCGGCCGTCACATGTTGAGTCAGGTCATCTCGGTCAGTTGTGGTGAGTGATCGTCCCGATTGATCAGCTAAACCGGCAGTCTCCACCTCGAGGCTGCCGGTTTTTCTATGCTTGAACTATGACGCGCAATTTCCGTTCGATCTATGACCAAGGCTTCGTCCGGGTCGCGGCCGTCAGCCCGCGCACGGTAATCGGCGATCCGAAAGCCAATGCCGACGAGATCTTGCGCATTTCCCGCGAGCTGTCAGACGAGGGCGTCGGCGTCATCGCCTTCCCCGAGCTGAGTCTCGCAGGCTATGGACTAGACGATCTGCTGGCCACCGATGTGCTGCTGGAAGCTTGCCAAAGTCAGCTGCGGCGCTTGGTCGAACAGTCCAGCAACTTGTTGCCGGTCATCGTCGTCGGATTGCCGATGCTATGGCGAGGTACCGTCGCCAGCTGCGCAGCGGTGCTGCATCGTGGTGACGTCCTGGCTATCGTGCCGCGCGGTGGCGACGATCTGGACGGCGAGCTGATCTTCGAAGATCGCGAACTCGAGGGCCTGGCCGTGCACGTAACCGTCGGTGATGACGCGCAGCTGCCCATCCCACCGAGCGCGTTGGCCGCAGCCGACGGCGCCACTGTGTTGATCAACATCGATAGCTCGACGGCCACTGTCGGGCGTCCCGCTGAGCGGCGCGATGCCGTCGTTGCGGCGTCTCGACGTCACGCCGCGGCAGTCATCTATGCCAACGCCGGCGCGGGCGGTTCTAGCACTGACTACAGCTGGGACGGCCAGACCTTGATTGCTGAGAATGGCCGACTGCTCGGCGAAGGCATGATCTATTCGGCTGAAGCGGAGTGGACGATCGCTGACGTCGACCTGGATCTGCTGCGTCAAGAACGGTCGCGCCGAGAGGGTTTCGTAATTGACGGCATCGAGAGCCGCAGCTATTTCGAACTCGATCCGCCCCACGAAGACCTTGGACTTCGCCGTGCCATCGAGCGCTTCCCGTTCGTCCCGAATTCGGCGGCCGACCTCGACCGCGACTGCCAGGAAGCCTTCGACATTCAGGTCTATGCGCTCAACCAGCGGCTGGCTGCGATCGGGCAACCGAAGATCGTCATCGGCGTCTCCGGTGGCCTGGATTCGACGCATGCGCTGCTCGTCGCCGCCAAAGCGATGGACGCAGCAGGCCGTCCCCGCAGCGACATCTTGGCGTTCACCATGCCTGGTTTCGCGACCACGGATCACACCCGAAATAACGCTGCGGAATTGTCGCTGGCGCTGGGCTGCACTTTCGAGACGATCGATATTCGTCCCACTGCGTCGTTGTTCCTAGAGACGATCGGGCACGCGCCGGACGTCTATGACGTCACTTACGAGAATGTGCAGGCCGGCTTGCGCACCGACTATCTGTTCCGCGTCGCCAATCAGCGCGGCGGCATCGTGCTGGGCACCGGCGATCTGTCTGAGCTGGCGTTGGGCTGGTGCACCTATGGCGTCGGCGATCAGATGAGCCACTACGGCGTCAACGCCGGGATCCCGAAGACGCTGATGCAGCATCTGATTCGCTGGACGATTTCATCTGGTCAATTCGACGAGCAGACCTCCGCGGTGCTGGATTCGATCTTAAACACCGAAGTCACCCCGGAATTGATCCCGACCACTGGTGACGAAAAACCGCAGACCACCGAAGGCAGCATCGGGCCCTACAATCTGCACGATTTCTTCTTGTTCTGGCTGCTTGGGCACGGCACCCGACCCAGCAAGATCGCTTTCTTGGCTGAACATGCCTGGTCTGACGCGGCCAGCGGCGACTGGCCGGCCGGCTTCCCGGACGCCTCGAAGGTCGCATATGACCGCGACGAGATCTTGCAATGGTTGCGCGTCTTTGGGAAGCGTTTCTACACCCAGCAGTTCAAGCGCTCCGCAATGCCGAATGGCCCGCAGGTGAGCGCTGCCGGCTCGCTGTCGCCGCGCGTCGGCTGGCAGATGCCCTCAGACGCCAACGCGAACGCCTGGAACGCCGAACTCGACGCCATCACCGAGAGCTAGAAAGTCTCTTCGGCTGCCAGCTCACGCAAATATTCGCGCATACCGGGCAGCTCGAATTCGACCTGACCGCGGCCCTGCGATCGAATCATCTGAGCCTCGATCAGCCGCTTACGATAGACCCCCGCGTGCTGGGCATTGACCCCAAGGCGATCAGCCAAGTCGCCCATCCGAGAAGGCCCGTCGTCTTGAGCCATCGCATGCAGAAAGGCGCGGTCGCCATCGGATAGATCGGCGAGCGCCGGCTCCAAGACCAGCTGTTTGAGCTTGAACCGGGCGATATCAACGCCAGCGGCGGCTTCGGTGGCCGAGATCTGCCCGTCACGGCTCAGCCGCAGACAGTTTTGGCCGACCAATTGAATCATGAACGGATAGCCGCCGGTCGACTTCACGGCGACGTCCAGCGCATCAGCAGACCAGCTGCCAACGCCATCGAGCAGCGGCGCGACCAGCGCCTCCCGGGCTTGCGCGACAGACACCATTTCCAAGTCGATGCGATTAGCTCGCCGCAAGAACGTGACCGGACTGTTCCCATCAGAATCGGCCAATAGCGGAACGACCGCTCCGGGGATGCCTGCCATCGCTACCGCGATTTCCCTGTTCTCACGGACCAGATGCTGAATGACCGTGGCGAACTCGATGACGTCGGATCGCCTGGAGTAGTGCAATTCGTCCAGCGTGATGAGCACACCCACCGGCTGCTGATCGAGGCGACGATCTCGCTCAGCTTGCAGATCGAGCAATTCAGTCAACACTGAACGCAAAGTGCCTTGCGCAGTGAGCTCCTCTGCCGATTCCCAACTTGCCCCGCCGACGCGGGCGATTTGGACGCCGACAGCTCGTTTGCGCTCAGGACGCAGCTGGTCGACGATGAGTCGCTGGGCTTGATCGCGGATTCTCGTGGTGAAGTCCTCGGTGGCCGTCTCGGATATCACCCACCAAGACCGTTGCCGTGCAATATCCTCAAATTCGTTCAGCAAGACGGTCTTACCGATGCCTCTAGGGCCGGTGATCAAAGTTATTCGCTCGTGAGCGCCCGGTCCGTCGTCTAAAGCCAAGCCGAAGTGGGTGACGAAAGCCTCTCGGCCCACAGCGCGCGGCGGGGTGGCGCCAAGCGTAGGTCGGAACGGATTAACCACGGAACTCCTTTATACTCCTTTATACTGTTTATACT
>ERZ1031292.183-NODE-183-length-24101-cov-6.354404_pt1 | contig 24101 bp, 21 predicted proteins | sample MGYA00518215_ERZ1031292 | MGnify/ENA primary metagenome ERZ1031292 (study PRJEB33718, sample SAMN03159822) | human skin metagenome | collected 2014-02-25 | study: EMG produced TPA metagenomics assembly of the PRJNA266117 data set (Human skin bacterial metagenome... | reverse complement strand
GAGATGCTCAGGAGTCTCGTGGGCTCGGAGATGTGTATAAGAGACAGGTTCCGGCGCAAGGTGACGAGGGCACCTGGACGGATCATCCCCGCTCGCGCGGGGAGCACCTGTCCGCCCCCGCTACTCGCCAGCGCAGTCCGGGATCATCCCCGCTCGCGCGGGGAGCACGCGCGTGTTTTATAGGTGGGCGTTAGAGAACGAGGATCATCCCCGCTCGCGCGGGGAGCACGCTTCTGCGGCTTCGGCTCAGTCGCAAAGCCCAGGATCATCCCCGCTCGCGCGGGGAGCACAACGACGAATGCTTGCGGGTCCATGAATGGAAGGGATCATCCCCGCTCGCGCGGGGAGCACTCTGCAGCATCAGCCAGGAAAGCTGGCACCGCCGGATCATCCCCGCTCGCGCGGGGAGCACGATGACATCAATCACCATCTGGCGTGCCGGAGCGGATCATCCCCGCTCGCGCGGGGAGCACGGCGCGTCGTCGTCCTCGCGCGCGGGGGTTGGGGGATCATCCCCGCTCGCGCGGGGAGCACTCTTGATACCCCGCCACTACGGCGGAAATTTCCGGATCATCCCCGCTCGCGCGGGGAGCACTCATAGTTATCGTCAGCGTCGCGCCTGGCCTGCGGATCATCCCCGCTCGCGCGGGGAGCACCCGCATATGTGACCACCGCGGACGCTTTGAATGGGATCATCCCCGCTCGCGCGGGGAGCACCAAACTTCATTCAATCAAGGATTCAGCACGGACGGATCATCCCCGCTCGCGCGGGGAGCACGTCGGATTCAGGCCCTTGTCGTAGCTGAACTCGGGATCATCCCCGCTCGCGCGGGGAGCACGCTATGGCTACCGGAGTGCCTTATATCTGGCTGGGATCATCCCCGCTCGCGCGGGGAGCACCACGTCAGCCCCCCGGCTGTACCTCAAGGCAGAGGATCATCCCCGCTCGCGCGGGGAGCACCAATCCTGGCTTTGGCTCACTGATCAACTTTTCGGATCATCCCCGCTCGCGCGGGGAGCACGTCGGCTTTTTGGTTCTGGGTTTGGGATTGCTGGGATCATCCCCGCTCGCGCGGGGAGCACTTCATACGATCCTCGTAGCTGCCCCACGCACCAGGATCATCCCCGCTCGCGCGGGGAGCACGCCCGGCGCGGTCTGCGATCTGGTGCAGGGTTGGGATCATCCCCGCTCGCGCGGGGAGCACCTTGCTGGGCGGCTAGGTATGCGTCGGCTTGAGGGATCATCCCCGCTCGCGCGGGGAGCACAGCGAAGTGAGCCGCTAACTTCGCGGCCTGCACGGATCATCCCCGCTCGCGCGGGGAGCACGAAATTCCCACCAACCCAGTCGCTACCGTGCCGGGATCATCCCCGCTCGCGCGGGGAGCACCTCGATGTATTCGAGTCGTTTCAAAACATCAGAGGATCATCCCCGCTCGCGCGGGGAGCACGACATGCTGAGCCGCAGGACTTGCCCCCCACGCCGGATCATCCCCGCTCGCGCGGGGAGCACCGGCCTATGAGGTCGCCTCAGCTCAAGTATCGAGGATCATCCCCGCTCGCGCGGGGAGCACAAGCCGGGCTTACCCAAAACGAACACCGATGGAGGATCATCCCCGCTCGCGCGGGGAGCACGAGTTTGATGGCAGCAAGCGCACAACGAACATCGGATCATCCCCGCTCGCGCGGGGAGCACCTAGGGGAGCCCACTTCTCGGGCAACCCAATCCGGATCATCCCCGCTCGCGCGGGGAGCACACGCGCTTGGACTGGTCCCGCATCGACTGCGAGAGGATCATCCCCGCTCGCGCGGGGAGCACTGGGATCTCGACTAGCTGCCCGACCTCACCGGAGGATCATCCCCGCTCGCGCGGGGAGCACGACGCACGTGTCAGCGCTGAACGGCACCGGGGAGGATCATCCCCGCTCGCGCGGGGAGCACTTCGCCTCGAGCCGGTCGGCTTCATCTAGCAAAGGATCATCCCCGCTCGCGCGGGGAGCACTTGGGTTTTTGCCTGTTGTGCGTTTGCTGCTCGGGATCATCCCCGCTCGCGCGGGGAGCACCGCGCTTGGACTGGTCCCGCATCGACTGCGAGAGGATCATCCCCGCTCGCGCGGGGAGCACACTCGCTCATTTGCCGACCTCGGCGTCCAGCGCGGATCATCCCCGCTCGCGCGGGGAGCACTATCGGTAGCTACCGATAAGGGCGTTTACACGGGGATCATCCCCGCTCGCGCGGGGAGCACACGCGGCTCGGCAGGCCGCTGAGAAAGCGGCTGGGATCATCCCCGCTCGCGCGGGGAGCACACCAACGCGGTGGCTTGATTGGCGTTGACGATCGGATCATCCCCGCTCGCGCGGGGAGCACATCCGCGTATCGCGCGGGGCGCGGTGGAGATGAGGATCATCCCCGCTCGCGCGGGGAGCACCTCAGCCAAGCCCGCTCGCTCGGGTGTAGATGCGGATCATCCCCGCTCGCGCGGGGAGCACGTGCTTGCGCAGCAGTTCGGCGTAGCGGCGCATGGATCATCCCCGCTCGCGCGGGGAGCACACTTATTTACTAGGTATTTTATTAGATGTTTTCTGAGTTCTTAATCGATTAGCGACGGAACTGCTTACCCCGCCGCCGCTTGGCGGCGTTGCTCCATCCGACTGGGGTTCTCGTTACCGTGTCAGCAGGACGCCTGATCAGCGTCAAGCCGTCAAAATCCACGGGCGTCCACTCATGTCCATGGACACGAAACGTCAGGCCTTGCTCATTGTTGGCACTTTCAACCATGATGGCGCGTCCCCCTTTGACCATGCTGACCGTCTGTTGCCATAGCAATTCTTTAACTCGAGCTGAAGGCTTACCCACATAGACGCCCGGGGAGATCTCAAGAAGCCACCTGGTCAGTTGTCCCCGTAGACCTTGGGGACAGGCGGTCAAGACGAGCACGATCAAAAATCCACCTCGCCATCAAATTCAGCGTAGGAACGTCCCGCAGCAACTCGCCGAGATCCCCCGTCCCACAGCTGAATCACGTCTGCGAGATCTTCGTCAAGTTCGGCCTGGTTTTCAGGGAGAAGCAGACGTTTGATATCGCGCACGCAGCGAACCAATAGACGCTGATCTTTCAGCGAGTCTCGGACACGTCTTCGAACGACACCTGGCAGATCATCCCAGTCGGGTTCCTCGGGAAATTCTTCTGGACTTGTCCAAGTTCCTTGCATCTCGCCGACTACTTCAAAGGCGATAGGGATGCTGAGATCTGCCTTATATAGATCCGCTATGTCGTAGACAAAGCTCAATTCGTGACCGGTGTGGACGAATCCTAAGGCAGGTGAGCAGCCAAGCGAGACGATAGCCGCGTGCACCAACCCATATAGGCACGCGTGCGCAGCCGATAGCGCCTGGTTGATTGGGTCAGAGCCTGAGAAATCGAGCGGATTGTAGGATCGTCCGGTCCACTCGACGCCATACTCGGTGGCCGCCTCACGGTAGACCCGCCGCACCCTAGCGCCTTCTCGCCCGCGCAGCTGCTGCATCGTGAGATTTTGAGTCTCCTCATCCGGGAATCGCATTGCGTACATAGCACGGGCGACTTTGAGCCGCGACCTCTCATTCGAAACGAGAGCTGCTTGTGCCGTCACTAAGCGCGAGGAACGAGATAAAGACCGCCCGGAAGCGTAACACCGCACACCATGCTCACCGACCCACACTGCGGTGGAACCGCTGTCGGATATCAGGACCATGGCCTGATGCGACACGGAACACCCCGGCCCGAGCAGGAGCACACCTAGGCAAGCCGAAGGAATATGCACGGTACCTTGTGCGTCGGTCACAGTGATCGCATTGTCCTCCCGCTCGATAACGCACCTTTCCAGGTACAGGAAAGAGATTCGGTCTTGAAACGTCCCTAGCTGCGGCAAATTGGTCGGCGGAGCGCCGGGAATCGGCTTCATATTCACTTAGCTAACGTCATCAGACCGCAGCCATATGCTTTTGCCGGCCCTATGCCGTTGACCAGAGCTTCTGCCATCAGCCGTGGGTCAGTGACGCGAAGTTTCCCGATGAATGTCGCTCGAGCTAGCGTTACATTCTTTCCTTGCCTACGGAACGTAACGATTGACCGGTCACGGACCGCTAATTCGAACGCCTGCTGTGTGGGATCCCTTGGGTCATCCAAACTAGAGCGAAGAGCTTCGAATCCGTTGTCAGCGGCCTTCTGCAACAGCCATTTCATCTGGTGTTCCACAGTGACGTGAGCAGTACGCTTCTTCTCCCCATTAAAAGTCACCATGTGGGTCGGATTAGCGGTCAGCCTAAAACTGTAAACATCGTCTGCTGTTAACCGATCCAAGAATGGCTGATAGTCGGCGCTCTGCTGCCCAACGCCGTCGTCCCAACCAGCCACGTCATGCAGATACTCGAGATCTGGCACTTCGTCACTGGTCATATACAAAGTGACTGACGCATCTGCCTCGTCAATCCGCCATAGCACCCGTCGGTCAGGCTTTGGATCGGCTGCTCTCATGATCACCGCGTGCAACGCCTGCGGATTACCAAGCAGCCGCCTGGTTTCTCTACGGCTCGGATTCAATTCAAGCTTCGACAGATACATGCTCGTCCCCTAGTAGCTGCATCGGATCGTGTTGGGCAGCACGCCCCAATGGATTGCTGATCTGAGCGCTCCAGTCGTGCACGACGTCTCGCCAGCTGTATTGGCGGTGTTCCTGACTGAAAGAAAGCGGGAGGTCACGGATCGTTTCGTGTGGTGTTTCCGTCGGTTGCGCATCACGGACGATAGGTAGCCGAAGAACGGCTGGCTGTTTATGGCGATGGTGCGCGGCCGCCAGCCATGGCTCATGGCGTAAGACTTCAGGGAGATTCGCCTGCTCACGTATTCCGATCAGTAGCGGCTCTCCAGGTGGACATGAACGACGACCCAGATACAGCGGGAAAGTTGGTCTGGTCAGCGCAGCGGCTAAACCTTCGATGAGCTGGGTGGAGCCACTGACAGCTGCAATGAACACTGCGTCACTGAGGTAGTAACGGTGCGTCAACGGATGCGAGACTGGTTTCGTTCCGCGCCGGTCAATCTCAGTTTGGAAATCTCTGACGATGGTGCCCGGCTGCTCAGTGCGCACTCCGAATTCGAGGCCCAGCAGATCTTCAATCGGATCGGTCCGTCGTCTTCCTTGCGCGGCAGCGAGCAACCCGAGAATTCCACTTTTTGTGGGCTCGGCTCTAGTTTGACGTTGGTTGAATCTGCTGGCATCGCCCCAGGACTGCATTGGGCCTGCCAACTTCAACAGCAAGACGGGCATGTCATCCCTCTCGGCTAGCTCGCACCGCGTCAGCGGCGGCTGTCACGAGATCTTCAAGAGTCGAAGCAGGCAATCCAGCGGCCTCGAACGCTGATCCCGGCTTGCCCACCGCCAGCGCCACCATATTTTTAGGCTGACCGCCATAGACCGCTTGGATTTCTTCGAACCGATCCAACATTCTCTTCGTCGCCGCAGTGGCCCGTCCGTCCAAAGACTCCACTGGTTCTTCGAAGGCACCCACCAAGTTGACTGGCTGATCGCCTCGAACCACGAGCAACACAACTTCAGGTAATGTGCGATTCGCGAAAGTGTTCTGCTTGCCAGTCGGCATCGAACGGACGAAAGAACGAACGAATTCCCCGGCGCCACGCGCCGCGACTTCAACCGAACCTAAGGTGTCAACAAATTCGTCGACATTCAGAGTTGCATAGCGATAAAGGGTCGAGGAATTGAATTCAACGGTTCCAATCATTCCTGCGCCGGCATTGCCCTCGGGAGCGTTATCGTCCACCGCCGTGAAATAGTCGTACTCGGTATCCACAGCGTGCACGCTCAGCGCGTGAGCTACTTGAGCGCATGCATCCACATTTAGCTCTGGAGCGTCGGCGATCATCCGACCAAACAATGCAACATCAACGGTGACCCCATCGCGCAGCGCCTGTTGCGCGTCCTTCTTAGCTGGAGCTTCATCCGGATTGGCGATCGCCAGCCGAGCTAGTGCTTCGATCTGCGGTCTGCTAGCGAACAGCAGGGCGCCTGTTTGTGGACGCGAAATGACCTCACCTTCGCTCTTGAAATCTTTCATCGAAATCTTGACGCCAGCCTGGCTGATCGTGCGAACCGCCAAATCCAAAGCTTGGTCGGCTAATGCAGGATCTAATTCTGAAATCTTGTCGGCCACCTGGTTAGCGACGATGAGCGTTCGTTCGCCCAATTCTTGCGGATCGAAGGTGCTTTGGAAATCGGCGCGCACAGCTCGTTTCCAAGCCTGACTAGATACTCGAGCTCGTCGTACACCACCAAAAACCGCAGTCTTTGGGCTACCGGTGTCGTCGCGGTTCAGATTGCTAGGCGGAACGGTCTGCAAGACGTGAATATCAATGAAAGTAGCCATGATCTAGGCCTCCTGTTCGGTTGCGGGATTCTGTTCGTTGGTGTTGTCGTCCCAGCGATAAAGGTCGCGGGCCCAGCGCAGCCGCACGGAGTCAGCTGCGGTAGGTGTCTGCAAGTAGAAAAAGTCACGCGCTAGGCGTCCATAGTCGAGTGGCACAGCGGCGCCTCGAAGCTGCTGGATCAGGCCACGCGCATGGTAGCTGGCCTCATCGAATGAAACTGATGTACCGAGCGCATGAAATCTCTTGATGATTGGACTTTCCTGGCCTTCTGGACTCGGGCGTCCAGCCATCTTGCGGATAGCGGAGCCTAATCCAATTCCCGGAACGTGCATCGGACGGGTTGCAGACTGCATATGCACTGCAAACAAAGCCAGCGCGGTAGCTGCAGCCTGCTCGCCTTTAGAAGGTTCGTCCCCAACGCCTGCGAGGGAGTAGGGAAAGCTATCAAAGATGATTGACCACAGCTGCGGATCTTGGGCCAAGGGTTTGGTCACGCTGGAACGTAAAGCAGCGAGCGTCGAGCGCGCGGAACTGTCACCTCGAAGGTAGCCATGCTGTAGGGCGCTGACGCGTCGGCCAACGAAATCTTCCAAACTGCCGCCAAGACTCGTCATAGCAGCCTTGTCATCAGTCACGGTCACTTGATTCTCCTTCCCAATCAATGTCGCTAGGTAATTGCTTATTCAGCGAAGATCGAAACCAGGTCATGGCCTGACCGACATTGATGACTTGTTCGCTGTTCCGAGCAGAAATCACCCTCCCAACCCACGCGCTGGGTGGGGAATCGGCTACCAATTGATCGCCCAGAGACTGTAGGAGTCGTCGAATCTGGTCCACCCATGATTGCAATTGACCGTCGACGTCAGCGTCTGGATCAAACTCAGCTAACCAAGGGCGGAATAGCTGATCTAGCTGCGCAAAGGCTTGTTCGGTGACGCGTTCGTAGCTGTTTGGCGAGCCGCCAGCTGCCTGCTCCAAATTCTCGGCCAATCTTCCGAGGGCTTGAACACCAGCCTTAGCTTTCCGGACCGCTTCTAGAACCTTCTCTTTAGCAGCAAAACTTTGCGAGCTTGCTAGCTGGACATTGAAGGCCAACGAATCAGCGAAAATGTCATCCCAGGAAGCCATCTGTGGCCCATATGCGACACTGACGGTCTTGATTCGTGTCACTGAATCTAAAGGAAGAACCCCCTCTTCAGCGAGAGCGCCTGACCACTCGAGCACCTTACTCGGCTTGAATTCATCAGTCTGGGTAGCGATGGTCGGCAGCAGGGCATTCAATCCGCGCCACAGCTGCTCGCCTTGATTGAATGTGCGGGGCATATACACGTTGACGCCGAATTTTTTCGACTGCGGAGCGCTCAGCCGCCAACCCGTCATAGGTTCATTCGGCAGTTGGAATTGATAATCGATGGGGTCACCATTTGCGATCAAGACGTTGGTCACCGAGCCATCAGCTGTCGGGAACAACTTGACGCGACGCTGCGGCCAGGTGAACAGCGATGCTGGTCCGTTCGCTTTCACGCCAACGCGTTCAGAGCTTGTCAGCGCAGGCTGCTCCCAAATGGGCAAGTCCACTGGGTGCGCCTCAGCGTCAAGCACCAGATTCAACAACAAGGTTTCGCGCAGAGTGTCTCCGACGATAGTGATGCCACCGAGCCAGCCAGCGAAGCCAATTCCCATGGGGTAGCCCTTGCCGCCTTTGACCCGGGCATCTCCGACAGCACCTGATTTGATGCCTGAGATGTCATAGGCCTGGCAGTGGATCAACCAGCGCGCGGCTTCAGCTGGCCTCAGTGACTCAATCGAGCGACGCTGAGGAAAAAGCGTCGTATTTGGGGAGTCCGGGACTAGCAGCTCAATTCCCTTGGTCTCACCCTTGACGGTGCGCAAGTCAGCGACCTGGAAGAATGGCTCATTTTCATCGAAAAGATTGAACCGGGACTTCCAGGTATCCAAATACGCGTCGATTCCGGCGACGGGCAAGACAGTCTGTTCCCAAAGGTCTTGCCAGCTTTCGACTTTGTCACGCAATGCCTCGGCATTGAACACGCGATAGAGCACAGCGAGCAGTACGCGGAGCACAGCGAAGTCCTGGCTAGGCAACTCGCCGGCTAGCTCTTTGAGTTGGTGACTTCGACTGAAGGCCTCACGCATGGAGACAGTCTCCACGTCACCTCTGACATTTCTGGCGACGATCCATGGATCATCGACCAGATTGAAATCAAAATGGGTCACGAGTCCTCCTGCACTGTTAGTCCGAGGTTCTGGTCGTATCGAATCACATAGCCAGCGACATGTTTCTCGAGATTGTGATCTAGCACCAGTGGCAGCTCCCCACGCAGCCAGCGAGATTGTTGCCATCCGGGAATGAAATCTGCTTCCAATGTTGAAATCAGTTGGTCGCCGCGTTGGCCGTGCGCCATCCAGATGGGCAATGAGGTAGCGCACCTAGCGGTCGCCTTGGCGAGTCGGTCTGGCAAGCCGGCGTCGAAGTCGACTTGCTCGTCAGGAAAATCGGCGAGCCAGGGCAGAGTGCGGATCCGACCATCTTTCCCACGCACGACAACGATTACCGAGATGCTCTCTTCGATGTCTCGGACACTTGGCGAAGAAACATCGGCGTCGAAGTCAAGATTTGCCCAGCCGTACAGCGCACCGCTCGGTTCAGGGGGCGCAACGCAGCCCACATTCGCTCTTTGAATTTGATCGCCGATGCGGCGTGCCTGGGCAGCAGTAGCTGCGCGCCATTTATCAGACCAAGCCGACGGTATCGCAATGTCTTCTCGGTATGTGGCTTCGACCAATTCAGCTACGTCATCAGGACTGCATATTTGGCTGTTCAATTTTAGATGTTCATCCAGGGCGCATTTAGTCCGCAGCAAAACTTCCTGACCATAAACTCGCTGTGATCCATTATCAAATACGGGTCCGTCGTCTGAGTCTTGGACTCCCGTTAGTAATAGTCTTGCCTCGTTCAATTTGCTTGGCCGCTCATCTATTGATCGATCGTGACGATGCAGGCGACCAATTCGCTGAATTAAGGCGTCCATCGGTGCAAAATCAGAGATCATTAAATCGAAATCAATATCTAAAGACTGCTCGATGACTTGGGTCGCGACGACCACTAAACGCTTCGGACGCTGTCCATTCTTACCGAGCTGTTGAACAAGAGCGTTTTCGCGAGTCAGACGATCTGAGGCAATGAAACGAGAATGAATTAAGAGCACGTCGTCGGCTAGCACCTGTCGCAATCGCGAATAGGTATGTTGGGCTGCTCGCACCGTGTTGTGCACGACGGCAATGACGCCTCCGGCAGAGCAGAAATCCAAGACGACCTCAACTAGATCCTCATCAGGTTTCAACTGTGAGATCTTGGTCACGCGACGGCGATCTGACGCAGGACAGATCACGGGAGGCGACCATGTGCTCGACAGCACTGGATAGCCAGTAGTCATCGTGAACTTCGATTCGAAAGCCGGTTCCAGGAAATGTCTTCCTTGCTCGTATGCAGTAAGCAATTCCTGTCGAATGTTGCTCGGCAAGGTGGCTGATAGCGCGATCACCGGAACCCCCAACGCGCCAAGCCAGCGCAAGGCACGGGTCAAATAGACACGCATATATGAATCGCAGGCGTGGATTTCGTCTAGAATGACGACTTTGCCGGCTAATCCTAAATGTCTCAAAACGACATGTTTAGCACTTAAAGCCGCAAGCAGAACCTGGTCAATAGTTGCGACAACGAAATCTGCTAAAGCTGATTTTTTGCGGCCAGTAAGCCACCAGTGAGCAGTTATTTGACCCGCTTTCATTTGGGGTTCTTTGGCAGCATCAAAGATTTGCTTGAATTTAGCTTTAGAAAGTTGTTCGAATTCCTCATTGAATTGCGCATTGCCGTGAATCAAATTCACAGAAACGCCCTCATCGGTGGCGCTTTGGTTGAGCCAACGCAAGGTGCGACTAAACATCGCGTTGCTGGTCGCTTGAGTTGGTAGCGCGACTATCACGCCGCCGCAGCCAAACTTAGCCGCGAGAATCTCAGCTGCCGCGAACGCGGCTTCGGTCTTACCCTCGCCGGTCGGTGCTTCGATCAGCATCAAGCCAGGGTTGGGAGCTTGACGAGCCAGCTGCATGGCGGCTGCTTGGGTTGGACGCAGCTTCGATTTCGGTGGCAGTTCGAATCTAGTTTCGAACAATTCGGCATCATGGGCTGGAGGGCAGGGTCGCCAGGGCTTTGGCAGGTCTAGGAGCTGAATGCCACGTTCGGCGCGAAGTTCAGGCAGCAGATCTTGCTGATAGGGGAATAGCTCTGCTGCTGAAGCGATCCAGTCTGACTGGATGACTAACGAGGTCAAGATGACTTGGCTAGGTTGATCGATGCCGATCTGGGCAAGACAAGCCAGGTCTTCATCGTTTAGCTCGGCGAGCTGCTGGGCGAGTTCAAATAGTCGCTCGCGTCCCCGCTGCCAGCCGGCTTCGCTGCCCGCTGCTTTGCTAGCTGGGCGAGCTGCAGACATTTCGTTGTTATTGGGGAAACGTCCGTGATGGCCGGCCACTACGCAAGCCAAAGTCCGAATGCGTCGTAGGTTGGCTTCCGGAAATTTAGCGGCTAGCCACTGCGTCATAGCCGTGGCCGAGACGGTAGAGTGGTGCGCGCGGCGCCGTTCCTCGGCAGTAAAATTCGGGCAACGTAGCCCGGCTTGACGCAAACCGTCATTGAGTTCTGGGACGTGACTGACGAAAGCGGCACTGAACTTGCCAATATCGTGCCCTGCAGCCAGGAAAATCAATAGCTTCCGCGCCAAATTCTCCGCATCGCGCTCGCCATGTTTCTGGTTTTCTAGCCAGTTGACTATGACGCGCTTGACAGAGTTCGCGGTGTATTGATCCCAAAGCAATTTCGCGACTTCAGCGGTGTCGCTGAGGTGAACCGGCAAAGACATCCACGCGCCAGTGAGAGCATCCGACTTGGCCCAGGCAGCAAAAAGTGTCGGATGTGCCTGCTCAAATCGGAGGAGATCCATGATGCACCTTTGCTCAATGGTCACTTCGATATTGAGCCTATCGATAGATACAGCTATTCGCAACCCCTTATATATCCCCAATTACAAACATGTTTGCAGTATGGGATCGGCCCCGCCGTGGCGGGGAGCAATTCGATTGTGAGTTATCCCCAATTACGAACATGGGGTCATCCCTACCAAATAGGGAGCAAGTAGTGACTGAGATTAGCGCGCGAATGATGGATATCGGAGCAACGAACTAGGCTGGCAGGATGCAGGCCGACCCGAACGCCCAACGCGTCCTACTAGACATCGCCAAGCTGGATCAGCGCGCAGCCAAGCTCAAGCATGACGTCCAAGCGCTGCCGCAGATCGCCGAGCTAGCCGGGCTCTCCAAACAGCGCAATCAGCTGCTCGAGCGGCTCGTCGAAGCTGAGACGAAGGTGGGTGACGCGCAGCTCGTCGTCGATCAGATCCAAGAAGATCTAGACACCGCGACTGCTAGGCGCGATCGTAACCAGAAGACCATTGACGAAGGATCGGTCGCGGCGAAGACGCTCAACTCTCTGGTCGAAGAGACTGAACATCTAAAGGGCAGGATCGCCAAGCTGGAGGACTCTCAGTTGGAGGCGATGGACGTCCTCGAGCAGCTGACTGGCGTCCAGGACGGTCTGACAGCTAATCGCGTCGAACTGGAGGCGAAGATGCGGGAGCTGGTCGCTGAGCGCGATGCGTCTGCGGAGGAACTGAAGAGCGAGTACCAGCAGGTGCAAGCTGATCGTTCCCAACTGACCCGCAAGCTGCCAGCTGACCTCGTCCAGCTCTACGACAAGATCGCTGAGCGCGCCGGGACCTCAGGTGCTGCGGAATTGCGGGCGGGACGCTGCGGGGGCTGCGGCATGCACTTGGATGCAGCCGGGCTGCAAAGCCATCGAGATGCTAAACCCACTGAGGTGCTGCGCTGCGAAGATTGCGGACGGATCCTGGTTCGCACTAGCGAATCTGGCTTGTGAGCAAGCTCCTGGTTCGTCAGTGTCCGTCGAGTGCTCAATAACGCACGTAGTTGTCGTGGGCTAGGTCGTCGCCACAGCTCACCATGCCACGCGACATTGTCGATGATCCGCAGGGCCGCATCTACAGCGAGAGCGGGCTTTGTCTACTGATCAATGACATCTTCGAAGCATCGGTTATGCGTCCTGCCAGCATTCGGGACGCCGGCTGTGCGCCGCTAGAATCAGATCGACGAGTCGGCCGGGTGATCGCGGCGCGAGCTGAGGAAAGTCCGGACTCCATAGGGCGAGGTGGTGGGTAACACCCACCCAGGGCGACCTGCGGGAAAGTGCCACAGAAAGCAAACCACCCGTCAACCGCGTCAACTGACGACAGGGACGGGCCAGGGTGAAAGGGCGCGTGTAAGAGACCACCGCAGCGTCGGTGACGACGCTGGCAGGGCAAACCCCACCTGGAGCAAGACCAAGAAGGCCTGGCGGCGCTTTGCTGCCGGCGGGCCGCGACGATGTTTGAAGGCTGCCCGCCTGAGTCGTCGGGTAGGTCGCACGTCTGCGTCCTAAGGCGCAGGGGGAGGACGTCGGCGACGGCGTTCACAGATGGATGATCACCAGGAGAAATCCCACAGAATCCGGCTTATAGGCCGACTCGTCGTATTTTTCGGAAAACTGGATTAGCCGCGGGCTCGATCAGCCGGTCTGGCCGAATAGCCAGCCGACCCCGAAGGTGATCGCGAGCGCTAACGAGCCGCCAATCAACAACCGCACCACAGCACGTCCAACCGGAGTGCCAGCGAGTTTTGCTGATGTCGCGCCTGTCAAGGCAAGCGCAAGCAACGTCACTGCGAAGATCAGCGGAACCCGTGCCTCAGCAGGGGTCAGCGTCGCCGCGAGCATCGGCAAGATCGCGCCAGCAAAGAATGACAAGAAAGATGCGATCGCCGCCGACCACGGGTTGACGGTGTCCTCCTCACAGACACCATGGACACGCTCGGTGTCACGCTGTGAAGAGACCGAAACATATTCGCCGAGCGCCATCGACACTGCGCCGCCGACCACAGCAGCCAGCCCCGCCATGATGATCGCGTGGCGGTTGGTGGTCGCGCCGGCAACACCGACGAGCACCGCCGCCGTCGACACGATGCCGTCATTGGCTCCCAAGACCGCAGCGCGCAGCCGGTTCACCTTCTCGCCGAGGTGCGCGTCGAAAAGATCCATGCGCTCTTGGTCTGCGATGGCCGTCATCGCGGGAGTCGTGAACTGTTCGCGGGCATCAGGCGCGATGGCCTCTTCGGTGCTGCTCATAGCTCCACCATGACGTGGAAAATTTGACATCGCAAGCAAGTTTGTGCTCGCTTACTGAGTCTTACCTTCGCTGCTCGTTAGGTTTCCGAGTGGTTCGATAAAGCTCGAATAAATCAGGATCGTCCATCGCCAAATAGACCAATCCGCAGTCCTGCGGGCCGGTAGCGCCAGGCTGACACAGCGAACATTTATCGGCGGGTCGCAACGGACATTTCGGTTCGACGTGTCGCTTCGTCCGCCCCATGCGCGACGCACCATCGGCTAGCGGCGAATTCGCTGAGGTCATCAGTGAATCGCCGACAGGTCAATCAATGACGGATCACCGCCGGCGATCGGCTCCCCGGAGCTGGGCAGCGTCAAGATTTCGTATCCGTCAGCAGTGACGACGATCGTCTGCTCGAACTGCGCGACGCGCGATTTGTCTTGCGTTACGACCGTCCAGCCGTCGTCCCACTGCTCGCTAGCAGCGCTGCCGATAGTCAGCATCGGCTCGACGGTGAAGGTCATTCCAGGACGGATGATGCCGGTCTGGAACATCGAGTCGTAATGCAGCACGATCAACCCAGAGTGGAAGGCAGTGTGTACACCGTGGCCGGTGTACTCGCGAACAGATTCGTAGCCAAAACGGCTCGCATAGGCTTCGATGACTTTGCCGATGACGTTGAACTGCCGGCCGGGCTTAACCGCTTTGATGCCCCGATAGGTCGCCTCGCGAGTGCGCTCACACAGCAATCGAGACTCTTCGTCGACCCCACCGACGAAGAAGGTCGCGCAATTGTCGCCATGCACACCGTCCTTGTAGGCGGTGACGTCAATGCTGATCAGGTCGCCGTCCACCAATTCGCGGGCGTCGGGGATGCCATGGCAAATGACCTCATTTACCGAGGTGCAAATCGATTTCGGGAAGCCCATGTAATCCAGCGACGAGGGATAGGCGCCATGATCACACATGAATTCGTGCGCGACCCGATCTAGCTGATCTGTGGTGACCCCAGGCCGAATTTCTGCCGCCGCGACGAGGATGGCGTCAGCGGCGATGCGGCCAGCTTCGCGCATCTTTTCGATGATCTGAGGCGGCATGATGTCTGGTCCGTCATATATCTCGCGGCCGTCAACGCCCACATATGGTGGCCGTCCGATATGTGCGGGCACCGACAATTTAGGGCTGACGGGATGGGCAACGACGCTTACAGTCACCTGTCTAGTCTACGCTGCACCCACCCAGTGCCCTGAGCATGCGGGGGTGATCATTCCACGCGCAAGCTTGCCAGCGCTTTATCGTGCAATTGTTGGCGTCGGGTGTCACCGATCGTGATCGACGACACCCAGATGCCGAAACGGTTCGGGTCGCCAATATCGACGACGACGATGTCGACGACGTCACCTTCAATCTCTGGCATCCGAGAAGACTTGATGTGAATGTCAGCCCGCAAGCGCCAGGCAGAATGGCCGCTGACGGTGTACGGCTCGTCAAGCAAATCGACGCGCTTGGTGAAATATTCGTAATAGCCCGAAGATGCGAAACACTCCATCGTTTGGTGTGCCGAGGTGCGCAGATCGGTGAAGCCGTCAACGGTGTTCAGCTGACCGACCCCGACATTGCTGACCCAGCCAGGCCGAACCGAATCCATCTGGGTGTTCAAATCCGAAATCCATTGCAAATGCATCGAATCGCTGCGCCAACCGGGCACTCGTTCAAAGGACAGCCCGCCGCCACGCATTCGTCCGTCACTGAGTTGACGGGTACGAGAGCGGTCGGTGGTACGCGGACAGTCGACCAATTCCCCAATCGTCGGCGGTGCTGACGGTGGACTGGTCTCTTCCCAACCCTTGACCGTCGGACTGGCCGAATTAGTGTCTGGATCTACCGGCTTGATCGGGCCTGGTCCGCCACGGCCGCCTCCGAGCAGCAGCGCCAAGATGATTGCGACGGCGACGATGAGCGCGACTCCGACGATGACCGAGGTCCACAGTCCGCTGCGGCTCTCAGCGCCTCGTCGTCTGCGTTGATGCGAAGAGTTGGTTGGCGGGGGACGGTTCGGATCGGGGCTGGTGTCCTGCGACCAGGTATTCCCGTCCCAATGGCGATAGCCGCCGCTCCCTGCGGGGTCGGGATACCAGCCTGCGGTCGCCATAAGAGCAAGCATAAGCAAGCCAGCCGAATGCCTGCCCGCTACGTCCGAAGTGAGCCGCTCGGATCGAGCCCTCAGCTTTCGAATGTGCCCGACGCGCAGCTTTGGGCGGGCTGACATGGTTGCTGACGAATCGGGCAAACTGATCGTCATGGATCGGCAAAGCGAATATGTGCTGCGCGAAATCGAAGAGCGCCAGGTGAAATTTCTGCGACTGTGGTTCGCCGACGTACTCGGATCACTGAAATCGGTAGCTATTTCGCCAGCTGATCTGGAAGCCGCGCTGAGCGAAGGCATCGGCTTCGACGGCTCAGCCATCGAGGGCTACACCCGCGTCTTCGAATCCGACATGATCGCCAGGCCAGATCCGTCGACCTTTCAAGTCTTGCCGTGGCGCACCGAAAATGTCATCGCTCGCATGTTCTGCGACATCTCGCTGCCTGACGGATCACCTGCGATGGCAGACCCCAGGCAGGTCTTGAAACGGGCCCTCAAGCGGGCGGCTGACTTGGGATTCACCTGCTATGTGCATCCCGAAATCGAATTCTTTCTCTTCAAGACCCCGATCGAGCCGGATCGCTCGCCCTCGCCGCTGGACGAAGGCAGCTATTTCGATCACACCACGATGGGTGTCGGCTCGGCGCTGCGCAGCGACGTCATCACGATGCTGGAACAGATGGGCATCCCCGTCGAATTCAGCCACCACGAATCCGCGCCCGGCCAGCATGAGATCGATCTGCGCTCAGCTGACGCATTGACCATGGCTGATGACATCGTCACGACCCGGATCGTGCTGAAAGAGGTCGCCGTCCGACATGGTGTGCATGCGACCTTCATGCCCAAACCGCTGGCCGATCATCCAGGCTCAGGAATGCACACGCATATCTCGCTTTTCGAAGGCGACCGCAACGTCTTCTATGACGCCACCGACGAGGTTCGATTGTCTAAGATCGGTCGGCATTTCGTCGCCGGGCTGCTTGACCATGCCCGAGAAATAACTGCGATCACCAACCAGTGGGTCAATTCCTACAAGCGGCTGACCTGGGGTGGGGAGGCGCCCAGCTTCGTTTGCTGGGGACGCAACAATCGCTCCGCGTTGGTGCGCGTGCCGCTGTTCAAGCCGGACAAGGCGTCCAGTGCCCGCATCGAATATCGCGCCATCGACCCCGCTTGCAATCCCTACCTGGCTTTCGCGGTCTTGTTGAACGCTGGTCTGGACGGTATTCAGCGCGAATTGCCGCTCGGCCCCGAAGCTGAAGACGAAGCCTGGACGTTGACTGCCCGTGAACGCTCCGCGCTGGGCATGGCGCCCCTGCCACGCAATCTCGAAGACGCCATCGAGATCATGGAAGATTCTGAACTGGTCGCGGCCACCCTCGGCGAGCATCTATTTGACTACTTCTTGCGTAACAAGCGGCACGAATTTGATCTCTACCGTCAGCAGGTCACGCCATTTGAGTTACGTAGCATGCTGTCGCGGCTGTGACGCGCGGCTGGCAGAGGATCAGCGCGTCAGGTCAATGACCGGCAGCAGATCGGCGATCTCGACGGCATGCGCACCAGACACGCTCAGTTCGCCGGCTGCATAGGCGTCATCCCAGTTCGAGGTGCCGGTAGCCATGGTCAAGAAGATCCGCGGATTCATTTCGACGACATTGGGCGGCGTGCCCCGAGTATGCACTGACGCATCACCCAATGCGCCTAGCTGCACGGCGGTCAGCGGCGGCACCCGCAATTCGATTGACCTGCCGGGTTGACGCTCGGCCAGTACCGCGGCCAAGGAGCGCACTGCTTCAGCGACCACCGCTTGGGTGGGCGTGCCAGTGATTTGATAGGCGAGGCCGGCCAGCACGATGCAGTGCGCGCGTAGGTAATCGACTAGCCGCACCGGCCCGAAGGTCGAATTGACGGTATTCGGCAGATCCGGGCTGGTCAACGTCGAGGCGATTTCATCTAACAAAAGCTGCAGTTGACGTTCTAAGGACGCGCACGTGCTGTTGGCGGCTAGGGAATCGGACTGCTCGCGTTGTCCCGGGTAATTCATCGCACGCGCGCGCAGGTGTTCGTCAAGGGATTGCGGAACGCTGGGGGTAGGGCTAGCTAGCGTCTCGACGGTGCCGACAGCCAGCGAGGTCAGATGACCCAGGTGTGTCAGGGAATCCTTGCTCGCGGTGGCGAGTGCAGACAGCTGGCCCAAAAAGGCGTCACCGACCCGGTGATTGGCCACATTTGAGCGTGCTGTCAAAATTGTCACCCCGCAAAAGTAGTCACCGGGATTGGCCGGTGAATATCAGCAAGGTTAACGTCTGAATAACTCGATGCCGAGTTACGCAGACCTTAGGATGCGGCGCGCGGCCAGACGATCTTCGTCCGCGCAGCCTAATTTGCGGCCCTATGCGTCGGCGTTTCGGCTAGTCAAAGCGATTTGGAGGTGGAAATGCGGCAGCGGGCTTGGTCATCTGGCGAGCTGGCGCGGCTCGGCTTTTCCGCCAACGCCCAGGCGATGAGTCGACTGACGAAAATATTTGCCGCCTGTGCAAATGATGAGCTCTTTGATGAGCTGCTCAGCCAGCTATCGGGTGCTGCGGAGCCCGATCAAGCCTTGAGCGGCTTGGTCGAGCTTGTCGAGCAAGACCCCGCGGTGCTGGTCGATTTCGATTCGTCGGCGCGGTCGGGCTTGATCAAAGTGCTGGGCGGTTCGCTTGGCCTTCAGCGGCACATTCGGGCTCATCTGGACGCGGCGCGCGCCTGCCAGCACACAGGTCGGGCATCGGCGCAGGTGATCCGTCAACGGATCGCCGATGCGGTGGGCGTGCCGGCGCAAAGTCTTGGCTTGATTGCCGCCGAAGATCCGAAGGCAGCCGACCGGCTGCGACTAGCCAACAAATGGGAGTTGACGCGCATTGCCGCCCGTGACCTCAACGCGGCCGACCCGACCGAGATCCTGGCAGATATTGCCGCTGAGCTTTCTGATCTGGCAGACGCGGTACTGGCCGGCGCTTTGGCCGTCGCCAGGGCTGAAGTTGATGACCATCAAGTGACGAGGCTCGCCGTCATCGGCTTGGGAAAAGCGGGCGCACAAGAACTCAACTATCTGTCAGATGTCGACGTACTTTTCGTCGCCGAGCCTGCTGAGCACGCCGATCCGCAACGCTCGATGACGGTCGCGACGAAACTAGCGGCGGCGTTGACGCGGATTTGCTCTGCGCACAGTCCAGCCGGCAGCATCTGGACCTTGGACGCCGGACTTCGCCCCGAAGGCAATGCAGGACCATTAGTGCGGACATTGGCCGGGCATCGCAGCTATTACGAAAAATGGGCGAAAAACTGGGAATTTCAGGCAATGCTGAAAGCCCGTCCAATGGCTGGTGATATCGAACTCGGTGAACAATTTTGTGAATTAGTCGCCGAAGGCGTTTGGTCGGTCGGCGCGCAATCTCAATTCATTCCTGAAATTCAGGCGATGCGTCGACGGGTAATTGAAAATATTCCGCGTGCCGAACGCGATCGAGAAATTAAGCTCGGGCCTGGCGGGTTGCGCGATATTGAATTTTCGGTGCAATTGCTGCAATTGGTGCACGGTCGCACCGACGAAAACCTGCGGCAACGAGCGACATTGCCGGCGCTACAAGCCCTAGTCGACCGGAGCTATATCGGACGCGAAACTGGCGCGACTTTGGCGCAGGCCTACCGTCTAGAGCGCTGCCTGGAACATCGTGAACAACTGTGGCGGCTCAAGAGAACCCATTTACTGCCTAAGGAACCAGACGAGTTGCGTCGGCTAGCTCGCCAGCTGGGCAGCAATGATCCACAGGCCTTGGACGAAATTTGGCGGGAAACCAAGCGCACGGTGCGCCGGCTGCAGCAACGGATTTTCTATTCTCCGCTGCTGGCCACCGTCGCGAAATTGCCCGAGGAGCAAGTGCAGCTCAGCCAGGCAGCGGTTGCAGACCGGATGCGTGCGCTGGGCTTTCAAGATCCTGCGGCGGCGCTGCGTCATATCGCGGCACTGACTGGTGGGGTCACCAGGGGAGCGGCGATTCAGCGGCAACTGATGCCGGCGATGCTGGAATGGCTCAGCCAGGGCCCGAATCCAGATCTAGGCATGCTCAGCTTTCGGCAGCTTTCCGACGAATTGGGCGAGTCGAGTTGGTATCTGCGCACGCTGCGAGACGAAGGCGCCGCAGCCGAGCGGCTAGCTCGCGGACTTAGTTCGAGCCGCTATCTACCTGAGCTATTGCGGCGGTCCCCGTCATCAGTGCAGTTTTTGACTGACCGCGAACAGCTACAGCCCCGATCAGTCGACGAATTGGTCGATTCGATGCGGCAGGCCGTCACCCGCCATGATGGCCCAGCCAAGCAAAGCGCCGCAGTGCAGGCGCTGCGCAGACGGGAACTATTCCGCCTAGCTGCCGGCGATCTGCTGGGCGAGCTCGGCTTAGCTGAGGTCGGCGCGGCATTGAGCCAGTTGACGACCGCGACCGTCGAAGCTGCCTTGAGGATGGCGCGGCGGGCCGAACGTCAAGAACATCCCGAGCTCGACATTGACCAGATCCCGATAGCTGTCATCGCGATGGGCAGTTGGGGTGGCCAAGAGATGAGTTATGGCTCTGATGCGGATGCCCTATTTGTCGTCGCTGACGATATTTCTGCTGAACAATTGGCTGCCGCAAACAGAATCGCTGGCAACGTCGCTAATCTGGTGCGCGATTTTGGGCCAGCGCCAGCATTGACCATTGACGCCGGTTTGCGTCCAGAGGGTCGAAATGGTCCACTGGCGCGGACGCTATCCAGTTATCGGACTTATTATTCGACCTGGGCGCAGACATGGGAACGTCAAGCTTTGTTGCGGGCTAGTTTCGGCGCGGGCGACGCGCAATTAGCTGAGCAATTCTTGAGCGGAATAGCTGAAATTCGTTGGCCCAGAACAGGCATCAGCCAGCAGCAAATCGCAGAAATTCATAAGATGAAATCCCGAGTCGAAAAAGAACGGGCTGGCGCGACCGCAGACCGGGACGTCAAACTCGGCCCCGGCGGGCTGGCTGACGTCGAATGGACGGTGCAGTCATTGCAATTGCAGCACGCTGGCGACAACGCCCAGCTGCGGGTCACTGGCACCATGCCCGCCTTGGCCGCAGCTGAAGCGGCCGGCTTGATCGAGTCGTCAGATGCAGCGGCGTTGCGCGAAGCTTGGCAGCTGGCATCCGAAATTCGCAATAAGTCGATGATCGTGCGGAATAAGGCCACCGATCTATTGCCGGTCGATCCTCGCGAAACCGCAGCTATAGCGCGGCTGCTCGGTCACGAAGACGCTTCCTCAGCGCAGCTATTGGAACGTCATCAGCGAGCCCGGCGGCATGCTGTCAAGGTCGTAGACAAGATCTTTTGGGGGCGAACATGAGTGAGCCGTCGAATATCGACCGCAGGGTAGTCATCTTTGGTGGCGGCAGCGATATCGGATTGGCGATCCTCGCCGAGCTAGCTCGAAGCTACCCGGTGCGGGCGACTTTGGCGATGCGTCCAGATCCGACGAAGCGAGCTGCTGCGCTCGAGGCGGCCCGACTGGCTGGCGTAGCCGCGGACATCGTCGATTTCGATGCCACCGATTTCGCCTCGCATCCCGAGCTGATCGCTGAGCTATTTGAAGATCCAGTGGATGTCGCGATCCTGGCTTTCGGCCAGCTCGCCGACGCGACCGTCTGGCAGGAGCAGGCCACGTTGGTCGACTTGGTGCAGACGAATTTGACCGGAGCGTTGAGTGTCGGCTCGCTGGTGGCGGCGCGGATGCGGCAGCAGGGCAGCGGGCGGTTGATCGTCTTGTCGTCGATGGCTGGCGAGAAAGTCCGGCCGAGCAATTTCCCTTATGGCATCACCAAGGCAGGCATGGACGAATTCTTCAGCCAGTTGGCTGACGTCGTAGGCCCGCAGGTGCACGTCTTGATAGTGCGACCAGGCAAGGTGCGCACCAAGATGCTCAACGACGCTGCCAGCCAAGCTCGACAGTCAGATCTGTTGACCGTCAGCCCCCAGCAGGTGGCAAGACAGGTCGTCAACGCTTTGAACGCGGGCAAGCAGATGATCCGGGTGCCATGGATCTTTGGGCCGCTGGTGACCTGCTATCGGCACTTGCCCAGCGTGATTCGTCGGCGGTTGAATTTCTAACGAAGGCGGATTTGCCGTCCACAATGCCCCAAGGTGGACGGCAATCCAGCTAGCTCAGATCTGGTAGTAGAGGTCGAATTCATAGGGATGCGGACGTTGCCGGATGGCGTCCACATCAGCGCGCTTGAGTTCGATCCAGGTGTCGATCAGATCGTCAGTGAAGACGTCACCGGCGCTCAAGAACTCCCGATCATCTTCTAGCGCGTCCAAGACGTCGCTGAGCGAGCCGGGCACTTGGGCGACCTGAGCATGTTCTTCGGGCGGCAGCTCGTAGAGATCCTTGTCGATCGGTTCGGGCGGCTCGGTGCGATTTTGGATGCCGTCCAGGCCAGCCATCAGCATCGCCGCGAACGCCAAATAGGGATTGGATGACGGATCGGGACAGCGGAATTCGATGCGCTTGGCCTTCGGATTGGAACCGGTGATCGGGATACGGATGCAAGCTGAGCGATTCCGAGCTGAGTAGACCAGGTTGACCGGCGCTTCGAAACCCGGCACCAGGCGGTGATAGGAGTTCGTCGTCGGATTAGTGAAGGCCAACAAAGCTGGGGCGTGCGCCAGCAGACCGCCGATATACCAGCGCGCGACGTCCGATAGCTGCGCGTAGCCGCCTTCGTCATAAAACAGCGGCTTTTGTTCGCGCCATAGCGACTGATGACAGTGCATGCCCGAGCCATTATCGCCAAATACCGGTTTCGGCATGAAGGTGGCGCTCTTACCGGCTTGGAAAGCCGCATTCTTGACCAAATATTTGAATTTCATGACGTTATCGGCGCTGGTCAGCAATTCGTCGAAACGCCAATTGATTTCAGCTTGACCGGCAGCGCCAACTTCGTGATGGGCGCGTTCGATGACTAATCCGGATTGTTCGCAATAGCGGACGATATCGTCCCGCAGATCCCCATAGTGATCTGACGGTGAGACCGGGAAATAGCCGCCCTTTTGCTTGACCTTGTAGCCCAGATTTCCGCGATCTTCGGTGCGGCCAGTATTCCAACCCGCAGATTCGGCGTCTACGGCGTAGAAAGAGCCGCTGCCGGTCGTCTCGTAGCGGACATCATCAAATACATAAAACTCGGCTTCTGGAGCGAAAAAAGCAGTATCGGCGATGCCGGTGGTCTGCAAATAGCTCTCGGCTTTACGGGCAATATTGCGCGGATCGCGGCTATATGGCTCTTTGGTCAACGGATCGTGCACAAAGAAATTGACGATCAGCGTCCTAGCGCGGCGAAATGGGTCTAAATATGCTGACGCAGGATCAGGCAACAGCGTCATATCAGATTCGTTGATTTTTTGGAATCCAGCGACCGATGAGCCGTCAAAAGCTAGCCCGTCTTCAAAAACCGCGTCAGTGAATTCATGGCTGGGAACCGTGAAGTGCTGCATGACGCCGGGCAGATCACAAAAGCGAACGTCGACATTCTCGATTTGATGATCGCGAATATAGGCGAGCAATTTCTCGGCAGATTCAAACATCTCAGCTCCCTCAGGATCTACGTCTCGCCGGCGGCCGCCAGCAGCGTGCAACGGCTAAAGACGAAAATAGCGCAGCTCAGCTGTCGGCCGAGCGGATTGTTCATCACAGCGGCGCTGACCGGCTGGTGGCGCTGCGTCCTTGATAGGCTTTGACTGGCCCGCTGCGGCGCACGTTTGGCGCTCTGAAAGCGGGATTTGCTAGGCAATTTTCGGAGGTCTGCAATGACGCAACCGATCGGCATCATCGTCAATGGCGCGACTGGTCGGATGGGCTACCGTCAACATCTAGTCCGTTCGCTGGTCCCAATTCGTGACGCGGGTGGAGTCTTGATGGCAGACGGCAGCCGTCAACCAATCGAGTTGATTTTGGTCGGCCGCCGGCCCGAACGGCTGCGTGAAATCGCTGACGAATTGCGCGTCGACGAAATCTCCACAGATTTGGATGCGGTCCTGGGTGATCCGAGATGGCAGATCTATTTTGACGCCGGCGCGACCAATCTGCGTGCCGCCAATCTGCGTAAAGCTATTGCTGCCGGTAAATCCATTTACACCGAAAAACCTGTCTCTTATACACATCTGACGCTGCCGACGAC
>ERZ1031292.176-NODE-176-length-24731-cov-25.389164_pt1 | contig 24731 bp, 21 predicted proteins | sample MGYA00518215_ERZ1031292 | MGnify/ENA primary metagenome ERZ1031292 (study PRJEB33718, sample SAMN03159822) | human skin metagenome | collected 2014-02-25 | study: EMG produced TPA metagenomics assembly of the PRJNA266117 data set (Human skin bacterial metagenome... | reverse complement strand
CCGGCGGGGAAGAGTTCCCGCCTCTGACGGACTCCTGGACGCTCACCCTGCCCCCCTACGGATTCTTCTGGTTTGATATTTCATGATTAATACAGACACACTGACCACTGCACGTTTCTTCGCCACCAAGTCCGAACCCATCACGGGCGTGGAGATCCTCGGCGAGGCACCCCTCGCCCGCCCTGAGCTCATCAAGGGCAAGGATGCCCCGGGTACGCTCACCTTCGCACGCATCCACCGTGAGCAGGGCAGTGACCTGTACCAACTGGTCGTCGACAAGCAAGGAAATGACATCCTCGGGCAGGAGGACACCGCGTTCGCGGCGGGAAAACAGCTGTCCAACGGGTATGCGGCGGGGTCGGGTGTGCTGCACAAGCTCACCGACCCGGCGATGCCACCGGTGGAATCCGTGCGGCCGGTGGGTGAGCAATCCAACACCTCGTGGATCTACAACGACCGGGTCATCGTCAAATACTTCCGGCGCCTCACCCCGAGCCCCAACCCCGATATCGAGCTCCTGGAAGCGCTGACCGAAGCAGGGTGCACCCACATCGCTCCCCTGCGCGGCTGGACCACCGTTGAGCTTGAGGGGACGGAATACGTCACCGCCATGGTGCAAGACGTTGTGCCCGGCGAGGACGGCTACGAGTTCGTCACCGCCCACCCCGATGACCTCGACGCAGCGCCCCTCGGCGCCGCGATTCGCGACGTGCACACCCAGCTGGCCGCGACGTGCGGCACGGGCACCCTCGCCCCCGGCGAGCTCGCACGCAACCTCGATGCCCGCCTCGACGGCCTCCTCGCCCGTGCACCGCAGTTGTCCCGCTACGAGGACGATCTCCGTGCCCTCTACCGCGGTGTCGCCGACCGGACCATACCCACCCAGCGCATTCACGGCGACCTCCACCTGGGGCAGACGCTGACTGCCGATGGCACCTGGGTGCTCATCGATTTTGAGGGGGAGCCCGCAGCCAGCCTTGAGGAGCGCCGGCGTCTCGACTCACCGCTGCGCGACCTGGCGGGGATGATCCGCTCCTTCGGCTACGCTGCAGCCGCCAGTGGGAAGGACGAAGGCTGGACCGAGGAGAAAGCAGCCGAGCTGCTGGGCAGCTACGGTGACGTGGATGCCGATGTCCTCCGCGCGTACATCGCGGATAAGTGCGCCTACGAGGTCGTGTACGAGAGGGAGAACCGGCCGGAGATGATCAGCGTGCCGGAAACCGCCCTCGCGCGGATCCTTGCCTGATCTCGCCCCTGCCTGATTTCGTTCCGGCCTCACCCCGTTTCGTCGTCCCGCCTACACCCGGCGGACAAGTGCCGCGCGGAGCTCGTCGTGCGAGAGCTGCGCGCCGATCCACGAGCTGAACGCGAACGGGGTGGCCTGCACCCCGGCGATGAGCTGTTCCGCAGGAACCCACGTGAAGGCATCGACCTCGTCGGGGACGACCTCCACGTGCGCGTCCGGCGCCACCTGCGCGACGAACACCGGGCAGACCTCCCACTCCACTACCCCGTTGGAATCGGTCGCCCGGTACTCGAAGGTAGGGAGCACACACTCGATGGAGACGAAGTCCTCCCGCCGCATGCCGAGCTCCTCCGCGCCCCGGCGCACGAGCGCTTCTTCCGGTGTCTCCCCCGGACCGGGGTGCCCGCACATGGAGTTCGTCCACACACCGGGGAAGGTGAGCTTGCTCAGCGCCCGCCGGCTGACGAGGACGCGCCCCGCAGAATCAACGACGTAGCAGCTGAATGCGAGATGCAGCGGAGTCTTGTCGGTGTGGACGGTGGCCTTATCGGCAACACCACACGGGGCCTTGGACGCATCGAGGAGCACGACCAGCTCTGGTTCGGTACGAGGAGTTGTCATGCCCCTAAGGGTACTTGGCCGGTGCTCCCACGAAATCACCTGGTGCTGTGGGACAATGGCACTATGCCCGCCCCGCTTGAAGCGCACCCGATTTTCCGCGCCAGAACACACGCCTCCGCCCAGATCGTCGCCCGTGAGGCGGCGGCGTTTTCCGTTCGTCTGGACGAGTTCAACTCAGACAACGCTGACTACGGCGGACGCACGGCGGAGATCGCCACGACGGGAACGCACCTGCGCTCCCTGCTCGTTCACTTGGGTGCCGATCGACCGACCAACGCCGACGACGGCAACGGCGGAGACGGAGGCGGAGACGCGGATGCCGTCTACGAACCGGATGCGCTTGTTGGTGCGGCCTTCGACCTCGTCCATACGGGACTGTGCATCATCGACGATGTCATCGATGCCGATCACAGCCGTCGCGGGCTGAAGACCATTCACGCCACCGCCGCCGGCATCGCCTCCCCCACCATCGGCACGCACGCGGCGGCGCACTATGGCAACTCCATCGCCGTCCTCATCGGGATGAGTTCCCTCAACGCTGCGACCTCCCTGGTAGCCAAGGCGGACATGGATCCGGAAACGACACGCCGGGTGATTGCCGAGCTCACCACCGCTGTGGACGACGCGATCATCGGTGAATTCATGGACGTCGAGCATTCTCTCCCCGGCCACGACCCCACCCCACGCCAGGTGGACAACGCGGCACTGCTCAAAACCTCTCCTTATAGCTTCGAGGCCCCGCTCGTCTGTGGGGCGCTCATCGCCGGCAGGCCGGTGGCGGTGTGTGACACGCTCCGGGTGGTCGCCCGCCACCTGGGGGCCGCTTTCCGGATGGCGAACGATCTTCGCGCCCTCACCGGCAACGGATTCGTGGGCGATATCCGCAACCACCGCACCACCCCGCTCATGGTGCTCGCCGAAAACTATCCCGCGTGGCCGAAAATCCACCTGGCGCTCAGCTCGATGCGCTTAGATGAGGCACGCACGCTCCTCGCCGATTCAGGGATCGTGGACGAGGCCCGTTCCATCGGCGAGAGCCACCTCGCCGCAGCGACAGACAAGGCCACTGCCGGTCACGTGTTCTCCGCACCAGCCACAGCAACCTTCTTGTACCTGTGCTCGCGCTTCCGCGCGCTCCTCCACCCCGATTATGTGAATTAGTAAGACCCGCAGCGAATCCTGCCAATGCTCACCCCGCACCCGAGAGAAAAGGAATCCACCGTGCCCGCCCCCGTCTCCGCCACATCCGCCCCTATCGTCGTCATTGGTGGTGGGGTAACCGGCCTCGCCACAGCGGGTCTGTGTGCTCGCGCGGGTTATTCGGTGACGCTCGTGGAAAAGCTCACTGGGTTGGGCGGGCGCGTCGGCACCTTCACCAGCGGCGATTACCGGTGGGATACGGGCCCCAGCTGGTGGCTCATGCCGGAGGCCTACGACCATTACTTTTCGCTCATGGGCACATCAACGGAGGCGGAGCTCGACCTCCATCGCCTCGACCCCGCGTACCGCGTGGTCACCGACAGTTTCCCCACCGTCGACGTGCGCACGGGCATGGAGAATGTGGTTGCTCTTGCTGAGTCGGTGGAGCGCGGCGCGGGCGAAAAGCTCCGCGCCTACCTGGAGGAGGCGAGCCTCACCTACCGGGTGGCGCTCACCACGTTCCTCTACACCACGTTCACCTCCATCAAGCCATTCCTGGACAGGGAGATCCTTACCCGCATTCCGCTTCTCATCCGGCTGCTCACCCGCAGCCTGAAGGACGATGTGGAGTCCCAATTCAACAACCCGATTCTGCGGATGCTGCTGGAGTACCCCGCCGTCTTTGTGGCCACGCGACCCGACCGCGCGCCGAGCATGTACAAGCTCCTCAGTCACACCGACCTCATCGCCGGCGTGGCTTACCCCCAGGGTGGCTACTATCAGCTCATCAGGAAGATGGCGGAGCTCGCCACCGCTAGCGGCGCGACGCTGCGCACCGGCTGTACCGTCACCCGCATCCTCACGGAGGACGCAACAGTCACGGGTGTTCGGGTGACCCACGACGGCACAGAGGAGACGATCCCGGCGGCGATCGTTGTTTCCACCGCAGATCTCCACCACACGGAGACGTCTCTCCTCCCCCGCCGGTTGCGCTCGGTCCGCTCCTGGTCGCGGAAGGACCCGGGGATCAGTTCGATCGTCGCGCTCCTCGGCGTCGCCGATCCGCTGCCGACGCTTGCTCACCACACTCTTTCGCTTTCCGACGATTGGTCGCCCGACTTTGCTGCTATCTCCGGCAAGCGTCCGGGACAGGAGTTTTCGCGCAGCGTCTACGTGTGCAAGGCCAGCGCCACCGATCCGACGCTGGCCCCGGAGGGGCATTCCAACATCTTCATCCTCATCCCGACGGTCGCTGATCCGCACATCGGCCGAGGCTCCGCCTACAATGATGCGCCCAGCCCACGGGTGGAGGACATCGTGGATGAGGTGATCGACATCGTCGCCCGGCGCGCGGATGCCCCGGCGTTGAAGACCAAGGTGGAAAAGCGGTTTACCATCGGACCGGCGGATTTCGCCCGGCGCTATAACTCGTGGCAGGCCTCCTCCATTGGCTTGGCGCACACGCTGTGGCAGTCCGCATTCCTCCGTGGCTCCAACGCCTCGTCCAAAGTCGCCGGCCTGTACTTTGCGGGCGGAACGACGGTTCCCGGTGTCGGTGTTCCACTGTGCCTCATTTCTGCCGAGAATGTGCTCAAGCGCCTGCGCGGAGATTCCACATCCGGTCCCCTGCCCTACGCGTAAGGGGGCAAAGAAAAACCCCCACCGGTGCAGACCGTGGGGGACGAGAAGAGGGTGCGCGGAGGCATCGAAAAACCGTGCGCTCCTAGTTGGCGGCGGTGAGATTCCCCTTGAACGTCACGTTACCGATGGTGAACTCCGCATCGTAGGCGGTGCTGGGGGACACAGCGTAGGGGAAGTTCAGGTTCGCCTTCGCCCCCACACCGAGGGGCACGTCGAGACCCACGATGTAGTCCGGATCGGAAATCGTGAGCGGTTCCCCCTCCGAAAGCTCCTTGTTGCCGTCGTAGTCCTCAAATTTGTACGTGGCCTTCAGCGCGCTCGGCGGGAACGGTTGCTCGTTGTTGTTTTCCACCGTGACAACGACGGTGGTGCCACCGAAGTTACCTGCGGCAACGCTGACGAGCTTGTAGGTCAACCCGAGGCCCTCGTCGACGACCGGTTCGGAAAACTTTTCCACCGTCTTAGGCGCGACATCCTTGGGGGTGAACGACGGGGCAGCCTCAGTCGAGGTGGACACCTTCTCACTAACCGACGATTCTTGGGCACTGTTCCCGTCGTGCTTCTCATCGGAGCAACCAGCTAGAACCAGCGCAGCAGACACAGTAACAGCTACCACAGAGGCGATCGGTCGGCGAAGATTCATCACGAAACGTCCATCCTTGAAATCCTTGGTCCACACGTACCAGAACTGAGCACGTGCACTTTAGCTTATTCTACCGACCCCACGTCGTGGGAATATGTGAGGTAGGGTGCGTGTTTGGTGATATGGCAATAATCCCCGGGACCCGGGGACAGCGGGTAGAAGGAGTATGTGTGCGTAGCATCCTACGAATTATTAGAAATGCCACAGCCCTGTGGCCCTTCTATGTGGGAGTGATCCTCGCCTCCCTTGTCACCGCGGCGCTCGGCCTGATTAACCCGTTCATCATGCGCGACGCGACTGACACCATCGTCTCCGTCGTTTCCGGCGAGCAGCCACTGGGTGACGCGAACACGCGGATCATCTGGCTGACCGTGGCAATCCTCGTCGTCGGACTTCTCAACACCGGCGTGCGCAACATCGGCGGCTATATCGGCGATGTCATGGCCGCGCGGATGCGACAGATCCTCTGCACGCGTTATTACGCGCAGCTGTTGTCCCTGCCACAGCGCTACTTTGATTCCCAAGTGACCGGCACGATCATCGCCCGGCTCGACCGGTCCATCACCTCTATCACGCAGTTCCTGCAGGCTTTTTCCAACAACTTTTTCCCGATGCTGCTCACGGTGGCGGCTGTCCTCATCATCACGGCGGTGTATTACTGGCCGCTTGCGGTCCTGCTGGCCATCATTTTCCCCATTTACATGTGGCTGACGGCGCTGACGAGCAAGAAATGGCAGCGCATCGAGGCAGCGAAGAACAGGGAAATTGACCTCGCAGGCGGGCGTTTTGCCGAGGTCATCAGCCAGGTCAAGGTGGTGAAGTCCTTCGTCACGGAGGTGGCTGAGCTCGTCGGCTTCTCCCGTCGCTACGGCAAGACGGTGACGCATACCCGCGAGCAGTCCCGCTATTGGCACCTCATGGATGTCGCACGCGGCGCGGCGATGGACCTCATCTTCTTGTTCATCTACGGCGTGCTCTTCTACCGCACTCTCCACGGCTATTTCAGCCTCGGTGACATGGTCATGCTTATCCAGCTGGTCACCATGGCGCGTCAACCGGTCATGATGATGAGCTACCTCGTAGACACGACGCAGCGGGCGATCGCGGGTTCCAAGGACTACTTTGAGGTGATGGAGGTGTCCCCCGAGCCGACGGCCAACGAGATCGTCGTCGATGCGACGGGTTCCTCCCACACGCTCGAGGCGCAGCCCCAGCACGCCACGCCCCTGGCAGCGGCCGGATCGACCGCCATCACTTTCGACGACGTGAGCTTCAGCTACGACGAGGGCGACGAGGTCATCCACAACATCAGCTTTGCTGTCCACCCGGGTGAAAAGGTTGCACTCGTTGGCGAATCCGGCGGCGGCAAGTCGACGCTGGTCAATCTCATCCTCGGCCTGTATAGGCCGACCGACGGCCGGCTTACCATCAACGGGCACGATGTCACCGATGTTCAGGCAGAGGATCTGCGGGCATCCATCGGCGTGGTGTTCCAGGATTCTTCGCTGTTTTCCGGCACGGTGCGCGAGAACATTGCCTACGGCAAGCCCGGTGCCACGGACGAGGAAATTATCGCCGCTGCCAAGGCCGCGTACGCCCACGACTTCATCGAGGCTTTCCCCGACGGCTATGACACTGTCATCGGCGAACGTGGTCTTCGCCTGTCCGGTGGCCAGAAGCAGCGCGTGGCTATCGCCCGCGCGATGCTGAAGGATGCTCCCATCCTCGTTCTTGATGAGGCGACAAGTGCCCTAGACACCAAGGCGGAGCAGCAGGTTCAGGCCGGGTTGGAGGCGCTGATGCGCAACCGTTCGACGCTCATCATCGCCCACCGTTTGTCCACGATTGCGACCGTGGACACGATCGTCACGATGGATAAGGGACGCGTGGACGAGATCGGCGCACCGGCGGAGCTGGCGGCCTCCGGTGGTATTTACTCCCAGCTCCTCGCCCTCACCTCCACGGCAACGGAGGAGAGCCGCAAGCGCCTGAAAGAATTCGGCCTCATCAACTAATCGCTCTGTGGGCAAGGCACAGCAGACACAGTAGACACCGCAGGCACCCCAGGCACCCCAGACACCCCAGGCACCGCAAACACAGTGAGCCAGGTTCCATGAGCACGGCAGAGGAATACAATTAAAAGTATGAAATGCCCAGACCTCGACACGCTCCGCCGCCGCCGGACGATGAAGTGGACAGCCTTCGAGCCAGATGTGCTGCCACTGTGGATCGCCGAATCAGATTTTGCCACCAACCCCTGCATCACCCAGGCTCTCCACCAGGCCATTGACGAGGAACAATTCGGCTATCCCCCGGCGGGAAACGAGGTCGCAGAGGCGCTCAGCCAGTTCTGCCAAGCCCGCTACGGGTGGCACGTCGATCCCTCGCGCATCCATCTGGCAACCGACGTCATGCAGGCGCTCATCGCAGCGCTCCGCTACATCGTTCCCGCGGGCCCCGTCGTGATCCCCACACCGAGCTACCCGCCGTTCTTCTTCGCTTGCCAATCAGCAGGGCGAGAGGTTGTCACCATTGACGGGTTGTCCCTCGACGCGGTGGAGGAGGCATTCCAGGACCACCACCCCGCAGCGTTCATTCTCTGTTCCCCACACAATCCGTTGGGGGTTGTCCACGAGCGGGATTACCTCATCCATCTGGCGGAACTCGCGGACCGGTACGACGTGCGCGTGCTTTCCGACGAAATTCACGCGCCTCTGGTCTACCCTGGCCACCATCACTGCCCCACCGCCAGCGTGTCCGATGTCGCCTCTGAGCGCACAATCACGTTCATGTCCACGTCCAAGGGGTGGAACGTCGCTGGCCTGCGCTCCGCCCAGATCATCCTCACCAACAACCACGACAATGACGCGTGGGGGAAACTCAACCCAAGCGCTGTGCCCCCACCATCGATTCTCGGGAACGTTGCGGCCGTGACCTGCTACACCGACACATCCTCGTTCCTCGATGACGAAATCGCGTACCTCGTGGAAAACCGAGACTATCTCCTCACCCACCTGCCCGAGGTTCTGCCCGGAATCGGCATGTCACATCCGGATGCGACCTACCTCATGTGGCTTGATTTCTCACAATGTGAGATCCTTGCGCTGCACAACAACCCACAGCAGGTTTTGGCCGAGAAAGCGCGCGTCGGACTCAACGCATGCACTGGGTTCGGGGCAGTTCATGACGGGTTTGCGCGTCTCAATTTCGGGTGCGACCGGTCAACCCTAGCAGAAATGATAAGCAGAATTGGGAATACCTTTTAGGGATAAAATTTCACAAATTGCCTCCCACTGTGTAGGATACCGTCCCATACAGTGAAATAAAGGACATGGGGAGCCGTAGTCCGCCCCACCCATAGGCGGTAACCACGGCAAACCACTACCGAATCGACCCGATCTGACAAAGGGCACAGGGCCGGTAGGTAATCCGTCAGAGTGAGATTTTTGAGAGGACTGGAGTTCCTACCATGACTGCAAAGAATGCGTCAGCCGACGCAGCAACACCGACGATCCGAGGTGGAAAGTACTACATAACGCTCATCGTGGCGTCCATGATGCTGTTTTCCATGTACTTCGGCGCCGGTAACCTTATTTTCCCGCCGATGCTCGGCGCACACGCAGGCGAGGCTTTCACGCCCGCCATTATCGGCTTCCTTCTCGCCGGTGTGCTTCTTCCTGTGATTTCCGTCATCGCCGTCGCCGTGACCGGTGATTCCATCACCGACATGTCCAACCGTGGCGGCAAGGTATTCGGCATCGTTTTCCCGATCCTCGTGTACCTGTCCATCGGCGCTTTGTACGCCGTCCCCCGTACAGCCGTCGTGAGCTACGGCTCCGGGTTCGTCCCGATTACGGGCGTGGACAACAAGGCCTCACTGGTCATTTACTGCATCGTTTTCTTCGTCATTTCGGCCGCCCTGGCATGGAACTCGAACTCGATCATCGACAACCTGGGTAAGTTCCTGACACCGGCGCTGCTGTTCCTGCTGGCCGTCATGATCATCATGAGCTTCGTCCGTTTGGACTCGCAGGCTCTGCCCCCAGCTGAGGACTATGCTGCCCCGATGTCCGCTGGCCTCATCCAGGGCTACGCCACCATGGATTCCCTGGCTGCCCTCGCCTTCGGCATTCTCGTCGTTACCTCCCTGCGGTACAAGCGCGTCGGCGAAGGCCCGCGCCTCGTCCGCTCCGTGTCCGCCGCCGCCATCGGTGCCGGCATTCTCCTGGCCCTCGTCTACATCGGTCTGGGAATCATCGGCAAGAACCTGGCTGATGGTCGCTCCTACAAGGATGGCGCGTCACTGCTTGCCGCATCCGCGCATGAGATCATGGGCACCCCCGGCATGTACGCTCTCGGCGCCATCGTTTTCCTGGCTTGCTTGACCACCTCGGTCGGCCTTATCGGCTCGACCTCCGAGTTCTTCAACGAGATTGCCCCCGGCATCTCCTACCACGCGTGGGTGATCATCTTCTCCGTCATCGCACTGGGCATTTCCTCCCTGGGCCTGACCGCCGTGCTGTCCGTCGCCGCCCCGATCATCGGCTTCCTCTACCCGGCGGCCATGACCCTCGTGCTCATCACCCTGGTGGAGCCCCTGTTCGGCCGGAAGCTGTTCTGGACGTACCGCATCTCCCTGTATGTGGCCATCATTTGGGCCGGCCTCATGAGCCTGAATTCCCTCGGTTGGGGTTCTGCTGTCATCGAGCCGCTCATCAGCTGGGCACCGGGTCACTCCAACGACCTCGGCTGGTGGCTCCCGGTTCTGACAGCCGCTATCGTCGGCTTGATCCTGGACTTCACCACCCGTAAGAAGGAAGACATCCAGGTCGGTGTCGCCACCCTCCACGAGGATGAACCCGTGGAGGCAGCGGTTACCGCGTAAACCCCGACTTTTTCTCCCGCCTATACTGACGGCAGGCAGCCCACCGGAATTACTTTCGGTGGGCTTTGTGCTGTCTGAGGCGTGCTCCCAGCGCAGCTACCTTTCCTTCAATTACCCGGATCGTGCGGGCGAAGGTCTCGTCATCGGTTCCTGTCGGATCCGGTATCCCCCAATCCTCGTCGTATCCCCTGCCAATGTATGGGCACCCGTCCATACACCCCATGGAGATAACAATGTCCGGGTTCGGGATCTCCTCGATCGTCTTGCTCTTCTGCCCTGTCAGATCGATGCCGTACAGCTGCTTCATGAGCCGCACCGCGTCCTGGTTGAGGCTTCCGGAAGCGGCGACCCCCGCAGAATAGGCATCGCACACATCAGCCAGGCGGAGCCGCGCAAACGCCTCCGCGATTTGACTCCGGCACGAGTTATGCACACAAATAAACGCGACGCGTGGCCTCGTTCCCACGCCATGCACAGTTCTCACACCATGCTCAGTTCTCACGCGGCTCACCCCCGCTGGAGGTGTTGCTCACACTGGAGGTGCCCCTCGCTTTTTGCCCGGTCGCAAAACAGCCCTTGGTTCTGTTCGCAAACGCCACGAGAGCCAGCATGACGGGCACCTCGGTGAGTACTCCCACCGTCGTTGCCAGAGCTGCCGGGCTGCCCGCGCCAAACAGTGCAACGGCGACGGCTACAGAAAGCTCAAAGAAGTTCGAGGCCCCGATCATTCCCGCCGGTGCAGCAATGTCGAACGGCAGTGCCATGACCCGGGCTCCCGCATACGCAAGACCGAAGATGACGACGGTCTGAATGATGAGGGGGACCGCGATGAGGGCGATATGAACCGGGTGCGCCAGAATCGTCTCCGCCTGGGAGCTGAAGATGATGACCAAGGTTGCCAGCAAACCAATGGTGGTCACGCCGTCGAAGGCCGGCAGGAACGTGTCCGCCAGGTACTTTTCTCCCCTCTTCCGGACGACTACCTGCCTGGTAATTACGCCAGCCACGAGCGGGATCACGACGAACAGGACCACGGAGAGGATGAGGACGGTATAGGGCACGTGCACGTCTGTTACCCCGAGGAGGAACGTGACGATGGGCACGAAGGCCACGAGGATGATGAGGTCGTTGGTCGCAACCTGAACAACCGTGTACGCGGGATTCCCCTTGACCAGGCTGCTCCACACAAAAACCATGGCCGTGCACGGCGCGGCGCCAAGCAGAACCGCGCCAGCAAGGTAGTCGGTAGCGAGATCCTTAGGGATGACTGCCGAAAACACAGTAAAGAGGAAGAAGGCGGTGATGGCATACATCGTGAACGGCTTGACCAACCAGTTGATCACCCACGTGAGGACGAGCCCACCGGGATTCTTCCCTACCGTGCGGACACTGGCGAAGTCCACCTTGATCATCATGGGGTAGATCATGATCCAGATGAGCACAGCGATAGGGATGGAGATCCCTGAAACAGTCAGCCTCCCCAGAGCGTCCGGGACGGCAGGCACGAGAGCACCGAGGGCGACACCTGCAAGCATGCAGAGGAGAACCCACACTGAGAGATATTTGTGGAAGAAGTCCATTAGCAATCACCTCGGTGGGCCACATGACACAGGCAATCGGGGGTGTCAGAACACACGGCATTGAGCTCCCCTAGCAGCCATGTGAGGTTTTCTTGCCGCAACGTGTAGTAGGTGTTTTTGCCGTCTTTTCGCCCCTTCACAATGCCGGCTTCCGTCAGCACTTTCATGTCGTAGGACAGCGTCGGCTGGGTGATGTGGAACGCTTCCAATATTTCGCACGCACACAGTTCCCCGCAGGACAACATATCCACAATCTGCAGCCGCTTGGGCTGTGAGAGGGCTGTTATCATGCCGGCGATGCGGGAATAGCGCTCTTCAGGTGCCACTGCCAACCTCCTATATATCGAAACTTTTCAATACGTAGGCTAGCACTCACATAGAATCCCTTCAATACATGTTCGGGGTGGGGGCACTCGACTTTTCAGAGCGGTGACTACTGCCCCTACCCCAGAACCAGCGCAATGACGAGCATGACAGGAAGCGCCGCCAGCGTGGTGATGACGGACACATCCCGAGCAAGGTGCGGTGCGGTGTTGTACTGCGAGGAGTACACGAACACGTTTTGCGCGGTGGGCAGCGCCCCCATGAGCCCCGCCGCGATGACACCGGCGGGATCCAGCCCCACAAGCGTAGCAATCCCCACCCCCACTACCGGGTGCAGTATGGACTTGGCCACGCTGAGTCCCGCCGCCTCCCGCCGGGAGACCGCCCCCTTTTCCAGGAACGTCGTGGAGGAGAGCGAAACACCGAAGAAGATGAGTGCGAGCCCCACAGCCGCATCGGATAACAGCTGCAGCGGATCAAAGATCATCGAGGGGATCGTCACGCCCGTGAGACTCACCGCGATGCCGATAGCCGCAGCGATGACGATGGGGTTCTTCAGTGGCGCCCACCGGTTGCGGCCGCGGGCGCGCGTGTCACTGGCGTGCCTGCCCCGGGAAGCGTCGACAAGCAGCAGCGCAAAGGGAGCATACAGTGAGGTCTGAAACACGATGGCGAGGACGGCGGGGTGGGCGTCGGAAAGAATATAGACGGCAAACGGGATGCCGAGGTTCGCCGCATTGACGTAGGACGTGCTCATCCCCGCGAAGATCGCCCGGTCCCAGCGGGTCCGCCCGACGAGCCGGTAGCCCACCGCAACGAGGACAAACATCACCATTTCCGCAGCGACGATGACGAAGAACAGTGGGGAGAAGAGCTCCGCAGGGCGCGTCGTCGCCGTGTGCGTGATGATGAGCGCCGGGGTGGTCACGTTGAAGACGAGGGCGGAGAGAACCTTCTCCGCATGCGACCCAAGGACACCGGTCCGCGCGACAGCGAATCCGGCGACGATAATCAGCGCGACGACAGTAAAACCATGAATAACGTCTCCCACGATGGGCCATTATTGCACTCGTGCGCGAAGCGACAGGAGAAAACGGGGGGAAATATTCAAAAAAACGTGTTTTTAATTGCCGTTCGTTTTACCATGTTCCACATGTTTTCACTCCGGGCGACCGCGAGTGTCCTCACGGGCATCACGATCGCGACTGCGGCAACGGCGTGTAGCGCTGGCTACACGGCGACCCCCACAGCAACAAATCAGCAACAAGACTCCATCGTCGTCGGAACCTCCGGGCCACCTGCGAGCCTGGACTTCACCACCACCGGTGGCGCCGCCATCCCCTCGGCGCTCATGGGCAACGTGTACCAGACCCTCATCCAACTGGATGAAAAGGGCGACATCGTACCCGGCCTTGCCACTAGCTGGGAAATGTCCCCGGACGGCACCGTCTACACATTCCACCTCCGCGACGGCGTGACTTTCTCTACAGGGGAACCCTTCACCGCGGATACCGCAGCGTTTTCCATCACCAACGTGCAGGAAAACTGGACCAACGGAATGAAAAAGGGCATGGACGTGGTCGACCACGTCCGCGTTATTGATCCCCTCACCCTCGAAGTCACCCTGTCTCACCCGTCGAACCAGTGGCTGTGGTCCATGGGCACGCTCATCGGTGCCATGATGCACCCCGACCACGTGGACAAATTAGCAACCGAACCAGTGGGCACCGGCCCCTACACCATTGACAGCTTCGCCGTCGGCCAGTCCGTCGCGCTTAAAGAAAACCCGACCTACTGGGGCGAAAAACCCCACCACTCCCACGCGGTGATTCGCTACTTCGCTGATGCCACAAGTTCCACCAACGCCCTCCTCAGCGGCGACATCGATATTCTCTGGGCCGCGCAGCAACCCGAGCTCGTATCCGGGCTCGTATCCGGTGGCAAGTACAACGTGCAGGTGGGAACCACCAACGGGGAGGTGCTGCTATCGATGAACAACAAGCGCGCCCCGTTCGACGATGTCCGCGTCCGCCAAGCCGTCATGTACGCCATCGACCGCCAAGCGGTCATCGATACCGCATGGGCAGGCTACGGCACGGATACCGGCGGGCAACCAGTTCCCCCCACCGATCCGTGGTACACAGAGAAGAACTACTACCCCTACGATCCGGACAAGGCGCGGGAGCTCATCCGCGAAGCGGGTGCCGAGGGCGCAAAGGTGGAATTCGCTGTCCCCAGCTTCCCCTACGCCATGAGCGCCTCCGAGATCATTGTCAGCCAGCTGCGTGACATCGGACTCGATGCCTACATCGTGGGCACGGAGTTCCCCGCCGTGTGGTTGAACAAGGTCATGGGCCAGGCCGATTACCAGATGTCGCTCATCGCCCACGTGGAGGCCCGCGACATCCCCCACCTGTTTGGTAACCCCGACTACTACCTCGGCTACGACAGCGAAAAACTGCGCGAGCAACTTAGCCTCGCCGACACGGGAACCCCCGAGGAAAACGTGCAGTACATGCGCGATGCGGTGGACACCATCATGCAGGATGCGGCAGCAGATACCGTGTTCAACTTCCCCAATATCGTGGTCACCAAGCCGGGCGTGACGGGCTTTAACCCCAACGTCGTGACGGAGGGCCTGCCTCTGGCGGATATGGAGGCAGACAAGTGATTAGACAGCTCCTCCGCATCGGGGTCCGCTTCGTGGGCACGGTTTTTGCTTCCTCTATCCTCATCTTTTTGGCGCTCCGCGTCGTCCCCGGCGACCCCGCCGAGATTGCCCTCGGCGTGAACGCCACCCCCGAACTCCTCGCCAAAAAGCGCGCGGAACTCGGCACCGACCGGCCGCTTCTCACCCAGTACGTCGACTGGGTCTCCGGCCTGTTCACCGGTGATTTTGGAAAGTCCCTCACCAGTTCGCAGGACATCTCCCCGCTCATCGCCGACCGCCTGCAGGTTTCCCTCATCCTGGTCACCACGGCGCTCATCATTGCGGTAGCCATCGCCGTCCCGCTGGGGATGTGGGCCGCCCTGCGAGCCCGCAAAATCGACGGTGTGCTCATCACGGCTGCCAGCCAGGTAGGTATCGCCATCCCCTCCTTCCTCGCCGCGATCCTGTTGGTGACGGTGTTCTCCGTACAGCTGGGGTGGCTGCCGGCCAACGGCTGGATGCCACCGGGATGGAATTTCGGCGCATTCGTGTCCAGACTCATCCTCCCTGTCCTCGCCCTCGCTGCCGTGCAGGCCGCGATTATCACCCGCTACGTTCGCAACGCCGTCCTCGATATTCTTAACGACGACTTCCTGCGGACGGCGCGCGCCAAAGGCCAGACCCGCTGGCAGGCTCTGGTCAAGGACGGCCTGCGCAACGCCGCCCTTCCTGTCATTACCGTCACCGGCGTGCAGCTGGCCGGTCTCGTGGTCGGCGCGGTTGTCATCGAGCGCGTCTTCGCCATCCCCGGCCTCGGCGCATTCCTGTTGGATTCCGTGACCAACCGCGACCTCCCCGCCGTCCAGTCCGCTGTCCTTGTCCTCGTCGTGTTCACGCTGGCTATTAACACCATCGTGGACCTCTGCTACACCATCATTGACCCCCGCGTGAGGAGGGTCCGCGCATGAAAAAACTCCAGCTTTACCTCGGCTCCGGCCTCGTCATCATCGTCGTCGCCGTCGCCCTTATCTCACTGGTGTGGACGCCCTACGACCCGATCCAGGCGTTCCCCCACTCCGCCTTGGAGGGCCCCTCGTGGGAACACCTCATGGGAACCGACCGCTACGGGCGCGACATCCTGTCGCGCATCATGGCCGGAAGCCAGATCACGCTCTTTGTCGGCTTTGTCGCCGTCACCATCGGCATGCTCGTCGGGGTGCCGCTCGGCATCATTGCCGGGATGAACAGGGATAGCGTCATCGAGCAGCTGATCATCCGCGGCGCGGACATTCTGCTCGCCTTCCCCGCCCTGCTCATGGCGATCATCGCCGGTGCGATGGTGGGTGCGAGCACGGGCTCGGCTATGGTGGCCATTGGCATTGCTTCCATCCCCGCCTTCATTCGCGTCTCCCGCGCGGGCACGCTGCGCGTGGTGACGGCCCCGTATATGGAGGCCGCCACGCTCGCGGGCAAGGGGGGAGTATCCAAGGCTGTGCACCACGTGCTCCCGAACATCGCTGGCCTCGTCATCGTCCAGGCCTCCATCGTATTTGCGCTGGCGATCCTCGCCGAGGCGGCCCTCAGCTTCCTCGGGCTCGGCACTCCCCCGCCAGATCCATCGTGGGGACGCATGCTGCAGGGGGCGCAGTCTTTCCTCTCCACCCAGCCGCTTTTGGTGGTGTGGCCCGGCATGGCTATTGCCCTCACGGTTTTGGGCTTCAATCTGCTAGGTGATGCCCTCCGCGACATCCTTGATCCGACAACGGGAGCAAACCGATGAGTCTTCTTAACGTTTCCCACCTCACCGTCTCCACCGCCTCCGGCCGTGACCTGGTCAAGGACATCACGTTCGCGCTGGATGTCGGCGAAAAGCTCGGCATCATCGGCGAGTCCGGTTCCGGCAAGACGCTCACGTCCTACGCCATCCTCGGCCTCCTCGCTGAGAATCTCCACGCCACCGGCTCCGCCACCTTTGCGGAGCGGGAGCTTATCGGCGCGCCGGAAAAGGAGGTTGCCCCTCTACGTGGTGACCGCATCTCGATCGTCTTCCAGGAGCCGTTGACCGCGCTGAACCCCCTGAAGCGCGTGGGCAAACAGGTAGACGAGGTGATGCTTCTGCACGGCACGGCGGACAAGGCCACTGCCGCCCAGCGCACCAAGGACCTGTTTGCGGAGTGCTCCCTGCCGGAACGCGCCTATGAGGCGTTCCCACATGAGCTTTCCGGTGGCCAGCGGCAGCGGGCGCTGATCGCCATGGCTGTGGCGAACAACCCGGATCTTCTCATTTGCGACGAGCCAACGACGGCCCTCGATGTTACTGTGCAGCAGCAGATCGTGGACCTTATCTCGCGGTTGACGGAACAGCGTGGCACGGCTGTGCTGTTCATTTCGCACGACATCGGCCTCGTTTCCCACGTGTGCGATTCCCTCATCGTGATGAAGGATGGGCATCTTGTGGAAAAGGGCGCAACGTCGACTCTCATCAGTTCTCCCGCGCACCCCTACACTGCCGGGCTCGTTGCGGCGACGGATCTCACCGCCCGCGACGAAAACGGCGAGTTCTACACGGTCTCCACGGCGGACACGTACGTCCCCGGTGTAAAGAAGGGCGTATCGGCAGCCCCGACGGAAACAGCAACGGCGGTTACAGAAACAGCAGAAACAGAATCAGCAGAAACAGCGGCGAGCACACACGGCCCTGCCCCGATTATCGTTGCTGAAAACGTGTCCAAGGTGTTCACCTCTAAGAAGCTCTTCCACCCGGCAGTAGAAAACACGGCATTGTCCGATGTTTCGCTCACTGTGACGCAGGGGATGCAGCTCGGCATCGTGGGCGAATCCGGCTCGGGCAAGTCGACGTTCCTGCGTCTCCTCTCCGGCCTCATTACGCCTACCAGTGGCACCATCACCCTGCACGGGAAACCGGTCGATCCGCGCACCGTGGGCAGGAGCGTGCAGATGGTATTCCAGGATCCGCGTGGCTCGCTCGACCCCCGGATGACGGTGGGTCGTTCGATTGCAGAGCCGGGAGATGTGTCCCGCGCTCGTGTGGAGGAGGTGTTAGCGGAGGTGGGTCTCGATCCGTCGGCCGCCGACAAGTATCCGCACGAGTTTTCGGGTGGCCAGCGCCAGCGCATCTCTATCGCTCGCGCGCTGTCCGTGCATCCGGAGGTTTTGCTTGCCGACGAGGCGGTTTCTGCCCTCGACGTGTCCGTGCGCGCCCAGATCCTGAACCTGCTCCAGCGTCTGTCGCGGGAGTACGGCCTGACCACAGTGTTTGTCTCCCACGATCTGGGTGTCATTCACGAGATCTGCTCGGATGTGGCCGTCTTCCAGGGTGGCCGCATCGTGGAACGCGGTTCCTCCGATGCCGTGTACACGAACCCCCAGCACGCGTACACGCAGCAGCTCTTGGATTCCCGGCTGACGCTCACCACATCGTAGGGGCTACCGCCTGTCTAGCTACGGGGCCAACAGGCTCCGTGCGAGCTGGGAGACATCTGCGGGCCAGTATTCCTCCGGCCGTGGGCGCAGGGTACCGGGGTAGGCCTTGCAGGTGTCGATAGTTTCCCGCCACCGTGCGGGGATCGCCTCGGCACCGTAAAGGCCACCCAGCAGCGCGCCGCAGATGGCGGCGTTTGTGTCGGTATCGCCACCCTGCCTCACCGTTCGGACGAGGGACTCTTCAATGCTGTCGCCGTGCGCGAGCTCGTACACGGCGTTGGTGAACGCGATGGTGACCCAGCCCATCTGCTGGACGAAGTCCGCCGGCGGTGCCTGCAGCCCGCGCTCAACCAGGTCTTCTACTTCTGGGGAGCCATACTCGCGCGCGACGGATTGGAGGGTGTCCACCGCCGCATCGCGGGTGAGGCCCTCGCGCACGATCCGCGTGAGGGTGAGAACGTAGGTGGCGTTCACCGCCGTGCACAGCGGGTTGATGTGCGTAATTTTCGCGTCTTCCGTGGCGGCCTCGGCGATCGATCCGTCGGCATCTGCCGGGCGGCCCGCGCCGAAGACGGCGAGCGGTGAAATCCGCATGAGGGCGCCGTTGGCCTGCGAATCCGGGCTCATATAGCCACCGGTGAGTGCAGCCCGGCACGTCTGCCCCACGGAGAAGGGTTCCGAGCGCATCCAGCGTTCGTAGGCACCACGAATATCGTCGAGATCGAAAGAGCCGAGGGAGACGAGCGACCGCGCGAGTGCCAGCGCCATTTCCGAGTCGTCAGTTGGCTGGCCTGCGAGGAGACCGTGGGGCCCGCCGTCGACAAGCTCCCGAACCCCATCCGGATAGTCAGCCTCAATCTCGTGCGGGGACATCCACTCCACGAGTGAGCCGAGGGAGTCCCCGATGAATTGGCCGTACAGCACCCCCTGTGCACGGTCTAAAAGAGCGTCGTTAGCGTCATTCTTGTCGGCGGGAATCATGACTACTGTCCTCACTGCCGGGCCACACACGATCACCGGCGATCAATGGAAGTGGTTTCTTTCCCCCAATCTACCGTTTTGCCTGGAAAGTGCGGTAGCTTATCTGCTTCTGCAGGTGCTAGCTGGAATATGGCCCCCAATATTCCGACATGATGTCGATGACGTGCTCCTGGTCTACCGAGAATTGGGTGTCCAAGGCCTGCAGGATATTGTCGTCCCGATGTTGTGCTGCGGCCGCTGCAGCAACCTGGGGATCCACCGTGTGAACTGTGGGCACACGACGGGGCATGAAATACGCTTCCATTGTTATCTCCAAGTACTCGAAGGGGTGCGGACACCCACTGGCCGTAAACAACGTACGCGTTTCAGCCTACCCCACTGACCCGACTCGCACGACGGGACGACGAGAACCTCGCACCTGTGTCAACCCGCCACAGCCACATGCACCCCCTCACACCACATAGTGAGACACATCACGGCACCTGCCTCCTCTACCCCGCACACACCTCACTTCCTTCACGTGCAGGAATAAACGTTGTCATGCAGGATCACGGGCACAAAACTAACGTTGGCCGTGCATCCACGTGTCCGCCCCCTAACCCCAAACAGGGGACGCTACACTTTCGTAACTTACGGTTTCGTAGGTAAAGTTTTAGTCATCACCAAGCCGTCAAACAAAACCACATGAAAGGGAGACTTATCATGGCTTTCCACCCCACCTCAACACTTTCCCCCGAGGTGCACAAGGAGTCCTGGGAAAAACTCGGCAATGAGCACTTCGACCTCGTCATCATTGGCGGTGGCTCCGTTGGTGCCGGCGCCGCACTCGACGCTGCAACGCGCGGTCTGAATGTCGCCGTGATCGAGGCTCGCGATTTCGCCGCCGGCACCAGCTCCAGGAGCTCCAAGATGTTCCACGGTGGCCTGCGCTACCTCGCCATGTTCGACTTCGCCCTCGTCGCCGAATCCCTGCACGAGCGCGAGCTGTCCATGTCCGCCCTCGCTCCCCACCTGGTCACCCCGCTGCGTTTCCTCTTCCCGCTGACCCACCCCGTGTGGGAACGCGTCATGATGTTCTGCGGCTTCGCCCTCTACGACCTCATGGGCGGCGCAAAGACCGTGCCATTCCAGAAGCACCTCTCCCGCAAGGGTGCCCTGCGCCTGGCTCCGGGCCTGAAGAAGGATGCCCTCGTCGGTGGCGTGCGCTACTTCGACACCCTTGTCGACGACGCCCGCCACACGATGACCGTCCTGCGCACCGCCGCCCACTACGGCGCGACGGTCCGCAACTCCACCCAGGTCACTGGCTTTGAGAAGGACGGCGACCGCGTCACCGGCGTCCACGTCCAGGATTCCGACACCGGCGACACGACGACCATCCACGCAGACGCCTTCATCAACGCCACCGGCGTGTGGACCAACGAGATCCAGGAGCTTGCCGACGTGGATGCCAAGTTCACCGTCCACGCATCCAAGGGTGTCCACATTGTGATCCCGAAGGACCGTTTTGAGGGAGACGCCGCCATTTGCTTCGTCACCGAGAAGTCCGTGCTCTTCGTGATCCCGTGGGGCAACTACTGGATCGTCGGCACCACGGACACCGACTGGGACATGGATCGCGCTGACCCGGCCCCGACGGCAACGGATATCAACTACATCCTCGACGAGCTCAACTCCCGCGTCTCTCGCCAGATCACCCACGACGATATTGTCGGCGTGTACTCCGGCCTGCGCCCGCTGCTCGCCGGCAAGTCCGACACCACGACGAACCTGTCCCGCAACCACGCGGTCGCCCGCGTTGCCCCGGGTCTCGTCTCCGTCGCTGGCGGTAAGTACACCACCTACCGCGTCATCGGCAAGGACGCCGTGGACAAGGCCGCCGAGGACATCAAGATCCGCGTCCCCGAGTCCGTCACGGATCACACGCCGATTCTCGGCGCCGACGGTTTCCAGGCCCTGAAGAACTCGCTGCCGGCCCTGGCCAAGCGCCTCGGCGTGTCCGAGAAGGTCGCCGACCACCTCATCCACCGCTATGGTTCGCTTGTCGACGATGTTGTGGCCGCCGACCCGGACGGCCTGAAGCCGATCCCCGGCGCGCCCGACTACCTCGAGGCAGAGGTGCGCTACGGCGTCACCCACGAGGGCGCACAGCACCTCGAGGACATCCTCGCCCGCCGCACGCGCATCACGATGGAGTACGACCACCGTGGCATCGACTCTGCGGAGGCCGTGGCCGACATCATCGCCCCACTACTTGGCTGGGATGACGAGACCAAGCGGGCCGAGATTGAGTCCTTCACCTCCCGCATGAAGGGTCAGCTCGCCGCCGAGAAGGAGCTTACCGATGCGGCTGCGAATGCCCGTTTGGAAGAAGTCTCCGATCCGCGCACTCACCTCGACGAATCGCAGGATGAGCAGTAAAAACTCAATACCTCTGAAGGCCCCGCTACGAGCGGGGCTTTCGCCTTTCCAGAGAAAAAACCACATAAACACAGATAACTGGGCAAAAACCCACGACAAGAAAGTCCGCGTATGGAATTAACACCACTGTCCGCATTTGGCTGGGAGTTTTTTGGCACCGCCATGCTCCTCCTGTTTGGCAACGGTGTCTGTGCCGCTGTCAACCTTCGCACATCGGCCGCTAAAGGAACCGGCTGGCTCATGATCGCCTTCGGGTGGGGCCTCGGTGTGTTCATCGGTGCGTCGATCGCCGACCCCACGGGCGGCCACCTCAACCCGGCAGTGACGATCTGGGCAGCGATCGCCGGGAACCTGTCTTGGTCGCTGGTCCCCGCCTACATCGCCGGCCAGATGCTCGGCGCCATGGTCGGCGCCGGTGCCGCCTACCTCGCTTACAAGCAGCTGTTTGATCACCACGATGAGGCCATCCCCGGCGGGATCTTTTTCACCCGGCCCGCACATCCGCACAACGGCTGGAACTGCGTGACCGAGTTCATTGGCACCTTCGCGCTGTTGGCCTTCATCGCCTTCGGCCCGTCCGGCGGAGAGCTCGGCCCGCTGAGCTACTTCGGTGTCGCTTTCATCATCGTCGCCATCGGCCTCTCGGTTGGTACGCCCACCGGGTACGCCATTAACCCGGTCCGCGATCTCGGCCCGCGCCTCATGTATGCCTTCGTTCTACCCTTTAAGAACAAGGAATCCGCGGCATGGAATTATGCCTGGGTTCCGATCATCGGACCGCTGCTGGCGGCTGTTGCCGTCGGTCTACTGTCACTCGCCGTCTAACCCGCACCCCCGCACTCCCGAACTACAGATATTTCAATATCTCTCCCCCACATAAAAGAAAGGTTTTACCGCTATGGGACGCAAGAAGTTCATCGCCGCACTCGATGCCGGCACCACCTCCACCCGCTGCATCCTGTTCGACCACGAAGGCACCGTCTGTTCCACCGGCCAGTATGAGCATGATCAGATCATGCCCGAGGCTGGATGGGTGGAGCACGACCCGATGAAGCTGTGGCAAAACGCCCGCCGCGCTATGGGGCGCGCCCTCACCGATATCGATGCCGATACCTCCGATGTGGTCGCACTGGGCATTACCAACCAGCGCGAGACCACCGTTGTCTGGGATAAGAACACGGGCGAGCCCGTGTACAACGCTATCGTCTGGCAGGACACTCGCACCTCGGCGATCTGCAAGGAGCTCGCCGGCGATGAGGGGATTGACCGGTGGCGCAAGAAGACGGGTCTCCGCATTACTTCCTACCCCGCTGGTCCGAAGATCACGTGGATCCTGGACAACGTCGAGGGTGCCCGCGAGCGCGCAGAAAAGGGCGATCTCATCTTCGGCACAGTCGATTCCTGGCTCATCTGGAACCTCACCGGCGGCGCCGAGGGCAACGCCGAGCATGTCACGGACGTGACCAACGCGTCCCGCACCCTGCTCATGGATCTCGAAACCCTGCAGTGGGATGAGGAGCTCTGCGCCGCCATGGATATCCCCATGTCCATGCTGCCGGAGATCCGCCCCTCGGTGGGCGATTTTGGGCGCACCCGTGATGTGGGTCCGCTCGCCGATGTTCCGATCCGTGGTGTCCTCGGTGACCAGCAGGCCGCAACCTTCGGCCAGGCGTGTTTCCAGCCCGGCGACACCAAGAACACGTACGGCACGGGCCTGTTCATGCTACAGAACACGGGCAATAAGGCGACGTGGTCCGACAACGGCCTCATCACCACCGTCTGCTACCAGATCGAAAACCAAAAGCCCGTGTACGCCCTCGAGGGTTCCGTGGCCATCGGAGGTTCCCTCGTCCAGTGGCTGCGCGATCAGCTGGCAATAACTCCGAACGCCGCGGCGATCGAGTCGATGGCCCGCGAGGTTGACGATAACGGCGGTGTCTACATCGTCCCCGCGTTCTCCGGACTGTTCGCACCCCGCTGGCGCGACGACGCGCGCGGTGCCATCGTCGGACTCACCCGCTTCTCCAACCGCAACCACTTCGCCCGCGCCGTGCTCGAGGCGACGGCCTACCAGACACGCGAGGTCCTCGACGCGATGGTCGCCGATTCCGGCGTCGAGATCACCCGCCTGAAGGTCGACGGCGGCATGGTCAAGAACGAGCTGCTCATGCAGTTCCAGGCCGATATCCTTGGCACCGAGGTCGTTCGCCCGAAGGTGACGGAGACGACCGCCCTCGGCGCCGCCTACGCCGCCGGCCTGGCCATTGGTTTCTGGGATTCCCTCGAGCAGTTGAAGGCGCAGGTGGACATCGACAAGGTGTGGGAGCCGCAGATGGAAAAGGAGAAGGTGGACAAGCTCTACCACGACTGGAACCGCGCTGTGGAGCGCACCTACGGCTGGGTGGAGTAACTGAGCTCCCCCGGCTAAACCCCAGATGCATTACCCCGGACGGTGCCCCGGACACTGTGATGTGCGATCGGTTCCCTGAAGCCGTGAGCAGGTCCCCGTGCCCGGGGTCTTCTGTTTCCTCAGACACCAGGCGGTATGGTGTTGCCTATGAATCCGCGTCTGACAGTCATCGGTTCTATTAACGCCGACCTCACCGTACATGCCACCCGCCACCCGGCTCCTGGACAAACTGTCCTCGGCACAGGCGGCGATATTTCTGCCGGCGGCAAGGGGGCCAACCAGGCCGTGGCCGCTTCTTTGCAGGGGGCGAACGTGCGCATGGTGGGTGCCGTGGGCAAGGATCCGTATGCGGAATCCGCCCTCACAAATCTGAAATCCTCCGATGTCTCCCTCGCCGACGTTGAATTCCTCGAGGAGCACACCGCCTCGCCCTCATTACCGTCTCCGAGTCCGGGGAGAATACCATCGTCGTCGTGCCCGGGGCGAACTCCGCTATGGACGCGGAGCGCGTCGAAGCCCACGCCGAGACAATCGCGGAAAGCGACATGATCTTGGTGCAGGGCGAGATCCCGGCCAGTGGTTTTTCGGCCGCCATTGCCCACGCCACCGGCCGTGTCGTCATCAACTTGGCCCCCGTCATTGAGGTCAACCGCGAGGATCTCCTCCGCGCCAACCCCCTCATCGCCAACGAGCACGAGGCCGGGGAAATCCTCACTCTCCTTGGTCTCCCCTCCCAGGCCACCCC
>ERZ1031292.174-NODE-174-length-24763-cov-14.133884_pt1 | contig 24763 bp, 29 predicted proteins | sample MGYA00518215_ERZ1031292 | MGnify/ENA primary metagenome ERZ1031292 (study PRJEB33718, sample SAMN03159822) | human skin metagenome | collected 2014-02-25 | study: EMG produced TPA metagenomics assembly of the PRJNA266117 data set (Human skin bacterial metagenome... | reverse complement strand
CTCCACACAATCACCTAACCCATGTCAGGTGTTTCCACGACCACTAGAAATCAAGAAGGGCCCCTTGCTACTGCAAAGGGGCCCGTTTATCGCTATGCCTTAGCGGGTGATGTTCTCAATCATCTGTGCAATCGGGTCGATGACGTTGCGGTTGGCAGAGTAGAAGTTGTTGAAGTCGTGGCGGTTAGCCTTGTACAGCTCGGTGAACTGCGGGGGCAGAGCCAGGCCGTAGGAGTTAGCGGCATTCTTGATGGTGTTGTACAGAGCATCAACGGCCAGCTCGTCGGACTTCTGAGCGGCAGCTTGCTTGACCGGAGCCGGTGCCTGGGCCGGAGCCTTAGGGGCAGCGGACGGAGCGGTGCGCTGGGTCGGAGCGGAGTTCAGGCCAAGGGAAGCGGAGCAAGCCGGCCATGCGCCCCAGCCCTGGGAAGCAAGCACGCGCTCGGCGACGACAATCTGCTGCTCGCGGGTAGCCTGGTCAGCGGTAGCAGCGAATTGGCCGCCACCATTGGCCTGCCAGGTCTGCGGGTTGAACTGCAGTCCGCCGTGGTAGCCGTTGCCGGTGTTGATGTGCCAGTTGCCGCCGGACTCGCACTGTGCCAGACGGTCCCAGTCGGAATCTGGGGCGGCGGATGCGGTCGGTGCCATGATGGCAGCGGCGGCGCCGAAGGCGACGGTGCCGGCGGTGAACTTAGCGGCCATACGGTTCTTAGCGGAGTGGCGTCCCATGTCGTTAGTCCTCTCTGTGTGCCCGCATTAAGTGCAAAGAATATGTACCAAAAAGAAAGGGCGGGCGAGGGCAACTTTCTTAACGGCTCTTAAATGTCTGGGGGACAGCGTAGCGGTTTATAACGAAAGTGTCACGTTATGGGCACTAAATGGGAAAGAAAAGGGGCAAATGTGGTGGATGAGGGGACATTTTCGCAGGTGAGCAATAATCTGTGATCTATGTCATGTAACGCGGGCATGTCGCGGTAGAGTGCGCGACTTCTGTTGTTTTGACCAGGCGGCTAAAATAAAGATTTTCCCCTAGAGAAGAGGTGGGTACCTATGCCTATTGGCAAAGTGAAGTGGTATGACGCCGAGAAAGGTTTCGGTTTCGTCAGCAACCCGGGCGATGAAGACGTCTATGTTGGCCGCAACGTGCTGCCCAAGGGAGTAGAGGAACTGTTCCCCGGCCAGCGCATCGACTTCGATTTCGCGGCCGGGCGCCGCGGTCCGCAGGCGCTGCGGGTCAAGGTATTGGATAAGCCACGTCGCCGCACGCCGGCCCGCAAGCCGGAAGAGCTCGGCAGCATGGTCTCTGACGTGATGACCTTGCTGGAGTCGCAGATTCAGCCGGTGCTTAATTCCGGCCGCTACCCGGAGCGCAAGACTGGACGCCAGGTAGCAGAAATCCTCCGCGCAATCGCGAAGGATTTGGATAGCTAATCAGAAGCCTTCGTGGATTCCTCCGCGGAGGCTTCTCGTTCTTTATCGGTCATCGTGGTAAGTGACCACACGGTGGCCAAGGGGGTTTCGTCACCGTTGTCATCGGTGCCGATCATCATGGAGGAAATCTCCACCACCTTGAGGCGGGGGCGCTTGCCGGTAGAGGCCTTGATGGGGTCTACCGAGCCGGGGATCGATACCTCGGTGGTCTCGTTCGCGCCGTGCGCGGTTTCATCGTTGGCGGCGGGGTCATCGTAGATGGAAAGAATCTTCCACTCGTGATCAGAGATTTCTTCGGGGATCTCCAGTTTGAGGGTGTCATCATCCCCCACGGTGAGGTTCGGGACCTCGCCTTCCGGGCATTCGGTGCCGGGCTCGCATGCAATGTACGGGGCGACGTCGATGGAATTATCGCCCACGGAGGCGGTGACCTTGATGTCGCGGGGATCGGGGCCCGGGCGCTGGTTCCACCAGTTTTGGAAGATCACTACGGCGGCGACGATGACCGCCACGACCACGATGAGGGCCAAGATCTGCAGCAGCGACTTTTTCCTTGCTTCCTTACGGGTTGCCATGGGCCTTTACCTTACTCGAACGTGGAAGAGTTCTTCCCACCGCTTGCCGGTAAGCCAGAACTCATCGCCTGTGATGTGTGCGATGCCGTTGAGGACATCATCGGGGTCGGTATAGCGGGACTTATCAATCGCGTCGGTGGAGATTATGGCGGTTACGCGGCCGGTGGATGGATCGATGCGGTAGATATTGTCATCCATCCAGACATTGGCGTAGACGGTATCGCCCACGCACTCGAGTTCATTGATGTCTTCGAGGGGCTTTCCCTCTAGGGTGACGTCGGTTGTGGAGCGCTCCGCGAAGGTCTCTGGGTCCATATGCCGCAGGGTCGCGGAGCCATCGGACATGAGGAGATCCTCGCCGGTATTGCACAAGCCCCAGCCCTCGCCCGAGTAGGTGGCGGTATCTACCTGGCGCAGGTCGTGATCGTATTTCAGGGCTTGGCCGGACTTCCAAGTCAGCTGCCAGATGGAATCGCCGGCTTGGGTAATGCCCTCGCCAAAGTAGCGGTTATCCAGGCGCGTTTCGGCCAAGGTTTCGCCGGTGTCGGGGGAGAAGCGCTCTAAACGGGATTCTCCCCATTGGCCGGTGCCCAGGAGCAAGTTGCCGTCCGGATCCGTTTCGAGGCCCTGCGTAAAGGAATTGGGCGGCAGGGAAGCGGTGCCGAGAACCTCGACGGAGAGGCGCTCTACTTCGGGTTCTGCTGGTGTAGAGGAACAGGCGACGAGCGTGCAGGGAAGGAGAATGCAGGCGGCGCGGGAAAGAAACGACATGCACCATATGTACCACCGCGTGCGCTCCATAATGAATAATGAGGGACGTGAGTAAGCGAAAAGCAAATCCATTGATCGATTCCCGCGCCGTGCGCATCGCGCGCGAGGCGTTGGATGAGGTGGGGGAAGGGGGCGTCGGCAAGCATATCGGCGTCGCCGGGATGGGCCGAAACGTTGCTACCCACCGATTTGAAGCAGAAATGCCTGGCTACCCTGGCTGGGAATGGCAGGCGGTGCTCGCCTGCGCGGAGGGATCGCGCTACGTCACCGTCAATGAGGTGGCGCTGGTGCCGGGAGGGGAGGCCCTGCAGCCGCCGGAATGGGTGCCCTATGAGGACCGTGTGCGCCCCGGTGACCTTGGCCCCGGAGACCTGATGCCACCGGCCGTGGATGATTCCCGCCTGGACGGGGAAACTCTGTCTAAATCCGGCCTGGAAGACGCCAAGAAGCGCTGGCGCACCGAGTTCGGCCCGAATACGGATATGGCGGCCAAGGCGCGCCTGCAATGCCGCACCTGTGCGTTTTATGTGCAGCTGTTGGACAACTATGGCGTCTGCGCCAATGAGTACTCGGCGGACGGCCGGGTGGTGCACTCGCGCTATGGCTGCGGTGCACATTCGCAGACGCGTGTGCGGGAAGAAAAGACCCCGGAAGTGGCTTTCGATGATGAAAAGCCCATCTTCCAGGATTTTGAAATCGAGGATTAAGGCAGCACACTTATGGCGTAAGACTCGCTGTACGTGAAAGGCGCAGGCGTTGAAAGCCACTCTCGATCGCTACTTCCATATCTCTGAACGTGGTTCCTCCATTGGAACCGAGCTACGCGCGGGAACGGTCTCGTTCTTCGCCATGGCCTATATCATCCTCTTGAACCCGCTCATCCTTGGTACTACCGAGGACGCGGAGGGCTACGCGCTGGGCGTGCCACAGGTCGCCGCCGCCACCGCGCTGGTCGCCGGCGTCATGTCCATCCTCTTCGGCGCCATTGCCAAGTATCCCTTTGCCATGGCCGCAGGCTTGGGCATGAATACCTTCGTGGGCGTGAGCATGGTCGCCACTAGCGGGCTGACGTGGCAAGAATCCATGGGCCTGGTGGTCATTGAGGGCATCATCATCGTCCTGCTGGCCATCTCCGGTTTCCGCACCGCCGTCTTTGACGCCATCCCGCAGTCTATGAAGGCGGCGATGGGCGTGGGCATCGGCATGTTCATCGCCATGATCGGCCTCGTGGATGGTGGGTTTGTCACCCGTGTGCCGGACGCCGCGCACACCACCGTGCCGGTGAGCCTGGGTATTAATGGATCGATTTCCACTTGGCCGGCGCTGGTCTTTGTCATTGGCCTCATTATCTGTTCCTTCATGGTCATCCGGAACGTGCCGGGCGGGCTCTTTATAGCCATCGTCCTTACCACCGTTATCGCGTTCATCGTGCAGGCGTTTACCGGCTCTGAGGATTGGGGCATGGCCGCGCCGGTGAAGCCGGAGGCGCTCGGCGGCATTCCGGATCTGTCCATCGTGGGCGATGTGAACTTGGTGGGCGCCTTTACCAAGATCGGCGTCATCTCCACGGTGCTGCTTATTTTTACGCTCTTGCTGACCAACTTCTTTGATGCGATGGGCACCATGACCGGCCTGGGCAAGCAGGGCAAGCTTGTTGACGCCGACGGCAATCTCCCTGACATGAAGAAGGCCCTCGTCGTCGAGGGCTTCGGCGCCGTGGCCGGCGGCCTGGGTTCTGCTTCTTCCAATACCGTCTTTGCGGATTCCTCCGCCGGCATTGCCGATGGTGCGCGCACCGGCCTGGCCAACCTCATGACCGGTGTGCTGTTCCTCGCCGCGATGTTCCTGACGCCGCTCTATGAAATCGTGCCCATCGAGGCCGCTTCCCCGGTACTCGTCATCGTCGGCGTGATGATGGCCGCGCAGCTGACCGAGATCCGCTGGACCAAGATGGAGATCGCCATCCCCGCCTTCCTCACCATTGTGACCATGCCGTTTACCTATTCCATTGCCAACGGCATCGGCGTGGGCTTCATCTCTTTCGCGCTCATGTCCACCTTCGCCGGCAAGGCCAAGGATGTGCACTGGATCATGTGGCTCTTGGCTGGCCTCTTCGTGATTTTCTTTGGCATGGATCCGATTTCCAATGCCATCGGCTAGCCTAAGGGCATGCTGATTACTGACCCCGCAGACCCTCGCCTGGACGATATTCGGAACCTCAACAAATCCGATAAATCCGGCGAGGGTCTCGTCATTGCAGAGGGCCCGCTGGTGGTCTCCCGGCTGGCCGAATCCCGGTTCCCCATGCGCTGTCTCGTGGGCTTTCCCAAGAAGGTGGAGGCCTATATTTCCGAGTACGGCGAACCCGAGTGCCCCATCTACGAGGTCTCCCGCGAGACCCTAGCGGAGGTGGCCGGCTTCGATATGCACCGCGGGCTGGTCGCCGCCGCGGACCGCGCCTCTGAGCCGGAGGTGAGCGAGATCGTGGAATCTGCCCAGACCATCGCCGTGCTCGAGGGCGTGGGTGATCACGAGAATATTGGCGCCATCTTCCGCCACGCTGCCGGTATGGGCGTAGACGCGGTACTGCTGGGCTCCGGTGCGGCGGATCCGCTCTACCGGCGCTCGGTGCGCGTGTCCATGGGGCACGTGCTGCGCTTGCCCTTTGCTCATTTAGAGGGCGGGTTTACTACCTGGCAGCGTTCCTTGCAGGCGCTTGCCGACGCCTCCTTTACCCTCATTTCCTTAACCCCCAACCCCCAGGCGGTGCACTTGGCCGAGGCCATGCATGGCCTGGATAAGGTGGCGATGCTCGTAGGCGCGGAGGGCCCCGGCCTTACCGAACACGCAATGAAGGCCACCGATATACGCGCACGCATACCGATGGCCCCTGGCACCGATTCTCTTAATGTGGCGACCGCCGCCGCCATTTCCTTTTATGAGCGCCAGCGCTCCTTGAGCGACTTAAACGTCTGAGCGCCCCAATTGCCGATGAGCGAGCCCAAGTGCTTGGCGGTGGAGATGATTTCCTCGCCGGTGGATTCCGGTTCGGCGCTGTGGTCCTCGTAGTCGTCATAGTCGTTCAGGCCCAGCTTATTGGCCGACTGTGCGGCTAGCTCACCCACGGATCGCTTGGGCTTCGGCGGGTCGATCTTGGGCTCTGGGCGGCCGTCGACCGCGTAGCCCACGACGTCTAGGTCCGGGCCATCGTGCCCCACCTCGATGCCAAGCCAGTATTCCTGGGCCGCTTCCATGATGCCCTGCGGCTCGAAAGGCAGGGAGATTCCGCCCAGCGGCTCATACTTTTCGCCCGCCCAGTAGGGCGCCTCGAAGGGCTCGGGCAGGCCGGTGTCCTCGTAGAGGTGCTCGCGGGTAGCGCACAGGCAGCGCTTGAGATCGCCGCCCTCCCACAGGGCGAAGCCGGCGTAGCCTTCTTTCTCATTGCTCGCCAGCGCAATGACGCGCTGGGCGGGCACCGCATTAAGGAGCGTGTCCGGCAGCTGGGAAAGCAGAACAGAATCCCCCTCGCAGACCGTTTGCACCACGGTGATGCCGGGGTAGCCGCCGATGTAGTACTCGTTCGGATCAGTCTGTGCGGAGCGGTTGAGCGGGAATTGCCCAATCGGCGTGACCGGGAAGGTCGGGTCCAGCTGGGCGAGGAATTTCCGCCCAAAACCGCGATCCGCCTTGGGCTCGGTCTTCAGCACCTCTTCCGCATTGGGCTGAGAGATGTACCAGAGAGTTAGTACTGCGTGAGAGATGTCCACGATTAGTCCCTAGGGCGCTTGGTATTGGAGCGAACACCGAGCAACACGTCCTCCCAATGCGGGGTGACGGCCTTGCGGCGGCGCTTGGTGGGCTTTTCTTCTGGCGAGGGGTTCTGCAGGAACTCCTCTTCCTCCGGCTCTTCCGGAGGGGTGGTTGGCGCGGTGAGGTCGGTGACGTTACTGGGCTGGTCGCCATCGATAGCTTCGTCATAGCGGCCGCTGCCCAGCGAAGTTAGCGAGCGCACCGGCTGCACGAAATCGGGGTCCGTTAGGTCCGCGGCCACCGAGTTGCGCGCCTCCACCGTGGCGGGCGAGGACATGGACTGCTTGAAGTACCACTCGGCCTCGTTCTCGGACAGGCCGGCCTTCCACGTCACGCGCACGATCCAGGCCTCGCCCTGGTGGCGGTAGGCGTCCCAGGTGGACTCGGAGAGCGAGTGCCCGCGGGCGGCAAAGGCGGTGGCCAGAACCTCCCACAAGGTGAGCTTGGCCGGTCCGTCCTCGCGGACGGGGTGTGCCTGCTTGGCAATCTCCGCGATACGGTTGCGCTCCAGCATGACCGGGTAGGCGAAGGGCTCGATGCGAGATTCGGTCACGCCCATTTCTTCCGCCAACTCCGCCGCGGAGGCGCCAGCGCGAATGCGGTTTTGGATCTCCGCCGGGCGGATCTTTGTCTCTTCCACCGGTTCCGGTTTGGTGGGCTTGGCCAGGCTGATGGCCGGAGCTGCCGGTTCCTCTTCCGGGGTTTCTACCGGCTCGCCCTGCAGGGCCTCGCGCAGCTCATCGGTGATGGAGAGGAAAAACTCTTCGCCGTCTTCGGTGCGCAGCACCAAAGAGGTTTCGGTCGATTCGCTGTCAACTGGGAACAGCTCGCGCATAATAGGGCGCTCCTTTTGCCTATCGACGGCGGACAAATCTGTGATGCATTCAACTATAACGTGAAAATGCCCCGCAGCCTGCGAGGCGGCGGGGCATGTTGGGGGTGATGCGTTAATTCGCATCCAAGACGTAGTCGATGCATTGGGTCAGTTTGGCGATATCGGCCGGCTCAATAGCCGGGAACATGCCGATGCGCAGTTGGTTACGGCCCAGCTTGCGGTACGGCTCCACGTCTAGGATGCCGTTGGCGCGCAGGGTGGCGGCGAGCGCTGCGGCGTCGACAGACTCTGCGAAGTCGATGGTGCCCACCACAAGCGAGCGGGACGCAGGCTCCGCGACGAAGGGAGTGGTCTCCGGGCGGGATTCGGCCCAGCTATACAGCGTGGCGGAGGATTCCGTAGTGCGCTCAACCATGCCGTCCAGTCCGCCGTTGGCATTCATCCACTGGAGCTGGTTATCCAACATGAGCAGGGTGGCGATTGCCGGGGTGTTATAGGTCTGGTTCTTGCGGGAGTTATCTACTGCCGTCTGCAGGTTGAGGAAGGCGGGGATATAGCGCTCGGAGGCGTTGATTTTCTCAATCCGCTCCAGTGCGGCGGGGGACATGGCGGCGAGCCACAGGCCGCCGTCGGAAGCAAAGCACTTTTGCGGCGAGAAGTAGTAGACGTCCGTATCGGAGATGTGCACGGGCAGGCCGCCTGCGCCGGAGGTGGCGTCCACGACCACCAGCTGCTGATCGTTGCGGGGGTGCGGGCGGGTGACTTCTGCCATCGCGCCGGTGGAGGTTTCATTGTGTGCCCAAGCGACGACGTCCGCCTCCGCAGAAAGATCGTGCGGGTCGGGTGCGGTGCCCGCTGGGGACTCCACGATGGATGGGGCATCGAGCCAGGGTGCACCCGCGGCGGCCTTGGCAAACTTAGTGGAAAACTCGCCAAAGGTGAGGTGGGCGGAGTGGCGTTCAATAAGGCCGAAGGTGGCAGCATCCCAGAAGGCGGTGGCGCCGCCTAGGGAAAGGACAATCTCGTAGCCCTCTGGCAGGGAGAAGAGATCGCTCAAGCCTTCTCGCACCGAACCTACGAGGTTCTTTACCGCCGGCTGACGGTGGGAGGTGCCCATGACCGCGGGGTCAATGGCCGCAAGCTGGTCGGGGCGAACCTTGGAAGGGCCGCAGCCAAAGCGGCCGTCAGTAGGCAGGAGGTCGGCAGGCAGCGTAAGTTCGGGTGTGCTCATGCATGTCAGTGTAGAACAGTTCCGGTCGAACGGCAGTTATTTTAGTCGACCCAATCCTGTTGGCGGTGTCACAAAGTTTGCTAAAGTGTGAAGAGGTATCAAGCTAGCTTCCTTAAGTTAGTGCTTAATAGTGACTCTTCACGTAGAGAAAGGAACTTCCGTGGCTTCTGAAGACAACAAGGTAGTGCTCCAGTACCCAGGCGGCGAGTACGAGATGGACATCAAGCAGTCCACCGAGGGCGACTCTGGCTTTGACATCTCCAAGCTCCGTAACGAGACCGGACTCGTTACTTTCGACCCTGGTTATACCTCCACCGGTTCCACCGAGTCCAAGATCACCTTCATTAACGGTGAAGAGGGCATCCTGCGTCACCGCGGCTACGATATCGCGGACCTTGCGGAAAACGCTTCCTTTAACGAGGTTTCCTATCTGCTGATCAAGGGTCATCTGCCTAACGAGGAGGAGCTCAGCCACTTTAACCGCGAAATCCGCCACCACACCCTGTTGGATGAGGACTTCAAGGCCGCGTTCAATATCTTCCCGCGCAACGCGCACCCAATGGCCGTGCTGGCTTCCTCCCTTAACATTCTTTCCGCGTACTACCAGGATCAGCTTGACCCGCTGGACCCGGAGCAGCTGGATAAGGCCACCGTCCGCCTGCTGGCTAAGGTGCCAATGCTGGCTGCATATGCTTACCGCGCTTCCCAGGGTAAGCCTTATATGTACCCGGATAACAGCCTGAACGCCCGCGAGAACTTCCTGCGCATGATGTTCGGCTACCCCACCGAGGAGTACGAGGTTGACCCGGTTGTAGCCAAGGCCCTGGATAAGCTGCTTATCCTCCACGCTGACCACGAGCAGAACTGCTCCACTTCCACCGTGCGCATGATTGGTTCCGCTCAGGCTAATATGTTTGTCTCCATCGCCGGCGGCATTAACGCCCTGTCCGGTCCGCTGCACGGCGGCGCAAACCAGGCCGTTCTGGAGATGCTGGAAGATATCCAGAACAACCACGATGGTGACGCTACCGACTTCATGAACCGCGTGAAGAATAAGGAAAAGGGCGTTCGCCTCATGGGCTTTGGCCACCGCGTGTACAAGAACTACGACCCACGCGCGGCAATCGTCAAGGAGACTGCCCACGAGATCATCGATCACTTGGGTGGCGACCCAATGCTGGATCTGGCCATGAAGCTAGAAGACATTGCGCTGAATGACGACTACTTCGTCTCCCGCAAGCTCTACCCGAACGTGGACTTCTACACCGGCCTGATCTACCGCGCCATGGGCTTCCCGACGGACTTCTTTACCGTCCTCTTCGCCATCGGCCGCCTGCCGGGCTGGATTGCACAGTACCGCGAGCAGCTGGAGATCAACACCAAGATCAACCGTCCGCGCCAGATTTACACCGGCGAGACTTTGCGCAAGGTTACCCCACGTAACGAGCGCTAAAGCGTCCCGTGGGTTCGCCAAATTAAGCCGAATCGGGTGGTAGCACCTATAATAGGTGCAGCTCGGTTCGGTTTTTAATGCGACCGCACGAACAAACTAGATTTCCCAAGGAGAATAATCCCCATGGATAAGCCTGTTATTGAAGCCCAGTCTGGCCCAGCGCCGACCGACCTTGTCGTAGAAGACATCGTCGTCGGCGACGGTGCTGAGGCGCAGCCTGGTGCCGTAGTGGAGGTCCACTACGTCGGCGCTGAATACGAGACCAACCAAGAATTCGATTCCTCGTGGGACCGTGGCCAGTCCATCGAGTTCCCGCTGACCGGTCTCATCGCCGGCTGGCAAGAGGGCATCCCGGGAATGAAGGTGGGCGGTCGCCGCAAGCTCATCATCCCGCCGGAAAAGGCCTACGGCCCCGCCGGTGGCGCGCACCCGCTATCCGGCCGCACCTTGGTCTTTATCATTGACCTCATCCGCGCCGACTAGAAGCGCTCGACCCCAGGGTTTGCCCTGGGGTTTCGTCGTTTTCGGCGCGGTCAGAAAAACTGCGGCACAATGGAGGGCATGACTGTGCCAACCGTAACTTTCAATGATGACCGCGAAATGCCCCAGCTGGGCTTGGGTACGTACAAGCTATATGACGAGGAATGCATCCGCGTCATCCGCGAGGCCATCGATTTGGGCTACCGCCACTTCGATACCGCCACGCTCTACAAGAATGAAGAGGCGGTAGGCACCGCCCTGAAGCAGGCAATGGATGCCGGCGACGTCACCCGCGATGAGCTCTTTATTACCTCCAAGGTATGGCACTCCCACCAGGGGGAGCACAAGGTCGAAGAGGCATTCCAGCAGTCGCTAAAGGATCTGCAGCTGGACTACCTCGACCTGTATCTTATCCACTGGCCATGGCCGCAGGGTGGCCTGTACAACGAGACCTTTGAGGCTATCGCCCGCCTGCAGGGTATGGGCCAGATTGCGTCCATCGGCGTGGCTAATTTCTACGAGGACGTGCTCAAGGACCTAATTTCCACCACCGGCATTTCTCCGGTGCTCAACCAGGTGGAGATCCACCCGGGCTTTACCCAGTCCAGCCTTCGCGCCTTTCACCACGATAATGACATCGTCACCGAGGCGTGGGCCCCGTTGGCACGCGGGGTAGTGCTCAATAACCCCGTGATTGAGCAGGCTGCTGCTGACCACGAGGCCACCGAGGGACAGGTTGTCCTGGCTTATCTCATGTCTAAAGACATATCCGTGATCCCGAAGTCCGCGCGCACCGAGCGCCTGAAAGAAAACTTGGCCGCCACCGAGCTAGAGCTCACGGCGGAGGAAGTATCTGCCATTGACGCCCTTGAGGGCCAGGAAGGCTTTGGCCGCATGTTCAATGACCCGCGCGAATTCCCAGGCAACGAAGAGTAGCATCAACCGCAGATTAAGCCCCCTCACGGGGGCTTTTTCTTTTGCCAAGCGGCTGTTAACAATCTTTACAAGGGGTAAAAAATTCTTCCTTCGGGGGTAGTTTGCTAAAGATGTTATTCCAGTTCAGTGAAGCCTATGGGGTTAAAAGGGTGGGGGAGTGGAAGCTTTTCTTGGCAGAGTTTACAACCTTGCAGAAAATGTTCTGTAACTTACAGATCAACGTGGATAGTGAGAAATAACACACTATCTCGTGTGACCTAAGTTCCTCTCACCCAAGGAGACGATGCTCTATGAGTGACGTAGCTGCAACTCCTGTCTCGCGCCGCGAACCCACTGGCAGCGAGTTCATCGCGATGCGCGACTCCGCCGAATTCGGCGAGCTGCGCCGCACCTACCGGAGTTTTACCTTCCCTATGACCGTGGCCTTCTTCGTGTGGTACGTGGTCTACGTTCTAGCCGCCGTGTTTGCCCCTGACTTCATGGCGATCGAGCTCGGCGGTGGCTGGAACGTCGGGCTGGTTTTCGGCCTAGCCCAGTTCCTCACCACCTTCATCATCACGTGGATCTACGTGAAGTACGCCAATAAGAATATCGAGCCGAAGTCGGCCGCCATCCGTGAAGAGCTGGAGGGCAACTAATGACTACCACCACCCTCGCCGCAGAATCTTCCGCCGGCAACCCCATCCTGAATATTTCCATCTTCGCCATCTTCCTCATCATCACCATGGCGGTGGTGCTGCGCGCCGGAAAGACCACGAAGAAGGCCTCGGACTTCTACACCGGCGGCGGCACCTTCTCCGGACGCCAGAACGGCCTGGCCATCTCCGGTGACTACCTCTCCGCTGCATCGTTCCTGGGCATCGTTGGCGCGGTGGCACTCAACGGCTACGACGGCTTTTTGTACTCAGTAGGCTTCTTCGTTGCCTGGCTGGTCGCACTCATGCTCGTCGCCGAGCCCATGCGTAACGTCGGCCGCTTTACCATGGCGGACGTCCTGTCCTTCCGCCTGAAGCAAAAGCCCGTGCGCGTGGCGGCGTCCATCGCCACCCTCTTCGTCACGCTCTTCTACCTCATCGCGCAGATGGCCGGCGCCGGCTCGCTGGTTGCGGTGCTGCTAGATATTCACGACTTCAAGTGGCAGGCCCTCGTCGTCGGCATCGTCGGCGTGCTCATGATTGTCTACGTCCTGGTCGGCGGCATGAAAGGCACCACCTACGTGCAGATGATCAAGGCCGTGCTCCTGGTAGCCGGCGTGGTCATCATGTGTTTCTTGGTCTTCATTGCCCTGCGCGGCGGCTTTAGCACCCTGTTTAATAACGCCATCGACATGCACGCCGCTTCAGAGATTAAAGAGAAGGGCTATGAGGCCAAGGACATCATGGCTCCGGGCCTGAAGTACGGCGCCACCACCGCCACCAAGCTGGACTTTATTTCCTTGGGCATTTCCCTGGTGCTCGGCGTGGGCGGCCTGCCGCACGTGCTGATGCGCTTTTACACCGTGCCCACCGCTACCGAGGCGCGCCGCTCCGTTACCTGGGCGATCGTCATCATCGGTGCCTTCTACCTCATGACCCTGGTCCTGGGCTACGGTGCGGCTGCACTGGTGGGGCCGGACCGTATCTTGGCCGCGCCGGGCGGGGCCAATGCTGCGGCACCGCTACTCGCATTGGAGATCGGCGGCTCCATCTTCATGGCGATTATTTCCGCCGTGGCCTTCGCTACCGTGCTCGCCGTGGTTGCTGGCCTGGCCATTACCGCCTCTGCGTCCATTGCGCACGATATCTACCACGCGGTTATCCGCAACGGCGAGTCCACCGAGGCTGAGCAGGTCCGCGTCTCCCAGGCCACCGTGGTGGTCCTTGGCATCGTCTCCATCATCTTGGGCATCCTGGCCATGACCCAGAACGTGGCCTTCCTGGTCTCCCTCGCGTTTGCGGTGGCGGCCTCCGCCAACCTGCCGACCATCCTGTACTCCCTGTACTGGCGCCGGTTCAACACCGCGGGCGCGGTGGCCTCCATGTACACCGGCGTGGTGTCCTGCCTGGTGCTCATCTTCTTCTCCCCGGCAGTCTCCGGTTCTGAGACCTCCATGTTCCCAGGCGCGGACTGGGCCATCTTCCCGCTCTCCTCGCCGGGCTTGGTCTCCATTCCGCTGTCCTTCTTCGTTGGCTGGTTGGTCTCCATCATGACCAAGCCGGATAACTTTGAGGAGCTTTCCGCAGAGATGGAAGTTCGCTCCCTTACCGGCGTGGGCGTGGAGGCACCCGTGCAGCATTAATTGCCTAGATAGTGCACTCAACCGGTAACATATATCGACGTGTTTAAAACGTCGTTGAACCGCAAGGCGGCATCAGTAAAGGCTGGTGCCGCTTTGGCCGTATGCATGCTCGCCTTGACCACCACCGCGTGCAGCAATAGCGAGCGTGAAAGCGACGCGCTTGCCGACGCCCCCTCGGCCGCACCAGACACCAACCGCGACGTCCCACCAGAAATCAATGAGTTTCTAGAAGGTGATGAGGGGCGCTCGGTTACCTACATCCGCCTACACGATGGCATGCACATGGGCTCTGCCTCAGAGCACGAGGCCCGCCCGGCGCTCAGCCTCATCAAGCTCTATATCGCCACCTACGTTATAGAAAAGGGCGAGTACGAAGACAAATATGAGGCGCTGGATATGATTGCTAGCTCCTCCGATAAGTCCGCCGAAGAACTCTTTGATAAATACCCAGAGTCCATCGACACCATTGCCGATGAATTCAACCTCGAATCCACCAAGGCGGGCGAGCAATGGGGCTACTCGCAAACCTCCACGTATGACGTCACCAGCTTCATCTCGCAGCTCATTGAGCGCGATGAAACCCACCCAGTGCTGGTAGCTATGGCGCATGCCGATCCCATCTCGGAGGATGGCTACCGCCAGGATTACGGCACCGCCAAGCTCTCCAACGTGGTAGGCAGCAAGTGGGGATGGTCTAATGACAAGTCCATTAACTCCTCGGTCTCCTTTGGTGAGAACTTCGTCGCCGCCGCCTCTATTAACGGCTCATCCGATGACCTCACCGACTATGTTAAGGACGAAGTGACTGGCAAGAATCTAGGAAAGGCTACCGAGCGCTTCCTTAAGTACAAAGATGGCGAGGACGTCCCACCGGTTGAGACCTCCACCTCGGAGACTTCTACTACCTCCTCCAGTAAGAAGGACAAGGACGAGAAATCCGGCAAGGGCAAGAAGGAAAGGTCCTTGTCCAAGGAGCCCAGTAGCGAATCCACCACGTCCAAAAAGAAGTCCGCAGACAAAAAGAAGGGCTCGGAGAAAACCTCCGAGCCCTCTAAGAAGTAGTACTACCGCGCCTTTGCAACCGTTTCTGCGACGATCTTCGCTAGCTGACGAATCTGATCGTTGCTCAGCGTCTTGCCGTTGAAAGTCACACCATCCGCAGTTACCTGCGGTAGCTCTGGTAGCTCCGGGTGCTTGCTCTGTAGTTGCGAGCTCAGCTGATTGACCAAGTCGGACGAGCCATTGCTCGGGGCCTTGGTCTGCGGCTGCGGCTGCGGCTTTGGCTGTGGTTTCTTGGTGGTCGGCTTCTTTGCCGGTACAGGAGCCGCGGACTTGCCAGGCGTCCACTGTCCCCAGTCTTCGGCGTAGACCTCATTGACGTCAACGATGACGCCGCCAATGGTCTGCTGCTTGCCATGTGGCAGCTGGTGAATAGTGGTGCGCGGGTGAATCTTGCCGTTAGAACCCCAGTCATGCATCCAGAAGTACGTGCCAATGCCGTCCTGGATTGCCCACTCAATGGTGTTGTAATTACCGTAGACACCTGTTTGGTAGCCAGCCAGTTCCAGCGTTTTGGAGAATGCCTGCAGGTACGGGCGAATTTGGCGGGTGTACTGCTCACGGGTGGGGTTATCGTCGATGGCGATGTAGATCGGGCGGTTGGTGGGACCGCCTGCCTTCTTGTGTAGCGCAATCGCCTTCGGCGCGTGTACTGCCGCACCTGCTGCGCCTTGCTTCCAATCGGCGGTTTCCGCACGACCGAATTGGTAGACCGACGCCGTGGGCAGGCCTGCTGCTGCATTGGCCTTAGTTTCTTTGAGGGTTACCGGCTTGCCGGTCATCCACGCAGCGCCGGGGCGCTTGTCGGAGACGTAGCGAATCGCGCCCATATGGCCGGCATTCTTAATTGCCTGCGGGGAAGGTACGCCGGCGGAGAAATCAATGATGGTGCCGCGCACCGGTCCGAGCGCGGCCGCATTCGGAGCGGCAGCGCCGACAACGCCTGCGGTCAGGGCGAGAGCGCCAGCCTTAAAAAGGCCGCGCCGGGAGAATAATGGTGACATGTTGAGCTCCTGCAGTAATCACATTTGTCACAGTAGTTAACAACTGCACCATAGCAGCGGGTCTGGGGTCATTCCCGGAGCGAAACCGCATGTCGCGTAATTACACCGGGGAACTATTTCGAGTCGTTGCTGAAGTTCACCCGTGTGGGGTTTTCAACTGTGCGCGATACCGTGCAGTCCTTCTCGTGGGAGATGCGAATCAGGTTGTCCACGAGCTCGCGCGCTTGGTTGTCCTCGGGTGTATCTGGGAACGATAGATCAAAGCCCACGCGAACCTCGGACAGGCGCGATGCCCCGTCCTCATTTACGCGGTCGCCTTCCACATGCACATCAAAAGAATCCGGCTCCGCGCGCCGGGACGTCACCGCGTCCACGTCTACCGCGGAGCACCCCGCGACGGCCGCAAGCAAGAGCTCAACAGGGGAAAGGAGCCCTTCACCGCTGCCAAACTCAATGCTCGCTCCCGCGGAATTGGTAGCGCGGTAAACGGCGGTATCGAGACGGGTGAGGTCTATGGTGTACTGCTTGGAAGCTTCGGTCATCGGTGGTCAGCGCCTTCAGTTGGTGGAGTGAAACTTGGTTATTCGAATTTGTCGAACCATTTAGGATCAACCGTGGGTCGAAGTTTGACGCCTGATTCCCCATCTGCTCGGATTAGTTCTGCGAGGCGGTCACCACTAATTAGATCCACCGTCGGTACAGTCGAGGTGGCAGCTTTTCGAGCTGGGTCGGTAAACCTGCTGAGGGTAACGAGAATGGCGCGTTCAGCACCTTTTGTCTGGGCATCGCGTTGGAAGAGAGCGACGGTTTCTCGACCAATTGGTTTTCCTTCTGGTGCATAACGCTTAATTTGAACAGCAACACGGGAGGAGAGGACGGGGCTCAAAGGTGCCGTACCAATTGCGTCGACTCCCTCGTCTCCGGAACCTCCAGTGTGTTGTAATTGTAGCCCTTGCCGGCGCAGCAAATATATGATGAATTTTTCAAAACCCTCGGGCGGGAGCTGGTGAAGACGTTCAAGCAGCTGACTTTTCCAGTCGCTCTCTTTTTCTTCTTCATTAGAGTCCGAAAGAATATCTTCGTCTGGTACGTCTTCGCTAACCGGAGCTACATTTTGTTCTTCTAGTTTCTTTTGCTTTCGCTTTGCACGGGAAGCCTGACGGTCGAGATCTTTAACCTTGATAAGTGCGTCTCTGTCTGAAAGCTTGAGTATCTGCTCGCCGATTTCTGTAAGTAGGTACATTCCCTGCGTAGGCTGTTCAAGCGCGCCGACGCGTTTCGCGGTTGAGCGGCCCCAAGCAATACGACTCATCAATACTGAATCCTTAGGGCGATTCGGGAAGGAAATTTGAAGGAGCGATTCGGCTTCGGGAAGAATTTCAAGGACGGTTTCATTAACCTCGTTGGTCTTCCCAGAACCTCCGAGCTCGTTAACCGCTTTCAGGATTGGGACTACTAGATCTTGGTGGGTGGGCATACCTTGATCGGTAAATGAAATATTGTGGTCGAGAGAATCCATAGAGTTCATTATTTCAGAAACACGAAGTAAAACTCAGGGTTGCTGACTTTTGAGGATGAGCTTGCTAAAGGTTATTGGTGAAACTGGGCGACCTCTTAGGCTCGATGTCAGTGAATAAACGGCAGTGGAGCGCGTCGCTATTTTCAATTATCGGAATAATCAACCAACTGGTTGACCGCAGCTTCAACCAGCCCTGTGATTCAAAACGGGGACGAATGTAGAAAAATGAGTCCTTAGAGTATTTGATCCATCGCTAATCCAGCCGTGGCAGCGGTTGGGAAGGAGAATGACCATGAAAGCTTTGTATTGGGCATCTATTTTCTACCTCGTGTTGGGCTTGGGCGCTGGCGTGTTCTACCGAGAATTCACGCGGGCCAACGATTTCCCCGCGGGCGAGTTCACTCAGCTAAGCGTGGCGCACACTCACTTGCTAGCGCTCGGTTTCATGATGAGTCTTATCTTTTTGGTATTGGAGAAGGTCTTCGGCCTGTCGCGCAGTCGAGGTCAGTTCAATGCGTTCTTCTGGCTCTATAACGTCGGCGTGGTCGTCACCGTTGGCGTGATGATCTGGCACGGATGCTTGACCGTGCTGGGGGAGGAGGCCTCTGCAATGATCTCTGGCATCGCTGGTCTTGGACACATTCTCATCACGGTGGGCCTAATTGCATTCATTGGAGCGCTTGGCAATGCCATTAGCGAGACCCAAGAAGCAAAGTCTCGGCAGTAGCAGATAGCTAACGATGAACGAGGCTGCCGCTGAAACTGAGGCAGCACCTACACGGTGAGAACGGATAAACCAGTGCTTCCCGCCGTCAGCCAAGGAGTTATCACTTTGGATGGTGCCACCGTTGGTGGGGCAGCAGGCTTCCCGCGGTGTTCCTAGTAGGAATGTGGCTGTATACGTACAAAATCACCGCTACCTGAACTGTCTGCGTTCGTGGCATTGTGCTCTAGGGTGTGACTGGATCTTGGACATCGATACTCAGTGGTTTTCGGCATCGAAGGGAGGAATGCTGAAAGAAAGCCGCGTGGGGCCGGGCGCTGGTGCTCTTAGCGCTTTCAGAGGCGTTTCTAGGCGCGTTGCCAGCACAGAACAAGATGTGGCGGGCGCAGCTACGGTGCTTAATGTGCGCAGTTGGACCACAATCTTCTTGGATAGTTTCCCTGCCCCGTAGAGCATCCATGTCTTTCCAGATGCTTGATTTTGGGTTTCTGGGCCAGCTGGAAACGAAAACCTCGAGACACCAAGCGGAACGTTGTCTCGAGACTTTCGGGACATTCAATAAACTCCCCAACCTCTAGACTCGCCGCCACTCCCACGGCGGTTTACACATTTTCCACCGCTTCCTTACACACCCCGCAACGACCCCCGCCCCGGAAATCCCGACATGCACCCCGCCTCGAAGCCCGTACCGCTAACCGCTGCGACTGGCCTGCTGTAATCCAACAGGCGTCCCGCTCGCCGCTTTTTACCGCATACTCCCGACCCAGCACCCCGTCTCGTTTGCCGGGGCGGGCGGGCATGTCGCGGCCGTGTGCGCCGCGTTTGCCGCCCCGAGGTTCGTCACGGTGTCCGGTGGGGTTCGCTTCGGGGGCCGTTGTGGTATTCGACCTGGTTGCCGGACCGGGCACGTCCTCACGCTTCGGAGTCCGACACGTTTGCCGGAACGGTTGCTGACTCGGCAGCGGGGTCCGGTTCGGGGTCGGATCGGGGCGCGTTGCGGGTGGGCGGTTCTCGTTACGAGGGTCGGGGCGGGGTGAGGAGACGTTGAACGTCCTGCTTGACCGTTGCTTGTGAGATAGAACCGCCGAAACCGCTTGGTACAATGACACCTATGTTCACCGCTTTGCACTCCGCGCTTGGAATGGCGTCCACCGACGAGTTCACAAACGAGATGCTCGACCGACTGGTCGAGGAGCGCACTGCGGAGCGGCAGGACCTCGACTTCAAAGAGAAAATCGACAGCAAGCCAACTCGGCCTGAGAGCGACGTGAAGAAAGACTTGTGTGCTATGGCGAATAGTGGTGGCGGCGTCATTCTCTACGGCGTGGGTGAGCTTCCCGACATGAAAGACCACGCCGGTAAAAGGGTTAGTGCCGGCGAGTACTCCTCTGGACTTGAGCAGTCGTATTTGACTGTTGCCACCGCCTACATTTCGCCGCCGCTGCGGGGCGTGGAGTTCCACCGGGTCGAGCACCCCGAACACGAAGCGTTCGTCGTCGTGGTGCCGGCCAGTCGGCAAGTGCCGCATATGTACTTCACCGAAAAGAAAAACGCCACGGCGCTCGCTGCGCCTACTCGTAACGGGAGTCACTCCGATTGGTTGAGTGAGCCTGAGATTGCAAACTTGTACCGGCTGCGTTTTCAACGGGAAGAAGCCTCGTCTCGTGAAGTAGACGAGGTGTATAGCAAGGTGGCCGCGAAGCGGTCTAGTGACGGCTTTTGGGGTGTCGGTGTTGCGGTGCCAACGTACCCGGCAAGAAACGGTGACGTTACTGAGCGTGACGCGACTGTGGCAAGGTTTGCCGCTTATGACGACCCGCTGCGCCTGGAATACAACGGGTCGGTGTCTCCGGCGACTGCCTCGAATTACCGCAAGGGTTTGAAGTGTTGGACGTTTTCGGGAAAGCAGTACGACACGCAAGAACTTTTGGCCTATGTCGAGCTGCACGAAAACGGGGTTGTCACCGTCCTGTCGCGGCTGGACAAGGTGACGTTCTCGACGGGGGACCAGATTGTGCCCACGCATGCGTTTGCGTGCTTGGTGGGCGACCTTTTGGCGCTCATTCGCCACTACGGAGGTGTCACCGGCAACACCGACTACACCGTGCGTTGCAGCGTTGAGTGGGACCAAGATAAGCCGCTGGTGTTGTGGCAGCCGAAAGACATGAGGTACTTCTCCGAAGACCCGCTGCCGTTAGAATCGTTTAGCCCGGTCGAGGCGGAGGTAAGTGTCACCGCGAATGTTCCGCTCATTGACACCGCAAGGTCGCTGGTGCGGGACTGCTTGAACCAGGCAGGCGTGGAGCAGCTTCCGGTGTGGAGGCAGCAGTAAGGCTTATGCGCCTGGCTGAGCCGGCCTGCTAGAACTGCGGGTTTTTCTTCCGCTGGTAGGCGGCGGTGTCCACCGTTTCGACAACCGTGCCGGTGGAGTCTACGACGCGCAATTCGGTGACCATTTCGCGCAGGTAGACGGACTGCTTATTCGTCCAGCCGAGCTCAGTGGCGTAGAAGTCGCCGAGCGAGTCGGAGTAGCCCTCGTTCAGTGAGTTCCAGGCGTGTATGTCAACGAACTTCTCAGGCTCGATGGTCACCGTGAGTACACCGTCGCTGTAGGCGACGTCGGTGACGACCTTGGCGCGGACAACGCCTGCTTCGGCGCGCTCGTTCAGCCAGTCTCGAATAACGGTGTCGGGGGCGGGGAAAGACATTCTGTGCTCCTCGGTTGGTTGGGTTGTGTTGGAAGGGACAATACCGAGGATAGCGGCGGGTCCGACACGGGTGCGGAAGTATCGACTACATGTTCTACTCGCTGGCCGGTCACCGACAGGGGCAGTTTGCCGAAAATCGCCACGGTGAACCTTTCGCTCACCGTGGCGGGTTTCTCTCTGCATTTCTACACGGGGTAGACCGTACGAATTGTCCTACTCAACTGCGCCGGCACACCTTCGCCCCGGAACGACTGGGTAATGCGACGAGCCTCCTCAAAGTCGTTGCAGCGAGCGAGGAAGTCTATGCCCTCTGCGGTCCAGACTTCCCAGGTGTCTTGGCTAAAGATTGCGTCCAGGAGCTCGCGGGGCGCGTCCTCCTTCGGTGCGTCGGCGGCCGCCAGTTCTTTCGGGTCGAACTTGTCTGTGTCCACGAGGTTGTCCCGCTCGGAGTACGTCAGATGACGCGGGTTCGCATCGGCCTCCAGGGTGAGCATTCTGTTGTCCTGGTCGGAGTATTTGACCAGAGTGGTGAGGAACTTCATGGCCTGGAACATGTCGAGCGGAACGTGCTCACCGTCAGCGTCGACAATTCTCACGCTGTCGGAGTGGCGCCGAAGAAACCGGTCCATTGTGACCAGTCCTTCCCAGTTGAAGAACACGTCGAGCGAGAGCAACACCTCCTTGGGCGTGCGTGGGGTCGTGGGTTTCTTTTCTTCGGTGCAGCGGTTTGGTGTCGCTGCGTTCGAGTTGTGGTGGGTCATTGAAAGTAGCCTGCTTTACCTCAAAACGTCGCCCACTAAGCCAGGGGCAGGCAGTTCGGTGCAGGTTAGGACGTCTCTTTCAACCGCGGGTCGCTGTCGGACTCAATGCGGTCCCAGCGGACTAAGTACGCCGCGGCCTTTTCACCACGGACAAGGCGCTCAACCACCTCCTTGAGCACGAGCGCCGCCGACCAGTGGGCGGACAGAAGCCGAAAGTCCCCGTCTCGCACCTCGACGCGGACCGCGGTGTAAGGGTACGGGGCGGAAAGAGAGTGCATTTTCTTGGCGTAGAAGGCGTCCGAGGCGGCTTCGTGCAACCACGCCGAACTACGCTCGCCACCGCCGTTTTCATGTCGTTGTGCAGTCATGGACGGGCATTGTGTCGTCGCAAGAGACGAACCGCTACAGCGGGGGTTAGCACCTTGTCCGAATTCGGGACATCGTGGTCAATGTCGGTGCAACCCCTCCCGGGTCAGTACCTCACTCCCAGATCTCGTAACGCTATCCCGCGCCGGACCCCGTCTCGACCCCCACAACGCCTGCCGCCCCGGATCCCAGCCCTCGCGACAGACCAGCGTCACCACTGACTTTCGTCCTCCGGCAACCGCTGCTCGAACGCCGCAATAAGTTCTCGGTTCTCGTGCTCGTCAAACGGGACGGCCATAGGCAAGTCGGTCTCACCCAGAGCGCAGGTCTTGGTCAGCCTTTCCTTGCACCAATTGAGCCACTCTTCGGCTTCTGGAACGCCTTCGAGCGCTTCGAGGTACTCCTCAAATTGCCTGCCGCTCTTTCCAGGCTTCGACGCGCCGGAGAAGTACTTTGTAGCGTTCACCCTCCCTGTGGTGGACACGGGCGAGCTCCGTGGCCTTGTCGAGTCGGCGCTGCCGGCGCTCAGCCTCAATGCGGGTCTCGCTCTTCCACTAATGCGTACCACTGTTCTCTGCGGTGAACGTCGGCAAAGAAGTCCCCGAGCACCGAGCTCAGCCGGGTCGGCTTCGAGGTGGTGTTGTTGCGCCTAGTAAAGCCGACAGTGAGCGACACCAGTCCTGTGCCTTCTTTGACGTAGTACTTCGGCATTGCTTTGCCCTTGTTGTACGACCAGCGCAGCGAGTCCTCGTAGGCTTTGACCTCTTTCTTCGTCGGCGGCCGCTCGACGTTGTTTTCCCGTTCGCTGACCCACACCTCATACGAGCGGTAGTCGGTGTTGAGTGTGACTTTCTCCAGTACCTTCTTGCCCTTGTGGTCCTCGGTGTCGTGTGCCGTCACGCTCCACCCGCGGGCTTGTGCCTCGGTAATAACGACGTGCAAAAGCAACCTAGCACGCTGCTTCGTCTCTGCGTTCGTCTCTGCGCTGTACCACTTGGAGGTTCGCAGAAGCCTGTTGATAGCCGAGTGGAATTTGCGGACTTCAACTTCGCTCCGCAAAACTGGCCCTGGGTCTGGTGACACCCACTCGTCCGTGTCGAGTAGCGCAGCGGTCACCGTCACGGGGGAGTTGAAGTGCCACGAGTCGGAACTCCAATTGAGCTTGAACTCCTTGCCGTTCGGAACAAGGTCTTTCCGCGGTCCCTTGACCCACTATTCTACGGGGCCCACTCTGCTCTCGTCACGTCGCGGTTTTCTACGCGCCTGACCACGCACCCACGCTGAGAGGCGACCAAGTCTTCGAGCAAGTCGGTCACGCGCGCGTCGAGTGCTACTTCGCTCGCATGTGAGGGCTCTGGCGGGGCATAGGTCGGCGGGACGACCACCGTCTCGGGCGCCGTACCGCGTTTTAGTTTCGGTCTCCGGAGCGGCTCTTTCCCTGCCAGCACCCGCTTGCCGCGCTCGGTGACTGTTGCTTGCCACGTTTTGCCGTGGCCTTTGACCTTGACGAGCTCGTGTCCTTCGAGTGTGCGGGCGGTGGTTTTGTACGTCGAAGGCACCTCTGGGTCGGTGGGGCACCCGTCGACGACCCACTGCAAAACGGTGCGTTGGCGCGGGGTGAGTTCTTTCGCAGCTGGCATGGGTTTATTGTCGCCGGTCGGAACGGGGTGCGCAGCGGTTAGCAGGGCGGGTGTCGTTTCGGGGGACTACCCTCAAGACTCGTTTTCGGCCCTTGCGTTTCCCTCAAACTCAAAGGCCATGCGAAGAATCATCCGGGTGAACTCGATGGCCTTCAGCGCGGTGGATTGCCTCACGGATTTCAGTTCGTGAGTGGCGGCATTGCCCCAGAGTCGAATGCTGTCAGCCCAACTGTCCTTGATCCGCTTGGTGAGTATTCCCTCCTTCACCAAGAAATTCACGCACTCTTCGAACTTCGGTGCCCAGCCCTTGTCGTTTTTCTCTGGTAGACCGCAACGGACAGCAGTAGCGAAAACTATCTTGCGGCACATGAGCACCGCGCTGGTGTTGGCTCCAACAGAGTATGTGAGGTTCGCTTCCTCCCACATTTCCGCAACGTCACCAGGTAGGTTGTCGATAGGTTGCTGATGCGTCCGTGGCGGGTAGATCTCCTCGCCGCCACCCTCCCGAAAGATGCTGATTGAAGCTCCGCAGCAATCTTGGCAGACCATCCAGCGGTACCCGGTTTCAACGAAGTTGCGCCTGTCGGTGGCCCAGGCGATGTTGACCGTCTTTCCTTCTCCGCACACCGGGCAGGTGATAGCTCCCGACTGAGCTCTATCGTCAGTAAACCTAAATCGTTGATGTCCTTGGTTAAGGTTCAGTTCAAGCAGGGCAAAATCTCTGTAGCCGAGCATCATTCTCCTTCGAAACGGGGATCGACACGTTAAGTGTAATGGCCGCCGCGACGTGCCTCGTTTTCTTTCGAACACCCCGTCGACTCTGTCAGGCTAAAAAGCAGACTCGTCCCGCGATTCAGTACGTATTTCGGTACGGTTCGATACGTTTGCTCCTCTCGTTCTTCGGTCATTACCGTCGTCGGACAACGCGAACGTGGTGCTACCCTTTGAACCACATCCACTAGAGAGAGGAAGTCGCTTCGAAATGAACACACCCAATGAGGACATCCAGCGCATCGCGGACGCAGCGCGGAACTCATCCGAAGCGGAACTCACCGCCGCGAGAGTCGAGGTGGGAACCGAAGCGTTGACCGTCGCGTGGCAGTTCACGGGCGAGCCGTTTTGGGCTAGGACCTGACCCCTGTTAGGTAGACACCTGATATCCAGCCCGGTTGGGTTGGGAAG
>ERZ1031292.170-NODE-170-length-24927-cov-18.520304_pt1 | contig 24927 bp, 19 predicted proteins | sample MGYA00518215_ERZ1031292 | MGnify/ENA primary metagenome ERZ1031292 (study PRJEB33718, sample SAMN03159822) | human skin metagenome | collected 2014-02-25 | study: EMG produced TPA metagenomics assembly of the PRJNA266117 data set (Human skin bacterial metagenome... | reverse complement strand
CTGTGGGGCCATCACCGTACACGCGGCCGAAGGCCACGGGGCTGCCTGCGGCGTAGAGCTTGGCGAGGAGCTCGGCGAGCGTCTCACCCTCGTCCATCTTGCGCTTGAGGGCGAAGGTGAGCTGGGCGTCGGGCTTGCCGACGGCGAACGCGGTGGCCATCATGCCCATGAGGCCCACGGGGTTCGGGGAGATCTCGACGAGGATGGTGTGGCCGGCGCCGAAGGCCTGTTCGGTGGCGTCTTGGAAGTAGACGGAGCCGCGGGTGCAGCGCAGCCAATAATCGGGATCGTGGACCGTCGTGCCGGCCGGGTAGACAACGCCCTGGTCAACGGAGCTGAACAGGGGGATCGTCAGGGGCTTCGGCGTGATGTCGGAAATCTCGGCGGCGAGCTCGCCGAGCAGCGGGTCGAGGGCGCTCGTGTGGCCTGCGCCCTTCACCTTCAGGGCGCGGGCGAACTTACCCTCACCCTCGAGCTTGTCGACGAAGTCCAGGACGAGCTGGCGCGGGCCGCCAACGGTGGTCATGCCGGGGCCGGCGAAAACGGCGGGCTCGATGCCCTCGGGAAGCTCGTCGGCAGGCACCTCGACGACGGCCATGGCACCCTGGGTTTCCTCGGTGAGCATGGCCTCGCCCTCGCCCATGAGGCGGGCGCGGTGGCAGGCGATCATCATGGCGTCGTGGTCCGAGAGTCCACCGCAGGCGTAGGCGGCGGCGATCTCGCCCATGGACATGCCCATGACGGCGGCGGGCTTTGCGCCGAAGCTGGCGAGGAGATCCGTCAGCGCGATCTGGATGGCGGTGATGGTGACCTGGGCGGTCTCCGTGTCGTAGGTCTTGCCGTCGTCGGTGATGATGTCCACCATCGACCAGCCGGACTCGAACTTGACGAGCTCGTCCAGCTCGTCGATACGCACCTTGAACTGCGGCGACTGGGCGTAGAGGTTCTTCACCATCTTGCGGTGCTGCGAGCCGAAGCCGGTGTAGACGAAGACGGGGCCGGGCGTGCTCGGGGCGTCGACAAGCTCGACACCCGGGGCCTTCTTGCCCTGAGAGACGAGCTCCAGGCGGTGGCGTAGCTGCTCCTCGTCGGTGGCGACAATGGCGGCGCGGGACCGGCCGTGGTTGCGGTGCGCGGTGGCGCGGGCGACGGCGCGCGGATCGGACAGGTCGGCGTCCAGCAGGCTGGCCGCGGCGGACGCGCGGCGCGACGGCAGGAGGCCGGAGACGGTGACGACGGCCGGGGCGTCCAGCTCAGGCTCGACGTTCTTTCGTTCGCCCTCGTAGGAGGACACGACGAGGTGGGCGTTGGTGCCGCCGAAGCCAAAGCCGGAGACGCCGGCGAGCTTGTGGCCGGAGTACTCGGGCCATTCGCGGGCATCGGTGACGACCTCCAGGTGCTGGCTGTCGAAGTCAATGTAGGGGTTCGGCTCGTCGAAGCCGAGAGACGGTGGCAGGGTGTCGTGCTGCATGGACAGGACGACCTTGGCCAGTGCCGTGGCACCGGCGGCGGACTCGGAGTGACCGAAGTTCGTCTTCGCGGAGCCGAGGAGGACCGGGTCGGCGGCGTCGCGGCCGGCGCCGAGGACGGTGCCGATGGCCTGGGCCTCGATCGGATCGCCGAGGATGGTGCCCGTGCCGTGGGCCTCGACGTAGTCCACCTCGCGGGGGTCGACGCCGGCGTCGGCGTAGGCGCGGCGGAGGACATCGACCTGGGCCTCCGGGTTCGGGGCGGTCAGGCCGTTGGAGTGTCCGTCCTGGTTGACGGCGGAACCGCGGATAACGGCGAGGATGTGGTCACCTGCCTGCTCGGCGTCCTCCAGGCGCTTGAGGGCGAACAGGCCCGCCGCGTCGCCGCGGACGAAGCCGTCGGCGGAGGCGGAGAAGGCGTGGATGCCGCCCGAGGGAGAAATGACGCCCAGCTCGCCGAAAGCGGTGGAAATGAACGGTGCGACCATGACGTTGACGCCGCCGGCGAGGACGAAATCGGCGTCGCCCTCGCGCAGTGCGCGCACACCCTGGTGGATGGCGACGAGCGAGGAGGAGCAGGCCGTGTCGACGGCGACGGACGGTCCGCGGAAGTCAAAGGCGTAGGAAATGCGGTTGGCGATGATGGAGCTGGCCGTGCCGGTCAGGGCGTACGGATGCGCCTCGGAGGGATCCGAGGTGACGAGCATGCCGTAGTCGGAGTTGGAGGAGCCGACGAACACGCCGACGCTTGCGCCGCGCAGCGTATTGGCTGGGTAGCCGGCGTTTTCCAGGACCTCCCAGGCCAGCTCGAGCATGATGCGCTGCTGCGGGTCCATGTTGGCGGCCTCGACGGGCGACAGACCGAAGAATTCGGCGTCGAAGGAGGCGATGTCTGCGAAGTAGCCGCCGGTGAGGTTGTTTTCCTTCATTTTCTCGGCGGTGACCGGGTCCGCGAGGTATTCCTTCCAGCGGCCCTCGGGCTTCTCCCCCACCGTGGAGGTGCCCTCCTCGAGGAGGGACCAGAGGGTGGTCAGGTTGTCTTTGGTACGAGAATCTGCCCCCGGAACGCGGTTGGCCAGAGCAATGATGGCGACATCGTGGCCGTGGGACGGCTTCGGGGTGATGGTCGGTGCATCTTGTCGTTCTGTCGGGGCTGCGGTCAGTGCCGTGGCGAGAGACGCGATGGTGGGGTGCTGATAGACGATGGTTGGGTCGACGGGGCGATCCAGAAGATTTTGCAGTTCGCCTGATAGGACCACGGCATCGCGGGAGCTCAGCCCGAGCGACGTGAGGTCCGTATCTACGCTAATTGTGTCGAGGTCACTATCTGTGGCTGTGGCCACCCACTCACGAATCCACGTGGTAAGTTTCGTTGACACCAGCGTTACCCTTTCGTCTATATGTGTGCACACAAAAGCGAGCCCCGTAGGGCGCGCTATGTAGTTTATTGTTTCATACGCCGAAAACGTTACTTCCCGGCGATGTAATTCTTTTGGTTGACTTTTCGGGCAATCTTGCCCGAGGAGCTGCGGAGGATGTCGCCCTGGTTGAGGATCCGGACGTCGGCAGGCTTCACGCCGTGGGCGGAACTGACCGCCTTGGTGATCGCCTCGATGACCTCGGCATCATCGGCGGAGCCAACGCGCTCGGCGAGGATGACGAGCTTTTCGACGTCCTCACCGGGGACGGAGAAGGCGGCGATGCCGGCGGGGGCCACCTGGTCGGTGGCCTCGGCGACGGTGCGCTCGATGTCTGCCGGGTAGTGGTTGCGACCGGCGATGACGATGAGGTCCTTGCGACGGCCGGTGATAAACAACTGGTCGTCGACAAACGCTCCGAGGTCACCGGTAGCGAGCCAGGCATCGTCGTCGGGAGCACCGGCGGCGCGGGGGCCCGGGGTGCCGATGCGGTTGACGAACGTCTCCTCCGTATCGTCGGAACGCTCGTAGTAACCAGCGGCGACGTTGGGGCCGTGGATAAACAGCTCGCCGATGAGGCCGTCGGCAAGCTCATTGCGGGACTCCGGGTCGACGACGACGAGCCACTGCGGGCGGACAACCTCCCCGACAGCGGTGGCGGTGACCGCGTTGTCGGGCGAGGAAACGGTGACCGCCTGGCCGTCGGCAAGCTTCTCCCGATCGAAGTAGACCGTGTAGGGGCGGTTGTCCGTCTGCGGGGTGGTGACCAGGAGCGTTGCCTCGGCGAGGCCGTAGGACGGGCGGACCGATTCGCGGCGCAGGCCGTACGGCTCGAAGGTGTCGAGGAAGTCTGTCACCGTCTTGATAGTGACCGGCTCCGACCCGTTAATGATGCAGTCCACGGCGGATAGGTCAAGGTCCTCGGTGGGCTGACCATAATGCGCGGCGAGCTCGAAGGCGAAGTTCGGGAGGACGGCGTAGACGTTGTCCTCCTCGGCGCGGCGGTCGAGTTGGGAAAGCCAGCGGGTGGGGTCCTGGATGAAGGCCTGCGGGGTCATGATGTCCAGCGGAATGCCAAGCGAGACCGCCAGCGAGCAGAGAATAATGCCCATGTCGTGGTGGAGCGGCAGCCAGGAAACGACGCGCGGCGGCTCCTTGATATGCACGGCCGCGAGGATCTGCACGACGTTGGCGAGCATCGAGCGGTGCGTGATGATGACGCCGGCGGGTGTGCGGGTGGAACCGGAGGTGTACTGCATGAACGCGGTGGAATCGAGGTCCACCGGGACGGGCTGGAACTCGCGGGCGAGCGCTGCCGGCACCGCGTCGACGGCGATGACGCGGGTGCGCTCCGTCTGTGGCTTGTCGGCCTGGAGCGCGCGGACGGCGCGGGCCGAGTGGCGGTTAGTAAGGATGACCGCGGGCGTGCAGTCAGCCATGACGGCGGCGAGGTGGCCGGAGTGACCGGGCTCGTTCGGGTCATACAGCGGCACGGGAACGAGGCCGGCGTACATCGCGCCGAGGAAGCCAATGAGATAGGCAGGCGAGTTCTCCGCGAGGATCGCTGCTCGATCGCCCGGTACAGCCACCTGACCCAGTCGCACGGCAAGTGCCTTCACGCGGGCGTTGATGTCTGCGGCGGTGAACGTCTCCTCCACGCCATCGCGGGAGGTGGAGTAGTCGTGGTTGGTGAGGACGACCTGGTCATGGCTGCCTCCGGACATGGAGAACATGAGCTCGCACAGCGCGGGGACGCTGAGGGTTGGTGGAAGGGCGAGGTTGCCGTCGGGACCAACGAACTGGGTAATAGCCGCCGAAATCTTCATAAAGCTCCTTTGCGTGATGGGGTTCACTTATTTTTATCGAAGCACACGCCGGTGAGCGTTACTTTTGACTGCAAAATTATCCGTTTATGATTCCATGGATCCAGTCCACTGTCCACTGATTTGCCGTTGTACCGGGGATGACGTTGGGGTTTGTGGCGTAGAGGGCGTGGACACCGTTGGCGTCGATAAGCGCCTGCGCGCGACCGAGAGCATCCTCGACGTTCGGCGGAGCGTCACAGATGGAATCGTCCGGGGCGCAGATCTCGTTCACCCGGCCGTCCAGCTCGCCGAAGCCGCCGGCGCGGGAACCACGCATGGTGGCCTGCGGGACGATCGGCTGAATGAGGGCGTTGACCGGGTGCAGCGCGATCTCTGCGCCGACGCCGGCCACCGGGTTGCCGACGACCTGGCCGAAGGCCGGTTCGCGACGCCCGTCCGCGATGAGGGTGACGCCGGCAATGTTCCCCGCAGGAATAGTTGCCCGGCCGTTGCCGATTTCACTGGCGACATCTCCCATAATCACCGCGCCCTGCGAAAAGCCGGCGAGAATGAAGGGTGTTTGCGGGCACTCGGAATGAGTCTTTTCCATTTCCTGAAGGAGCGTGTCGGTGCCCTCCTCGCGGGAGGCGTCGTAGCTCTTCTCCCCCATCGACTGAATGTTTTTGAACTCAGCCGTGTAGGGCAGCGTCCACACCTTCACGTCATCCGGGGAGTAGGCCCCCTGGATGGGCTGAGTGATGGACAGCATGAAGCTCTGCGGGTTGAAGGTGGGGTTCACTGGATCGTCCGACGGGGCGGACTCCCACGTCCCCGGCGCGGCCAGCACCTCGTAGCTCGGACACCAGTCCGGCTGCTGCGCCTCCGTTTCCGTCGGCGGTGGGGTGGGGCCTGGTTCCTCGTCCTCGACGGTGATCCAGAGGACGACACCGGCGATAATAAGGATGAGGACGATAAGGGCGGCGAGGACAGTGAGTAATTTTTTCATAAACTAGCAGAGGTGATCAGAGGCGGCGGCACGAATGACGTTCGTGGCCTCCTCAGGTGTCAGGTCGGTCTTTTTCTGTTCAACGAGCTGACCGCCGACCGCGGGGGTGATGTAGGAATCCTTGCCTCCGCGGCAGGCCTCCTGGCCTGCCCCGATCAGCTGATCCTCCATGTCCTTGGTGGTGATCCCCTGCTCGTCGAGCTGGGCAAGGAAGTCCACCTCGCCGTCGGTACGAGGATCCGCCGGCGTGGGGATCGTGGAGACCTCACGGGCCTCCCCGTCCTGTACCTGCGGGGCCCTCTGTTGAGGAGCGGCGGAACCCGTTGTGCCGGTCACACTACGCTCGATTTTTGGGATGCTCGTGGCAGCTGTCTGTGAATCTTCGGTGGAATCGCTCGTCGCCGATCCACACGCGGTGAGGAGGAAGGCGAGCGCCACCAGTCCGAGTTTTTTCATCCGTTACTTCTCCACAATGTTGCCGTTGACCTGAGAGATCGTGCCGTGCTCGAAGACGACCTTCTCGCCGCCGGCGGGGATCTTCTCCTGGTCCTTTGCCGGGAAGCCGTATTTGCCGTTCTCCCAACCGGCGTCACCCCAGGCGTCGCGGATCGGGCCGTTGAAGATCATGTTCGCGCCGGTTGCCGGGGACCAGTAGATGGAGCCCTCCTCGAAGCGCTGCAGTGCGCCGCCCTGGATGAGCTCCTCGTTACCCACCGGAGCACCGAGCTTGGAGTTCACCGTGTCAACGAGGCCGTACTTCTTGGCGATCTCGCCGCGGACCCAGTAGGCGTTGTCACCGTTGCGGACGACGAACCCACGCTGGAACTGCTGGACGAGCTTGCCACCGACCTCCTTCGGTGCGGAAATCGGGTAGCCGAGGTCGCCGGCCTCCCAGCCGATCTCACCCCAGGCATCGAACATGTCCTTGGGGATGAGCTGGGCGTCGGTCTCCGGGGTCCAGTAGATGGAGCCGTTCTGGAAGTGGACGTAGCGACCGCTACCGTCCGGGGTTGCCTGCTCACCGGACGTCGGGAAGCCAAGCCAGGAATCGGGACCGCCAGCCTCGGCGTAGACCGCACCGATACGACCGAAGAGAACCTGGGCGCCGGTGTCGGGCGACCAGTACGCGCGGCCACCGCGGAAGTCCTGCGCCTTGCCGCCCTTGACGTCATACTCATCGACGATGCAGGAACCGTACTTACCGGAGGCTGTGGCCTCGGCGATGGCACCGACGGTGGTGCAGTCCGCACCGCGGTCCTCCTTGGACAGGCCGAGGGAATCGGCGATGTATGGCCAGGCCTGCGCCATCTCGAACTGCCAGTACGGCCACGCGTGGATGCCCGAGCCACGGAACTGGGAGATGACCTCGAGACCGGCCTGGTTGGCGCGGTCGACAAAGGTCTGGGTGGTCATGCGGGAGATGACCTCGAGGCCGATACCTGCGGGGTTCGCGGGGCCGGTGGCAACGGAATCGGGCTGGCCGAAGTCGTCCTTGCCGGAGCCGGAGGAGACGTAGACCGTCTTACCCTTCAGTGCGTCGAGGCCGAGCTTCGGGTCGTGGTCGATCCACTGCTGGGAGCCGTCCGGGCCCCACATGGCGGTGGCGTCGTAGCCGCCGGCGTCGGACAGGGCGCCACGGATGGCGAGCGGCATGCCCGGAGAGGTCGTGTCCAGGTAGCCGGAGAACGAGCCGACGAAGTTGAACATGTCCGGGCGGCGCTGCGCGAGGTTCATCGCGGCGGTGCCACCCATGGAAATGCCTGTGATGGCGCGCTGCCCGTTGGAGCGGTAGCCCTGCTTGAGGACGGCCGGAAGCTCCTGGGTGAGGAAGGTCTCCCACTTGTAGTTCTTGCCGTTATTCTCCTTCAGCCAGTCGGAGTAGAAGGAGCTTTCACCGCCGACGGGCAGGATGACGTTCACGTTCTTGTCCGCGTACATCTGCTCAATGTTGGTATTGATGGTCCAGCCGTTTTCGGTGTCCAGGGCGCGCAGGCCGTCGAGGGCCCACACCTCCGGGTAGGTTTTGGCAGGATCGGAGTACCAATCGCGGGCGAGTAGCATCTGGACCTGGACCGGCTCGCCAGGCATGGCCGCGGACTTAATGAAGACGGCGATGCGGCGGTCGGTGACCCACTCGACGCGGTCGACGGAGACGCCGTCGGGAAGCCCCTTGATCTCCGGGTAGTCCGTGCGGATCGGGGTGCGCTGCGGGACGTCGTCCTGCAGGTAGTCGGAGAATCCCGGCTGGTTAGGCATACTCGGGATGGAGCTTTGCGCGCCGGCGACGGGTGCGAGGACGAGGCTCAGTGCGAGCGGGTAGGCAAGATAGCGCAGTCGACGAGACATGTGAAACTTCCTTTTGTGAACGTTTTTTCGCAGGGCAAATTGACTCAGGAAAAACGCAGGTCCGAAAGTTCCCCTCTTCCGGCGTCTGGTTTTGACTGCCATTAAGCTTAAGTGAAACTTGAGGGTTTGTAAAAGAGACACGCGGGCGGAGCGGCAGGGGCGGGCGTACGCGGTGTCTGGCAAGAATCGAGGCATGGAACTGACCTATGACGCTGAGGCCGATGCAGCGTATCTCTTGCCGGCAGCTGCGAGTACCCCCTCGGAAAAGCAGGTGGTGTGTGATGTGCAGGATGGAGAGGTGATCGTGGATGTCGATGCGCAGGGCACGATCATTGGGCTCGAGTTTGTTTGTGCGTCGCGGATTCTGCCCGAAGAGTTTCTACGGGCGTAGATTGCGCCCCACGACGGTATAGGGATTTGACATGGTCTTTTCCAGCGCAAGCCCATCATCTGAGAAGATCGATGTACTTTGCTCTGGCTTTCATTGCATGGATTAAAACTTCCTCGCCGTCTACTGAAACAACGACAACGGTTTCAAGAAGTCTGGCATGGGTATCGAACCCAAGACGTAGCTCTCGCCACTGCTCCGAATCATCATCCAGTGGTTCGACCCATAGGGAATCCGTTGCAGCCTGAAAAGCATCGCGAGCGCTGATGCCATGCTTAGTTGCAGATTTTGTCGCTCTCATGCAGCTGTTAAGGCAGCGATGGCTTGGCGCACGAGTTCAGACCGCGAGAGATCCCTCTCTGCAGCGAGTCGATCGAGCGACTCCAGCTCATCCGTCGTTAGGCGAACAGCAACGACGTGCGTTGGGTCAGCGGCGCGACCTGGGCGACCCCGACCACGCTTTTTTAGGTCGTCAACGTCGTAGCCCTCTTCTGCTTCCGCGACCCACTGTTCCAACTGCTCTTCAGTGAATGTAACAGGCATACGAATATTGTATTACGAAAATCGGCGCACCCGAAAGGGGTGCGCCGATCAGAGTGGTTTTTTACCAGGCGTTCATGACATCGAGGATGCGGGGCTTGGTGCGGACCATTTGGTCGCGCCAGTTCATCCAGTTGTGGAGGCCGGTCTTGGGGTAGTCGGCGGTGACGTGGAGGCCGGTGGCGCGGGCCTTGGTTTCCCAGAGGGTCGTCGAGTAGGCGGAGAACCACTCGAGGAGGGCACCGGAGATCTTCTGGCCGGTGGGATAGCCGGCATCGGCAGGGCCGGGGATGCCGGGGCCGGCGGAGATGTAGACGTCCGTGTTCTTTAGGCCGCCCATGTTCCAGAAGGGATCGTTCTCGAAGCGGCGGGGGTTGATGGTGGAACCGTACATCGTGAGGATGTTGAAGCCACCGACGTCGAGAAGCGCGAGGCGGAGCAGGGACTGCATGCCCGGCAGGGTCGTGGTGAGGTAGCCGGACCAGCTGATGGCCTGGCGGAACTGGTCGGGGTGCTTGGCGGCGAGCGAAATGGCCGCGGTGGCGCCCATGGACAGGCCGGCGATGGAGTTGTTGTTGCGCGCGACACCGAAGTTCGTCTCCAGGTAAGAGGGCAGCTCCTGGGTGAGGAAGGTCTCCCAACGGTACTTCACGGGCTGTTTGAAGTTGAAGGTGGCTGGGCCGTCCCAGTCAGAGTAGAAGGAACCGGCACCGCCGGCGGGCATGACGAGGGTGATGTTGGAATCGACGAAGAGCTCCGCCGCGTTCACATCGGTGGTCCAGGCGGAGCGGTCCGGGAGAGCGCGCATGCCGTCGAGAAGATAGAGGCCTGCGTTGCCGCCGCGGATGGCTGGCTGGATATGGACGGGGATGTGCTTTTCCATGGACGGGGACCAGACGGTGCAGTACTGGACCCAGTTTTGTGCCCGGTCCCACTCGCACTGGCCGGTGGAATCGTTGCGCAACCAGTCGCGGTTTGCGGCCTGGGCGGCCGGCGTCACGGTAACGGCCAACACAAAGGCCATGATCGCCGCGACGGCGCGTCGCATCAACTTCCTCATATAAAACTCCTCCGGTATCTTTTATTTGTCACACACTATATCGGTAGGCACCCACGAAGCGTTACTCCCAAGTGAGAAAAGTCTGCGGATGGGTATCGTCACCCCAGCGGATCGGCCAAACAATGGTCGCGTCCTTTTCCACCGGCTTGTCGGCGTAATCCTCCAGATCGTGCGACACCTCGAGGGTGCGGCCGTTCTTCAGAGCCCACTTCATGTTGTCGAAGAACCGCTGCGGCGTGAGCGGGGCCTTGTAGGTTGCGGCGAGGTCCACGAGATCAGAGGTGAACAGGGCATCGCGGGCGGCCGGAACCTTCTCCGGCTGGGCGAACGGCGGGAGGCGGTGAATATCCGAGCCACTGGCGGCGAGCTGCCAGTACTCCGGCAGGTACTTGTCGTGGCCGATGCGCGCCCCCTCGAGGCGTGGCCCGCGGGCGGCCAGCGGGGTGGAGAGGCCGATGGTATCCAGAACGCGGACGTTGAGCGGGGCGTTCATGCTCGTCATGCCCATGTTGGTGTAGTAGATGGTGATCGGGATGGAATCCATCTGGTGGGTGTAGGCCGGGGCGGACTCGCGCACCATGCGGGGCACGGTGATCCAGCCGAACTCTTCCGGATCCTTGTTTTTCAGGATCGGCATGAGCATGCCTGTGGGTTGGGAGAAGGCCTCCTCAAGAGCCTCCGTGTAGCCGCTCATGCGGTCTGCCGTGAGGAAGTCCGTGGCTGTGAGCATCGGGTCCTCGACGGTGTGGTGAGTAATCCGCAGCCAGAAGGCGCGCTCGTCGACGATGTCCAGGGTGGACGGGTCGTCGTTGTAGTACCAGTGGTAGCCGTTGGCGGAGACGACGATCGCCCACACGGCCACGGCCGCGGGGATAATCGCCTCGATGATATGGCGCACCGGCAGCACCCACACCGGCTGCAGCATCGCGTAGAGCGGCAGCAGGAGCATCCGGCCGTGCATGAAATCGCCGCCGACGCGGACGACGTAGAGCACGTGGATGGCACCGCAGACGAGCATGAGGATGACGACCATCGAGCGGGAGCGCAGATCGAACCGGCTCGGCCGACGCACGACGGCGAGGATGCCACCGGCCACGACCAGCGCCAGGACGAGCCAGAGGTTATAGGCATCCGTTAGGTCCCGGACGTATTTCCAGCCCTGCTCCCACATGGCACCGGAGGCGGACTTCGCCACCGCCGTGTGCGGCACGAGGAGGCCGTAGTAGCCCATCCGGAAAATCTCGTAGCCTGCGGGGACGGGCAGCGCGGCGAGGAGGATGAGCCAGCGGCGTCGGCACGCGGCCAACAGGAGGAGGCCGATGAAACCGCCGTAGAGGGCGAGCTCCGGGCGGACGAGCCAGGACAGCCCCGCCCAGAAGGCGAGGAGGTAGGTGATGTACTCGGCGTCGGAGGACGCCCAGCGGAGGAGGAGCGCCCAGGCGACGGCGATCCAGAAAATGCACAGTCCCCATTCGAGGCCCGAGGTGAAGAAGTCGCGGGCCGGGGGCAGCGCCAGGTAGACGAGGGCACCGACGGGGAGAACGAAGGATCCCCAGTGCATGCGGGCGGACGCCCACGTGGAGATCGCCACAGCAGCGACCGAAAGCCCGAGGGCTAACCAGAGGGCGATGATCTCCAGCCGGGCGTCGGAAAGCAAACTGAAAGCATAGATGAGGTACTGCCAGAGCGTTGACGTGTTGGCCTCGACGCGCTCGCCGGCGTTGAAGACGGGGCCGTGGCCGGCTAGGAGGTTGCGGACGGTGCGCAGGACGATGAGACCGTCGTCCGACATCCAGCGGCGCATCCAGCCCCAGATGCCCGTGCAGACGGCGAGAACGACGACGAGGAGGCTAGCTTCGACCTTGCGGATCATGGTGCCTAGAGGACCGCCGGGGTGATGTAGACGGCGAGGACGATGCAGACAAGCCACGCCACGGCGAGAAGCTGCAGCGTGCGGTCCGTCAGCGCCAGCTCATCCGGGGCACCACCGTCGCCACGGTCAACGTCGGCGGCGTAGCGGAGGATCGCGATGGTGAACGGGACCATGGAGATCTGGTACCAGATCGCGCCGGCAGAACCCGCCTGGCGGGCGGCCTCAGCCATCTCGAAGCCCCACAGGGAGTAGCTCATGACCACGGCCGTTGCCGACAGCGTCCAGACGAAGCGCAGGTAGGTGTCCGTGTAACCGGCCAGCGACTTGCGGATCTTCGCGCCCGTCTCGCGGGCGAGGATGAGCTCCGCGTAGCGCTTGCCGGAGGCCATGAACAGCGAGCCGAAGGCCGCGACGATGAGGAACCACTGCGACAGGTCGATCGAGGCGGCGACACCACCGGCCATCGCCCGCAGCATGAAGCCCGAGCTGACCAGGGCGATGTCCAGCACCGGCTGGTGCTTCCAGCCGAAGCAGTAGCCCAGCTGGAGGGCGATGTAGATGGCGACGACGATGGCCAGCGAGCTGCCAGCCGTGGCGAGGAAGGAGACGCCGACGGCGGCGACAATGAGGACCACTGCCATGGCGTAGGCGAGGTTGACCGGCAGGACACCGGCGGCGATCGGGCGGAAGCGTTTGGTCGGGTGCTGGCGGTCCGACTCGACATCGCGCGCGTCATTGATGAGGTAGATGGAGCTGGCCGCCATGCAGAACGTGATGAACGCGATGGCGATGTCCTTGAGCGTGCCGGCGTTGGTCAGCGCCTCCGAGCCGGCGGCCGCGGGGGCCGCCACGACGAGGACGTTTTTCACCCACTGCTTGGGGCGCAACGCCTTAATCATGGCATCCGGCAGGTTCTTCGGGGGGCGCTTCTTTGACGCATTCGCGCCTGAATCCACAGGTGCCTCGATGCCCTGGGTGTGCGGCTCAGAGTTAAAGTCGTCCGGCACGGCTCAGAATCCTTCCTACAACGTTGCTTTTACGCACGGCAACGGCCGTCGCGGCGCCAAGCAGCGCGCCAGCCGTCACGTCCGTGGGGTAGTGTACGCCGAGCACCATACGCGAAGCCATCATCGCGGGAATGCCGACGTAGACGGCCTTATTGTCGATGATCCAGCCCGTGTAGACGAGCGCCGCCGTGGTGCTCGTGGCGTGCGAGGACGGAAAGCTCAGCGCACTGGGCGTGCCGACGCCGATCTCGATGTCCTCGCGGTGCGGGCGCGGGCGGCGCACGATGCGTTTGAGGATGACGGAGGCCGCGTGGCTGGTAAACGCTGCGGTGCCCATCTCGATCCACGCCTTGCGGCGTGTTTTCGCGTCGAAAAGCGCGCCGGCGGCGGCGATGCCCATCCAGCCGAGCGCGTGCTCGCCGAAGTGGCTCATGCCTCGGGCGGTCGCGCCGAGGGCAGGCTGCAGGCTTCGTGTTGCCTCTTGCAGGGCGACGAGAATATCGGACTCGCCCCACGGATCACCTTTAATCTTCAAAGACCTCTCCCCACGCTTCGCGCGACGTCAACCACTCGTGGGCACCGCGGTAGCGCTCACGCATCTCATCAAACCGCTGCACGACCTCCTGCTGGAGGGCATGCGACTCCTCCAACAGCTCCTTCGCCTTGGCGCGGTCACGCTTACGGTACACCACACCGGTACCGTCGGCGGTGGTGACGGTGGCGCCGTCGACACGCGAGAGGGAGAACCAGCGGGCCTCGATCGGCGCCCAGTTCGCCTGGGGGATGCTGTGGTGCTCAGGGTTTTCCTTGCTCAAGGAGTGCTTCAGGCCCTTGGCCAGCCAGATGGCCTTTTTAACGGGTGCCAACCTGCCACCGATGTCCTTCGTGGGCACACCCGGCGCGCCGGAGGGGCGCGGAAGGTCCGCGGCCGTGGGGAGCTTGACGGCGTCGGGGTACTGCTTGCGCATTGCTGCCACTTTGGGGAGAGAGGACTCGAGGACGTCGAAAAGCCCCTCGGGGCCCTTGAGGAAGTCCCGCATGGCCTCGTTTTGGATGGCGACCGTGGAGTATTCCAGGCACATGAGGTGCTTGATGGTGGCCTTCTGCATGGAGCGGAGGATGCCACCTGTGGGGCCGTCGTGGTGGAAGGCCGCGACGATGAGGCGGTTACGGAGGTGGAAATACGCCTGCCAATCGATCGCGTCGTCCTTATCAGACCAGGCCATGTGCCAGATCGCGATGCCCGGCCAACTTGCCGTGGGGTAGCCCGCCTTGCCGGCGCGGATGCCGAACTCGGCATCGTCCCACTTGATGAACAGCGGCAGCGGCTGGCCGATGGTTTCGGCGACCTCGCGCGGGTACATGCACATCCACCAACCGTTGTAGTCGACATCGATGCGGCGGTGCAGGTCACGGGAGTTCGGGGCGTCCGGCTTGTCGTCGAACTTGCCCTGATCGCTCAAGGGGTGCTTGGCGAAGTTGTGGTCGTAGTGGACGTGCGGGGCGGAGGTCCACATGAAGGTGTGGCGGTCGATGACCTCGCCCATGGAGTGCAGGTGGCTGCGTTCCTGGAGGTTCAGCATCTGGCCGCCGACGAGCATCGGAGTGGTGGCGTAGCGGGAGACCTGCAGCGCGCGGAGGATCGAATCGGGCTCGATCGCGATGTCGTCATCCATGTAGACGATATAGGGGCTGTCGGGCGTTTTGTCGCCGAGGGCCTCATACATGATGCGGGAGTAACCGCCGGAGCCGCCGAGGTTGCCCTGGCGGAACTCGAAGAAACGATCGCCGAAGTGCTCGGTGATTTCTGCGTAACCGGGCTCGTCGGCGGGGTGCTTCGTGCCCTGGTCGGGCATGATGATGGCGTCGATGACCTCGTCCACCTCGGGATCCTCCGCGAGCGCGTAGAGGGCGGCGACGGCGTCCTTCGGACGGTTAAACGTGGGAATGCCCACGGTGACCTTCTTGTCACCGGCGTGGTCTGCGGGCTCGCGGGGCGCCCACCACTCGGCGGACTTAATGGTGCAGTCGGATTCGGCAGTGATGTCGAACCACAGCCAGCCGCCGTCCTCGAACGGGGCGAGGGACAGCTCAAACTCGTGCGTGGTGTTTTCTACGAGCTCGCCGCCCAGGCAAATGCGCGCGCCGTCGATCTTCGAGCGGTAGCACTCCACACGGGCAGCACCCTCCACCTCGATTTTCAGAATCACGCTGTCCAGCACCGTCCAGCGGCGCCAGTAGGAGGCCGGGAACGCACCGAAGTACGTCTCAAAGCTGACTTCCTCGCCTGCAGGAATGGTGAGACTGAAGCGGTCGCTCCAGCGACACCCGCCCTCTTCTAAAAAGTACAGACTGCGTACGTCCTTCGGTTCTCCCCTTCGCGGGAGAAGCACCCGCTGCAGGCGCTCAACTGCCTTAGTCATGCCACATCCTTTAAACACGTAGATAAACTCTCGCATAATCCTAGTGTCACGCGAAAATAGTATGGAGTTTCCGCGCCGATGGGTTACCATAACCTCTATGAAGGTTCTCGCAGCACTAGCGTCCGCTACCCTGGCGCTCAGTGGACCTTTAAATGGCCCCGTCGAGTTCTACGACGAGGACGACCTCGTCCCCTATAACCAGGAATGGGTCATCACCCAGCTGAGCTACGACATCACCTTCCCCGAGGAGGTCAAACGGCTCGCCTACGTCGTCTTCATGGAAAATGAATCCGACCTCTCCCGCTCCATCTCCACCACGTATCCTGCGGAACTGCTCAGCGAAGACGGCAAACAATTCGCCGACGGCACCCTCATCATCGCCATCGGACTCAACCCCAAATCCAAGGGTATCTACTGCGCGCCCGACGTCTGCGAAGCCCTTGGCCTCAACGACTCCTCCCACCTCAACGGCGCCCGCGCCGCCATGGACGTCCACACCTCCCATAACCGCTACGACCGGGCGCTTCTCGGCGCCGCCCGGGCCGCCGCCGACCCCGAAACCGCCAACAACTACATCCCCTTCTGGCTGAAGTTCGCCATCGGCTGGTTCGCCGCCATCTGCATCCTCGCCGCCCTGTGGGGCGCGACCCGCCTCATCCGCAACCGGCAGCACTCCACCGCCGCCGACATCCGCTGGCTCACCAAGAACGCGCCCTCCATCTCCCTCGGCTTCAAGCAGGTGGACATCCAGGTCGATGCCCTCACATCCCCGCTCGCCACGCCGAAGCTGCACCAGCAGTGGGACTCCATCGCCCACGAGATGAAGCAGATCTCCACGCTCACCCCCTCCCTGCCCTCCGGGAAGGAGTACGCCGAGGAAGCCGACCACGACGCCGTCGAGCAGAGTGTGCCCGTCATGCGCAACAACGTCGAAGGCTTCCAGACCGCCTGCGCCAACATCGAATACCTCTACGCCCTGGAAAACGGCGATCCGCACGTCCGCGAACTCGAACTCAAATGGCTCGCCCGCGACATGCGCCACACCCGCTCCGCCATCCACGAAGACGGCATCAGCTCCCTCATTGAACGCACCCAGGCCGTCTCCCCCGAGGACCCCGCCTTCATCGAGACCCTCTGCAAGCTTTACGACGAGTACATGCCCTTCACCGAGAAGCTCATGAGCTTGAAGAAGCTGGAGAAGCGCCGCGTCCCCCGTGTCTGGGACTCCAACTGGCACCCCTGCTACGCCTACTGCGAGCTGCAGACATTCGAGTCGCTGCACTAGGATTTGTGGCTTTCCGCCAACGACTAGGTAATTCGGTGGATGTAGCGGGGCCATGAGACAGCTACACTAGGCGTTACCTGCTACGAAGACTACAAGAAATAGGAAGGAGCGCCCCATGGCTACTGTGCTTGACGCTGGACAATACATAACAGAGCTTGTCCCGAACGTGGACAAGATGAAACTTTACAAGCTTTGTTACTTTGCTCAAGGCTGGAATCTTGCATGGACCGGTCGGCGACTCTTCCCGGAAGATTTCCAGGCCTGGACTTACGGGCCCGTACCTGTTGAGCTGAGGAACTGTACCGATCCGATCGCGAACGGCAACACCATCCCATTCGTCCCCAGAGGCGACTCTAGTGAGCTCACCGTTGCGGAAAAGCGAACGATTGAGAGCATTGTCGACTTTTACGGCAAAAGCAGGTCTTTCCAGCTGTCCTTCGAGAGTCATGGGCTCGCTTGGCGCGAAGCCCGTGGGGGGCTACCCAATGAATCCCGTAGTAGCGACGTACTCCATACTGCGACAATCCGCAGGGAGTTTATTGAATATCTGCGATCTTCGGAAGAAAACCCAGTAGCTCCGAGAGAGAATTTGTTTCCAGAGCACGTCACGCTAGAGGAAGGCCTATCTCTCGCTGACCAGGTAAAGGAAACGTGGAAAGACTCTCTCGCTTTACTTGCAACCCGTTAACCTGTGGCCCAGTTGCTTCCAGATCCACAATTCAACAAGGATAGCTTTATCAAGCTCCTCGTTGAATTAGCATGTAACCTCAACGCGCAATGTGGTGACCTCACCAAACCGAATGGCAAAAAGCACGAGTATTCCGGTTTTTCAGTCAGCACTGAAGGTCTTGAGTCTGCGATTGCAGCACCATTTCAGAGCTTTGGAGGCCACCCTCGGTTCGCTTCCGTGTACGATGTTGCCTCAGCACTATTGATCAATATTGCGACGGGTCATCATTTCCAAGATGGCAACAAAAGAACAGCACTCCTCATTTCATTGGTTTACCTGAGGTTCTTCAGTATTAATGTCCGACCGCCATCTCCAGAGGCAGGTTCTCGTCTGGTAGAAGATCTCGTTACCCGCACCGACCTTTCTTACGAACAAAGACATCAGTACGCAAGCCAAAAGCTAATCAACTGGGCTGACCTCCGATAGATTGCTCTCTGGCAACGCTGTTGCCCACTATTCGTGCGTGGAAAAACTCGGACTTCGTTTGGATAGCAGATGTGACCACCGGGCGCGATACAGGGTGGTATCGAAACGAAGTCCGAGTTTTTCTATTCTTTTAGAGGCCGAGGAGCTCGGGGATCTTGTTGTCGACCATCGTGAGGGCGCTGGCGATAGCCATGTGCATGTCGAGGTAGTGGTACGTGCCAAGGCGACCGCCGAAGAGGACGTTTTCTTCCTTCTCCACGAGCTCGCGGTACTTGGCCACCTTCTCACGATCCTCAGGAGTGTTAATCGGGTAGTACACCTCGTCGCCTTCTTTGGCGGCGCGGGAGTACTCCTTCACAATGACGGTCTTGTCGGATTCGTAATTGCGCTCCGGATGGAAGTGACGGAACTCCAGAATGCGGGTGTACGGCACATCCGCATCGTTGTAGTTCATCACCGGCGTGCCCTGGAAATCCTCCACATCGAGGGTTTCCCACTCGAAATCGAGGGTGCGCCAGCCGAGGCGCCCCTCGGAGTAATCGAAGTAGCGGTCCACCGGGCCGGTGTAGACAACCGGGATCCCTTCATACTGGTCGCGGACCTCGAACCAATCGGTGGAGAGCTGGACGTCGATAAGGTCGTTGTCGATCATCTTTTCCAGCCACGCGGTGTAGCCGTTAACGGGGAGACCCTCGTAGGTGTCGTTGAAATAACGATTGTCGAAGGTGTAGCGCACCGGCAGGCGGGTGATGTTCGAGGCCGGCAGCTTCTTCGGATCCGTCTGCCACTGCTTGGCCGTGTAGTTCTTAATAAACGCCTCGTACAGTGGCCGCCCGATAAGGCTAATCGCCTTCTCCTCCAGGTTGGTGGCATCGGCCGTATCGATCTCGCTGGCCTGCTCCGCAATGAGCTTCTTGGCCTCCTCCGGCGAGTAGCACTTGCCAAAGAACTGGGAAATCAGCCCCAAACCCATGGGGAACTGGTAGGCCTGACCGTCGTGCATAGCGAAGACGCGGTGCTGGTAGCCGGTGAAATCGGTGAATTGGTTGACGTACTCCCACACCCGCTCATTGGAGGTGTGGAACAGGTGCGCACCATACTTGTGCACCTCAATACCCGTCTCCGGGTCACGCTCTGAGTAGCAGTTACCGCCGATGTGATCGCGGCGCTCCACGATGAGCACCCGCTTGCCGTACTCGTTGGCTACGCGCTCGGCCACTGTCAGGCCGAACAGGCCCGCACCTACAACGATCAAGTCATATTTCATGTGCCTAAGCCTAGCGGGTGCCTGCGGGTTATTGCGGTACCAACCTTGCTTTCTGGTGCAACCGGTAGCAGTCCCACCGCTCGCATTCAAAATCAGAACTACCCTCGATTGCTGCAGATTACCCCCTATTGCCGCAGGTTAATACACGTATTACTCTTGACAGCAGAACAACACGCCTTAGAGAATGGAGGGGTTTTCCGTGCTTCATCTGAACGTTATACCAGCTCTTGTCTTCTCTATGGCCCTAGTTCCTTCGGGTTTACCACTACAGCAAGATTTGCTCACTCTACCCCCAATTCAAACGCATGGGCGGGAGACTACCATCACTGACAAAGAGTCACATGACGCACTAAGCTTAGTCACCGACCAAGCCCAAGTAGCAGGCGCTACACACCTACCTCCAAATACCTGGTTGGACTTCTCATCTGCCAGAAGAGTTGAGATCCGTGGTGCAAAAGACAGTTTTTTCATCCCTATCCAGGGCAATTTTCACCCAGGAGGAGCACTCCCCGGTGGAGTCATCGCAGTATTTAACACCTCGGGCGCTCTGACCGAAACTCACCAAATAAATCTCTTCCAGGATTCCCCAAACTCAGGGCACGCTGAGCTATACAGCAACGGGATTCACGTGAAGACAATTTTTGCAAGCGACTCACGGTTAACCCCCGATGATGCCCTTACAATTGTGAAGCAAACCGGCGAAACCAGCCACGCCTTGTATGGGACACATTTTTCCATGGATACGTTTAAAGATTGTCTTAACAGCGCTGGAATTGCCTCTTGGGTCACCAATGCCATCGCGGTTGCATGCACAACCGCTTGCGTAGTTTCTTTAGGTGAAGGTTTGCGGCGTGCGCCATCGGCACAGGGTTAATCACGGGAGGAGTTGTGGGTACGTACATGCGTAGGAAAAGCACTGAGCGAGGATTAAAGACTCTCAATTATCCGGTCATTTTTTTACTGCTCTCGCTCATTCCTCTCAACATTGGTATGGCGTTACGAGAATGGGGAAGTGCGCCGATTATCGGTTGGCTCCTCCACGGGTTACTGCTCAGTCTTGCACTGGCGACGGCGATGCACGCGTGGTTGAGCGATAAGGACGACGAAAACGCCACGAAACCTTAAGGATCCGTAGGGTGCGGTGGAGTCCGAATAGGCGTAGCCACCGCACCAAACAAGGTTCAGCAACTACCCCACTCCGGATAGGCTGTCAGGCCACTGACTTTCACGGGCAGCAAGCATTAATTATTGCAGAACCAACCGGTTGCCGAGTGGCTCCTTGAGGTTCACCACGAGCGAGCCGCGCACGCCCTCGGCGCTGCAGTCGGCGGGTGCTCCCGGCAATGCGCCCTCGTACAGCTTGATGGTGACGGCGACGGCGTTCTCGCTCACCTCGGCCTGCCAGCCGTGGCAGGTGGGGGTGGCACCGTTGAAGAAGACGCGCACCTGGGTGCCCTCCTCGCCCACTTTTTGCCACGCGCCCCAGCGCAGCGGGGTTTTCTCCGTCAGCTCCGGGGCCGGTTTCTCGTCCGTCCCGGTGAACTCCCCCTCCCGCACGCTACTCGACGTTCCGAGCTCCTGGTTGAGCGGCGTCGCAGAGATGATCCCCGCGATAATCCCAGCCAGTGCCCCCAGCACCGCGACGACGGTGCCGATGGTGGAAATGATGGTGTCCTTGTTGAATACGAACATGGTGGGCTCCTTAATTGTTCGCCTGATAATCAGCGATTTTATCGAACATGTCCCAAACTTGCTTGGTGATAATAGGCCCGCCGAGATACTGAGTTGAATTTCTCGCGCCAAATGAGGTTACTGACCGAATATAACCGAGCGATCCGTCATAATCTTCGAGCCAGGCACCACCAGAAGCACCTCCGCCGAAATTGCATCCGCGGATGAAGTAGAAAGAATAACTTCCCCGATTCTCATTGGTCATTTTCCCGTTACACCGAAACATGGCGCTTCCAAAGAACCTATTCTGCGGGTAGGCAATAAGGACACCATCGAATTCTGGGAGGTCCCCCGAGCGGAGTCCGTTTCCACCAACTGCGTCAACAAGTTTCTTTCCTTTTGCAGTACCAACTACAACGAATCCAAAGTCACCATTGAACCCTTTGGAGTTTTCACCATTTTCTGCCCAATCTTTGGTCGTTACCATATGCTTCGCCGCAAATTTTCCATATGGGGCGATTCCAATCGTGTATTCTGGTACAAAAACCCAGTTCTTGTGAAAGTTTTCCCCCGGTCCCCCGTGTGTGCAATGGCCAGCGGTTGCGACAACGCTCCTGTTATTGGAATTGACCGCAGATCCTGAACATACGTAGTCTTTGCCGTCCGTCCCTGTGAAAAACACTTTTCCGTTCACGGAACCTGAATTGCCAATTCGAGAACCTGTGCCATCGAACACGCTTCCGCTGCTCCCTCCCTTTGCAACCGGATCCGAAGGCTGTACTTCACGATCAACTACTTCGGGCAACTGCACATTGTCATCGGACGTACCCTGCACTCCAGTTTCCAACACCGAGTCATAGGGGATTGCAGTGGACATCCTGGTAGCATCCCAATACTGGTCTAAGGCGATTTTCTCTGTAGTTTCGCCTGTCTCCTCGGATTTCTTTATCACATCATCAGACGCTTCTGAAGCTTGCACTCCACTAGTAACTTGGGCATCAGCTTCTACAAATGAGGTTTCCTCAGCCGCCGCCACTACCGGAGATGATGCAGCCAAGAAGATTAGCGCTGCAAACTGCGCAGCTAAGTACTTTTTAATTTGATTACTGCGACTCATTTCTGAACCTTTCTGTCACTCAGTTGGGTGACAAGTGAGTTTTCGAGTTGCTTAAGCAACTGAGAACCAGAAAATCCTGGCAAGAGCGAGACTATTCGAGATCTGATAATGTTATAGGTTTGTATACAAAAGTACACACCAGAGTAGTGAAATTTAGCACCTCTTGTCGTCCAATTAAAGAAAAGACTCCTAGAGGGTGCGCACCATACGTACAGCTATAAGAGCCAATTGGACTCTAGATTTCACCCCAAAATATCTCAATAGGTTTCCGACATGTTTCTTTACCGTGGAATCGGCGTAGCCAAGTGCATCCCCTATTTCGCGGTTTGAATACCCACGACTCAAAAGTAGAAAAACTTGCATCTCTGACGGAGACAAATCGATGTCACGAAAGCTGGAATCTAAACGTCCATCAAAAGGCGTGTAGCGCAAAAGTCGTGCCAAGCATTGAGGAGAAAGATATGTACCCCCATCCATAGCATCGATTATCGACTGTGCTATATCCTCGGTGCGATCAGCTTTAATGACATACCCGTCCGCTCCTTGTAGCAAAGCTTGTAGCATCACAGCGTCTGAGTCGAAGGCCGTCATCGCCAAGAAACGTAAATCAAGCTCCATAGAACGAATTTCTTGCAATAAGTCCAGGCCCGATATTGAAGGCATAGAAACATCCGAGAGGACAACATCTAAAGGAAAAGACTCGCCAGCACATTTACGTAGGAAATGTAACGTTTCACTTCCCGATGTTAATGCGGCGACAATATCGAACCTTGAATCTCTTTCAAGGCTCTTAGATAGCTCATCCAGATAAGCTCTGTCATCATCTACTAACAGCAAATGTATAGGAAATAGCACGGTAAGACATCTCGCTTCACTGGGCGTTATCGACAAATAGGAAGGCTCGGAAACCTAGTACACCAATCGATCAATTGAGAGATTCCTAGCTTAAGGAAAACGATTGCAGGCGTTTGCAATTCGAACCAGTATTTTTCCACTAGGAATCCCTTGTGGTTCAGTAGTTTCTCCTGCATTCCACTACTTCTTTCCATTTGACTTGAGCATTTCTAATATTCAGTTTGCTACCCGTTGTTCTTCGAGACTGTTATTCTTCAAAAAAATACAAAAGTACACGCTAATCGGGGGCAGCCCCACTAACAGTTAAAGTGATCATCCAGCTTCTAACACTTGCATTCACGCGAATTTCCGCCCCAGATTCCCGAGCAACTTCAGTTAAATACTCGATACCGACGCTAGAGCTGTTGTTATTTTTTTCAACGGCAATTTGATCGATTCCGTTTTCTACCTCAAGAACATAGCCCCCCACGTTCCCGTTCAAATTGACCCTGACTGGCATCTCTATGTTCGCGTACTTGATGATGTTCGTTCCCGTTTCCCCAATGAAGAGTCGGAGAAGCGCGACATCGGAGTAAAACCGCGCTCTACTGTTCCCCGCGAGCTCATGTATGTTGCTCTCGACCGTGAACCCAAGCCTGGAAAGGTCACGGACTAGCGCATCCAGTAGCTCTTTCGAATTTGCTTTCTCAAAACCGTTATGTCCCTGATGAAGTATCTCACGCCCATTGATAAGAAATCGAAGCTTGTTCACCGAAGACCTAATCAGGTCTTGGGAGGATATTAAGTTCTCCAAGTGTTTTTTGGGCAGCACCCGGTCTTCTGAAATCGTTTCGAGAAGTTTAAGTGCGTTGGTCAACTGGGAGACCACGGAATTATGGAGAAAAACCGACAACTCCCTCTGGTCATTTTTCAGTTTCTTTCGAAATATCTCTTCTTGGGTCTCAACTTGGTTGGATACCCTTTTCCAACCGACCCCGCCTATACAGGAAAAACCCACGAGAGTCAGCCAAATCGTTACCGCTGTGCCATCCCATTTGTAGTTGCCGAAATCAACGTTTACGTAACTTAACACTGCAATGCATAGCGTGGGAAGTAGGGCAAATCTCCACCCGGCGTATCTCCACGCTAAGGCACAGAAAAGGATTGCCCCGAAGTAATAAACAGGGCTTTCAGCAATGGTAAAAATGGCAATTGTCACGCTAGTTACCGCCATACTAACGCACGATGCTTTCGGGTGCTGCTTCACTGTTGCCCCAAGTACAGCTACAGCAACAATTGCCGCTAACTCATAGATTTGAAATCTGTGTCCTACCAGGAGGGCAAAAAGGAAGAGAGAACCAAGCGTGATGAGATAAATGCTGCGCGAGTCTCTGAAAAGTGGCCACCATTCACCCCGTGATGTAGGCAGGTTGGGGAAACCTTTCATCAGTTTTCCTTTTTAAGCAGGACTATTAAACGGAATGCTTGCAATCATAATGCCTAGGATCCCCCTCCGCCACGGATTGCACTTCACCCCTTCAGGCGCGCTTGCAACGCGCAACACACCTTATACCCCCTTCATCAAGTAGAGAATACTCAGCAAATCTCTTTTCACCGGCGTGTCACACTAGTAACATTAGTAACACTGGTATCTTTAGTCACGATAACTGAGTACTCAGTACGCACATTTTTATCTAGTCACAGGGAGCAAAAAAGTGCAGATTCAAAGGAAAACCTTGAACCCGACAAGGCGGGTGCCTATACTCGCTTTCCTTGTCGCCATCGCAATGGTGGCGGCCATGATGGTGGCCGCACCTCGCGTCCTCGATGTCACCCGCACCGCCGGATCCACCGAGGTCACAAACGATAGCCAGTCACTTGCCGCAGGACGGTCAGTGACCGTCCCCGATGCCGCCATAGCCTCCCAGGGCGAGGCCGGCGACAAGACGGTGAAGGAATTCCACAATGACAAGGAATTCTCCATGTTCGCCCTCACATGGAAGGGCGACGCCAACTTCGGCGTGTTCTTCCGCGCCAAGCGTGCCGACGGCTCGTGGTCCGAGTGGTACGACGCCGACCCGCTTGACGTGCCCACCCAGGGCACCAACGGCACCGAGCCGATCTACGTGGAGCCCACGCACGACATCCAGGTATCCATGAACAACGTGGACTTCAATAACCCCGCGTCCATGGATTCTATGGAGGTTCACTTCATCGACGGTGGCGAGGGGCTCACAGGCGACCAGTCCACCATCGACTTGG
>ERZ1031292.169-NODE-169-length-25132-cov-17.185429_pt1 | contig 25132 bp, 18 predicted proteins | sample MGYA00518215_ERZ1031292 | MGnify/ENA primary metagenome ERZ1031292 (study PRJEB33718, sample SAMN03159822) | human skin metagenome | collected 2014-02-25 | study: EMG produced TPA metagenomics assembly of the PRJNA266117 data set (Human skin bacterial metagenome... | reverse complement strand
AAATCGCCACGTAGACGACGATCGCCATGGCCATGCCGCCGAACTGCTTCAGGCGCGCGTCCAGGCCCCACAGCGGTTTCAGGTTTATTTTTAGGCGCTTGAGGGCCGGGAGCATGATGAGCGTCTGCACGACGACGCCGAGGGTCGTGCCGAGGCCCAGCAGCGCGATGCGCGGATTGAAAATACCCACCTCATGGGGGCCAAGCTCGCCGGGGACCAGCCAATACAGGGCGAACGTCGCAAGACACACCACGTTGTTGAGAACCGGGGCCCAGGCACCAGGTTTGAAGACTCCGCGGGTGTTACAAATCGCCATGAACAGGGCGAAGACGCCGTAAAAGAAAATCTGTGGGAGGAGGAGATAGGCAAACGAGGTGGCCTGATCGGTGTTGGCCTTGCCGTCGCCAAGCAAAAGGAACGTGAGGACCGGGGCGCCGACCGTCGCCAGGACGGTAACCACCGCGAGCAGGGAGAAGGTGAGGGTGGCGAGGCGACGGATGAACTCTTCGCCGCCGTCGTCGTCTTCTTTTTGCGCGCGGACGAGGACCGGGACGACAAGCGCCGTCAGCACCGCACCGAGGACGATCTCCGTGATGAGGTTCGGGAGGACGTTCGCGGCGTTGAACGTCGACGAGATCGCCGCACCCAGGGTTGCCGTGATGGCGAGGTTGCGGAGGAAACCCGTGATGCGGGAGACGAGGGTGGCAATCGCCATCGACCCCGTCGAGCGCACCACATCCGCGTCGCTCGCCTGCTGGCCCGCGTCCTTATCGGGGGGCGCGCTGCCGTCGGCGAGGTGATCGACGTCTGGGTCACTATCGGCGGTCAGCGACGGCACCGGCGCGGGCGGCGCCGGCGCAACGATACGCCTTCTTGCTCCTTGATTATCAGACACGCAAGCCATTCTAAAAGGCCAGACGCGAAAGTCCTATTAATTGGGGCGTGCGTGGGGCGTGGTGGCTTTGTGTTGGCGGGGTGATCACTGCGTGATCACTGCGTGATCACGGGGTGATTACTGGTGCTTTCGGCGGCCGAGGGCCAGGCGGACGACGAAAAAGACCACGAGGAGCGTGGCGATGAGCCACACCCACCAGTTCGAACCCTTCGTCTGCACAGTGAGGGTGACCGGGTCGCTGATCGGCGCGCCCGAATCGTTGGCCAGCCACAGTTTCATCGTCGCCGACTCTTGTTCCTGCGGGAGATTCGCCGTCACCTGCGTCGTGATCGAGCCCTGCGCCGGAATCCGGAGAGTACCCGGCGGGGTCACCTCCGCCTCCGACGACTCCGCCTGGATCTTCGCCTCCACCGGAAGCGGCAGGCCGTTTTGGGCCACGATCACCACCGGGGAGCTATTCGACGTCCGGGTGTAGACGTTTCCCGGCGGCATGAGGCGCACCGAGGCGCGCAAGGCCTGCACGAGGTCACGGTTACTGTCCAGCTTGCGGCGGGTGTCCTCCGTCGTGCGCTCATAGAGATCCATGGAACGTCGTTTATATAAGGACAGGGACTCGGCAATGGAATAGTGCACAGGGGCGGTGAAACCCTGCGGGGTGAGCGCAATGTTCGGGTCGTTGGTCATCAGACCATTGAGATCCTCCACGTAGCGACGCTGCTGCGCGGCATTCGTCACCTCCACCTCCGTCAACGCCGTCAGATCCAGCGCCGGCTGGAAGGGGGCATACGGCGGTACTTTGAGCTGGTCGCTGGGGCCCGCCGCCTCCCTGATGGCCTCGGCGTCCTCGGCGGACCAGAGGCGTGGGGGGACGATGATCTGGGTCTGCTTGTCCTGGCTCTGGACTTGCTGGCGGGCGAAGGCGATGGCGGCGGTGGCCGAGGCGCGCCGGGCGGCGGGCGAATCGATGCGATAGTTAAAGCGGGTCAACGGATCCGTGTAGCCGACGGTGAGGGGGTGCTCCCCGATCGTCGACAGTTGAGCAGACAGCGCATCGCCCGTGATGGCGGCGGTGCCCGGTGCGAGGGCGGCGGCGACATCCGGGGTGACATAGCCCGAGGACGGGACGATGAGGTTCGTCGCCACCGGGGTGTGGAGGGTCTCCTCCAGGACCTGCGAATTGAGTGCCTCGGGAAGGACGCCGGCCTTGAGGGCGGCGGTGAGATCGGCGCCGGCCCACGGTAGCGGCACGACGCAGGAGCTGTGGGCGACGGCCTCTAACTTGTTGAGGAAGCGGGCGGCGGCGTCGGCGCCACGGCCCGGGGTGGAGGTGACCGTGTTTTCCGCGGTCCAGCGCTCGCGGAGGCGGACGGTGGGTGCCACCGGGGAGACGCGGGTGGCGGAGACGGTGTAGCCGCCGGTCATGCGGGAGACCGTATCGACAAGCTGGGGGTCGATGGCGAGGCACGTGTGGCCGCCGGGGAAGAGATCGACAAGCTGGTCGAGACGGCCGCCCTCCTCCAGCTCGGCGGTGAAATCCTCGTTGGCCAGCAGGAGCTCCGGGCGCTCGGGGGCCGTGCCCGTCTCGCCGGGGACGAGGGGGATGTCGGCGGCCAGCGGCCACAGGAGGGTGGTTGGGGTGGTTTCGTTTTGGTCGTCGCTGGGCACGTTGACGAGGAAGCGGGTGGTCTCCTCCCCCGCCCGGAGGAGGACGGCGTGCAGGCCAGGGGTGGTAAGCCCCAGCTCCTCGTAAGTGAAGCGGAAGGCGCCCGGGTGGAAGGAGGGGCCGGGAAGGGGGTAGGCCTCGGGGTTGAGTCCCAACAGGTTTGACGCGGTGGCGATGTCGCTGACGGGGGGTGCGGTGAAGAATTGGGCTGTGTCTATATTGTCTGCAGTGGTTTCGACGGTGCCCTGGACGACGCCGTTATCCGTGGTCAGCTGCGTGAGGGTGACGGCGCCGGTGTCGCCGACGCGGAGTATCGGGTTCACCCACTGCTCGGAGACGACCTCGCGGGAGGGCGCTACGGGGGCGGGGAGAACGGCGTGGGCGGGCGTCGACAAGCTTGGGGCCGGAAAGCAGAGAAATGTGGCGCAGAGGGCGGTTGCGAGGGCGCGTCTCACCGTGGGGTGACCCTCCCCGCCTGCTTCTCGGCGCGGGCGAGCGCGGGCAGCTTATCGTGCGCAATGCGTGCAAGTTTGCGCTCGTCGGAATACGCGAGACGCTCCACAAGATGGGCGGCCGGAACCCACGCGACCTCCGTGACCTCGGGATCCTCGTCGTTCAACTCGCCATCGACGAAGCGGAGAAGATGGTGGTGCACCGTCTTGTGCACGCGACGGCCCTCAGAAATGAACCAATAATCAATCGTTCCTAGATCAGAAAAGACCTTTCCGACGATGCCCGTCTCCTCCCAGACCTCGCGTTCCGCCGTGTGACGATGGTCCTCACCAGGCTCAACGTGACCCTTCGGCATCGACCACAGGAGGCGACCGCGACGATCCAGGCGACCAATAAGGGCGACATAGACGGCGTTCAAATCAACATTACCTTGTTCGTCGACAGCCTCCGGAAGACCAGAAATCACCAACCCACCAGCAGACGTCTCCACCGACACCGGCCCGCGCGGAGACGGCCCACGACGGCGCTGAACATGCTTTTTACCGCCATGGGAACGCGAATTATGCTTCTGGCGCGTACTGCGCGAAGCGCCCGCTCGGCCCTTACGAGGACGCCGACGACGGCGCCTCCGACGGGGCTCGTTCTCGGTCATGGACTTGATGTTACCCACCTCCGGTAACATTAGCGAAGTGATTGAGCTGGAACCGTACAAAGAAATACTCACCTCACTCGCCGGTGAATTTTCCCGCCGCGGCGAGGAGCTCTACCTCGTCGGCGGATCCGTCCGCGACAGCTTCCTCGGCAGGCTCGCCGGCGACCTCGACTTCACCACCTCTGCCCTCCCCGCCGTCACCCACGACATCCTCGAAGCGTGGGCCGACACCGTATGGGACACAGGCATCGAATACGGCACCATCTCCGCAGCTAAAGACGGCCAACAAGTGGAAATCACCACCTTCCGCGCCGACACCTACGACGGCGAATCACGCAACCCCGTCGTCGCCTTCGGCTCGACTTTGGAGGGCGATCTGGTGCGACGCGACTTCACCATCAACGCCATGGCCATAAAATTACTGCCATCCGGCGAACACGAATTCTGCGACCCGCTCGGCGGGCTCACCGCCCTGCAAAACAGGATGATCGATACGCCAGCAGAGCCCGAGGTTTCTTTTGGGGACGACCCCCTGCGGATGCTGCGAGCCGCACGGTTTGCATCCCAGCTTGAGTTCGGCGTCGACAAGCGAGTCGTGGAAGCGATGACCGCCATGGCGGGCGAAATCAACCGGATTACCCGCGAACGCATCCAGGTTGAGCTCGATAAACTCCTGTGCGGGGCCGCCCCGTGGCGCGGCATCGACCTGCTCGTGGAAACCGGACTCATGGAGCATATCTTCCCCGAGATTAGCGCGCTGAAAGCCCTCGGCGACGAACACAACCAGCACAAAGACGTGTACCAACACTCCCTCACCGTGCTGAAACAGGCCATGGACCAGGAGGAAAACGGGCCCGACCTCGTGCTGCGGTGGGCGGCGCTCCTCCACGACATTGGCAAGCCGCAGACCAAGCGGGTACGCGACAACGGACAGGTGACATTCCATCAACACGACGTTGTAGGTGCGAAGATGGCGCGGAAACGCCTGCGCGCATTGAAGTACTCCAAACAGGACATAAAAGAGATCTCGCAACTGATCTACCTACACATGCGCTTTTATGGATTCCCCGAAGGCGAATGGACCGACTCCGCCGTCCGACGCTACGTCACCGATGCCGGGTCACTGCTGCCGCAACTGCACAAGTTGGTCCGCGCCGACACCACCACCAGAAATAAGAAAAAAGCCAGGTGGATTTCCCGCGCCTACGATAACCTAGAACAACGCATCGAAGAGCTCGCGGAAAAGGAAGACCTCGCGCGGGTCCGACCCGACCTCGACGGCAACGAGATCATGTCCATCCTCGGGATCACGCCCGGACCCGACGTGGGCAAGGCCTGGACGTTCCTCAAGGAACTGCGGCTCGACCGCGGGCCCCTCGACCACGACACAGCCGTTGCGGAACTGAAAAACTGGTGGAAGGAACAACAATGAACAACGGACAATTTGAGGATGAGGCGCCATCGCTCGACATCGCGCCCGGACGGTTCATCGTCGCCGCCCCCGGCAACGAATACGGGTTCCTCCAGCGCTCCGTGCAACTCATCTTCCACTGTGAAAATTCAGGTGACGAGTCCGTGGCATACACCGTCGTTCTCGGGCGCATGACCGACATCCCCCTGCAAGGAATGATCGACGCGTGGGCGCCACTAGCAGGAAAACCACACGCCTTCTTCCACGGCGGCATGAGCAATAGGAACGCCGTCATCGCGCTGGCTACCGGGTCCTCGCTCACCGACCCGCTCGAGCGCTGCCCCAGCGTCGGTGTTCTGCAGCTCTCCGGCGACCCCGCCTCCCTCATAGGGACGATCGGGCAAGCCCGGTTCTTCATGGGGATCAATTCCGTTCCCTTCTCTACGCTTAAAGAGGGCATCGCCGAGGGGCACTTCCGGCTCATGGATGCGCGCCCCGACCTCATCTTCGCTCCGCGTACCACCGACGTCTGGCGCGAATGCATGCGGGCGCTGCCGGGGACCGCGCCGCTGTGGTCCACGTTTACGCCGTACGGGGAGAACTGACGTCTGGGTCAGATTTGTCGGGTGGCTCTGGAGATTCTGATCGGTTTGGCGGTGCTGCCGTTAAAGGGCTGCGACTCATGTGGCCCGTGGGGCTCGGGCTTATCCCCCTCGGGCTTGCCTTCGGCGTGCTCATCGCCCAATCCGGATTCGCCTGGTGGTGGGCGCCCATCTTCTCGCTTGTCATCTATGCTGGCAGCGTGGAATACCTCGCCATCAGCATGGTCACCAGCGGGATGGGGCCACTGACCGCCATGTTCACCGGCGGCATGATCAACTTCCGCCACATCTTCTACGGCATCACCTTCCCCCGCCACAAGATCCGCTCATTCCTCGCCCGCCTCTATGTCACCTATGCGCTTACCGACGAGACGTACGCCGTGGTCTCCGCCAAACGCGTCACCTCGGGGCCCGTCATTCTGGCCATCACCGCGTGGTGTCAGGCCATGTGGGTCATCCCCGGGATTCTCGGTGCCGTGCTGGGGCAAGCGCTTCCCGACGGCCTCTAGGGCATGGAATTCGCGCTCGTCGCCCTTTTCGTGGTGCTCGCCTTCGAATCCTTCGAGGCATCCCGGTCGCGGTTCCTCGTCGGCGTGGCCCTCGTCATTGCGTTCGCGAGCTTCGCGCTCTTCCCCGGAAACCTGCTCGTCTCCGCACTCACCGCCTACTTCATCATCCTCCTCGTGCGCTGGAGGTTACTCAATGCTTCCTAACGGTGTAACGGTGAGCGATGTCTGGGCCGTTCTCATCCCTATCGGCATCATCACCGTGTTCTTGCTGTGCATCCCGTTTGTCGCCACCAAGCGGCTACGCGACTCCTCCATCATCGAATACCTCGGCATCACCATGCCGCTCGGTGTCATGGTCATCCTCGTGGTTTACACCTAACTCGGGCAGCGCAGTGCCGCCGGTGGACTTATCGCTGCGTCACTCGCCCTGGCCTTCACCATCGGTATTCACTGGTGGAAAAGGTCGGCAGGGCTGTCCATCCTCGGCGGCACCCTGTTTTACATGCTGTTGGTGAATGCTGTGTTTTAACTCCCTATGCGTGGGAAATGCCCCGCAGCGTGGTCGTGCTCATTGCGATTGCTGCGGGGCATTTCGATGTCGGCTGTTATTTTTTGGCGTTGTCCCACTCGGCCTCGAACTCTTCGGCGGTGAGGCGGGTGGCCTCGACATCCGGGAAATTATCGTATGTGTCCGGGTGCGGGACGGTGTCGAGGGGCATCGTCGGGTTCCCGTGAACCACGCCGTGATCGATACGACCCGGGTAGGTGTCCCCCATCTTCTCGATGAGGCGGACAACCGTGCACTGCTCCTGTGACACCTCCTCCAGCTCGGCGATGCTCACCGGGGCAATAACGTCCTTATCCTTTAGCTCAATCTTGATGTAATGCTTAGGCACGCCTCTTAGCGTACCTGGAAGCAAGCCACGAACACATCATGAGCTGCACCTGGTGGAAGATCATCAGCGGCAAGATGAGGAGCGCCGTCGGCTGGCCAGCGAAGATCACCGCTGCCATCGGCAAGCCCGTGGCGAGAGACTTCTTTGTGCCACAGAACTCGATGGCGATCGTGTCCTCCTCATTGAAGCCTAACTTAAGGGCCACAAAACGAGTCAGCCACAGCATGAAGGCCACGAGGACGATGGAGAGCACCACGAGGAACACGACGTGGCCGACAGCCACCGAAGACCAGATTCCCTCGACCATGCCCTCCGAAAACGCCACGTAGACAACCAGCGCGATGGAACCGCGGTCCACCACTTTCGTCGCGCCATTTTCAGCGAAGGTGTGCACCCAGCGGCGAGTGAGCTGCCCCAGGACGAACGGTAACAGCAGCTGGGTAGCAATATCCGTGAACACCGAGGCGTCGATATCAAACTCCCCCGACTGCCCCATGAGCGCCATCACCAACAGAGGCGTGGCGAAAACACCGACGAGATTCGAGGCCGACGCCGACACGATCGCACCGGCGACATTGCCCTTAGCAACCGAGGTGAACGCAACTGAGGACTGCACCGTCGACGGTACCAGAGTGAGATAGAGGATACCCATGTAGATCCCGTGCGGGATGAACATCGTCAGCGGAGTGAGTGCGATACCGATAAGCGGAAACACCACAAAGGTGAATGCAAGGATGAGGAGATGTAAGCGCCAGTGTTTGAGACCAGCGAGAGCTTCGGACGTCGACAAGCGAGCGCCATACAGATAGAACAGCAACGCGATGGCCAGCGAGGAAGCCAGCTTGAACGCCGAAGCCACTTCCCCGCGGGCGGGGAAGAAGATCGCGATGACCACCGCGATGATGATCAGGACAATGAGAATATCTATGTTTAGGCGCTTTAACATGCCCTAAAGTTTACGGGGTGGCGGTGAGAGTGTCGCCCTCCTGGGAGATCTGCGCCGTGGTCAGGGGGTTCTGCGCCGGGCTGTTCAACACCGAACCGTCGACGATGGAGAACTCCGAACCATGCTTCGTGCATTTCACGCGATCGCCCTCCACCTTCGTAATCGGGTTCTGCTGATGCGGGCACACCGCGGAATAGGCAACATACTTACCCGCCTCCGGTTGGGCGATGATGAAACCATCGACGATCACCGCAGAACCGACGGGCACGTCGCTGGCGCTCACATTGGCGGACTTGCTACCACAGGCAGCAAGGAGGGCGCCGGCGAAGGTGGTCGCCGTGCCCACTAAGAACAAACGTCGGGAACAAACCCGTGCTCCATTTTCACTCATGCCCTCAGTATAGGCTGTAGTGGGTGTTCTTGGCGGCCGGGTGGTGATCCGAACAGGAATTCGGATCAAACTATTTTGGGGGTGGTTGTTTTTGTTCGCTTATTTAATCGAACGATTGTGCGGTATACAGTTGTATGGGGGCGAGGGGTTTAGCGCGAAACATGGTTGGGGTGTGGCGGTGGGGTATGCGGCGTTGAAGCCCTCGCCCGCTACTGCCGCGCACTCCCCTTTTATGTTTATGGGTGTGCGGATGCCCGTGGCGAGGGCTGGCGAGGGTTGGCGAGGGCTTCATTTTCCGAATTTTGGGTGATTTTTCCTGGTGTCCTTGTACCACCTAATTACGTCACTGTGACAGTAAGTTAGAGGGCTACTTCGTGGCCGCTTTCATGTGAGAGACGAACTCCCTCAACTCGGCGAGCATTGCCCCTTCATCTTTCACCGTACGAGGATCCGGGTGCGAACCCTCGATGTGGCGCTCGATAATCTTGGTGATCGCGGACCCGGAAATGGCACCAGAAGCTCCGGCGGCGATGGCCTCGGCAACCTGCTTCGGCGTGGAAATACCGAAACCAAGAACAACCGGTGCCCCACCAAAGCGCTGGAGGTTGGAGACCACATCGTGGAGGCCCGTCGTCTCGGAGACGCGCTCGGTTCCCGTGACACCGTCGCGAGAGATGGCGTAGATGTAGCCTTCGGAGCTGTGCGCAACACCCTCGAGCGTGTCCTCGTTGGCGTGCGGGGGCGCGATGTAAATTGGGTCGACCTCGGCGTCGTTGGCGGCGGCGGTGAACGGAGCGGACTCGCGCACCGGAACGTCGGGAAGCAAAACAGAGTCAGCACCGGACGCGTGAACCTCACTGTAGAAGCGGTCCAAACCGCGAACAACAGCGACGTTGGAGTAAATGAGCAAACCGATGGGGAGCTCCGGGTGGCGTTCGCGGACGCGCTTGATGATGCCGAAAGCATCGGCCACGGAGACCTTCGCGTCGAGGGCCCGGACGTGAGCTGCCTGGATCGTGGGACCATCGGCAATCGGATCGGAGAAGGGAACGCCGAGCTCAAGACCGTCTGCACCGGCCTCGATGAGCGTCTCGATGATCTTTTCGGAGGTCTCTACATTCGGATCACCGAGCATGACGAAGGGAATGAAGGCACCCTCCTTCTTCTCAGCAAGCGTGGAAAAGAGGTGTTCGTAGCGTTTCATTGGTTATGCCTCCAACTTGAACTCGGGGTGTTCCTGCAGCGTGTGGCGAATGTAATCGACATCCTTATCGCCACGACCAGATAGGGAAACGAGAATGGTGAGGTGTTCCTTCTTCTCCTCGGCCTCCTTCGCGCGCTGTAGGGCGTAGGCAAAGGCGTGGGAGGATTCGAGCGCGGGGATGATGCCCTCCTTGAGGGAAAGGATCTGGAATGCCTTGAGCGCATCCTCGTCGGTGATACCGACGTACGTGGCGCGACCCGAGTCGTTGAGGTACGCGTGCTGTGGTCCAACGGCCGGGTAATCGAGACCGGCGGAAATGGAGTAGGACTCCTCCACCTGGCCGTCCTCGGTACGCATGAGGTATGTCTTGGCGCCGTGGAGGATGCCCGTCTTTCCCTCGTGGATGGCAGCACCATGTTGGCCTGAATCAAGACCCTTACCGGCAGGTTCCGTGCCGACCAACTCGACACCTTCCTCATCGATGAAATCGGCGAACATGCCGATGGCGTTGGAGCCACCGCCGACGCAGGCGACTACGACATCCGGAAGCTTCCCGGTCTTTTCCTTCATCTGTGCCTTCGCCTCACGGGAAATGACGCGGTGGAATTCACGGACTATCGTGGGGAACGGGTGCGGTCCCGCAGCCGTGCCGAGAAGGTAGTGCGAGTTGGCATAGTTGGCAGTCCAATCGCGGAGTGCTTCGTTTACCGCGTCCTTCAACGTGCCGGATCCGGTATCGACGGGGACAACCTTCGCGCCCATAAGCTCCATGCGGTAGACGTTGGGCTGCTGACGTTCAACGTCAACCTTGCCCATGTAGATGACGCACTCTAGCCCCATGAGGGCACACGCGAGAGCGGTAGCCGTACCGTGCTGGCCGGCCCCGGTTTCGGCGATAATGCGCGTTTTGCCCATACGCTTGGCGAGGAGCACCTGACCCATGACCTGATTGGTTTTGTGCGCGCCACCATGGACGAGATCTTCGCGCTTAAGGAAGATGCTGGCGTAACCCTTCCCCTCCCCTTCCACGGGGAGGTTCCGGCACTCGGTAATGGGAGTGGGTCTGCCGAGGTAATCCTTGAGCAGGTGGTTGAGTTCATCGAGGAACTCGGGATCGTCCATGGCGTCGACAAATGCCTTTTCCAGCTGATCCAAAGCTGGAAGGAGTGTTTCAGGAACGAACTGTCCGCCGTATTCGCCGAAGTATGCGGGAAGGATGGTCTGTTTAGTTGTCATTGGTGTATCTCCTAATGGTGTTAAACGTGGAGTATAGGGTATGTGCATCTTTATCTCCGAGTGGATTTTCCACGCGGGAGTTAAAGTCTAAGCCGCGGGCGCCAAGCTTCAGGGCCTGGAGAACATTGTCCGGTCCGAGACCACCCGCGAGGAAGGACGAGTGGAGCAGATCGGCTGGGATGGATTCCCAGTCGAAGGACTCCCCCGTTCCGCCTGCCCCGTTATCGAGGAGCAGGGTGAGGTCGTGGTCCTTTGCGAGTTCGGTTGCGAACTCCGCGGCGTGTGGTTTGCTCATGGAGATAGCGCGCCAGATGTCGGTAATGGGTCCGACCGCTTCACGCACGGAACGGATGAGAGCGCGTTCCTCATCGATAGTTCCTTGCAGCGGTGCGTGGATTTGGACGGCGTGGAGGCCGAGGTCTGCAAGCTCTTCCCATCCGGTTGTTCTTCGGGAAACGCCGACGAAGCGGAGTCCCGGCTCGGCCTTGATGATGGATGCTGCAGTTTCACGTGAAACCTGGCGGGGTGAGGATTCCTCAAAAACGAGTCCGCCGTAAACAGCGCCAGCAGCCCTGGCGGCCTGAGCGGCGTGGGTAGAGCGGAGTCCGCATACTTTATTCGCGCCGTAAAGGAGAATTCGTGCGTTCGTATCTACATCTCCTTTCCTGACGAGGTTAGTACCCACGAGGAAGCCATCGACCACGGAGCCGAGACGGTCGATGTCCTTCTTGGTCCGGATGCCGGATTCAGAGATGAGACGCACGCCCGTTGGTGCGAAACGGGTCAACGCCTCCGTTCTGCTGATATCGACGGAGAGATCATTGAGGTTTCGGTTGTTTATACCGATTATCTTCGCGCCGAGGCGGGTTGCCCTTGTCATTTCCTCCTCGGTGATGACCTCGGTGAGAACATCAAGGTTGAGAGTGTGTGCGAAATTGGAGAGCTGCGTATACTCCTCGTCGGTGAGAACCGAGAGCATGAGGAGAATGGCATCCGCACCAAAGTAGCGTGCCGCTTGGATTTGAACCTTGTCGACGATGAAGTCCTTGCAGAGGACTGGAAGATGGGTCGACCGATGAACGGTTGCGAGGTGGTCGTAGTCGCCGTTGAAGAAGTCGGGTTCACACAGAACGGAAATGCCGGCAGCGTAGCGAGAATAAACGGCGGCGAGCTGATCGGGGTGGTAATCCGGTCGGATAGAACCCAGGGAGGGGGACGCGGACTTGCACTCCATGATGACGCTTGGTTCAGGGGCGCCGAGGGAATCGTAGAGTGACCGTGTGGAGGGTGTTAGGTCTGGGTTCTCCCCTATCCTTTCGCGGATTGCGGTGAGATGAGTTCGTCGATTAGCAACAATCCTATCGAGGACGGTGGGCATCTAAATCTCCTTCTCCTGAGTAAGTAGGGTCAGGATGCGGTTGAGGATGACGGGACCTTGGGGCGTGAGGATGCTTTCGGGGTGGAATTGGACACCAAAGGCGTGCTCTCCCCCAGTGGGGAAACTAGCGACCATCGCAACGGGTCCGAGCGCAGAACCGCACTCGCCGAGACTGTGGATGTTCTCCGGAAGCTCGGCAACTGGAATGCCGAGCGAGTGGTAACGGGCGACCGGAACGAGGCCATCGGGATCGGTGAGCCCATCGAAGATGTCGGGAGTTTCACGTGAAACGAACATCCCGTCTGTCTTACCGTGGACAGGGCCACAGGGTCGAACACTGATTCCCTCATGAAGAAGCAGAGCCTGGAAACCGAGACAGACACCGAGGATCGGAACACATCCGTAAGCGTTCGCGATTACCTCCATGAGACAGCCGGCATCGCGGGGGTGACCGGGTCCGGGGCTGAGGACGATGACATCGCCTCCGGCGTCAATGACTTCTGAGGCCGAGACATCGTTGCGGAAGACCTGGCACGTGTGGCCGAGGCCGACGAGGGTGTCGACGAGGTTGTAGACAAAAGAATCGTGGTTATCAACAAAGACGATTTTCATTAGCGCACCACCGTAAGTTCTGAACCCTGTGCCTCCCCGATGGCACTGAGGGTGGCGAGTGACTTGTGATAGGTTTCGTTGGCCTCGGATTGCGGATCCGAGTCACGGACGATTCCAGCACCGGCCTGGACGTGGGCTACACCGTCCTGGACAAAAGCCGATCGAATAACGATGCAGTTATCCATGTTTCCCGCGGCATTGAAATAGCCCACAGAGCCACCGTAGGAGCCCCGTCGAGCCTTCTCTACCGATCGAAGAAGCTCGTTAGCCCGTAGCTTCGGAGCGCCGGTAAGCGTGCCCATGTTCATACAGGCGCGGTAGGCATCAAAGGCGTCAAAGCCAGGAGCGAGGGTCGCCGTCACACGGGAAACGAGATGCATGACGCGCGAGTAGCGGTAAATGTGCATGAGATCGTCGACGGTACGGGTGTTCGGGGACGCAACCCGGGCAACATCGTTACGGGCGAGATCCACGAGCATGGTGTGTTCGGCAAGCTCTTTTGCATCCGTGCGGAGTTCGAGCTCGGCGCGGATATCGAGTTCTTCCGTCGCTCCGCGGGGCCGAGTACCAGCGATGGGACATAGTTGCAGGAAGCGGGCGGATGCCTCGTATTTGAGGTTGGACTCCGGTGAGGCTCCGAAGAGTTCGTAGGGTGCGCCGTGGGAGTCAACGCCACGGATATAAAACATGTACGGGGAAGGAGTGGCTTCGCGGAGGCGTCGATAAGCAACGAAGGCATCGGGGCAGTCGATGGAAAACGAGCGGGCCGGAACCACCTGATAGATATCGCCGTTGTAGATGTTTTTCTTCAGATGCTCGACGTGCCCACGGAAGGCCTCATCATTGGGGGTAGCGGTGGCAGCCACGGTGCCATGGGGGGTGTGAACTGCGGGAACATCCGGGAGGTCGGCGGCGATCTGGGTGGCGTACCGATCTAGGACATCCTCGTCGTAGCCGTACAGCGTGGCGGTCTGCGAGGTGTGATCCACGACGAGAAGCACCTCGGCGAGGAGGAACTGGTAATCCGGGAAGCGATTGGTTGACTCGGGAACCGCGGGCAACTGCTCGAAGGTCTCCAAATAATCAAAGGCGATGCCACCGGCCAGATACGGCAGGTGGGAGCCCCTCTCCCCTACCCCAAGGGCGGCGCGGAGAACATCCATTGTGTTGGACTCCTTCAAACGCGCCGTCTCCTCCGTGGCGGTGGCGCGCGAATACGTAAAGGGAACGCCAGACTCGTGGAGTGAAGAAATAATAGCCTCTCCGCGGGGGCTCAGCGGCTCGGCGTTCACTGTAAAGCCGTTGCACGTGAAACGGACCGAGGATTCTAGTACGGCGACGGATTGGAGGCCGTCCTTGGACTGAATGTCGGCTGACTCCAATAAAACGGTGGATTCTGCGGAGGCGCCACCGAGCGCATGAAACAGCGCTGAGGCGTCTTCGTGGTAGCGGACAGGCCGCGAGATTTCTGTAAGATTCATCGATTTCCTTTTCCGGGTGGTGCGTCTGGTGAGAACCTTCCGCGGAAAAGAGGGTAAAAAAATTCCCGCGGAATCTCGGTTCAACGCGGGGTACAAAGCACAACGATCGGCCCGCGTGTTACATCGCGAGCCACCACCAGGAACGGTTGAGTTGAGCTGAATACATGCCAGGTACTTTAGCAGCCCCCACCTGCTATGGGGAGGGGCTACACCCTATTAGGGGGAGCGAATCGAATATGTATTCTATTAGTGGTCGTTGAAGCGAGGAGATTGCTGAGGCTCCGCTGCACGGGATTCCGCTGCACGGGATTGTGCTGCACGGGATTGTGCTGCACGCCGCACAGCATCGAGATCTACCTGCACAGGGGCATCAACCTCAGCTGGAGTTTCAGTGGCCGACGAGCCGGGGGAAGACGGTGACGGATCCTGGGATGGCTCCGAGGAGTCGTCGTAAAGCGCAGAGAACCGTGCCCCACTGCCGACGCCGAGAGCGAGGAAAACGAGTCCAATGAGCGCGCCAATGATCGCCAGAATCCACGAACCGCGGTAGGAGAACAGCGTGGCGAAGAGGAACGCGAGGGCTCCGATCAGCCAGAATGGGCCGGCGGCGAAGTGCGCGCGATCCCAGGCCTCCTTTGATTTCCTGGTCCCTGCGGTGGTGATGCCGATGAATGAATTGCCGGGGAAGTGGCGCGTCCAGCCGAGGATGCCGGCGACGGCCAGAAGAAGGGCGAAAATGGCGCAGAGAACAGTGAGAATCATGCTTTTTACCCTACCGTGTGGGCTCGGTGTGGTAACGCCAACACTAACCAAAGGACGTATTTGCATAATATTCACCGTCAAATATAATCCTTGTATGGATTTTAAGAAGTTAAGCGGAAGTCTCCTGTTCCGCATCATTGTCGCCATTATCCTCGGTATAGTTGCGTCGATAATTTTTCATGGGTCTGGATGGGGAATCACCATCGCCCGAATCTTTGTCACTTTTAACGGTTTGTTCGGAAACTTCCTCGGCTTCTTCATCCCGGTTCTCATCTTCGCGCTCATCGCCCCGGCGATCGCGTCCTTGGGCCGTGGTGCCGGCAAGTGGCTGGGCATTACGACGGCCATTGCCTACGTGTCCACGATCATTTCCGGTTTCATCGCCTACGCAATCGCCAGCGGCCTGTACGGCTGGCTCCTGGCCGGCAACACGACGGCGAAGGTGGAGGATATCGACGAGGGCGCGTTGCAGCCGTTCTTTGAGATCGAGATGCCGGCCCCGATGGACGTGATGACGGCGCTGCTGCTCGCCTTCACCGTCGGTGTGGCGATGACGGCGGTGAAGTCGGATACCCTCTACCGCGGCTGCCAGGATCTGCAGCGCGTGATCATGCACGTGATCAGCGGCTTCATCATCCCGCTGCTGCCGATTTACATCTTCGGCATGTTCCTCTCCCTGGGCATGAACGGCAACCTGCTCAATACGCTCACTGCGTTTGGCAAGGTTTTGCTCCTGGCCGTGATCATGACGTGGATCATCCTCGTGGCGCAGTACCTCATCGCCGGCGGCATCGCAGGTAAGAACCCGTTCACGGCGCTGAAGAATATGCTCCCGGCGTACGCGACGGCGCTTGGCACCTCCTCGTCTGCGGCGACGATTCCGATTACGTACGCGGGTGCGAAGCGGAATGGTGTGACGGATGCGGTTGCCGGTTTTGTCATTCCGCTGTGTGCGACGATTCACCTGTCTGGTTCGATCCAGAAGATTGCGCTGTTCGCCTTTGCCATTGTGTACATGGATGGGATAGATATGCCGCCGAGCTTGGCCATTGGTTTCATCCTCATGCTGGGTATCTTCATGATCGCCGCGCCTGGTGTTCCGGGTGGCGCGATCATGGCGGCCGTCGGTTTGTTGCAGTCGATGTTGGGCTTTAACGACGATCAGGTGGCACTGATGATCGCTGCCTACATCGCCATCGATTCCTTTGGTACCGCTTGTAACGTCACTGGTGACGGCGCTATCGCAATGGTGATTAACAAGTTTGCCAAGGGTGATATCCAGCGCACGGACCGCCAGGAGGAGACCTCTCCTCTGGATTATCAGTCGGAGGGCACCGCCTCGTTGTACGAGGGTAAGTGACATCTACTACACTGTTGGAGCATGACGAATGACTCTTTCACGTATCGGTATGGCGCGGACCTCGCGCGGAAAATTGAGCAGAAGTGGCAGGGGTTTTGGGCGGATAATAATGTGTTCGCCGCGCCGAACCCGGTGGGGGATCTGAAAGAGCCAAACAGTGATCAACTAAGCAAGCCGAAGCGGTTTGTGCAGGACATGTTCCCGTACCCGTCGGGTGCGGGGCTGCATGTCGGGCACCCGCTCGGCTATATTTCTACCGACGTCTTTGCGCGGTACAGCCGCCACAACGGCTTCAATGTGCTGCATACGCTGGGTTATGATGCCTTTGGCCTGCCGGCCGAGCAGTATGCGATTCAGACGGGGACGCATCCGCGGGAGACGACGGAGAAGAACATCCAGAACATGGAGCGCCAGCTGGGGCAGCTGGGGCTGGGGCACGATAAGCGGCGTGCGATCCGCACCATTGATACAGATTATTACCGCTGGACGCAGTGGATTTTCCTGACTATTTACAATTCCTATTTCGATGAGGACGAGCAAAAGGCGAAGCCGGTCGAAGAGCTCCGCAAACAGCTCGAAGGGCAATACACAGAGCGCGAGATCGAGGACATTATTGATTCGAAGCGCCTCGTGTACCGCACAAAATCGCTGGTCAACTGGTGTCCCGGTCTGGGTACGGTGCTCGCGAACGAGGAGGTCACCGCAGAGGGTCGTTCGGAGCGCGGTAATTTCCCGGTGTTCCGCAAGGAGCTGTCGCAGTGGATGATGCGCATCACGGCCTACGGCGATCGGCTTATCGACGACTTGGACCTCCTCGATTGGCCGGAAAAGGTCAAGTCCATGCAGCGCAACTGGATCGGCCGCTCCACGGGCGCCGAGGTCGACTTCACCATCGGTGGTGAAAAGGTCTCGGTCTACACCACCCGCCCGGACACACTCTTCGGTGCGACGTATATGGTTCTCTCCCCCGAGCATCCCCTCGTCGATAAGCTCACCTCCGGCGAGCCGTATGAAAGCGGTACGGATGAGCGCTGGACTTTCGGTGCGCACACACCGAAGGAAGCGGTGGAGGCGTACCGAGAGAAGATCGCCGCGAAGTCGGACCTGGAGCGTCAGGAAAACAAGGAAAAGACGGGTGTTTACCTGGGCGTTACCGCAACTAACCCGCTGAGCAAGAAGGACGTGCCGGTTTTCATTTCCGATTATGTCCTCATGGGTTACGGCACGGGCGCGATTATGGCTGTTCCTGCGCACGATACGCGTGACTACGAGTTTGCGACGGTCTTTGGCCTGCCGATTGTGGAGGTCCTGGAGGGCGGGAACATCGCCGAGGAGGCCTTCACCGGCGACGGCACCCACATCAACTCCGGTTTCCTCGACGGCCTGAACAAGGACGATGGCATCAAAGCTGCCATCGCGAAGCTTGAAGAAGACGGCACCGGCCACGCCCAAAAGCAGTACAAGCTGCGCGATTGGCTGTTTGCCCGGCAGCGCTACTGGGGCGAGCCCTTCCCCATCGTCTACGACGACGAGGGTCGTGCCCACGCGCTGCCAGAGGAAATGCTGCCTGTGGAGCTCCCGGATGTGGAGGATTACAAGCCGGTGACCGCAGACCCGAACGATCGCAATTCGGAGCCGCACCCGCCGCTGGCAAAGGCCACGGATTGGGTAAACGTCACCCTTGACCTGGGCGACGGCCCCAAGCACTACCGCCGCGATACGAACGTCATGCCGCAGTGGGCCGGGTCTTCTTGGTACCAGCTCCGCTACATCGATCCGACCAACGAGGAAAAGTTCGTTGACCTTGAAAATGAGCGATACTGGACGGGGCCACAAAGCGATAAGGATTGCGGCGGTGTCGACCTCTACGTCGGCGGTGTCGAGCACGCCGTCCTCCACCTCCTGTACTCCCGCTTCTGGCACAAAGTCCTGTTTGACCTGGGCTATGTCACGAGCTGCGAGCCGTACCGCAAGCTCTTCAACCAGGGCTACATCCAGGCCTATGCCTACACGGATAAGCGCGGTGTGTACGTTCCGGCGGCGGAGGTCGAGGAGAAGGGCGGAAAGTTCTTCTACCAGGGCGAAGAGGTCAATCAGGAGTACGGCAAGATGGGCAAGTCGCTCAAGAATGCGGTCTCTCCGGATCAGGTTTGCGAGGATTACGGTGCCGATACGCTGCGCCTTTATGAGATGAGCATGGGTCCGCTGGATATGTCTCGTCCGTGGGCGACGAAGGATGTCATCGGTGCGCATCGGTTCCTGCAGCGCGTGTGGCGTCTCGTCGTCGATGAATCCACTGGTAACCCTGTTTTCTCCGAAAACAGCCTGACGGAGGATGACGAGAAGGCTCTGCATCGCACGATCGCTGGTGTCCGTGATGATTATGAGCATCTGCGCATCAACACGGTGGTCGCGAAGCTCATCGAGTTCACGAATCACCTGACCAAGGCGTATGCGGGTGGCGCGCCGCGGGCGGCCGTCGAGCCGCTGGCGGTTATGCTCTCTCCCATCGCGCCGCACATCGCCGAGGAGCTGTGGTCGCGCCTTGGTCACGACGGTGGCATCACGTACGTGCCGTTCCCGTCGTTCGACGAGTCTAAGCTTGTCGACGATTCGGTGGAGCTTCCCGTCCAGGTCAACGGTAAGGTTCGCGCTCACATCACCGTTGCGGTCGATGCCGCGAAGGACGCGGTTCTGGCTGCAGCGCGCGATGCGGCTGCCTCGAATATTGAGGGCAAGACCGTGGTGAAGGAAATCGTCGTTCCGGGCCGGTTGGTTAATTTGGTTGTGAAGTAAACCCTCTTCCGGGCGTTTTGATGGTGCCGGGTTCCGCCTTCGATGGGTGGTACCCGGCGTTTTCTTGTTTCTGGGAATGCTGTTCTCACCAGGTGTAATGGGCGTTACCTTGGGGGCTTTAACGGTTCTTTGAAATAACCCTATGGAAAAATTAATTTTCACAGCTAGGAGTGCGAATATTGCCAGCGTGGTCTACAATCGTGGGCAGTAGACGAAACCGAGATAACGTAATATAAAGGAAAAAATATATTACGTGTCGCCCGACAGAAGGACCATGTTGTGAACTACAAGCCCAAGGGATTTTCCATTGCGGCCGCAGCCGTGTCTCTGACGTTGCTTCTCCCCGGAGTTGTCCCCGTCGTGCCACCTCAGGCCGTTGCGCAAACAGCCAGCGAAAACACCGAAAACACACCCGAAAACGCGAAACCCACCGGGGCCACCCGCGCCGCTGCCGAATCAGATGCCGTCGCAGAGGCCTTCTTCGCCGATGCCATCGAGGCCACCGGTGTCAAGGACGCCAAGGGAACCGTCAACGGCAACGTCGCTGAGCTGGGAATTATCCCAGAAACCTACATTCAGGACGCCGTCGCCGCCGGTAGGCCGCTGGGTGGCGTCGAGGTCTACGCCAAGTGGACGGAAAAGAAAAAGAACGGCCAGATTTCCTCGCCACTGTATAAGACGGTCACCAAGGATGACGGCACCTTCTCCATTGCATTGAAGCCATACCTTGACGCCAACGGCAAGGAACACACGTTCACGGCCGATCCGACGGCGGCATATAAAGAGAAGATCCAGCTGTGGTATAGGGCTCCCGACGATAGCCTCGAGCTGTTCTGGGGCTACGGCTACCGTCCGGTGCCGGACGGTATCGTCGTGGATACCACCGGCCACGCCGACTGGACGGGTGGACGCGTCCGCAACGCGCGCGCTTTGTTCAAGAAGAAGGACGACCCGTCGCTTCCGAACCATAAGCCGCGGGATCAGTGGGTTGTCCAGTCGGCAGAAAACATGAACGGCAAAAACGGCGACGTTAACGGCCGCATCTACTGGAACTGGGTCCAGGGTGTGGGTTCGCTGCGCTGGCGCGATGTCAACAACCCGAACTACGACCGTGGCATCCCGAACGTCGAGGTCGTTGCCTCCTACCTTTCCGATAAGGCCGTCGACGCAATCGAGAAGTACTACAACGACAACAAGGCCACGCTGTTTAACAACCATCCGCTGCGCAAACCCGGCTGGACTTATGAGGATGCCGTCACCCTCAACAACTGGATCATGGAGCAGGTAAAGGCGAACCCCGATTGGATCGCCGAAACGGTCATGACCACCACAGATGCCAAGGGTGCCTACAAGATTCGCTTCAACGGCACGTGGGGGCGGGATGACCGTTCGGCAGGTTCGGTCCCTAAGGACAAGGTCGGCACGGTTGCGTCCAGCCCGAATGAGGGATCCTGGGGTGATAGCGGCAGAAGCAAGGACACGAAGCACGTCAACTGGGAGTGGATGTACATCTCCACCCCGAACATGCCGCCTGTCGCCGGTGTGACCAATCCGTTCCGCAACGAAATCTGGGGCGGTGCCGATATGTGGTCCAATAGAGCTACCCTCACCAGGGGTAATGACCCGATGGGTACGGGTAACCTCATCGCTGCAAATGCGACGCAGGATCTCACCCAGGACTACTTCGCCGATCTCCACATCGGTGCCCTCACCCCGCACTCCACCTTCGGTGTCCTTTCCTATGACACGCGGACGAAGTTCGCCACTCCGGGCGTGACGGTGGACACCGGTGCAGCTGGTTGGCCCTCCCAGGCGGATCAGAAGTACCGCATCATCTGGACGGATCCGGATGGAAACGAGGTTAAGCGGTGTGAGGAGTTCGCAGATGCCGACGGTCACATCCCCTCCTGTCCCCTCACCGTCCCGGAGGATCTGAAGGAGGTTTCCACCTACACGGCGACCCTCTACGCCCTGCCTGATGGGGCAGACCCGCTGGTCATGGGTGTGGATAGCTTCACCGCTATCCCCGCCAGGTTGCACACCCCCTACGGCGCGGTGGACCAAAACTACCCGCTGCAGACCCCGGGCAACCCCGCAAACGTCAAGGACGGCCAGGTGGCCGCGTTTGTCGAGGTGCCGAGCACAATCGGCAAGGCGGAGGTGACGTGGACCTACGAGCTCGACCCGGAGACTCCCCTTCCACAGGGCCTCAGTCTCGATGAAAAGACGGGAAAGATCACGGGCACGCCGACGCAGTTCGGCACGTTCCCGGTTAAGGTCACCGCTGTCGGTTCGATCCCCTCGGCGTCGGGTGGCACGAAGGAAGTTCGGATCGGTACCACCGATAATCTGACGGTGACGAAGGCGACGATGCTTGACTACACCTTCACGGAGGGTGAGAAGGGCACAAAGCCGATCAGTATTGTCGGTCTGCCGCAAAACGCCACGGATAAGGAAGGAAATCCGGTCCAGGTTACCGCCACGAACTTCACCGCGGTCGGCGAGCTGCCTAAGGGCTTCTCCCTTGCTTCCGACGGCATGTTGACGGTGGATGAGACTGCTAAGGCGGGCACGTACACCGATGTCACCGTCCAGTATGAGGTCACCGATGAGGATGGTGTGAAACACACGATCCAGGGTGGCGGCAAGGTCGTCGTCGATCCGAACCCGGCCCTCGTCAAGCAGGATCGCGATACGTATCAGCCCCAGATAGGTTCGGATACTCCGACGGTGGAGCAGGGATCCTCGGTCACCACCGCCCCGCTCACCTTCGATGATCCGAACACGCCGGAAACGGAATCTGCTCCCTCGGGCACGCGTTTCGACGCCCCGGATGCCACCGCCTTGAACAGCATTTTCCCGGACGCATCGCCGGCTCCTGACTGGGTTACGGTGAATCCGGATGGATCGGTCACCGCGAACCCGCCGATGGACGCGAAGCCTGGTGTCTACCAGGTCCCGGTCCGCGCCAACTACCCGGACGGTTCCTCCGAGATCGTGTTTGTGCCGGTAGAGGTAACGAAGCGGACGCCGGATGCAGAAAAGTACGGCCCCACGTACGGTTCCACGCCCACGAGTGTGGCGCAGGATTCCCGCGGTTCGGTGACGGATCCGAGCTTCGATGATCCGAACACAACGGATGTGCAGGAGCGCGTTCCCACTGGCACGACCTTCGCGCCCGGAGCGGATGCACCGGATTGGGTCGAGGTTGATCCGCAGACCGGTATGCTCACGCTGCGCCCGAATGCGGAGGTCCCGGTCGGAACGTACGAGGTTCCCGTCACAGTGACGTATCCGGACGGTTCGACTGATACGATCACCGCCCCGGTTGTCGTGACGGAGAAGGTCCTCACTCAGGCCGAGGCCAGCGTTCCCGCATACCCGCAGGCAACGGAGGTTTCGCAGCGCGGCGAGACGACGATCCCTGTCACCTTCGATCGCCCGCGCACCTCCGAGAAGGAGGAGATGCCGCAGGGCACGACGTTCGCTAAGGGCACCGGAGACAACGTTCCGGAGTGGGCCACGGTCGACCCTGCTACCGGCACCATCACCGTCAAGCCCGGTGCGGACGTTCCGGCGGGCGATTACACCGTTCCCGTCGTCGTCACCTACCCGGATGGCACCACGGAGACGGTCAACGTTCCGGTGCACGTCAACCAGTACGTCACGGATGCGGAGAAGAACCAGGCTGCCTACCCGCCCGAGCCGACGGTTGTCGGTAAGGATGCGCCGGTCACCATCCTCGCTCCCACGCTTGTCGACGGCTCCCCCCTCCCCGAGGGCTCTACATTCGGCCCCGGTGACAACGTTCCGGGGTGGGCAACGGTCGACCCCGCTACCGGTAAGATCACCGTCAAGCCCGGTGCAAACGTTCCGGCCGGTGACACCACCATTCCGGTCGTCGTCACCTACCCGGACGGTTCCACGCAGACCATCAACGCCACGGTGACGGTCCTCCCCGCGGCCGATGCGTCGCAGCCGCTGTACCCGTCGTCCACGACGACGGTTCCTGCTGGCTCCGAGGCCACCATCGCGGCGCCGAGCTTCGATGACCCGACCACCGACGGCGTCGAAAAGGCCCCGGAGGGCACGACGTTCGCCAAGGGGACCGGTGACAACGTTCCGGAGTGGGCCACGGTCGACCCGAATACCGGCGAGATCACCGTCAAGCCCGGTGCAAACGTTCCGGCGGGCGAGTACACCGTTCCCGTCGTCGTCACCTACCCGGACGGCTCCACCGACACGGTCAACATTCCGGTGAAGGTGAGCCCGCGGGTACAGGACGCGGACACGAACCAGCCGTCCTACCCGCAGGCCAACACCCCGGTTCAGGCCGGTGGCACCGCTACGGTCCCCGCCCCCACCTTCGTCAACGGCGAGAAGCCCGCGGGCACGACCTTCGCCAAGGGCGAGGACGCTCCCGACTGGGCTACCGTCGATCCCGAGACGGGCGAGGTCACGGCCAACCCGCCGAAGGACCTCAAGCCCGGCGAGTACACCATCCCGGTTGTCGTCACCTACCTGGATGGCTCCACGGACACAGTGAACGTCCCGTTCACGGTGACGGAGGCACCGAAGGAGGCCTCCCTCAACGATCCGTACTACCCGGCTAAGGACCTCACCGCCCAGGCTGGTGGTGACCCGGTGACGGGCGACGCCCCGAGCTTCGACGATCCGAACACCGAGGAAACGGAAACCGCCCCGGCAGGTGCGACCTTCTCCCTCGGTGACCGCGCTCCGAGCTGGGTGTCCATCGACCCGACGACGGGTGCGGTCACCGCCAACCCGCCGAAGGGCACCGATCCGAAGGCCTACGACATCCCCGTCGTTGTCACCTACGCGGATAAGTCCACCGACGAGGGCACGGTGACCGTCGTTGTCTCCGAGCCGGAGAAGCAGGCGGTGGAGTTCCAGCCGGATTACGAGGATGCACCGGCCACAAAGCAGGGCGCATCCTCCACCATCCCCGCCCCGAAGGACGAGAATGGAACCACCCTCCCGTCAGGCACCAACTTCGAGAAGGGCTCGGATTCCCCGACATGGGTGACGGTGAACGCCGATGGGTCGCTCACGGTCAGCCCCGATGCCAACGTCGAGCCGGGCACGTACAACGTCCCGGTTGAGGTCACCTACCCCGACGGTTCCACGGGAACCGTCATGGTACCGGTGCGCGTCGCCGCCCAGGAGGACCCCGAGACTCCGGAGGATAAGATCACCTACGATCCGGCAACGCCGGACGAAGCGAAGGTCACCGCCGGTGAAACGGCGAAGGTAAAGGCCCCCGGCTGGTTCAATGACAAAGCCCCGGTCACCGCAAGCTACGCCACAGGAACGGCAGCACCGGATTGGGTAACGATCGATCCCACAACCGGCGAGCTCACCGCCACCCCGCCCGCAGGCACCGAGCCGGCCACGTACAACGTCCCGGTTGAGGTCACCTACCCCGACGGCACGACGGATACGTACTTCGTCCCGGTGACGGTTTCCGCCCAGCCGAAGAAGACGGCGCAGATCGCTGAGCCTCGTTACAAGGCCAACGATAACGCTGTTCAGGCAGGCCAAACCGTAAAGTCCACGGTCCCGAGCTTCGACGATCCGACGACCTCCGAGAAGGAGGAGCGCCCCGAGGGCACCACGTTCTCCTTCGAGGGCCCGGACTGGATCACCGTAGATCCCAACACCGGTGCCGCCACGATCGCCCCGGGTGCCGACGTGGAACCGCAGGCCTACACCGGCACGGTTGTCGCCACCTACCCGGATGGCTCCACCGACCGCATCCCGGTGACGGTGACGGTTCTGCCTTTACCGAAGGATCTGAGCCAGCAGCTCAACCCCGGCCCCTCCTCCCCCACCGCCACGGTCGCAGCGGGCGAGAAGGACAAGGT
>ERZ1031292.166-NODE-166-length-25268-cov-29.047951_pt1 | contig 25268 bp, 26 predicted proteins | sample MGYA00518215_ERZ1031292 | MGnify/ENA primary metagenome ERZ1031292 (study PRJEB33718, sample SAMN03159822) | human skin metagenome | collected 2014-02-25 | study: EMG produced TPA metagenomics assembly of the PRJNA266117 data set (Human skin bacterial metagenome... | reverse complement strand
GGGCGGGGGAAGGGGATGCGGTCGATGGTCACCAGCGAGAGGGACGGTCCCGGCACGTCGACACCCTGCCAGAGGCTGAGGGTGCCGAAGAGGCAGGAGTTCTCGTTGGCGGCGAACTGTTCGATGAGCGCGCCGATGGCGTCGTCGCCCTGGCAGTAGATGTCGAAGGGGAGGCGGGGGCGCAGCGCCTCGGTGGCCTCGACGGCGGCGCGCTTTGAGGAGAAGAGCCCGAGTGTGCGGCCGCCGGCGGCGAGGATGAGGTGCTCCAGTTCGTCGAGAAGCTCGTCGGTGAGCCCGTCGCGCCCGGGCGGGGGCAGATGCTTGGACAGGTACATGATGGCGGAGCCCTGGGTGTCGAAGGGGGTGCCCACGTCGAGGGAGTCCCACGGCAGGTCAGTGAGCCCCCAGGCGCGTGCCATGGCGTCGAATTTGCCGCCGAGTGCGAGGGTGGCGCTTGTGAGGACGGTCGTGTTGGTGCCAAAGAGGTTGTCGGCGAGGACGCTGGCAACGGATAGGGGCGCCACCATGAGGCGGCGTTCGTCGCGGAGGTCCTTTTCCAACCACACGACATCAGCGTCGGAGCCTTCAAGCATCCGCTCGAGGCCGTCGATCAGCGTTTGGACGTGGCTCATGAGGCTGCGTTTTTCGGCGTAGCCCTCCGGGTCGCCCTCGGCATCGTCTTCGGTGAGGGAGAGTTCGGTGTACACAGCATCCAGGGCATCCCCCACGCCCGCCAGCGGGGCCTTCGCTTCGTCGGGGGTGGACTCCTCCCACCGGCCGAGTGGCAGCGCGGGGAGGATCTCCTCCAGGTCTCCTGTCACCTCACGCAGCTTGTCCACACCGTCCGAGTGCTTGCCGACGATCTTCTCCGCCCGCGTTGCCGCCATCTTCAGCGCCATCACACTGATGGTGGCTGTGGAGACGTCAGTGATCTTGTCCACGAGCTCGTGCGCCTCGTCGATGACGACGGCATCGTGGGCGGGAAGGATATCGATGGGGCTGGTCGCGTCGATGGCGAGCAGCGCGTGGTTGGTCACCACCACGTCCACGCCACGGGCTTGCGCCTTCGCTTTCTCAGCGAAGCACTCGTCGCCGTGCGGGCAAACGGATGCCCCCGGGCACTCCTGCGCGGTGGTGGACACCTTTGCCCACACCTGCTGCGGAACCCCGGGGTCGAGGTGATCGCGGTCGCCTGTGTCGGTCTCGTCAGCCCACTCATACACGCGGTCGAGGTGGGGTTTCATCCACTGGTAATCCTCGGCACCAATGAGTGCCGTCTCGCCGGCGAGCTTGTTCAGGCACACGTAGTTGGAGCGGCCCTTCAAGATGGCGTAGGTGTAGCCCCCATTCAGGGCTTCTACCAGCCGCGGCAGGTCGCGTTCGACGAGCTGCCGCTGCAAGGCCAGGGTCGCCGTGGCGACGATGACGCAGGCATCCTCCTCGTGGGCATAGTGCAGCGACGGCACGAGGTACGCCAGCGACTTGCCGGTTCCTGTCCCCGCTTGTACAGCGAGGTGGCGGCCGGAGTCAAAGGCGTGCGCCACGGCATCGGCCATCTTTTGTTGGCCGGGTCGTGGCGATCCACCAATGGCTTCGACCGCCTGAGTCAGAAGCTCCTGGATTTCCTCCAAGGCCTTAGAAACCCACGAATCGGGTGCCGATGGCCGGCTCGTCCTTGCTCAGCGCGAGGCCCTCCCACGGCAGGGAGACGAGGTTTTCCGCGAGCAGCTTGCGGGACTCTTCGATCGTCGGCTGGCCGTCGACAACCTCACCACTGCGGATGAGCGGGCGAGTGAGTTCCTTGTAGTGGAAGTTGCCCACGTCCGGAATCTCGTTGTGGAACGGGAAGACGATCTCCTCCACGCACGTGCCGGAGGCACGGCTGGTACGGATGGCGCGCTTGGCACCCGGCACCATCTTCTTGGCGGAGCTGCGCTTGGCCACGGGAATACCGTCGACCTCCACGAGCTTGTACACCATCTCCGCCGTCGGCGCCCCGGAGCCGGTGACGACAGAGGTGCCAACACCGAAGGAATCGACCGGGTCGCCGCGGAGGCCGGCGATGGAGAACTCATCGAGGTCGCTGGATACGACGATCTTCGTATCCACCGCGCCGAGCTCGTCGAGGAGCTTGCGCACGCGACGGGTCATCGGTCCGAGGTCGCCGGAGTCAATGCGGATGCCGCCGAGCTTCGGGCCGGCAACGTCGATTGCCGTGCGGACGCCCTTGTCGATGTCGTACGTGTCCACGAGCAGGACAGTGTCGAGACCCATCGTCTCAATCTGGGAGCGGAACGCCGCCTCCTCGTTCGGGGTGCCGTCGGGATTGACGTGCACAAGCGTCCACGCGTGGGCGGCGGTGCCGGATGCCGGGATGCCGTAACGGTAGGCCGCCTCGAGGTTGCTCGTGGCGGTGAAACCAGCGAGGTAGGCTGCGCGGGCTGCGGTCACGGCGTTGTGCTCGTGCGTGCGGCGGGAACCCATCTCGATGATCGGTCGGCCGTCGGCTGCCACCACCATGCGGGCGGCGGCCGTGGCGACGGCGGAATCCGCGTTCATGATGGAGAGGATGACGGTTTCGAGCACAACGCACTCGGCGAAGGTGCCACGCACGGTGAGCAGCGGGGAGTTGGGGAAGTACAGTTCCCCCTCGGGGTATCCGTCGATATCCCCGGAGAAGCGGTAATTGCGCAAGAACTCGATCGTTTTCTTATCCAGGAAGTCGAGGCTTGCGAGCTGTTCCTCGCTAAAGACGAAATTCTTAACTGCTTCAAGAACGCGCGCTGTCCCGGCAACAACGCCGTAGCGGCGCTGGTTGGTGAGGCGACGGGTGAAGACTTCGAAGGCGCACTGACGGTCGGCGGTGCCATCCCTCAGTGAGGCCTGGAGCATCGTCAACTCGTACATGTCAGTGAAAAGCGCACTGGACTTGTTTTCCATAATGTCATGGTAGACCGGCCCCCACCTTCACGGGGCAGGGGCGTGGTCTTCTGCGTAAAATCCCCCACTAAACGGGTGCCGTGGTACTCCTTCGTGGTGGGCTTCGGCGGGGTTTCACGGCGGCGGTTGTGGGCACCGCCCGCAGTGGGGTTCTGTCGGCCTGCGCATGGTGAGAGGCGAGGGTGACCCCGGGACGTCGACAAGCTTCCCCGTGTGCGACCTGCGATGGAATCCCCAACAAGCGCCCCGGATCCAGGCGTGCCTCTGTCGCTGCGCTGGAGCTCGGACCGAAACAGCGGCGACCGTCCCACCCGTTGTCGTTGCCCGCAGTGGAGGCGTGGCCCGGCCGTGTCACACGGTGGAGGCGCAGCCCGGCTGTGTCACGCGGTGGAGGCGCGGCCCGGCCGTGTCACACGGTGGAGGCGCACCCCGGCTGTGTCACGCGGTGGGATGAGCGGCCTGAAGGGTGGCTGTCGTACACGCCCGCGAATGGCTGCGCCGTGTGTACGCCTACGCGCCCCGATTCCGCAAAGCTCACTACACTGGGGGGCATGACTTACCGTTTAGGAGGTGACCGCGCATGAGCATGCCCGCTTCGCCACTGGCAACACCCGACGTTGATGTGGACGTGGAGGTTGCGACCTCGGAGAACCTGCCGTGGATGTGCATCGTCTGGGATGACCCCGTCAACCTGATGAGCTACGTCACGCACGTGTTCATGACCATGCTGGGCTACTCGCGCAAGCGAGCCACGGAGCTCATGATGCAGGTACACACGGAGGGGAAAGCTGTTGTCTCCTCCGGCGAACGCGACAAGGTAGAAGCTGACGTCAAGAAAATGCACACAGCCGGGCTGTGGGCAACAATGCAGCAGGGGGGATAAATGGAAACGTGGAAGAAGAAAAAACCGTTCATGCGGCCCGCGCACTTTGAGACAGTGCTCGGCCCCATGGAGCGGGAAGTGCTCGGCAACCTCGCCTCCGTCGTCGCCGAGAAACTCATCGACCGCACACAAAGCGCACCCAAGGATCCGCTCGAGGAAATCACGGGCATGAGCTCCGGACACAAGGAGCCGCCGACCGATCCGGGGCTAGCCCGCCTCCTGCCCGATTTTCAGCGCGCCGAGGACGAAGAATTCGACGGCGACAATGCCCTCATGCGCAGCCTGACGGAGAACGACATCTGCCGGGCGAAGCTGGAAAACCTGCAGGTGATTGCGCAGAAGCTCGGTCCCGACGGCAACGTTGCGGTGCAGCTGACCCCGGAAGAAGCCAACCAGTGGGTGGCAGCCGTCAACGATATCCGTCTCTACATGGCCTCCTCCGCCCCAATGAACGGGACGAGCGAAGAGGATCGCCAGCGGCTCGTGGAGTGGCTGGCCTACCACCAGGACTCACTTTTGGAGGCCATGCTGTGATCCGCGTAGGACACGCCACACTGGGGGACACAGGATGCACGGTCATCGCGTGCCCGGAGGGGGCCTTGGCGGCCGTGGATGTTCGTGGTGGTGGCCCCGGGACCCGCGAAACGGACCTCCTGGAAGCACACAACACAGTAGAAAAGGTGCACGCCATCGTCCTCTCCGGCGGTTCCGCCTTCGGTCTTGCCGCCGCCGACGGTGTCATGCTCGGGCTGGAGGAACGCGGCATCGGCTTTCCCGTCGTCGACGGCGGGCCGGTGGTTCCGATCGTTCCCGCAGCCGTCATCTTCGACCTCTTCGTCGGCTCGTCTACGCACCGCCCCACGCTTGTCGACGGTCAAACCGCCCTTTCCGCAGCCCTAGCCGCCGACGGTGACCCGGTGAAGGTAGACGTCGGCTCCGTGGGTGCCGGCACAGCAGCGACCGCAGGTAGGATCTCCGGCGGCTTCGGCACAGCCACCGTTTCTGCAGGAGAATACGAGGTCACGGCGTATATCGTCGCCAACCCCATGGGGGATGTTGTCGACCCTGCAACGCACTGCCTGTGGGACACAGATCTAAAGGTCGATTACGAAAAGTTCTCTGCCCTCACCCCGCCTCGCCCGAAGCTCAACACCACCATCGGCTGCGTGACAACGAACGCGCCGGTCGCGCCGGGGCAGCTGAAGCGCCTGGCGATGGTCGCCCACGACGGGCTCGCCCGCGCCGTCCGCCCGAGTCACTCGCCCCTCGACGGTGACACGATCTTCGCGCTAGCTGATCCCGTAGACCCCGGCGCATCCACAGGAATTGGCGCAGGCAATGGCCCAGACATCGATATGGTGACGCTGTGCGCGGCTAGTGCCGATGCGACTCAAAAGGCCATCCAGTGCGCGATCACCCATGCTGCGGGCACACACGGGCGGCTGGCGTTTCGGGACATCGCGCTGTAGACACCGCGCTGTAGACACCGCGCTGTAGACACCGCGTTGTAACGGCCTTGTAACCGCTTCCTAACCGGCTGCCGGGGGCCGGACATGGCTCCTCCGTGCGCCCCTTGTGCCCCTTGCGCCCTTAGCAGTGGGGACAGGCGGACGCGGGGCAGGGGTACCGACGCGGGTTGCCGTAGTACGTGGATGCGGTCATCATGCGCTATCGTTTACGGCGAAAGTTTTCATGGATATCTCGTGTAAAAGGACAGCGGTGCAGATGAATAGTTTTTCTTCCTCTGATAACCCCCGTGGCGGGTACCGCACACCCGGGTACACCAGCCAGTTTAATCAGTACGGACAGTCACCACTCGTGCCGGGCACGCCCGCGCCCGCACCCCAACAGCCCCGTCAACGGGGAGGCATCAAGGTTGGGCTGCGCATCGCGGTAGGGTTCGTCATCGTCATCTGGGCAGTATTCATCGCCACCTATCTCACTGGTGGGTTCCTGTCCAATTTCGGCATTCACCCGCTGGATCCCTCCTCACTGCCGTTCATCCTCACCTCCCCGCTGCTGCACGCCAATCTGTCACACATCATCTCCAACACGATGGCAGGGGCTGTGTTCGCATTCCTCGTCGGCTGCTCCGGCAAGCGGGTGTTCTGGGAAGTTACACTCATCTGCACCGTGATCGGTGGATTCGGAACGTGGGTATTTGGCGGAATCGGCACCAACCATATCGGTGCCTCCGGAGTCATCTACGGATGGCTCGCCTACCTCATCGTCCGAGGTATCTTCAACAAGTCCCTGCGAGAAATCCTCCTCGGTGTCGTTCTCGCATTCACCTATTCCGGTCTCATCTGGGGAGTCCTCCCCGCAGATCCGTCGGTGAGCTGGCAGGGCCACCTGTTCGGCGCAATCGGAGGGATTCTCTGTGGCATTTTCCTCACCTCCGATGACCCGATTCGCCCCGAAAAGACGGGGGTACAGCAGGGATGAGCCAAAAGGCAACCGGACGTGTTGTCGCCTGCTTATTCGCTGCCACCATGGCAGCCGGTGCGCTGACTGCGTGTCAGAACGCAACCACCCAGGCTCGCGTCACCACCGTGCCAGCACAGGAGGCTGACACGAGCCCCACCCCGGCGGAGATCGCTGTGGACGCGGCGATGGATGACGGCTTTGACGGGGAGTTCGGAGTCGTTGTCATTGACGGCTCAGGAACGTACGAGGCAGGTGATCTGGCCACAACGAACGCCTGGTCCACCATCAAGGTTCCGATCGTCCTCGCCGCTGTCGATGCCGATGCAGACCTGGCCGATAGCGACCTTGTTGAGGCGACGCTGCGCTGGTCCGATAATGACACGGCGTGGACGCTGTGGAAGACGCTGGGGAGCACGCCGGAAGAGCGCGCCGCAGCCGTCGAGGATGTGCTCGTTGCGTCGGGTGACACGGCGACGAAGGTAAAGATTGCCCCCAATGAACCCTACGGCGCAACCCAGTGGAGCCTGCGCCACCAGGCGAGGTTTATGTCCAACCTGCGCTGTTTGGACAATGCCGATGCCGCCCTCAATTACATGGGCGACGTTATAGACGAGCAGCGCTGGGGTCTCGGTGAGCTGAAGAACGCGGAGTTCAAGGGTGGCTGGGGTCCTGACGATGACGGCACGTACCAGGCCCGGCAGATGGGGATTGTGCCTGTTGCCGACGGAAGAGACGTGACAATCGTCCTTGCCACGAACGTGGAATCCGAGGAGTATCGCGAGGATGCGGAAGATGCGTTGTCGCGTGCAGTGAAGGCTCTCCGCCCGTATCTGAAACAGGCGGTGGGGCGCGACTGCGCCGTCACCTTCAGATCCTAAGAGGTACACATTTTAAGGTGGTAGTTGTGAAAAAAATTCTCGTAGCGCTGGCATGCGTGGCAACAGCAGCCACAGCGGTTCCGTCCGTCGCGTCCGCAGCCGTCGCCCAAGCCGATCTGGATCGGGTCGCCGCAGAAGTCACCGCTGAAACGGGGGTTCCCGTGGGTATCGCGCTTCACGACGCCTCGGGCACCCGGTCAGCGGGAACCATCACCGATTTCCCCGCCTACTCCACAGGCAAGGTTCCCCTGGCCATCGCCGCCCTGCGCCACAACCCAGCCCTTACAGGCGATGCCACCGCCGCGATCACCGTCTCCGATAACGCGGCTGCCGACAGGCTCTGGTCGGCACTCGGCGGCTGGCAGGCCACGGCCAAAGTCAACGCCGTGCTCCGCGATGGCGGGTCCACCACCGTCAACCCCGGCTGGTGGGCGATGCCTTCGTGGACTGTTGCTGACCAAGCAGCTTTCTTCGCAGCCATCCCATGCGTGGACAAAGGCCCAGAGGTGGAAGCCATGATGGGCAACGTCGTGGACTACCAGCGGTGGGCTTTCGGCGGCTTCCCCGGCGCGAAAATCAAGGGTGGCTGGCTACCAGAGCACGGATATTCCCTGCGCCAGGGCGCAATCCTCCCCGTGGGTGGGGGATGGGTGGGTGCCTCCGTCGCCGTCCGCACCCCGGATAACACCTTCACCCGCGCCTCCGACGCCGCCACCCGTGCAGCCAACAAGCTGCGCCCACTCCTGGATAACTCCGAGCCACTCACGTGCGCAGGTCCCGTGCAGACGCAGGCGGCCCCCGGCGCGCCTACGGCACCCACAGCACCCGCCGTGCCGACCGGGCCCATCGGACACATCGCCATCCCTATTCCCGGCGCGGAGCCGCTCGTTGCCTGGGCGAACGGGCTCATCGATCAACTCAACGTCCAGCTGCGGAGGTTCATCTGATGGATGCACGGCCAATTGGAATCTTCGATTCCGGGGTCGGCGGGCTGACGGTTGCCCGCGCGATCGCGGATCAGCTGCCCCACGAGTCCATCCACTACCTGGGGGATACGGCGCACGCGCCCTACGGGCCGAGGACAGCAGATGAGGTGCGCGCACTGAGCACATCCGTTGCTGATCAGCTCGTCGCCCGGGACATCAAACTGTTGGTCATCGCCTGCAACACGGCAACAAGCGTGTTCCTCGATGAGGCGCGCGCACTCTACGATGTTCCCGTCCTCGGCGTCATCGAACCGGCGGTGCGCAGGGCGGTACAGGTGACCAAGAACGGCAAGGTTGCTGTTCTGGGGACGGTGGGCACCATCCGTTCCGGTGAGTACCAGCGGCAGATGGAAAGCTACGAGGGCGTCACGTGCTACGCCGCGCCCGCGCCCCGTTTTGTGGACTTTGTGGAACGGGGTATCACAACGGGCCGCCAGATCCTCGGTGTGGCGCAGGCGTATGTGTCGCCCCTGCAGGAGGCGGGGGTGGATACATGTGTCCTCGGCTGCACGCATTACCCCCTCCTGTCCGGAGTGATCCAGCTGGCGATCGGCGATCACGTCACACTCGTCAGTTCCTCGGAAGAAACAGCGAAGGCGGTGGTTCGCCTGCTCATGGAGGAGGACCTGCTCGCGCCGGAGGATGCGGAACCTGAGCGCAGGTACGAAACCACAGGGGACCCGCGTCTTTTTGCACAGTTAGCCAGTCGGTTCGTGGACACCGGCATCAACTGGTTTGAGATGTAGCGGGTAGACTTAGCGCCATGAAGCTGACGATCCTTGGGTGTACTGGTTCCGTGGGAAGCGCGGTGGGTCCGTCTTCCGGCTATCTTCTCCAGGACGGGGAGCGCCCGGCCATCGTCATGGATATCGGCTCCGGTGTCATGGCGGAGCTTGAGCGCCGCATAAACCCGGCCGATGCCCACGTCCTCTTCAGTCACCTGCACTCGGATCACTGCGCCGATTTCCCCAGCCTCCTGGTATGGCGGCGTTTCCACCCCACGCACAAGGCGGAGGGGCGGCATCTCCTGTTCGGCCCGCCGGAAACCCCGGAGCGCATGGGTAGGCTGATTAGCGATGACCCCGAGGGCATCGATGACATCACGGATACGTTCGCGTTCGGGCCGTGGCACGTGGGAACGAAGGAGATCGTCGAGGGCTTCACCGTCGAACCGTTCCATGCCATCCACCCGATTGACGCCTACGCACTGCGTCTCACGCACCGCCATTCGGGTACGGTTCTTGCCTACTCGGGTGACTCCTCCGCCACCGATGATCTCGTCGAGTGCGCACGCGATGCGGACCTGTTTATCTGCGAGGCAACATGGGGCGCGTCGAGCGCCGGAAAGCCCGCGGACATGCACATGTCCGGCGGTGAGGCGGGCGATATTGCGCGCCGGGCCCGTGCGAAGCGTCTGCTTATCACCCATATTCCGCCGTGGGGTGACCGCGAGGGTGCGGTCAGTGCTGCGAAGGCGGAGTTCCCCGGGGAGGTGCTCGTCGCGCGTCCCGGGTTAAGCTTGGAGCTATGAGTGAAACCTTTACCCGCGCGGATGGCCGCGCAACTGACGAGCTTCGAGAAGTAAAAATCACCCGCAACTTCACCACGAACCCGGCTGGGTCCGTACTGGTGGAGTTCGGTCGTACCCGGGTCATGTGTACGGCGAGCGTGCAGGAGGGCGTGCCCCGGTTCAAGAAGGATTCGGGCGAGGGGTGGCTGACGGCCGAGTACGCCATGCTCCCGGCCGCCACCAACGAGCGCAATCCGCGTGAGTCTGTCAAGGGCAAAGTTAAGGGGCGGACGCAGGAGATCTCCCGCCTCGTCGGCCGGTCCCTGCGGGCAGCGATCGACCTCACCAAACTGGGGGAGTACACCATCGCGCTGGACTGCGATGTCCTGCAGGCCGACGGTGGCACGCGCACGGCCTCTATCACGGGTGCGTACGTTGCGCTCGCTGATGCGCTGGCCTCCATCGACAAGACCGATGCGCTGCTCCCACCCGTCGCCGCTATCTCCGTGGGGCTTATCGACGGCCACCCGTGCCTCGACCTCCCGTACGAGGAGGACTCCCGCGCCGAGGTGGACATGAATATCATCATGAAGGAAAACGGCACGTTCGTGGAGATTCAGGGCACCGGCGAGCACGGTGACTTCTCCCGAGAGCAGCTGGGAACCCTCCTGGATCTTGGTGAAAAGGGCTGCCGGGAGCTCGTCGAAAAGCAAAAAGAGGCCCTCGCGTGATCCTCCTTGCCAGCCACAACGCTGCTAAAGCCGCAGAATTGAAGAGACTCACCGGCCTCGAGGTCGTCACCCCCGATTACCCCGAGCCCGTCGAGGACGGCCTGAGCTTTAAAGAAAACGCCCTCATCAAAGCCCGCGCCGGTGCCAAGGCCACCGGCCTTGTCACGCTTGCCGACGACTCCGGCCTCACCGTCGAAGCCCTAAACGGCATGCCGGGGATCCTCTCCGCCCGCTGGTCAGGCACCCACGGCGACGACGAAGCCAACAACAAGCTCCTCCTCGCCCAGCTCACCGACCTCCCCCGCGAGGCGGCGTTCGTCTGCTGTGTGGCACTTGTCACCCCCGGTGGCGAGGAATACGTGGAGGAATGTCGCTGGCCCGGCACGATCGCTACCGAACCCCGTGGTGAGAACGGCTTCGGCTACGACCCGATCTTTGTGCCCCACGACGGAAACGGAAAAACCTCCGCCGAATTAACGGCGGAGGAAAAAGACCGACTGTCCCACAGGGGCCAAGCGATGCGAAAGATCGCTACGCGTTTAGCTCAAATTTCTCAGTAACTTCCTTGCGGCGGTAATGCTCCGCCACGAAGGACAGGAACGGAATCGTGCCCGCAAGCGCGGTGAGGAAGGCCTTGGTCAAATCCCACCGTGCCTGCGTGGTGAGGTTCACCGTAGCCACGAGGTAAATGATGTAGAACAGGCCGTGGAGCGGGCCGATCGCCGAGGCCCAGGCCGGAATCTCCACGCCAAAGCCGTAATCGCAGATCATGCGCGTAACAAGGACGAGGAGCCACACACCCGTCACCCACGCGGCGATGGAATAGAAGCGCAGCGCCTTGGCCACACGTTTCTTCCTCTCGGGGTGAATCTTCTTAGTCGTCTCCGTCATGTCGATCCTTTCGTCGGCGAGGCGCAAACTTCTCGTTGTACGCCTCGATGTCTGTGTTGACTGGTGACGGCATCCACTCGGAGGACACCGTCGTCACCTTCTTTTTCCCCTTCTTCTCGGAGTTCTCCTCCTCCAGCTGCTCGAGTTCCTGGCTGAACTCGTCTTCGTTGAGGCGGTCGTTTTCGTAGTCCCGCACCTTGAGGTAGAAGAAAACGAGGAAGCCGCCGAAGATGGGCCACTGAATGGCATAGCCCAAGTTCTGCACGCTGCCGTCGGGGGAGGTGTACCTCTGCCACTGCCAATACGCCGCGACCAGCGTGAACGCGACGCCGAGCGTGAGAAGAAGGATGTGGGAGAAGCGTACCTTGAACTTCTTTTTCCCAGTCATACTTTCGGATTATATCCGATTAGGTTTTTATCCCCTATTCGCGTTACTATATCTTTCGCCGTCGTACGTGTGAGACGGCAGGCGCCCGTGGCGGAATTGGCAGACGCGCTAGATTTAGGTTCTAGTGCCTTAGGGCGTGGGAGTTCAAGTCTCCCCGGGCGCACCACAATCTCCTCCGTACACGCAGCTGGAATCTCCTCCAGACATACAACTGGCGGACCCGGAAAGCACAAACGAATAGCGATAGGCCACATGCGCTTCGGTGCATGTGGCTCTTCGGTGTTCAGGGCCACGTTCGGGGCTTAAGCAGGGCTGTCGGGGCGCACATGAAAAACCCGGGGAGCGAGCAAGCCGAACCCCGGGGCTAATACCTCGGGGTGGACACCCCGACCCCGGGGCGGACAATTGCGCGGACGTGGTCTAGAACACGAGGCTGAGAAGAAGGACAAAGACGAGGCCGAAGACGGAGATAAGCGTGGTGATAAGCGACCACGTCTTGAACGTCTGGCCGACGGTCATTCCGAAATACTCCTTGATAAGCCAGAAACCCGCATCGTTGACGTGCGAGAGGAAGTTTGACCCCGCACCGACAGCAAGCACCATGAGGGCGAGCTCGGGGGAACTGAGCCCCTCCGCAAGCGGTGCCGCCAAGCCTGCCGCGGTGATCGTCGCGACGGTTGCGGAACCCGTAGCCAGGCGGATGAACACTGCGATGAGCCAGCCAGCAAGAAGCGGAGAAATCGGCTGGGCAGCTAGCCACTCGCCGAGAACGGTGGCGATGCCCGAATCCACGAGCGTTTGCTTGAACCCGCCACCTGCGCCCACGATGAGGAGAATGCCCGCGATTGGGGCGAAGGCCTCGCCGATGAGCTTATTGGCACCGCGGAACCCGCGCCCACCGCGCGTTCCCAGTGCAAACATGCCGTAGATGATGGCGGATAACAGTGCCATGAGGGGCTTGCCAAAGAAGTGTACGAGGGTGGTGACAACGGGAATCTCAATGGCGAAAATCTCAAAGATAGCCTGCACCAGCATCAACACAACGGGGATCGCCACAATAGCAACGGAGGTGGCGAAACTGGGGCGTTCCTCCTCCGGAACCGGCTCCTGATCCGCGCCGATGGTGAGGTTCGGGCCGATCGGCACCCAGCGGGAAGCAAAAGTGCCAAGCACTGGCCCGGAAAGGATGAGCACGGGGATGCCGATGATAATGCCGAACGCGAGGGTGATACCCAGGTTCGCGCCGAGCGTATCGATGGCGATGAGCGGACCGGGGTGCGGCGGCACGAAGCAGTGCAACGTGGACAGTCCGGCGAGCGCCGGCACCCCGAGGAGGATGGGGGATAAGCCGGTCCTCTTAGCCATGAGCATGACCACCGGGATGAGCAGCACGACACCGACCTCAAAGAACAATGGTAAGCCGATGATCATCGCGATGAGCGCCATCGCCCAGGCGAGCTTGGCCTTGGGTGTGTGCGAGATGATCGAATCGACGATCTGGTCCGCGCCACCCGAGCGAACGAGCAGTGTGCCGATCATGGAGCCGAAGACAATGAGGACGCCGACACCACCCACGGTGGAGCCGAGACCGTCGGTGAAAGAGTCGAAGGCATCCAAAAGGGGAGTGCCTGCGACAATTGCCATGACGAACGAGCCCGCCAGCAGCGCGAGGAATGCGTGCGTTTTGGCGACGGTAATGAGTAAAACAATGGTGGCGATGCCCACCAGGGCGGCGATGACCAGCTGGCTTGCGCTGGTTGTGGCCGCCTCTGCGAGTGCGAGGGGCACAGCGGCTCCTTTCCTATGCGTTTTTGCTTTTAGATGCGCGTGGTTTGTGTTCTTGTGAGTTGTGTTCTCGCGGGTTGCGTTCTCGCGAGTTTTGTTCCTAGGTGTGATTATAATTTCGCGCCTCTCGGCCGCCTTTTCAGGCCGAGGTGCCGGTTGGTGCACCACCCATCGTGCTAAAGGAATGACAAACGTTGATTGGGGACGCAGTTGTTCCAGTCAATGAACCGTGCATCGCTATACTGATAGGCATGGCACGAGACATTCACGATATTGAGCGCGACATTGCCCGTCACCGCGAAGAACTAGCCCGTACGCTGGACAAGCTGGCCGAGGAGGCCTCACCGAAGAAGGCTGGCCAGCAGTTTGCATCGCTTGCGCAGGCGAAGGTGAAAAACGAGGACTTCCAGAAGAAGATCCTCCTGGGGGTGGCGGCTCTCGGTGTCGTTATCGTCGCCACGGTGGTGACGAAGAGGCGCGATAAGAAGCAGGTGGAAAAGCTCCGGTCGCTCATCCAAGCGCGCCGTGAAGCGCTGAGGTGAAACGCCTCGTAGCTACTGCCCTCGTTGTGTTGACCTGTGCCACTGGCTGCGCGCAGATGTCAGGGCAGGGTAATCCCTCCGAGGTCGCCGGCTTTACGCGCAGCGGCTCGATGCCGGCCGAGGCCAACATGGTCGACGTGCTGTTCCTTGCGCTCATGGTGCCGCACCACCAGCAGGCGGTGGACATGTCGGATATGGTCCTGGCGGATCCGTCGATTAGCCCAGAGACCAAGGATCTTGCGCAACGGATCCAGGAAACCCAGTCCCGCGAGATCGAATACATGAACCGCCTCGCCAGTGAGTGGGATCAGCAGGAGCTTATGCGCTCCCACGCCGACCACCTCTCCATGGGCATGATCAGCCAGCAGCAGATGGACGAATTGCGCAACTCCACGGGTGCTGGCATGGAACGTCTCTTCCTGCGCCTTATGTATCTTCACCACGAGGGTGCCATCAAGGAGCTGGGTAACTTGGTCAAAAACGGCGGCTATGAGCCACTGCGCGAGCTGGCGCAGCACATGAAGGATCAGCAGCTCGCGGAGATGGATGAGATGCAGTCTCTGCTGGGCGAGAAACCTGTGTAGACTGAGACAACGTAAACAAAAGTGATGTAAGGATTTATTTTCATGGCTCGTTCCCTCGATGACATTCAGGCAGACATCGACCGCACTCGCGCGCACCTCGCTTCTACTCTTGATCAGCTTGCGGCACGCACGAAGCCGGAGGCGCTTGTCGACGATACGAAGGCTCAACTCACCGCCCGCGCAAAGGAACCGCAGGTTCAGGCGATCCTCGCAGCAGCAGGTGCCGTCATTGTCGTGGGACTTATCGCATCGCTTGCGCGAACCTCGAAGAAGCGCAAGGAGATTAAGCGCCTCACCGCGTGGCTCGAGGATAAGTAAGTAGATAGACGTATGCCCCGCTCACAGCGTGAGCGGGGCATCTTTTTGTCTACTGTACGGCCTGGTAGGCGGCTTCAACGATGTCGTCGACGGGCTGGTCGATGTCGATGAGCACGCCAGGCTCGTCGTCGCAAAGCATCTCGAGGGTGGCCATCTGGCTGTCCAGCAGAGAGGAGGGCATGAAGTGGCCCTCCCGACAGGTCACCCGTGAGAGGTGCACGGTGTAGCTCCCGTGGAGGTGCACAAAGAACGTGTCTGGGGCCGCCGCGCGGATGATGTCTCGGTAGGAGCGCTTCAGGGCGGAGCAGGCGATGACACCGTCTGCGCGTTCGTGCAGCCACTCGCCGACGAGCGTGAGCCAGGGGGCTCGATCCTCGTCGGTGAGCGGTATGCCCGAGGACATCTTGTCAATGTTTTCCTTCGGGTGCAGCTCGTCTCCGTCCTTGTACTCAATACCTAGCCGGGCGGCGAGGTCGTGGCCGATGGTTGACTTCCCACAGCCACTCACACCCATGACGACGATGTGCATTACCAGTTGTGCACCGTCCCGTCGGCAAGCCTGTTGTAGGGAAGGTATGCCTGCTCGTAGGGGAACTTCTCAGCGATCTCCGGGTGGAACTCCACGCCGAGGCCGGGCTTGTCACCCGGGTGCAGGAAGCCGTTCTCGAAGGTCATGGAGGTCTCGAAGACCTCGAGGGTCTCCTTGGAGTGCGTCATATACTCCTGTGCACCGTAGTTGTGGATGTTGATATCCAGGTGCAGCTCGGCTGCGAAGCCGATCGGGGAGACATCCGTCGGGCCGTGGAAGCCGGACTTGATCTGGTACGGCTCAGCCTGGGCCATGACCTTCTTCAGCGGGGTGATGCCGCCGAAGTGGGTGGTGGCGCAGCGGACGTAGTCGATGAGCTGGTTGTCAATGAGGTCCTTGATGTCGTACACCGAGTTGAACACCTCGCCGATGGCCAGCGGGGTGGTGGACTGCTGGCGCACGTAGCGGAGGTTCTCCTGGTTCTCGCCGAGGGTGACATCCTCCAGCCAGAACAGGTTGTACGGCTCGAGGGACTTGGCAAACTGTGCGGCTTCACGCGGGGTGAGGCGGTTGTGGCCATCGTGCAGGAGGGGCAGTTCCGGGCCGAACTCGTTGCGCACGGCCTCGAAGACGGTGGGGACGTGGCGCATGTAGGCGGCGGAGTCCCAGTCCTCCTCGACGGGCCAGTCGCCACGGTTGGCGGGCTCGAAGTCGTAGCGCATGCCGGAGGACTGATCCTGAGCGGCAACGCCGTACAGCTTGTTGATGCCCGGCACGGATGTCTGGACGCGGATCATGGTGTAGCCGAGGTCCATCTCGTAGCGGATGGAGTCGAACAGGCTCTCCAGATCGGTGCCGGAAGCGTGGCCGTAGGCGCGAGCGCCCTTGCGGCAGGCACCACCGAGCAGCTGGTAGACCGGCATGTTGGCGACCTTGCCCTTGATGTCCCACAGGGCCATGTCCACGGCGGCGATGGCGGCCATCGTGACGGGGCCACGGCGCCAGTAGCAGGAGCGGTAGAGGAACTGCCAGGTGTCTTCGATGTTCTGGGCATCGCGGCCGACGAGCAGCTGGCACACGTGATCCTTGAGGTAGTGCGCGACGGCGAGCTCACGGCCGTTGAGGGTGGCGTCGCCTACACCGACGACACCGTCCTCGGTTTCGAGGCGGAGGGTGACAAAGTTACGGGACGTGGAGAATACGTACACGTCGGCTTTCGTGATCTTCATGTCTCCAGTTTCGCCCGGAACGTGCCCGCTAATCTAGTTGTTGCCAGAAGTTGTCACAGGCCCAGATCGCGGCGGACGCGGTCCACGTGACCCTTGGCCCGCACGTTGTACCAGGCGTGTTCGATCACGCCGTCAACCACGTAGAACGTGGAGCGGATGATGCCCATCGTCTTCTTGCCGTAGTTGTTCTTTTCGCCATATGCGCCGTACGCGGTGGCCACCTCGTGGTCCGGATCGGACAGTAGCGTGAAGTTCAGGCCGTGGTCATTGATAAACTTCGCAAGCTTTTCCGGCTTATCGGGTGAGATGCCGTAGACCGGCAGCCCCAAGGACTCGATGTTGTCGCGAAAGTCGCAGGCCTCCGTCGTGCACCCTGGGGTGTTGGCGCGCGGGTAGAAGTACACGATGACCGTGCCTTTCTTGGGCAGGCTCACGTCCTTTCCGGTAGCGTCGGCCAGGGTAAAGGTGGGGGCGGGATCGCCCTGTTCAAGTCGTTTCGTCATGTGCCCAAGTGTAGGTGAAAAGCTGTAACCTAGGCTCAACGTGCCTAGTATTCGTGCTCAGTATTCGTCCAGCTCTGGTCGAGTTGAGGCTCGGGCAGAAGGTTGAGCGGATAAGAAAAGGGCACCCGAAGGTGCCCTTGTGACGCGTACTAGCCGTTAGCGTTCTTGCTGCGCTTCGGGGTACTTGTCGTAGTAGACGTCGGCGATGATCTCCACGATCTGCTCGTAGGTCACACTGGACGTGTTGAGGACGAGGTCGTAGGACTCATCGGAGTTCGGATCCCACTGGTAGAGGGCGCGCGCCATCTCAGTACGGATCCGATCCTCTGCGTGGCACTGCTCCTCCGCCTCAGCGGCGTTCAAACCCGTCTTGTACATGACGCGCTCCACGCGCTTGCCCAAGGGTGCGACGAGGCGGACGTGCAGGGCGCCGACCACGTGGCGCAACACGAGCGCACCGTTGCGGCCGAGCAGCACACCACCGTCGTTGACGGCCTCCAGCACGAAGGCGGTGTTATCAGAGGCGATCTTCCGGTCTGCGGCGATGCCGGCGGCATCGTTATGCGAGGACACAGACCGCATCCAGCGGCTGAAGGCACTGTCGCTGATAAGCGCGTCGCGGTCCACCTGAGACAGGGTCTTCGAGCTGAAGGCCTGCTGGACGTAGGGAACGCCGAGGCGCTCAGCAAGGGCCGGGGCGATCTCCGAGGCGCCGGAACCACGCTGGCCAAAGACGGTGACCACCGGTGGGAGGTGTTCGCCCTCCCGGCGCATCCGCAGGTTACGGCCGTCGCCACTGTTATCCGTGATGACGCGCTCTGCGGGGACACCGGCGTGGGTGGCCACAGCCTTCTGTGTGCGGCGCTTGTTCAGATCGTTGACGATGCGGGTGTGGGTGTCCACATCGAGGCGGTAGAAGAACATGACCACGATGGCGAGTACCGCGAGGACTGCGGGGACAGCACCGGTGGCGATGCGAATGCCCTGGAGGGCCTCCACAGACTGGGTATCGGCCTTGGCAGCGTAACCGAAGGCGCCGATGACAGCGCCGCCGATCCAGCCGCCGATGCCCTGGCCACACTTACGGATGAAGGAGAGGATGGAGTACGAGCCGCCCTCTGCACGGGTTCCGGACTTCCACTCGCCGTAGTCCACGGTGTCCGCCTGCATGGAGAACATGAGGGAGTTGGTGCCACCCGTGCCTACCCCGAGGAGGAACCAGGCGATGATTGCCATCGGCAGGGAGCCACCGGGCATGAAGAAGATGATGAGGTAGCCGGCGATGGCGACCGCACCAGCAGCCATGTAGCCGTTGCGCTTGCCCATGCGAGCCGTGATCTGCGGAACGAAGCTGGCGATGAGAACCGTGCCCACGGTCTGCGCGAGCATGAGGTAGGTGAACCAGCCGGCATTGCCGATGACGTAGCGGGCGTAGTAGATGCCCACGGCGTTCATGGTGAACATGGCGCCGAGGAGGAAGAATGCGCCGAGGCAGAGGGTGATGAGCGGGCGGTTCTGGCCAATCATCTTGAAGGTCTTGCGCATGTTGATCTTCTCACCACTGCGCGGCACGACCTCCCTCGCGTTGGCGAAGCAGATGAGGTACAAGATGATGGCAATGACACCGAGGATGGCGCAGGTGATGGTGAACTTCAGACGTACACCATCAGCGGTGGTGTCCTGGAACTGCGGGGAGATGACAGCCGAGAGGGCGACACCGGTGACCGCGGAGGCGATGGCGCGGGCGCCGGACAGCTTGGATCGGTCGACGGGGTCCTGCGTCATTGCGGCAGATAGGGAGCCGTAGGGGATGTTCACCAGCGAGTAGGCGAGCTGGAAGGCGGCATCGAAGAGGAAGATCCAGGCGACGGTTGCTGTCGGTCCAAGCCCTGCGGGCACGGAGAACAGCAGCACGAAGACGATAGCCAGTGGTGTGGAGCCGAAGAGGATCCACGGGCGCAGGCGACCCCAGCGGGTGTCGAAGCGGTCCACCATTTGACCACTGAACAGGTCTGTAAAACCTGCCCACACCTTGGTTACGCCGTAGATGGTGCCGGCGACGCCGGCGGAGAGGCCAGCAATGTCCGTCATGAAGACCATGAGGAACATGGAGGTCATCATGAAGGAGAGGTTGTTGGCTACGTCGCCGAGCGCGTAGCTGAAAACTTTACTTGTTTTCATTTGTCCACCTGTTTCGTAGGTAGCGGGCGGCGGCCTTGGGACGACGGTCCCGGGTGAATGCACCCTTCTTGTTGCCGTCGACGCGGGCGTAACCCGGTTTGGTTTGGAAGTCGGCGAAGTTCCACATGTGCTCGCCGATGACATTGTCACAGTTGTCGAAGACCTCAGAGTTCGCCTCCAAGTAGGCAACCTGATAATCCTCGGTAAACAGGGAATTGTACAGTGAGTGCAGGCCAGAGACGGTATCCGCTCCGTACTCGGTGATGATGATCGGCTTGTCGCCGAATCTCTCGACCCAGCCGGCGAGCTCCTCTGTGAAGTGCTGCTTCGCGGTCTCAAGGTCGCCGGCGTCGACGTACCAGCCGTAGTAGCGGTTGATCATCATGACATCGAACAGGTCAGTGATTTGGCACTTGTCGTAGGGGCTGGTCATGACGTTGACGTAGCCGATGGGGCGGGTCGGGTCGCACTCGCGCGCGAGCTTAGCCAGGGGTTCGAAGTAGGCGCGGGAGTCGGGGTCAGTCGTGTCCGGCTCGTTGGCGATGGACCACAGCACCACGCTGGGGCGGTTCTTATCGCGGGCGATGAGCTCGCGGATGGTGTCCGCGTGGTGCGCCTGCGTCTTCTCATTGACGGTCTCGGGGCTGTACGTCTTCTTGGCGGTGGTGCCGAGGATGCCGCCGGCGACGGCCATGTTGAGGCCCACGGCCGGGGTCTCGTCGATGACGACGATGCCGTGCCTGTCGCAGTAGTCCATCCACTCCTCTGCGTAGGGGTAGTGGCTGGTGCGCAGGGAGTTTGCACCGATCCAGTGGAGGAGCTCCATGTCGCGCTGTACGGACACGTCGTTGTGTGCCTTGCCCAGCGTCTCGTGGTCCTCGTGCATGCCGAAGCCTGTGAAGTAGAAGGGTTTGCCGTTGATGAGGAACTCGTGTCCCTTCACCTCGACGGTGCGGAAGCCGAACTGCTCACGGTAACAGTCGACGATCGACTGGCCGTCGAGAAGCTCGATCCGCAGGGTGTACAGGTTACCCTCGCCGGGGGCCCACAGTGTGGGCTTGTCGACGGTGAGTGTTCCCTTGTCACCAGTACCCGTGACCTCGGCCTCTTCGATGGTCACCCGGACATCGCCCGGGGCGGACTGCGTGACCTCGTAGTGGCACACGCCGTCCATCCCAGCAACGATGCGCACATCGCACACGTGGCGCTCCGGCTTGTTTACCAGGTAGATGGTGCGGTGAATGCCCGTGTAGTTGTAGAAGTCGTGCATATACTCCTGACGCAGGCGACCGTCCGGAAGCTCCACGATCTCGCCCGGAGGGATGCACGTCATGTCCAGGCGGTTGTCCACCTCGACGATGACCTCGCACGTCGTGCCCGGGGTGACACGCTCGGTGATGTCGCACTCGAACGGCAGGTAGCCACCCTTGTGACGGCCCACCTCCTTGCCATTTACGCGCACGACGGCGTGGTGGGTAGCAGACCCGAAGCGGAGGCTGACCTTGTCGGTGAAGGAGCGGGGGATGAAGATCTTCCGCTTGTAGTAGTAGACGCCCACGTGGTCGCGGACCTCAGAATCGGCGAACACGTCGTTGACCGAGCCCGGTACGGCCATCTCGCGGTCATAGTTCGTCCCGTCGAGGGAGAACTGCCAGAACCCATCGAGGGGCAGCAGGTCGCGGGTTTCATTTTGCTGAGGCTTAAGCATTCTGGATCTCCTCTACGTGTGCGCGGATCTTCTCGTCGGCATCGATGCCAAGTACCTGGCACAGAGCCTGGACCGGATCGGACTGTCCCTTCGCTTCGTTGATCTCGTCGGCGCGGGTGTCCTTTATGTCCTCGGTCGTCAGGCAATAGACGATCCACGCGGCGATGGAGAATGCAGCGCCGTCGCCGTGGGCGATGCCGTAGATCGGCACCGCGCGGTTCTGCTGCTTCGTCGCACCGTCGATGGCGATCTGCGCGAGGTTGTGGCGGATGTTCGGGTTTTCAAAGCGCTCGATGAGGCTGGCGCGGTAGTCGGTCACATCCATGGGCAGGCCCTGAGCGGCCTCGTCCCACAGGGCTTCTACCTTCTCGCGCACATCGGGATCATCGATCGCGTCGGCGACGGTCTCGTGCCCCTTGAGCTGCCCGTAGTAGGCCATGAGTGAGTGGGAACCGTTAAGTAGCCACAGCTTGCGGTGCTCGAAGGGCTCGATATCCTCAACGAACTCCACGCCGGCCTTTTCCCAGTTCGGGCGGCCTGCGGGGAATTCGCCCTCGATAACCCAGCTGGCAAACGGCTCGGTGACAACCGGTGCCTTATCCGCAAAGCCGGTCTCCTTCTCCACCAGCTCGATGAGTTCATCGGTGGTGGCGGGGGTGATCCTGTCGATGGACGTGGTGGGGAAGGTGACGTTCTCGTCCATCCACGCCTTCAGCTCGTCGTCTGCCACGGCATAGACGGCCTGCTTGCACTTTTCCCCGTTTCCGGAGACGTTGTCGCAGCTCATGATCGCGATCGGGCCGGCACCGGAGGCCTTGCGGGCGGTGAGCCCCTTCGCAATCCTCTGGGGCGCGGAGTTGTCCGAGGTGTCGTCGTAGCCGGCCTCGGTAATCGTGAGGGTGACCACCTTCACGTCGGAGCTAGCCATGAGCTCCATCAGGCGCTCCACGTTGGCAGCGGGCTGCGGTTCCGTAATCGTCTCAATGAGATCAAAGGTGTCGCCGTCCTTAGAACGGGTGACCAGCGTGTACTTGTTGTCCTGCGCGGTGAGCAGGTCGCTCATGCGGGCAGAGCGGCCGGTGAAGGAGACGTAGTTCCAATCCAGGTCCGCCTCGTGTGTGTACCAGACCTGGTGGGCGCGGTGGAAGGCACCTAGTCCGAGGTGTACGAGTGTGCTCATAGCTTGAATACCCTCCTGGGTGAATTGTCAATAAGGTCTACGATGATGTCCGCTGCACGATCCTCCGTCAGGCGGTGCTCGGCAACGAGACGTGCGAGGTAGCCTGCCTCCACGCGGCGCGACGTATCGTGACGTGCGGGGATGGAGCAGTAGGCGCGGGTATCATCAATGAATCCCGAATAGCGGGAGAATCCTGTCGTGCCGGTCGTGGCGGCACGGAAGCGTTTCATGGCATCGATCTCGTCGATGAACCACCACGGCGCGCCCACGTAGGCGGCGGGGTAGTAGCCGGCGATCGGGGCGATCTCGCGGGAGAATGCCGTCTCGTCCATGGTGAACATGACGAAGTGGAAGTCCGGGTTCTCGCCGAAGTCCGCGAGCAGCGGCTGCAGGTCGTTGATGTAGTCCAGTGCGAAGGGGACATCGTGGCCGGTGTCGGGTCCAAACTTCTTTAGCGCCGAAGGCGAGCTGTTGCGGTAGACGCCGGGGTGGATCGTCATGACGAGGCCGTCGTCCTGGCTCATCTCCGCGAAGCGGTAGGTCATGTTCGCCTCGAATGCGAGTGCCTCCTCGAAGGTAGCTTCCCCGCGCATCCCCTTATCCAACAGTTCCTGCGCCTCAGCAGCAGAAAGTGGCTGGGTTTGGCAGTTGTGGATGCCGTGGTCGGTGCTCACTGCACCGTGGTCGATGAAGTACTGGCGGCGGTTCCGCATGGCCTGCAGGTAGCCCTCGTAGCCAGTCTTTCCGTCGCCCGCAGTATCGATGAGCTTTTCGACGTTCCCCTTGAAACCCGGGTTGTACATCTTGGTGTAGGCATCGGGGCGGAACGTGGGGAGCACGCGCGGGGTGAAGGAAGCATCGGCGCGCAGGGTGGCGTGTGCCTCGAGGTCATCGAGCGGATCGTCGGTGGTGGCCAGGACGTCGAGCTTAAATGTGTCTGCGAGCTCGCGCGGGCGGAAGTCGGGCTGAGCCAGAACCTCGCTGAGATCGTCGTAAAGCGAATCGGCCTGCTCCGAGCAGATCCGGGAGGGATCAATGCCGAAGACGTGGGCAAACTCCTGCTCGACCCAGTACCCCGTGGCGGTGCCGGCGTAGAGGTCCCAGTTCTCGCAGAACAGGTGCCAGGCGTGGCGCGGACCCTTGCCTTCGTGCCCACCGACCTGGAGTTCCTCCATGTCGATGCCGGCGGAGTGCAGCACGCGGGTGAGGTAGTGATCGGGGCTGATCAAAAGCTTGGTGGGGTTCGGGAACGCCGTGTTGTCGACGAACATCTGCGGGTCCAGGTGTCCGTGCGGGCTCACGATGGGCATATCCTCCACGTAAAGGTACAGGCGTCGGGCAATGTCGCGCGTCCCCGGATCTGCGGGGAACAGGCGATCAGGATTGTATGCGGGATGCGTGTTCATGCCTTCAACCTAGCTGGGAGAACGCGGCATGACCGCGTAGTTGCCAACAGTTGCTGCGTGACTCAAGTCACTGAAATATTTTGACCTGCAGAAATAACACAAAGGTCGTTTCTTTATGTCGCCGGAACTACATATGATCCAAAATATGCACATTATGGGGGTCGTACTTGGCATCGCTCTCATGCTGGTGCTCAACATGAAATTCAAGGTCAACGCCATGGTGTCGCTCCTCATCGCGGCTTTGACGATCGGCTTCCTGGAGCGAATGGGGCCGGCGGAGCTCTTGGAGACAATCCAAACCGGATTCGGCTCCACCCTCGGCTCGCTGGCAATCATCGTCGTCTTCGGCGCAGTGATCGGCAAACTCATGGTGGACTCCGGCGCCGCCACCCGGCTTGCCGACACCCTCATCGAGAAATTCGGCGTAGGCAAGGTCACGGTGGCCATGGTCATCGTCGGCCTCGTCTTCGGCCTCGCGATGTTCTACGAGGTCGCCTTCATCATCCTCGCCCCGCTCATCATCGCCGTTGCAGTGGAAGCCAGGTCCCGTTCCTCAAGATCGCAATTCCCGCAGTGGCCGCCACCACCACGGCGCACTCCCTCTTCCCGCCACAGCCTGGCCCCGTCGCTCTTGTCGATGCCTACGGTGCCGACACCGGCATGGTCTACATATACGCCCTCATCGTCGCCATCCCCACCGTCATCATCACCGGCTGGGTGCTGCCCCGCTTCCTCGGCGACCTCGACCGCCCCGTCCCCAAACTCATGCGTCCCGACGAGGACATCCCTGCCGACCAGCGCCCAAGCTTCGCCCTCTCCCTATTCGTCCCCCTCATCCCCGCAATCGTGATGATCTCCGCCACGATCACCAAGGCCTTCGTCAGCGAGGATTCTGCTGCCTACGAGTGGGTGAGCTTCATCGGCTCCTCCATCCCCGCAATGGCCATCGCCCTCATCGCCGCCATCTACTTCTTCGGGATCAAGCAAGGCCGCTCCATGGAATGGACGATGGGCGTCTTCGAGTCCGCAGTAAAAGGCATCGCCATGGTCATCCTTATCATCGGTGCTGGTGGCGCGCTTAAACAGGTCATCATCGACTCCGGTGTGGGCGACTACATCGGCTCCCTCATGACCGCGACGAGCATCTCGCCCTACATCATGGCCTGGGCAATTACCGTCCTCATCCGCCTTGCCACCGGCCAAGGCGTGGTTTCTGCCATGACCGCCGCTGGCATCATCTTCGCAGCGCTCATGGATCCGGTGACGGGCACCATTACCGCCGTGAACCCTGCCCTCCTTGTCGTCGCCACGGCTGCCGGTTCCAACACTCTCACCCACGTCAACGATGCCTCCTTCTGGCTCTTCAAGGGATACTTCGACCTCTCCGTCAAGGACACTCTCAAGACGTGGGGTCTCCTCCAGCTCTGCAACTCCATCGTCGGCCTCGTGGTTGTGATGGGTATCTCCGTATTCGTGTAGGAGCTTTTCCCTCCCGGCTAGATCCCTTAACTGCGTAATTGGGTCGGTTTTGGGGGGATTTGTTGAGTTAGCGATCCTGGGCTGGGGTGTGCGTGGTGTGGGTGTTGTGCGGGCTCGGGCTTGCGCGTATGGCCGGATCCCTTAACTGCGTAATTGGGTCGGTTTTGGGGGGATTTGTTGAGTTAGCGAT
>ERZ1031292.165-NODE-165-length-25375-cov-7.264415_pt1 | contig 25375 bp, 23 predicted proteins | sample MGYA00518215_ERZ1031292 | MGnify/ENA primary metagenome ERZ1031292 (study PRJEB33718, sample SAMN03159822) | human skin metagenome | collected 2014-02-25 | study: EMG produced TPA metagenomics assembly of the PRJNA266117 data set (Human skin bacterial metagenome... | reverse complement strand
CGGGGGGCGGAGCGTCGTCGATAAGCAAATGCTCACGGCCCTGCGTCGCGGAACCCGTGAGGTTGGCAAAACCGCCCTCCGGGCGCGAGAACATCAACGCGCAGTTCACGCTGCGGGAGCCGCCCTCCCAGGCGGCGGGGGTCTGCGTGGTCCAGAACGGGCGCAACGCGATCTGGTAGAGGTTTTCCTCGCTGCCCATGTAATCCTGCGCCGCCTGGGTGCACACGTCCTGGAGGTGCTTGTCCTGCTCCTCCACGGCCGGCGTGTGGTCCGGGAAGACCTGCTCCAGCGAGACCTGGCTGGTGATCTCCAGCTGGTGCGGGTCCGCGCACTTGACCGCGGTGAGCGTGTTGGACGCGTCGATGGCCACGCACTGGCCCGCCTCGAACACGCGCGCCTGGTCCTGGTCTGCCACCCGCCCCGAGGTCAGGATCGGCTCGCCGGCGCGGTTGGTCTCCTGCAGCCCGCACAGCATCGTGCGGTCCCCGCGGGCCCACGCGTCCGCCGGCGGCAGGATCGGGGCGATGGAGTAGCGGCCGTTCGGGTCGTACTTGCCGCCTAGGTACCGGAAGGTGCCGGCGCCGCACAGCTCCTCGCGCAGCTGGGCCTGGCGCGTCGGGTTCGGCATCGGTGCCTCCGGGCCGAACTCGGAGGTGGGGTAGGTGGCCAGATTCTGGCGCAGGGACACCTCGAAGCGGTGCTCGCCCTCGCAATCCGCCTGCTCGAAGCCGGAGATCGTGCCGTCTTCGGCCACCTGCCAGGTCAGGCAGGCCCCGGCGTCGGCGGTGGTGAACGTCGTCACCTGATCGGGCGAGACGGTGGAACTGGCGGTGGTGGAGGAGGCCTGGGTGCCGGTGTCAGTCTCCGAGGTGTCGGCGGCGAGCGTGTACGTGCCCGCGCCGACGGCGCCCGCCAGTGCGGCGATGAGGAAGGAACGCAGCGCGCTCTGTTTCGAAGCCATGGCGGCCCATTATTCCACTTCTCGCGCTACCCGAGTAGTCAGCCGGTAGCGGTCCGTGCGGTACACCGAGGAGCAAAACTCCACGTTGTGCGTGCCTGACCGGGCGAAACGCACGATGTGCAGCAGGGCTGTGTCCGGGTTGACGTCCAGCAGCGGGGCGTTGTCCGGCCCGGCCGTGACCGCGGTGACTGTCTGCTCCGCTTCCGTGACCCCCAGGCCGTAATGCTTGTCCAGCAGGGTGTAGACGGAGTGGTAGACGTCGTTTTCCAAAAGGTCCGGCACCAGGGTGGCGTTGTACCAGGCGTCGTCCACGGCGTACGGTTCGCCGTCGCCAAGCCTCAGCCTGCGCAAACGGATGTGCGTGGCGGTGGGGGCGGTGCCGAAAAACTGCGCGACCTCCTCCGGCGGGGTGGTGCGCTCGCACAGCAAGATGCGTGACGACGCCTCCACGCGCTGCGCCCGCATCTCATCCGAGAAACTTGCCAGGTGCAGGCGCGACACCAACGGCGCCGGGGCGACGAAAGTGCCCTTGCCGCGCACGCGGCGCAACCGGCCCGCCGCCACCAAGTCCCCGATCGCGCGGCGCACCGTGATGCGGGAGACCCCGTACTCCTCCTCCAGCGCGCGTTCACCCGGCAGCGGGTCGCCGGGGGAGAACTCCGCTGCAATGCGGGACTCCAGAAGCGAGCGGAGCTGCTCGTGCTTGGGCACAGGGCCGTCTGCGATCGGGAGGGTCATACGCCCACCATAGCGCACTGGTTATGACCGGACGCCGTTGTGCCGTTGCAGTGTCGGTTTCAGGGTCGGTTGCAGGGTCGGCAGACAATGTAAGGTGAACAAGCGTGATTGATCTGAAGCGTGTGCGCGAAAACCCCGAGGCCGTCCGCGAGTCCCAAAGGGCCCGCGGCGAAGACCCTGCGCTTGTGGACGAGCTGCTGGCCGCCGACGAGGCCCGCCGCTCCGCCATCCAAAAGGCGGACGAGCTGCGCTCCGAGCAGAAGGCGTTTGGCAAGAAGATCGGCCAGGCCGCCCCCGAGGACCGCCCGGCGCTGCTGGAAGGCTCCAACGAGCTCAAGGCCCGCGTGAAGGAGGCCGAGGCGGAGGAGGCCGCCGCGCAGGAGAAGCTGGAGAAGCTGCAATACTCCATCGCCAACATCATTGAAGGCGCCCCGGCGGGCGGCGAGGAGGACTTCGTCGTCCTCGAGCACGTCGGCGAGGTGCCTGAGTTCGACTTCGAGGTCAAAGACCACCTGGACCTGGCCGAGCCGCTGGGGATTATCGACATGAAGCGCGGCACCAAGGTCGGCGGCGCGCGCTTCTACTACCTGGCGGGCGACGGTGCCTGGCTGCAGCTGGGCATGCTCATGCTCGCCGCCCAGAAGGCGCGCGAGGCCGGGTTCAAGCTCATGGTTCCGCCGGTGCTGGTGCGCCCGGACGTCATGCAGGGCACCGGCTTCTTGGACGAGCACGACGAGGAGATCTACTACCTCGAGCGTGACGACATGTACCTGGTGGGCACCTCCGAGGTGGCGCTCGCCGGCCTGCACCAGGACGAGATCATCGACCTGTCCGACGGGCCGCTGCTCTACGCCGGCTGGTCCTCCTGCTTCCGCCGCGAGGCCGGCTCCTACGGCAAGGACACCAAGGGCATCCTGCGCGTCCACCAGTTCGACAAACTGGAGATGTTCGCCTACTGCAAGCCCGAGGACGCCGAGGAGATGCACCAGAAGCTGCTCGGTCTGGAGCGCGAGATGCTCGGCGCCGTGGAGGTGCCCTACCGCATCATCGACGTCGCGGCCGGCGACCTCGGCTCTTCCGCTGCCCGCAAGTTCGACACGGAGGCGTGGGTGCCGTCGCAAGGCACGTACCGCGAGCTGACCTCCACCTCCAACTGCACCACCTTCCAGGCCCGCCGCCTGCACACCCGCTACCGCGACGCCGACGGCAAGACCCAGACCGCCGCCACCCTCAACGGCACCCTGGCCACCACCCGCTGGCTGGTAGCCATCCTGGAGAACAACCAGCAGGCGGACGGTTCCGTGCGCGTGCCCGAGGCGCTGCGCCCGTGGGTGGGCAAGGAAGTGCTCACGCCGTAATGGATACGCGCCGATACCGCGGCTTCACCGTCCCGCGGCTCTACGAAGGCATCTCCGCCAACCGCGACGAGGCCGTGGAGAAGTTCTACCAGGGCCTCGTCCGGTTCGCCCGCCGCGTCATGCGCGCGACGAACATCGACGTCACGGTCATCGGCGCCGAAAACATCCCTGCGGAAAGCGGCGCGATGCTCGCCGGCAACCACACCGGCTACGCCGACTTCATCCTGCTCGGCACTGGCCCGTATCTGCACGGCGAGCGGCTGGTGCGGTTCATGGCCAAAAAATCCGTCTTCGAGGTGCCCGTTTTGGGTTGGCTGCTCAAGTTGATGAAGCACGTGCCGGTGGACCGCGCCCGCGGCGGCGCCTCCATCGCGCCGGCTGTGGAGATGCTGCGCGAAGGCAACCTCGTGGGCATCTTCCCCGAGGCCACCATCTCGCGGTCGTTTGAGCTGGCAAACTTCAAAACCGGCGCTGCCCGCATCGCCCACCAGGCCGGGGTGCCGCTCGTGCCGTGCGTGATGTGGGGCTCGCAGCGCATCTGGACCAAGGATCTGCCGAAACACTTCCGCAACGTGCCCGTCATCGTGCGTTACGGCGAGCCCGTCCACCTCACCGGCGATGCCGAGGCGGACACCGCCGAGCTGAAGCGACAGATGCAATTGCTTCTCGACGCCTCACGGTCCGAATACGCCTCCCTCTACTCCGACGGCGCGGGCGAGGCATGGATGCCGGTCGCCCTCGGCGGCACCGCGCCCACGCCGGAGGAGGCCGAGGAGCTCTACGCTCGGGAACGTGCCGAGCGTGAGGCGAAGAAGCAGCGCAAGAAGGTTTGATGCTTCATGCCTGTCGACGCCACCGGTGACGCCCCGCGCCTGATCATCTCCGACATCGACGGCACCTTCATCACCTCCGCCGGCCGCGTCACCGACCGGCTGCGCTCCGTGATCGTGCGCGCCGTCGAATCCGGCGCCCACTTCGGCCTGGCCACGGGCCGCCCGCACCGCTGGCTCATCCCAGTGCTGGAGCAGCTCCCGCTCGCGCCGCTGTGCGTGTGCGCCAACGGGGCCGTGGTCTACAACCCCGCCACAGACCGAGTGCTGCACGCCTTCGAGCTCTCCCCGTCCGCGATGGCCGAGGTCGTCGAGGCGGCGGAGCGCGTCCTCGCCGATGTGCCGCACGGCTACGGCGTGGAGCGCGTCGGCTCGTCCGCGCTCGACCCGGAAGAGGAGTGCTTCATCATCACCCCCGAGTACAACCGGGACGCCTGGGACAGCCAATTCGGCGTCACCGACACCCAAACCCTGATCAGCCAGCCCGCCGCGAAGCTGCTGGTGCGCTGCTCGTCCATGACCTCAGCGCAGATGTTCGAACTCATCGCGCCAGAGGTAGACCCCGAGCTCGCGCACGTGACCTACTCCATGGACGAGGGGCTGATCGAGGTGTCCTGCCCCGGCGTGAACAAGGCCGCCGGCGCGCGCTACCTGGCCGAGCGCTACGGCGTCACCGCCGCCGACGCCGTTGCGTTCGGCGACATGCCCAACGACCTGGAGCTTCTGCGCTGGGCCGGTGTTGGCGTGGCGATGGGCAACGCGGTGCCCATGCTTCACGACGCCGCCGACCACGTCACCGCCACCAACAACGAATACGGTGTCGCGCGCGTGCTCGAGCGCTGGTTCTAGCTCGCCTGCTGCTCCAGGCCCGCGAGCCAGGTGCGGTACGGCGTGGCAATCCGGTTGGGCAGCTGGTGCACCCCCGGGCGCTGGTCAATGGCGGTCTGGATCTGCGCGATGAACCCGTCGGTGCGCGCGTTATCCCACCCCACCCTGCGCACCACGGCGCCTTGATTCTGGAGTTGGGTTTCGCGGTGGCGTTCACGTCGTAAAGCTTCTGCTGCATCCCCGAACACCCCGCTGTTCTTCTCCAGCCCGTCCGCCTCGAGCACGATAAAGCCGTTGATGAGCACGTCCGCCCACGCGACCGTGGGCCATCCATCCGCTTCGGTGATGCTGAAGCCGACCTGGAACTCGATGGTCTCCACGCCCGTGAGGCGACCGTCGGCGATCGCGCGCAGAATCGCATCGCGCACGATGGTCTCCAACGCACTCGCGGACGTGTCGGCGGAGTGGCAGATGAGCTCGCGGAAGGCCTTCATGCCGCGGGCGCGAGTGAGAGTCTCGGTCTTTTCCAGCAGGTAGTCCGTGGTGAGATGCTCGTGCTTGAACCGCGCGGACTCGATCTGCACCAGCGCCTCGAGCGTGCCGTAGTAGCGGAACGAGTCAAACATGGCACGGATCGCTGTCGCGGTGCGGATGCCGTTGTGCTCGACGAACTCCGCGTCGCGGAGGAGGCCGCTGCGGTAGATCCTGTCCGGGTACTTCTTGCCCCAGGCCCGGGACAACCCAGGCATCGCAAGATCTACCGTGGTCACCCATCTGTGTGTGGAAAGGTCAAGCCACCGTGCAGCGGCCGGGCCCGTGATTGCTGCGGTTTTGCACTGTGCTGCGACCTTCTTGATCAGATCCAGCTCAGCCTGACGTTTCTCTTGAATTCCCCCCATGACAGGGAGTATTGCAGGGTCTGTGCTGCTCGTCCACGCGAGCGCCGTGGGTCGAGTGGGGTGTCTGGGGTGGTGATGTACGGATCGTCTAGCACGGTGGGAACTGCTGCTAGACGATCCGCTTTTGACGCACGCGTTTCCCCAGTTCGTAATGAACATCAGTGCCAGTAGTACGCTGATCGTCTAGCAAGCTGCGGCTGTTGCTAGACGATCCGTGCTGCTAGACGATCCGAGCAGACGTTTTGGTGCGAAACCTGCCCTCAAGCACCCACCACAGCCAGCGCACCCCACCCCCACCCGTAGAATCACGCGCATGGCTTTGATTGCGGCGATTGACCAGGGCACGACGTCGACGCGCGTGTGCATCACACGCACCGACGGCAAGGTCGTCGCCCAGTCGCAGTTCGAGCACGCCCAGCACATGCCGCAAAAGGGCTGGGTGGAGCACGATCCGATGGAGATCTGGCGCAACACGCGCCGGGCGTTGAGTGAGGCGCTCGCGGACGAGGACATCAGCGAGCAGGACATCGACGCGCTCGGGGTGACCAACCAGCGCGAAACCGCCGTGATCTGGGAAAAGGAGACCGGCAAGCCGATCTACAACGCCATCGTGTGGCAGGACACCCGCACGAACCACGACGGCGACGCCGCGAAGTACCTGCGCAAGACGGGGCTGTTGCACAACTCGTACCCGGCGGCGCCGAAGTGGGCGTGGATCCTGGACAACGTGCCAAACGCCCGCGAGCGCGCGGAAAACGGCGAGCTGCTCGCGGGCACGATCGACACCTGGCTGATCTGGAACCTCACCGGCGGCGCGAAGGACCTGGACCGCGCGCTGCACTTGACGGATGTGACCAACGCGTCGCGCACCCTGCTCATGGATTTGGAGACGCTCCAGTGGGACATGCAGCTTTGCGACGAGCTCCGCATCCCACCGCAAATCCTCCCGGAGATCCGCCCGTCGGTGGGCAACTTCGGCAAGATCCGCCCCCGCGGCCCGCTGGCGGGGGTGCCCATCACCGGCGTGCTCGGCGACCAGCAGGCCGCGCTGTTCGGCCAGGGCGGCATCCGCGAAAACGACGCGAAGATGACCTACGGCACGGGGCTGTTTATGCTGCTCAACACGGGTGGCACGCCGAAGTTCAGCGACCGTGGCCTGCTCACCACCGTGGCGTACCAGATCCAGGGCCAGCCGCCGGTGTACGCGCAGGAGGGCTCGGTGGCGGTGGGTGGCTCGCTGATTCAGTGGCTGCGCGACCAGCTGGGAATCCTGAGCACCGCCGCGGAGTCGGAAACGCTGGCCAGCCAGGTCGAGGACAGCGGGGGAGTGGTGATCGTCCCGGCGTTTTCGGGCCTGTTCGCGCCGAGGTGGCGCCCTGATGCGCGTGGGGTGATCGTGGGGTTGACCCGGTTCGTCGATAGGCGGCATATTGCCCGGGCCGCGCTCGAGGCGACCTGTTTGCAGGCGCGCGAGGTGGTGTGCGCGATGGGCGGGGAGCCGAAGGCGCTGAAGGTCGACGGCGGGATGACCACGAACGACCTGCTCATGCAGATGCAGGCCGACATCCTGGGGCTGACCGTTGAGCGCCCCGCGAACACGGAGACCACGGTGATGGGTGCGGCGTCGGCGGCGGGTATGGGCATTTCGCTTATCGACGAACCGCTCACGCTCGGCCCCACAACCACCTGGGAAAGCGAAAAGGCCGGCCCCGAAAGGGACCGGCTTGTCGCCGCGTGGCAGGACGCGGTGTCGCGCTGCCTAAATCTGGCCTAGTTCGTGTTGATATCCACCGCGTTGGTGGACGGGATGTAGGTGATGAAGCCGCCTTCGAAGTCCACGCGGACGGTGTCGGCGGTGGGGTTGAACTGCTGCGTCACCGGCATGCCCAGCGGGCCGGCGTCGAGGCCCTGCTGCAGCCAGGCCTCGGCGATCTTGCCTACCAGGGCGATGATTTCGCCTTCGTTGTTGCGGGCGCCGATGCCGTTGGAGTACAGCGCCACGGCCGGGCCGGTCGGGCCGCCGACGCCGGCGACGAGCTTGCCCAGCGTGGGTTCGAGCGCGGTCCACACCTGGGCGGCCTCGCTGGAGCCGAACGCGTTGAGGGTAGGTGCCACGGCCGGGCTGATCTGCTTGGATAGGTCGGCTGCCTGCGCCAGCGTCAGGCCCTCGAAGACTTGGGTGTCGCCGGCGTTGGAGACGGTGGGCAGTTGGTCCTGGGCCGCCAGGAACAGCAGCACCAGGCCGATGGCAGTGCCGGCCACGGTCGCGATGGTGTTCGGGTCGCCGGAGGACAGCGCGGCCAGGGTGCCGTCGGGGGTGCCGTTGCTCGGGCTGCCCTGGCGCGTCGGTGTCGGTGCCGGTGCGGCCCCGGTGTCGCGCGCGTCCGGGTCCGCCGGTGCGACCGGGCTGGTCGCCGTGGTTGACGTGCTGTCGTCGCCGTTCAAGCGGTCCAGGACGGAGCCGATGCCGGAGCGGCTGCCGCCCAAGGAGCGGTACTTCGTGGCGGCGGTAGCGCGGATCACAGGCAGCTTGGAGTACAGGTTGTCGCCCGGGCAGGTGTTGTAGTGGAAGTCGCGGTGGGCGTTGATGTTGCTGAACATTGCACCTTGGCCGGCTGCGTACTTGGAGCCGCGGAAGTTGCCCTCGGCGTAGTGGTAGCTGGAGCCGGTTGGGTCGAAGCCCGCGACGGCAGCCTTCCAGCCGATGATTTCGCCCATGGCGCGCAGCGCGGCCGGGGTGGGCTCGGCCTGCTGGTAGTCGCCCAGCATGGACACGCCCCAGGTGTTCTGGTTGAAGGAGCCGACGTGGGCGCCTTGCGGGCCGCGGTCCATGCCGCCGGCGCGGCCTTCGTAGATGTTGCCGTACTTGTCCACGAGCGCGTGGTAGCCGATGTCGCCCCAACCCAGGTTGTTGGTGTGGTAGTTCCAGATGCCGCGCACGATTCCCGGTGCCTCGGCTTCGGAGTAGTTGTTGGAGCCGGCAGTGTGGTGCACGGTGGCGGCGGTGGTGGGCTCGCTGTAGTAGGGGGCGCTGCTGCGGCCGGCGCCCCACTGCGCGCGGGTGACAACCTTGGGCATGCCCTGGGTGTAGGAGTCGGCCACGGGCTGGATGCCACCTTCGGCGGTGCCGGTGCCGCCGTCCAGGAACACGGCCTCGATGTCCTTGGCGGTGGTGGGTGCGTCGGAGACGGCGCGGCCGCCCTCGAGCAGGTCCACGTTGCCGGTGGAGACCTGGATGCGTGTGGTGCGGCCGACGTAGATCGGCTCGGTGCCGAACTTGTCGGAGCCCGCCTGCGGGTCTACCGGGTCCATCTCGAACCACTCGGACCAGGTGCCGTCGGCTTTCTGGGAGCGCACGTACGCGACGATGTCGCGATCGCCGGTCCAGGTCAGGCCCACGATGGAGAACTCGCGGTCGTTGGAAAATTCCTTGACCACGCGGCGCACCTGCTCTTCTTCGCCGCCCTGGGTGCGGATGGCGGCGTCGTCGACGGTGATGTTGTCGCCGGCCGCGAACGACGAGGTGGTGGTGTAGACCTCCGGGGCACCTGCGCCGAGGGACTGCACCTGCAGGATGCGGTTGCCGCTGAACGCGTTGGCGGCAACAAGTGCCGTGACGAGGAGGACGGACACGATCACGGGCATGATCGCGGCCCGGGCGGGTCGGGCCGCGCCGCCCTGAATGCTGCGACGTTGCTGCACAGTAATACTCCTGGGGTTCTATGTGTTCACTGCGAAAGCAGTGGCAAATGTGACAGAAACGAAGTGTAGTGCAAGTTCAAGTCTCAAGAAAGACTTGAGACTTCTGGGGCGTGTCGTGGCGGAGCTCCGTCGATAGGCAACTGTGCGAAAATAGGCCGCATGGCATACGACCTCATTGTTGTTGGATCGGGTTTCTTCGGCCTCACCGTGGCTGAGCAAGCGGCGAGCGAGCTGGGCAAACGCGTGCTGGTGGTGGAAAAACGCAGCCACATCGGCGGCAACGCGTACAGCGAAAACGAGCCGGAGACGGGCATCGAGGTGCACAAGTACGGCGCCCACCTGTTCCACACCTCCAACGAGCGGGTGTGGGAATACGTCAACCGGTTTACCGACTTCACGGATTACCAGCACCGCGTCTTCGCGATGCACGACGGCACCGCCTACCAGTTCCCCATGGGACTCGGCCTGATCAACCAGTTCTTCGGCCGCTACTACTCGCCGGAAGAGGCGAAAAAGCTCATCGAGGAGCAGCGCGAAGGCCTCGACCCCGCGGCCGCGACGAACCTGGAGGAGCGCGGCATCGCGCTGATTGGCAAGCCGCTCTACGAGGCGTTTGTGAAGCACTACACCGCCAAGCAGTGGCAGACCGACCCCACCGACCTGCCTCCGGAGATCGTCTCGCGCCTGCCGGTGCGCTACACCTTCAACAACCGCTACTTCAACGACACCTACGAGGGCCTGCCAGTGGACGGCTACGCCGCCTGGCTGGAGAAGATGGCGGAGCATGAGCTTATCGACGTCCGCACGGACACCGATTGGTTCACCGTCGCTGACGAGATCCGTGCGGAATCCCCGGACGCGCCGGTGGTCTACACCGGGCCGCTGGACCAGTACTTCGACTACGCCGAGGGCCGCCTGGGCTGGCGCACCCTCGATTTCGAGCAGGAAGTCCTCGAGGTCGGCGACTTCCAGGGCACCCCGGTGATGAACTACAACGACGCGGACGTGCCGTACACCCGCATCCACGAGTTCCGCCACTTCCACCCGGAGCGCTCCGAGTACCCGTCCGACAAAACGGTGATTGTGAAGGAGTACTCCCGCTTCGCCTCTGACGATGACGAGGTGTACTACCCGATCAACACCCCCGAGGACCGCTCCAAGCTCGAAGCCTATCGACGCCTCGCTGCCACCGAAGCCGAGCAGAACAACGTCCTGTTCGGCGGCCGCCTGGGCACCTACCAGTACCTGGACATGCACATGGCCATCGCCGCAGCGCTGACCCTGTTCGACAACCAGCTGCGCCCGTTCTTCGAAAACGGCGAGCCGCTGAGCCAGCCGCGCGGGCACTAGGGGGGCGGCATGGCAATGCAAGAGATTTTCGTTCACCCCGACTGCCCGGACTGCGCGGGCGTCATCGCCGAATACAACGACAACCCGCACAGCTTTGGCGACGCTGAGCTTCTCGACGTCACCGAGCTCGGCAACCTCAAGCGCTTCCTGCACTACCGCGACCGGCTGTCCGGTTACGCCGCCGTCCGGGACGCCGGCAAGATCGGGGTGCCCTCGAAGGTGCTCGACGGCACCACGGTGGAGTTCTTCGACGCGGTGTAGCCACTGGGAGTTCGGTGAGCCCTCGGTTCCACTCTCGGCTACAGCAAAGCGCCGACCGGTTTGTGGGAAGTAACTACGTTTCCTGGGATGCAGTCGGATCTTCCCTTAGGTTAGGCAAGCCTATATAGTTCGCAGGGTGAGTTTTAGGCCATTCCTTGCAACCGTCGTCCGCAGTGAACGCATTGCGCCGAGTTTCCAGCGGGTGACGTTCACCGGGGTCGACGCCATGGGGCCCGCCGTTCCAATCAGGGATTTGCGTATCAAGCTGCTGATCCCGCCTGCCAGTGGTCTGTTCGAGCTTCCGGAAGAGGGGTGGTGGGAGACGTGGCGTGCGATGCCGGAGCACATGCGCGGCCACCTGCGTACCTATTCCATTCGGGAGTTCCGGCGAAGTGCGGACGGGCCTGATGAATTGGATGTGGATTTTGTTTTGCACAGCGATAGTCCCGGTCCCGCCTCGGCGTGGGCGCAGGACGCACAACCTGGACAGCAGCTGCTGATTATTGGGCCAACCCGCGACGACGATTCCGGTGTTGGTATCGAATTTGACCCGGGGTCTGCTGCGATCGCGCGCCTATACGGCGATGAAACCGCGTTGCCTGCAATGGCTCGAATCTTGGCGGATTGGCCCGAGGGGCTCGCCGGTTCTGTCGATATTGAGGTACCTGCTGGCAATCACCTGCCCATCGACTCCCCTCCACAGGTTGATGTCCGCTGGCACTTTCGCGCACAGGGGGACTTCGACTACGGAGACTTGCTTCGTGCGCAGCTGGAAAAGGAGGTTGAGTCCCGTTGTACCTGCGCTTCGCTGGGGGCAGGAAAACCTGGTCTTGTGGATGAGGTCCCGCTTGATGAAGTCTGGGAGACACCCACGTATTCCAGCAGTGGTGAATCTATAGCTCCCACTTCGGATACTGCAGGGCATACCTATTACTGGATCGCCGGGAAGAATACAGCTGTGACGGCGATGCGGCGGCTCCTGGTGGGTGAGGCAGGCGTGCCTCGCCACCGCGTGTCGTTCATGGGGTACTGGCGGTAACGGAGTTGCAGCGTGACTAAACGTGTTGGGCTTTTCGTATTCCTTGTGGTTTCCACTGTGTGTGCAGCGCTGGTGTCGCTGTTGATCGGGGCGCGCGAAATGGGGTTCGGGGCAACGGTGAGCGCGGTTCGTGATGGAATCGTGCTGGCGTTCTCGGACACGGCTGAACAACTTGAGGCACCCAGCGACGAGGCGAAGATCATTGCGCAACTCCGTGTTCCGCGCACTCTGCTTGGTTTGCTGGTGGGAGCAGCGCTGGGCACTGCGGGAGCACTACTGCAGGGGCACACCCGAAATCCGCTAGCGGACACAAACCTTCTGGGCGTCGGGCCTGGCGCGGCGCTTGCTGTGGCAGCGGCCATTTCTTTTCACGGCTCAATGACAGTAGTGGGCACTGTCGGGGTGGGATTCCTCGGGGCAATGCTTGCGGCGGCGCTTGTATTCGTGCTCAGCATGAGAAGTCTGGGATCAACTCCGATCACGGTGGTGCTTGGTGGTTCCGCGTTGGGCGCGGTCTGTTCTGCGCTGACGAGCGGCATCGTGCTGACGCATACGCAAAGCCTTAATGAGATGCGGTTTTGGACAGCGGGTGCTATTGCCGGACGCGATATGCAGGTGGTCGCAGTCCTCGCTCCCGTGATTGTCTTCGGTCTCGTGGGCGCCTTTGTTTCGGCGAATCAGCTGAACCTCCTAAACCTGGGAGATGACGTAGCAAATGCGCTTGGCGTCAGAGTATCCATCGCGCGGACCGTGGGTATCGTCCTGGTTGCGTTGCTCACCGGTGCAGCGGTGGCTGGGGCCGGACCAATCGGGTTCGTTGCCCTGGTAGTTCCGCACCTTGTACGCACCTTCACGGGGCCGGATTACCGCTGGGTGCTGCCGTGCTCCGCACTGGCTGGAGCGACGTTGCTCTTGCTTGCCGACGTTTTTGGTCGCGTCATCGCACGCCCCGGAGAATTGCAGGTCGGCATCACGCTTGCCTTCGTTGGAGCCCCATTCGCCCTGCATATTTTGCGGAAGGGGGCGAAACTCTGATGCGGGTTGTCGCGATGAATAGTGTTCTTGCGGTGCTGGCCTTAGCAGCGGCGCTTGGTGGTGTGATGGTCGGAGATTTCGAGCTATCGGTTCGAGACGTAGTTTCCGCTCTCATGGGCCAAACGGCGGAGTTGACCCGGACCGTAGTTCTTGAGTGGCGCTTGCCACGAGTGGTCACGGCGCTGGGTGTAGGTGCTGCGCTGGGCTTTGCCGGGGCAATCTTCCAGACCATTACAAGGAACCCACTGGCGAGCCCGGACATCTTGGGTGTCACCTCGGGCGCATCCGCTTTCGCTTTGACTGCGTTGCTCGCTGGTGGCAGCGCCGGGATGACGTTGCGTGCACTGGGCGTGCCGCTCAGTGCATTCCTCGGCGGACTGGCCGTGTCCGCGGCGATCTGGTGGCTGAGCCGCGGTGCTGGACTCGGTTCCTTCCAGCTTGTCTTCGCTGGCATCATCATTAATGCGCTGGCGACGGCTTACAATTCGTTCCTGCTTGTTCGCGCCGACTATCGAGATGTGGGCAAGGCGCAGGCGTGGGTAACCGGTTCGGTGGGGTCTTCTGGTTGGCACGACGCAATCGCGGTACTTATTGCACTGGCGGTCGTCATTCCGCTATTGCGGTGGGCAGCCTTCAAGCTTGAGGCGCTCTCTCTCGGGGAGGACACCGCGGCTGGTCTCGGGGTAGAGCCCCGGCGTACCCAGCTCATCCTCATGCTGATGGCTGTGATGCTGGCATCGATGAGCGTTGCGGCGTCTGGGCCGATAGCCTTCGTGGCGTTTGTCGCGCCACAGATCGGTCGCAAGACCACACATACAGCAACGCCGCCATTAGGAACCGCGATGCTTGCTGGCGCAGCGATCGTCTCCGTCGCTGACTTGGCTGTGCGAACCCTGGTGCCAGGGAACCTGCCGGTGGGGATAGCTACGACGGCAATCGGTGGTGCAGTGCTGCTTTACACGCTGTTGCGTGCAACACGAAAGGTGTCCATATGATGCTTCAAGTCCGAAATCTCACAGTGAGTTATGGCGCTTCTGTCATCCTCAAAGGCATCGATCTCGATGTGCCCAAAGGCGGTATCACCACAATCGTCGGCCCAAACGGTTGCGGCAAGTCGACGCTGTTGCGAGCAGCAGCAGGGCTTCTTGCACGCGACTGCGGCACGGTAACGCTGAACGGCGTGGACATGGCAGAACTGAAGCGCCGCGAGATTGCACGTCAGCTTGCAGTATTGCCGCAGACCCCGGTCGCTCCCGAGGGGTTGACGGTTCGTGATCTGGTTGGCCGCGGACGCCACCCGCATCAATCCTGGTTGCGACAGGACTCAGCTAAGGATTCCCGTGTGGTTGACGCGGTGATGGAACTGACCAAAATCACGGAGCTTGCAAACCGTCCGCTCGAGCGACTTTCTGGTGGTCAGCGTCAGCGCGCTTGGATTGCGATGGTCTTGGCGCAGGAGACTCCGCTCGTGTTTTTGGACGAGCCTACGACCTATCTCGACTTGTCTCACTCTGTCGAGGTCTTGTCACTCGTACGCCGTCTCGCTGATCGGGAGGGGAGAACCGTGCTTATGGTGCTGCATGATTTGAACCTCGCTGCACGCTACTCAGATCAACTCATCGTGATGCAGCGTGGCGAGGTGGAAGCGGTCGGTGCGCCCGCCGAGGTGCTCACAGAGTCTTTACTGGACCGTGTTTTTCATCTGCCTGCTGTTGTGGCAACAGACCCGGTAAACGGCGGCCCACTGGTTGTCCCCCGGTAAGCACCACTTCTGCCTGGTGTTCTAGAGCTGCTTCTTGATTTGCTCGATTGCGTATGGGATAGACAGGGGGTTTGGCATGCTCATTGCGTTGGCGGTATCTGTGTCTAACCAGTAGACCCCGCCACGCTTATTCACATCGAGGTCCATGAAGGTGGTGTCGTTCTTCAGAGCATCGATTGCGCCGTAGTAGTCCAATACGAAGACGTAGTCCACGTCGTTGAAGTCAGCGTAGTTCTCTGGGGACCAGTCGAGGAAGAAGCTGGATCCATCACCGTTGAACTTCTCCGGGATCTTGAACCCCAGTTTTTCGATGAAGGAGCCGCGGCCGTCACCCGAGGTGTATACGCCAAACTTGCGGTCGTAAGGCATGCCGATGACCGCTGTTTTGCCCTGCAAATCAGGGTGCGCTTCGCGGAAATCTTGGAAAGCCTGCTCGGAGTCGGCAATGAGTTTTTCGCCTTCGGCTTCCTTGTTCAAAGCCTGGGAGATTTCCTTGATTTGTTCATCCCAAGGAACCTGCCAATCTTGGTTCTCATCCGAGTGGAAGGTGGTTGGCGCAATCTGCTCGAGCAGTGCTTCTTTGTCGGCTTCGAGACCGCTGTTCACTGCAATGATCTTTGTCGGGTTGAGCGAGGCCACCTTTTCGGCAGTGTCGGTACTGAACTCAGTGGTTGTGTCTCGGATCGGGTTTGGGTCGACTGTGAGCTTGTCCTTGGCCCACGGTCCAAGCCCGGAAGGGTCTCCCGAACCTTCCCGGAGCCAGGTGGCGTAGCCGACCGGTTGTTCACCCAGGGCAAGCACCGTATCGACGTCGCCGAGGCCCATTGTCACAAGTCGCTCCTCTGCCCCGTTGGCATCGGAGGTTTCGGGAGCGGCTGTTGGATCACTTGATCCGCCGGAGCAGCCGGTAAGCATGAGCGCCGCGGCGAAAGTGGCTGCGATCCCCTTCAGGGCGCGAGAGGTAAAGAGTGCCAAGGTTGCACCTTTCGTAGGTGGGCAAAGAGTTTTTAGATAGGTCTGCCTGACCTAACGTGATCACACTAAGGCATGCCTTACCTTAGTGGCAATCTTCATTGTGTTGCGCGGGACCGAGTCGACGAACGTTGAGGTGAAGGGGCAGATTGGTCGGCACCTGCTGTTGCCCGCGGTCGCCCCGTACACTGGCCCAGTGTGGGAACTTTCATAGCACTAATCGGCCTGTTGTTAGCCACCGTCCTTGTCGCCGCGGTAGGTGAGCGCACCGGCCTGCCGTGGCCGGCGCTTCTGACCGTGGTGGTCGCACCGGTGATCTTCATTCCCGGCATCGACACCGTGTCCATCGATCCGCACCTGATCCTGCCGATCTTCCTGCCCCCGCTGCTGTGGTCGCTGGCGCGACGCACGAGCTGGGGGCAGATCGGTTCGCAGCTCAATGTGGTGCTGACCATGTCGATCATCTTGGTGTTCCTTACCATCGCGGCGCTGACCGCCACGGCGATGTGGATGCTGCCGGGGCTGAGCCTGGCAGCGGCGATGGTGCTCGCCGCCGCGATTGCCCCGCCGGACCCGGTGGCGGTGGACGCGGTGGCGGGGCCGGCCGGCATTCCGAAGCGCATCACCGGCACGCTGCAGACGGAGGGGCTGTTCAATGACGCCGCCTCCATCGTCACCTTCAACGTCGCTATGGCGGCCGCGGTCTCGCACGGCGAGGTCGACTTCGGCGAAGGCGCCTTGCAGTTCCTCTACGCCGCCATCGCCGCGGTGTTGATCGGCCTGGTCGTGGGCAGGTTGGCCGCGATTTTCGCCAACTCCGTGCCCGATTCCGTGATCCGCACCGCGTTTACCTGGGTGCTTCCCTTCGCCATCTACGCAGGCTGCGAGGCCATCGGAGCCTCCGGCGTCATCGCGATCGTCATCGCCGCGGTGGAGATGTCCTCGCGCTCCACCATGACCGCCGAGGACCGCCTCACAGGCCACTCCTTCTGGGAAACCGTCGAGCTGCTATTCACCGGCGTGGCGTTCGGCCTGATCGGCATGAGTGTGCGCGACGCCATGGACACCGCTGGCACACACATCTGGCAGGCGGTGCAGGTGGGCGTGGTCCTGTCCGTCGTCGCGTTCGCGGTGCGCTTCATCTGGATGTGGGTGCTGTACAAGATCAACCAGAAAAAGCACCACACCAACGTCTCGCCGCTGCGCCTGCAGGAGGTCCTGCTCATGGCGTGGGCGGGCATGCGCGGGCTGGTCACCCTGGCGCTCGTGCTGGCAATCCCGGCGTCCGCGACTGCCTACCACCACGAACTCTCAGTCATCGCGTTGACCGTGCTCACCTGCACGATGGTGCTGCCGGGGCTGTTGCTGCCGTGGCTCGTCGATAAGCTTGACCTGAAAAACGGCCCCGCCGGCGACAAGGCGCTCGAGGAGCTGAATCAGCGCGCCTTCGACGCGGCGCGCAAGGCGGTCCGCGAGCACGGCGAGGAGTACGCGCCGGAGGCGTACGCGATGATGCAGGAGCGCCTCGACTCGATCGCGGAGAAGCGCCTGCAAGACCCCGAGGGCTCCGAGGAGCGCAAGGCCGCCTTCGACCGTGCGCGCGTGGGCGCTGCGCAGCTGCAGGAGGTCGCGTTGCGCGCCGCCAGTCGCGAGCTGCAGCAGGCGCGCCGCGAGCGAAAGTACAACCCTGCGGATGTGGATGCGGTGCTCGCGGACCTGGATCGCCTCATCCTCGCACGCGACCGCAAGGCCCTCACCGCGCCGAGCTCGATGTGGGAGAAGTAAGGGGCTTTTGCCTATCGACGAGCCTCCGGCCCGCCCCTGAAATTCCCAAATGCAAAGCGAAACCGTTTCGAAATGCAAAATGGGCAGGTCAGATGGGGTGATCTGAGGGCGATTTTCTAGCGCCGATAGGTGCGCTCGGTCCCTAGCGCCCGCCCGAAGTGCCGTCGCCGAACTCGCGGCGGAAGTTACCGTCCCAGTCGTAGTCCGCGCCCGGGTCCTGCAGTCCGTAGTCGCCCTGTTCGAGCGCATCCGGCTGCTGGTTGCTGCTGCCCTGGATTCCCATGAGGATAAACACCGCGCCCGCAACGGCGCCGGCGACGCCGATGAACACGGACGTTGAGCCGGACAGGAACGCGAACGACAGCACGGCCACCACGATGCAGGCCGCGCCGACGGCGTAGTTGCGTGCCGGCGAGCCGGAGCCGGAGCGCTGCTGATCTGCGGGGTCGTGGGGGAGGCCATCTGCGTCGTATCCCTGGAACTGCATGGTCCGCAGCCTACCGGGAAAGGAACGCGCGGATCGCCGCCGTGACCTCGTCGGGAACTTCCACGGTCGGTACGTGCCCACCCGCGGTGAGCGTCAGCGTCTCGGCGGGGCCGGAAACCCCATCGGCGATGGCGTGCACGACCTCGGGCGGAGTGGAGGTGTCCTCGGGACCGGCGATGGTGAGCACTGGCGCGGTGATCTGGGCGAGCTCGGCGGCGAAATCCCAGCCGGCCAAGGCTTCAGCGCAGGTGGCGTAGCCCTCGCCGGTGGTGGAGGCGATCATGCGGGCCAGCGCGTCGGCGGTCGCGGGGTGCGACTGCCGGAACTGCTCAGTAACCCAGAGCTGCACTGCGCCGTCGACGCGCGGGGCCACGCCGTGGGTGCGGGTTTGCTCCACGCGCGGCGCCCACACGGGTGCGCCGCCGAGGTTGGCGCCGGTGCACATGAACACCGCCTTGTTCACCCTGCCGCTGTGCGCCGCGAGCCATTGCGCGATCGCGCCGCCGAGCGACAGCCCGACGGCGGAAAACTCGTCCACGCCCAGCGAGTCCAACGTCTCGAGGACGGAGGAGGCGAGGGAGGGGATCGTCGATAGGCAAGATGCGTCGGGTGTTTCCCCGTGGCCGGGGTGGTCGAGTGCGATGACGCGGAAGGTGTCCGACAGTGCGTCGAGCTGCGGCAGCCACATGTCGGTGGTGGAGGCGATGGAGCCGGAAAACACGACCGGGTGCCCGTCGCGCGGGCCGAAATCCTTGTGTGCGAGCAAAGTCATGGCCCCACTGTGCCTCAACACCGCACCGAACCGCGAGCCACAGCGAGGAATCACCATTGGAGCGATTACGCTTGGCTCCAACTGCCCACAACAGAAAGTGAGAGCTGTGGAGACGAGCAAGACCCTCGCCGTGGACACGCTGCAGCGCGTCCTCATGCCGAAGAAGGGCGAACCGCACGACGTGCGCATGCTGTACCTGATCGAGCAGGAGCACAACAAGCAGCGTCTGCGCTGGTCCGACCGCACGAGCTTCGAGGTCCCCGCGGGCAACGAGGTCAGCTTCGAGACGTACTTCAACGCGTTCCCGGCGAGCTACTGGCGCCGCTGGTCGCAGCTGGACTCCGTGGTCCTGGCCATGGACGTCGAGGGCCGTGGGACCATCTCCGTCTACCGGTCCAAGCACGACGGCACGCGCGTCAGCGTCACCAACGTCGAGGCCACCGGGCGCACCGAAATTCCGCTGCGCTTGAGCACCTTCGAGGACGGCGGCTGGCTGTGGTTCGACGTCACCGCCGAGGACGACACGCGCATCGAAAACGCCGCGTGGTGCTCGCCGCAGGAGCCCAAGGAGCAGGTGCTTGACGACGGCACCGTGGTCCCGCCCCAGCCCAAGCAGGTGGCCGTGGGCATCCCCACGTTCAACCGCCCCCGCGACGCCGTCAACGCGCTGCACGCGCTGGCTGAGGACCCGTACGTGGAAGCTTGCATCAGCAACGTGCTCATGCCCGACCAGGGCAACCAGCACCCGGCGGACGAGCCGGACTTCGCCGAGGCCGAGAAGAACCTGAACGGCAAGCTGGAGATTTTCCAGCAGGGCAACCTGGGCGGCTCCGGCGGCTACTCCCGCATCATGTACGAGGCGCTGAACCGCACCGACGCGCCGTTCATCCTGTACATGGACGACGACATCGCCATCGAGCCGGACTCCATCGTCCGCGCCGTGCAGGCCGCCCGCTACGCGGCCCAGCCGATCCTGGTGGGCGGACAGATGCTCAACCTGCAGGACCGCTCGCAGCTTCGCACCACGGGCGAGACCGTTGATCCGGAGATCTTCATGTTCTCCGCCGCCAAGCACGCCGTGTACGACCACGACTTTGCCAAGTACCCGCTGGGGTACGTGGGCACGGACGAAGAGGACCTGGATCCGAAGAAGACCACCTCGCGCCCGCTGCACCGCCGCATCGACGTGGACTACAACGGCTGGTGGATGAACCTCTTCCCGCGCGTGGTGGCGGAGAAGATGGGCCTGCCGCTGCCGCTGTTTATCAAGTGGGACGACAACGAGTACGCGCTGCGTGCCAAGGAAGCGGGCTTCCCGACAGTGACCTGGCCCGGCGTGGCCATCTGGCACATGGCGTGGGCGGACAAGGACGACGCGATTGACTGGCAGGCGTATTTCCACATGCGCAACCGCCTCATCGTGGCCAGCATCTACGGCCCGGACAACCCGGAGGCGATGCTGAAGAACATGCAGAAATCCACCGCGAAGCACTACTTCTGCATGGAGTACTCCACCATCGCCATCCAGAACGAAGCGATGCGCGACTTCCTCGCCGGCCCGGACCAGCTCTTCGACATCCTCGAATCCTCGCTGCCGCGGATTCAGGGGATCCGCAAGGAGTACTCGGACGCGCAGGTGCTGCCGTCCGCGACCGACCTGCCCGCGCCCACCGGCGCGCCGGGCGTGCCCACCAACAAGATCGGCGGGCGCCTGGCCAAGGTGAAGAAGATCCCGTGGGCCGTCAAGGCGCTGATGCACCTGTGCAAGGACGAAGACCGCGCGCACTGGGACGCGCCGCAGCTCAACCTCACCGCGGAGGAGGCGCGCTGGTACACGCTTGCCCGGGTGGACTCGGCGACCGTGTCCACCGCCGGCGGCACCGGCGTGGCCTTCCGCAAGCGCGACAAGAAGCTTGCCGACGATCTGATGCGCGAGCAGAAGGAACTGCGCGCCCAGATCAAGGAACGCTGGCCGGAGCTCAAGCGCACCTACCGCGACGCGCGCGAAGAACTGACCAGTCACGAGAACTGGGGGAAGATCTTCGATGCGCAATAAAGAGGTAGACCTGCTCGTCGCCATCCAGGACGCGCTGTACACCGCGGAAACCGCGAAGGCCGCCCGGGGCTTGAGCTACTTCGGCGAGCACGACCTCGGTTGGCTGGCGGTGGCGGGGGTTGGCGGAGCCGTCGATAAGCAAAATCGCTCCAAATGGCTCGCGCTCGGCGCTGGCACCTTCGCCGCGCACGCCGCGACTGTGGTGCTCAAGCGCATCGTGCGACGTCCGCGGCCGAACGACCCGCGCGTGAAAATCGGCGTGAAAACGCCCTCGCAGTTGTCGTTCCCCTCCTCGCATGCTGCGAACACCGGCGCCGCCGCCGCGCACCTGGCGGACATCACCGGAAGGAAGTGGCCGTGGCTGCTCGTGCCGGTGATGATGCTGTCGCGTAACGTGCTCGGCGTGCATTACCCAACCGACACCCTCGCCGGTGCCGCCCTTGGCGCGGCGACGGCGAAGGTGGCAATCGAGGCTGAGAAGAGGATCTAGTGGCAAACACCCGTGAACCCGTGGACGAGCCCCTGATCAAGTCGGAACCGCACACCTCCGGCGTTGACCAGGTGATGAAGAAGACGCCGCCGAAGAACCTCCCGGACGCGATGATCAAGGGCCTGCGGCCCAAGCAGTGGGTGAAAAACGTCCTCGTGCTGGCCGCACCCCTCGCCGCCGGCACGGACGCCTTCAACTCCCGCACCGCCGTGGACATCCTCCTGGCGTTCGTGGTGTTCTGCTTCGGCGCGTCCTCCATCTACCTGATCAACGACGCCCGCGACGTTGAATCCGACCGCCGCCACCCCACCAAGCGCTTCCGCCCGATCGCCTCGGGCATGCTGCCGATCAACCTGGCGTACGGCATGGCGGCGGTGCTCATCGCGCTAGCTCTCGGACTGTCGCTTCTGGCTACCGACGGCACGTCTTTGGCCTGGGTCATCGGCATCTACATCGCGCTGCAGCTGGGCTACTGCTTCGGCTGGAAGCACATCCCGGTGATCGACATCGCCCTGGTGTCCTCCGGCTTCATGCTGCGCACCATGGCCGGCGGCGTGGCCGCGGGCATCGACCTGTCCCAGTGGTTCCTGCTGGTGGCGGCGTTCGGTTCCCTGTTCATGGCGTCCGGCAAGCGCTACGCCGAGCTTTTGCTGGTGAAAGAAACCGGCGCGGAAATCCGCCGCTCGCTGCAGGGCTACACCGAGACTTACCTGCGGTTCGTGTGGACGCTGTCCGCCACCGCCGTGGTCATGTCGTACGCGCTGTGGGGCTTCCAGCTGTCCAACTCCGTCGAGGGCACCGCCGCCATCTGGTACCAGGTGTCCATGGTGCCGTTCGTCATCGCGATCCTGCGCTACGCCTCCGTGGTCGACGGCGGCCAGGGAGGCGCGCCCGACGAGATCGCCCTGGAGGACCGCGTGCTGCAGCTGCTCGCCGCGGCGTGGCTGTTCTGCATCGCGATGGCCGTCTACGTTGTGCCGAACTTAGGCTGGTAGGCATTGACCCACTAACATCGTCGCAATGACAAAGAACGCCCGCCTCTCCGCGCTCGCCGCAGCCGTAGTCGCGGGCATCTTCGCGTTCTGGGGCGGGTGGACCCGCCGCTGGATGTCCGACGACGGCCTGATCGTCCTGCGCACCGTGCGCAACCTGCTCGCCGGCAACGGGCCCGTGTTCAACGCCGGCGAGCGCGTCGAAGCCAACACCTCCACGCTGTGGCAGTACCTGATTACCGCGTTTGGCTGGCTCACCGGAGCCCGGCTCGAGGACGTGGCCATGTGGCTCGCGCTGATCTGCACCGTGACGGCGGCCGCGCTGGCCACCTTCGCCGCGGGCCGGTTCTGGGGCAAGGTGGGCCCCGTTGTGCCCCTGGGCATCGTGATCTACCTGGCGCTGCCGCCGGCGCGCGACTTCGCCACCTCCGGGCTGGAGTGGGGCCTGTCGCTGCTGTGGATCGCCGGGTGGTGGGCCGCGCTGGTCGCCTGGGCCGCCCCGCTGCGCCGCCGCGCGCCCGAGGTCGGCTACTTCCTCGCCTTCTGGTGCGGCATGTCCTGGCTCGTGCGCCCCGAGCTCGCGCTCTACGGCGGCGTGACCGGCATCCTGCTCATCGCGTGCAACCCCCGCAAGACCCCAGGCATCCTCGCCGCGGCGCTGCCCGTGCCAGCCGCTTACCAAATCTTCCGCATGGGCTACTACGGCCTACTTACACCGCACACCGCCGTGGCCAAGTCCGCCTCCGGCGCCGAGTGGGCGCGCGGGTTCGAGTACTTCGCAGACTTCGTGGGCTACTACTGGCTCTGGCTGCCCGTGCTCGCCGCCGCCGCGTTGGTGGGGTGGATGATGCGGGGGACCGGAGGACGTCGATTAGCAATTGTTTTGCTTGTCACCGGCTGCGCGCTCGCCCACATCCTCTACGTGCTGCGCGTCGGCGGCGACTTCATGCACGGGCGCATGTGGCTGTTGCCGCTGTTCGCGCTGCTGCTGCCCGCGATGGCCGTGCCGATTACGCGCGTCAGCATTGCTTTGGCGACCGCCGTGGCCGTGTGGGCGGGTGTGACCATCGTGCGCGCCCACCCCATCGACTGGGAGGCGTACCAGACCGGCGAAAAGGAACTCGGCATCGTGGACGAGCGCGAATTCTGGACGCTCGCCGTCGGCCGCGAACTGACCGACCCGCCGCGCTACGCCGAAGACTTCCTCGGCTCCAAGCTCATGCAGAACTGGGAAGATGCGCTGGACAAGGGCATCGACGCAAACGCCGCGCAGCTCAACCTCGCCTACGTCTCCGCCGACCCGGAAATCTACAGCTGGTACTACCGCGACCGCGAAGAGGATGCCTCGGATCTGAGCAATCTGCCGCTGACCGCATACCTGATCAACCTGGGCATGACTAGCATGAACGCGCCTTTGGACGTGCGCATTCTGGACACCGTAGGCCTGGCAACCCCCATCGCCGCGCGCATGCCGCGCGACCCGAAAGGCCGCGTCGGCCACGACAAGTTCCTCGACCCCGCCTGGCAGGCCGCCGACACCGACACCTACTTGGACGGGCTGCCGCCGTTCATCAGCTCCATGCGCGCGAAGCAGGCGCGCGCCGCACTCCGCAGCCCCGAAATTTCAGAACTTTTGGCCACCTCGCGCGAACCGATGAGCTGGGAGCGGTTCTGGAAAAACGTGCGCTATTCGCTTGGAGACGGCCGCACGCTGCAGCTTTCCAGCGACCCCGGCCTCTACATCGACGCCGAGACCCGCCGGGCGATCCGCCACGGGGCCAACCCCGGGATGGACGGCGCGCAGATCGCCTGGCCGGTGCAGGCGCACGCTGGGGAATAGCGGCTCACGTTTCGAATTGGTAACGTGAACGTGTCTTTTGCCTGAAAACACGTTTTGAGGGGATCTATGAACTCCAAAAATTCTGTGCGCCGCAAGCTCACCGCGCTGCTCATGGCCCTGGTTACCGGCCTGGCAGCGGTGATTGGCGCCCCGCAGGCGTCGGCGGCGCACCGTGACTGGCTGCGGCCCGACTCCACCGGCCACTGCGAGTGGGACCGCGTCGGGTTCTGGGTGCAGCGCTGCACGGTGTGGTCCCCCGCGATGAACCGCCACATCCCCGTTCAGATCCAGCCCGCGCAGCGCGCCGGCAACGCTGGCCTGTACATGCTCGACGGCCTGCGCGCCACCGAGATCACCAACGCCTGGGTCAACGACGTCAACGCGGCCCAGATGTTCAAGGACAACAACATCACCTTGGTGATGCCCGTCGGCGGCCAGTCCTCCTTCTACACCGACTGGAACGCCCCGGCGACCTACGACTTCAACCATCCGGTGACCTACAAGTGGGACACCTTCCTGACCAAGGAGCTGCCGCCCTACCTGCAGCAGCACTTCGGTGTCTCGCCGACGAACAACTCCATCCTCGGTCTGTCCATGGGCGGCACCGCCGCGATCAACCTCGCCGCGCTGCACCCGAACCAGTTCCGCCAGGTGCTGTCCTTCTCGGGCTACCTCACCACCACGGTGCCGGGCGGCCAGACCGCACTGCGAGCCGCGCTTCTCGACGGCGGCATGTACAACGTCAACGCCATGTGGGGGTCCTCGCTGAACCCGCGCCGCTTTGAAAACGACCCGTTCTTGAACATGGGCAACCTCCGCGGCCGCGACGTGTACGTCTCCGCCGGTTCCGGCGTGCCGGGCCCGGCAGACCAGAAGTACCTGCCACAGCACCGAGCCGCCGGCATCGCGCTGGAAAACATCGCGAACGCTACCACCCGCGCGTGGTCCGCGAAAGCCACTGCGACCGGCGTGCAGCACACCGCCGTGTTCACCCCGACCGGCCTGCACAACTGGGACCAGTTCGGCGGCCAGCTCGCGGCTACCAAGCCGCGCATCCTGAACGTGATGAACGCCTGGTAGGGGGTTCTAGCCCCGACCGGGCATATCCTGCCGAAACCGGCTACCTACAAACGGTTACCAGCTGTTTTTCCAGCACATAACCGGATGTAGGTCTGTCTCTTATACACATCTCCGAGCCCACGAGACTCCTGAGCATCT
>ERZ1031292.161-NODE-161-length-25982-cov-28.338875_pt1 | contig 25982 bp, 21 predicted proteins | sample MGYA00518215_ERZ1031292 | MGnify/ENA primary metagenome ERZ1031292 (study PRJEB33718, sample SAMN03159822) | human skin metagenome | collected 2014-02-25 | study: EMG produced TPA metagenomics assembly of the PRJNA266117 data set (Human skin bacterial metagenome... | reverse complement strand
AGCCCTCGCCCTTGAGCTCGACGGTGTCGAGGCCGATGTGGACGAGGACGTCGAGCCCCTCGGTGGTTTTGACGGAGAAGGCGTGGCCCGTCTTGAAGACCATCTGGAGGGTTCCCGCAGCTGGGGCGCAGACCAGGAGGGTAGCGTCCGTGGACCGGGGTGCGACAGCGAAGCCGTCGCCAAGCATTTTGCCAGAGAAAGCCGGGTCCGGGACGTCGGCCATCGTGGCGGCCTGGCCGGCGAACGGTGCCTGGAGCTCGACGGTGACCTTCTTCTTACCAAAACCAAACATTTAAACCTCCTGCTCGCCCTCGAGGGACGCATCGGTGTGGCTCATCTGGCGAGCCACCTCGTCGTACACAAACTGTACCTTAGGACCGACGACAACCTGAACATTCTTCTGCGAGGGGCGGATGACGCCGGCGATGCCGGACTTCTTGATCGCCGACTCGCTGACCTTGACGTTATCCTTCACCTGGACGCGCAGGCGCGTGGTGCAGTAATCGATGGAATCGATGTTGTCCTCGCCGCCGAGGCCCACGATGATCTGGCGGGCGACGTCGGAGGTTTCGGCGTCGGCAGCAAGAGTGGCACCCTCGTCGGCCTCGTCGTCACCGCGGCCCGGGGTGTGGAGATCCATAAAGCCAATGAGGAAGTAGAAGATGACGAAGTAAAGGGCGAAGAAGATCACGCCCATGACCAGCAGCATCCACCAGTCGTTGGAAAGCGGGTTGCGGGCGGAGAGGACCATGTCCACAAAACCGGCGGAGAAACCGAAGCCCGCCGTCCAGTGGAAGGCCGCGGCGATGGCGACGGAGATACCCGTGAGGACTGCGTGGACGACGTAAAGCAGCGGGGCGAGGAACATGAAGGAGAACTCCAGGGGCTCCGTCACACCCGTGAAGAAGGAGGCCAGAGCGGCGGCGAGCATGAGGGAGCCGACGACCTTGCGGCGCTTCGTGTCCGCGCGCAGGTACATGGCCAGTGCTGCGCCGGGGAGGCCGAACATCATGATCGGGAAGAAACCGGCCTGGTAGCGGCCCACGAAACCGACGACCTGGCAGGCGCCGTCCGTCCAGATGCCCGGGCAGGTGGCGGCCGACGTCGCGGCTGCGGCGGCCTCGATCGTCTTGCCGCCGGCGAGGAAGTTACCGATGTCGTTGATGCCGATGATGTCGAACCAGAAGATCGAGTTCAGGGCGTGGTGAAGACCCGTCGGGATGAGGAGGCGGTTAGCGAACGCGTAGAGGCCGGCGCCGACCGCGCCCATGCCCTGGATCCACGTACCGAAATCGAAAAGCACACCGTAGATGAGCGGCCAGAGGAAGTAGAAGATGCCGGCCAGGACGATGGAGAAGAGCGAGGTGAGGATCGGGACGAGACGACGACCGGCGAAGAAGGCCAGCGCATCCGGAAGCTTCGTGGCGTGGAAGCGGTTGTAGACCCAGGCGGCGAGGATGCCGACGGCGATGCCGAAGAGGACGTTCTTCGGGCCGACGGCGGCCCAGCCCTGGGAGGCCCAGTCGAGGGCCGCCTCATCAGACATGGACTCGAGGTCGACGCCACGGTAACCGGCGACCGCATCTTCGTCGAGAAGCGAAATCAGGGTGGTGAAGCCGAGCCAGCCGGACAGGGCCGCAGCGCCGTTGTGGTCTTTGGCCAGGCCGAACGCGATCGCGATGGCGAAGATGACGCCGAGGTTATTGAGGACCGCGGAACCGGCGGTGATGAGGACGGCGGCGAGAAGGTTGCCTTCGCCCCAGCCTTCCGGATCGATCCAGTAGCCGATGCCCATGAGGAGGGCGGCGACCGGCATGACGGCGACGGCGCCCATGAGGGCGCGGCCGAGCTTCTGGAACGCCGTCATGATGACATTGCCAGTTTGTGATTTTTCTTTTACGGGAGATGTCGCGGTGGACATGATTCCTTCCTTCTCCTGGGTGGGGAGTTACGTGCTTGGGCGAACCGATTGCCGCCAGCCGTGGAGGAAAACCGCAAGGTAGGCAGCCTCCCCCGCCGCGTGCGACGGCAACGTCGGAACGTCGATCATGCGACACAGAACCTGCTGCGCCACATCGAATTCGGAGGGCAGATCGCGTTCAATCGACCGCCTCGCCAGATTGGAACGGAACTGCTTCGACCCCACGCGATTGCTCATCCTCGTGAGCTCCAACGCGAGGGAATGGTCCACAGTCCCGTCAAGGTTGGTGGTTGTCGCCCCAAGCCGCGCGCACACAAACCGCAGCAACCCCGCCAACTCGTTCGCCACGGCCAGAGGCTGCTTCACCGTCACGCCCTGGCGGGCCGCGTTGAGGTGAAGGGCGATGAAGGCCGCTTCGTCGACAGGAAGGGTTGCGTTGGTGGTATGCGAGTTGATGTAACTCACCATGAGCTGCGCCGCCTGAAATTCCAGGGGGAAGGCCGCCCGGATCTCATCCACCAAAGAGTTCCGGATCTGCTCGCCCGAGCCCGCACGCTGCACCGCAAACGAAATGTGCTCGGCAAGCACGACGTACACCGAGGGGTGCAGCTCGCCAAGCAGGTCAACCGCCAAATCCACCGCCGCCGAGATGGTTTCCATCACCGCCGGATCCAGCGACAGCACGCCTTTGAGGAACTGCGCCCGCTCCGGGCTCAGCTCCAGGTACTGCCGATCCGCCGTCGCCGGCGAAATCTCGTCGCCCGGCTTACGCTGGAAGCCAATACCCCGGCCGACGAGGACCTGGGTGTCGTTGGTTGTTTGGCTGGTTTGTTGTTGGGTGTTTTTGGTTTGGGCTGTGTCTTGGGCTGCGTCCTCCCCTGGTACCCCGCTGGGGACGCGGACAAGCACGGCATTATTGCTGAGAACCCGGATAATCCTGGGGTTTCGCGCACCTTCAGTCATGACTTTCTCCTGCGTATCGTTGCGGGAGGGTACCAAACGACACCGCGCGGGCATGCGTCCGTGGGTATGCGGGGCTGTGCTCCCGCGGGTATGGCACCCGAATTTCCAGTCATGCCTGATCGAATCAGTAACACCCGGAGGGCTAGAACGCCTTTAGTATAAGCCTTCCTACTGCCCCCACCTCAAAAATTTTTCTTGATGTTTTCTTGATTGTTATTCAAATCACCCGCATATGGGGTGATTTTGCTGTGAAACACGTGAAAATTAGGGATATGGGTCACAACGGGGCGGATAACGAAAAGGCGGTCGTCGCTCAGCGGCTCGGAGGCCGTGTCGACGATCGCCTTAATCGCTTGTGAGTCTTCCACCGCAGTGTCCGCCTTTTCACTTGCGTCACTGCAATCACAACAGTCTCAACTTTCTCATGCGTCACAGGTTTGCGTCAAACGGAACGCCCCTTAGGGGGTAAACATTGTGCGGTTTGGGGCGGGGTTGTGCGGGGATTCGGGTCTCTTGTAGTAGCTGTTCGAAGTGGCCTGCGCCGAAGGTCTCCCCTGCTCGATGCACTGTGAAAACCCGCAACACCTTCGATGCTTGAATATGAAACTTTCTGGTCTGCTTGGAGTTCACTCGGTACCCCACTGTCGAAGTTGTGGTGTTTTCCGCTACGAGTTACCTCACGTTAGGTTCAGTTCGAACTATCCGGAATTTCCGGATTGTTGCCTTTTCTCCCGGTTCATCACGCGAGAAAATTTTGTGGAGATGCTCAGTGATACGGCCATGGTTACCGCGCCGTGTCGGTCGACTGGTTACATATGAGTTCAACTTTATTGCGCAGCTGCGCACAAACGGAGCTAGAATTCCGGACGGTCGATACCGGTAGTTAGGTAATACCAGTACAGCCGTAATAATGAATCTACCTACGTATATAATTGCGCACTTATTGCGCCATTGCGCACTAACGGAGAGATCGGTCCGAAAAGCGAAAGATTGACAGCTGTCCAGCAGACGGTGCCGTCGTCTCAGTCATGAATGCGAGGCGCGCGAAAACGCACAAACGGCGCTAGAATTCCAGCTCACCTCGCATAGACACTATGGTGGTACCAGTTCGAGCGTCCAAACTGTGAAATAGTAATCTAGCTGGCCATATAACTGCGGACTTATTGCGCAGCTGCGCACAAGCGGAGCAATAATTCCGCCATGCTAGGCTACACAGGCACTTCGACAGATTGGTACTACCAGTTCGGGCTTCCCAAAGCGGAAATGGTGTTCTAGCTGGCATTATAATTGCGCACTTATTGCGCAACCGCGCACTAACGGAGCCCTCGTTCCGCACGGATCGAAAAGGCGGTCCGCTCTTGGAGGCTCGGAGACCGAGTCGACGATCGCTGTAATCGCTCGTGTGTCTTCCACCGCGGTTTCCGTTTCCACTTGCGTCAATTCTTATTCCTCTTAGGGGATAAACATTGAGTAGTTTGAGATGGAGATGTGCGGGGTTACTGGCAGGACGAGGAAACCCAGCGTGGGTGTACATTGCCCGATTCTCGACCGCTTCTATCGAAGGCCGTCAACGATACGTACAGTCTCGACTGCGACACGCACAACCTTTCCGATGAGGTCCGCGATGTAGTGCGGGTTGCCAACCTCATCTGTCCAATCCCTGATTTGGCTCATTTTTGGGCTCCATTGGGCAGGTGGAGGATGGTGTTGATTGTAGTTTGGATGTTGTCGAGTAGGGGGGACGGTAGCGTGGATTGTTTGTCCGTTGACTTCCAGTTCGAACCTGCGGTAGCGGCGTATTCTTCTCCCCTGTTTTTAGCGACATGCCGGAGTACGTCACCATTTCGCGAGCCACCGCTAGCGGTGCGGTGGCAATCGTAATGTGGGCGTTGATGGGGTCCTTAATGCGGGAGATCCAAGAAGTCGGTTATAAATCCGACCAGCATTTGTGACTCCATACTTCTTTCTTTGGAGAACGCTGGTTTGCGTAGATCATCGGGTGTATCTGTTCCGAAATACAGGGTGGTGACAGCGCACAAGACGTAACGCCCCCAGCCCGATACCAGCACGGGTGGCGAGTGCTTGGGTGATAATCTCCCGGAAACCATCCGTGGCGTACTCCGGCAGTTTTCTTTTGATCGTCGCATATCCTGCTGATGTCACACCGCCATCTGCCAGTGTTTCAATTGATTCCAGTTAGGATCCCGGATGGATAAACCGGGCGCGCACCAAATCCCTAAACACCGGATCCCCACCACATGCCGCATCAAGACCGATCCGATCGAAACACGTGTCAATGCCGTCCAACAGGATTCCCGCCCGTTCCGCTGTAACAGGAACAGGGTTATTCTCGCTTCCCACACCAGCATCCTCAGATACAACTACCCCTAAGACCAGTTACATTTTGTCCCCGTCAATAATCCGCTACGCTTCAGCGTTCAACAAAGCGAGCTCTCGATCACTATGGGTCGAGCAAATGAGCTTCATATTCAAATGCCCGCGAGTACTGGGGAAAACAACCTGAACGATACGTGCACCGGAACCGCATTTAGAAACGGGGATATACGAACTCACAAAATCTGACTGCCCTGCGGACAACACTCCAGTGGATTTTTCCGAAAGATAGAAATCTTAGACCTATCTATGAATTACGTCCCGGGATCGGTACAAGACATTAAAGCGCACAAGCAACGGCTCAACTGGAAATGCTAAAAAATCCCATGCCCTGGAAGAACGTCGTAAGAAAAGAGATTCCAATCAGGTTGTGTTTGTAGGCTTACAGAGACAAAATCGAGTGAGTACACAATCGGAATTTCAGGCCACGACATTCCTTCAAGAGCTTCTAGCGATTCTTGCGCCTCATCTGAGAGGACAATTTGACCCCGATGGATTTTCTGAGTGCGGACCCCTCCTTTTTCTACAAGGTAAAAAACTCCCTCTCCGCTCGGATTAGCTACTAGGTAGCATGTGGCTTCCTGAGCATCAGGTATTTCAGGGCGATTTCTGGACCTAAAGTTTAACAATGCATCCGACCAGCGCCGGAACCTGCGAATTCTTTCATTTATGTCAATTAAATCACTCTCCAGGGTTGATAACGCCTCACTCCACCCCCCTCTCGCTTCAAAACCCTGTTGGCCCAGAAGTGCGAGTGCTGTGACTGGACGATCGTGTCTGGTTTCGTAGGCCTGATCGGCTAAAAAGGTAACCAATTGGTTGATTGAATCTACACATACGCTCAGCTCTTCAGCCGTGGGCTCGTAACCCTCGTGGACCGCTCGATTTCTTAATTGGGCGACGTTTTCCTGCCACGCATTAATTGGTTCTGGGGAATCTTTCTTCCACCCTGCTTCCGAATAGAAGTCGCCCAGTTCTTCAAATACAAGATGAGTAATTGGGCGCGGATAACCTTTCCTTGTGACGAATCTCTCAACAGCTATTTCCGGACGGATTTGTTGTTCCCAAAGGTTATGTTGGAGCAAGTCTTCGAGCAGTGATTCACATGCTGCTGCATACATAATGGTTGCGGTCCTGTAGTTACCTTCCTTTGAACGATTTATTTCTGCTTCCCGACGAAAGTCTAGGAAAGTAGAGAAGGCAGCTCGGGAGGATTGATTAACGAGAGCACTATCAATCCATGTATCGAGACTCTGAGAGATGCCGGGGGAGTCCGGAGGCAATTCAAAATTTCGATTGACCATAAATAAGCTCATTCCTTGGAGTTCTGGCAGTCCAGAACCTATGATGAACTCCTCAGGCTTTGCTTTTGAAAACGCCATACCAATCATGGGTGGCAAAGACTCTCGCGAAACCATCTTGATTGGGCATTTCTGTACAAACGAGATTGCACGTAATAAGACATTGAGCTGTTTTATCACATAATCAAATGCAAAAGTTTCAGAAGATAAATCTGGTATCGGTGAATTACCGCCCTTTTCGGATGCGGTTTCATCATCTAGTTGAATCATGGCTTCAACAACCGTCTGGCGGTTTTTATTTATCTCATCAGGTTGTGCTTTGGCGTCGAGTAATTGGCCACATCGATGCGATGCTACTAGCAGGCTCGCCTCCATCCCAATATATTGCGGTGCATCCACCACTATTTGATTAAAAACAAACAGGATTCCATCAGGCGTAAGCCTAAGAGAATTAATGTCCACTCCCCGCATACCAGAAGGATTGTGCTTAAATACGTAGCGATCTGGCATGGGAATCACTGTGCCTAGTGGGATGAAGAAATGCAACGTAGAGTTCATTTCTTCAGTATCCCAGACATGTTTTGTAGAGGACAATTAGATTATTGTTTCCGCGTATTTGAACTCAGGTCAGTAGCTCGAAAGGATTAATTGGGTGAGCGTTTGTTCATAGCCAACCTGTCCGTGAGCACATGCTCGGAAAATGCTAGGGGCCTGGTTGGAAGACCAGAAAGGCTAACTAACCTCAGCAGACGCATTGATGTGGTCAATGCGACGGCGGAGGTCTTCCACCTGAGTTGTATCGAAAAGCTCCAGGACGGGGAAGGTATTGAGCGGAGGCTGGAAGAAGTCGCTCACCTGCACTCCCCCTTGCTCGACGATCTGGGTGATGAGTTCACGCAGGAAGCCAATCTGGTTTGCGGTCAGCGTTGTGCCATCGAGGAAATCGGCAAATTCGGACCTGATGGCTGCCTCATCAAGGCCGACGATGCGGCGGATGAACAGACCAAGATTATCGCCGCCGGCGATGCTCTCCCGCACCTGCTCTACCGTCTCTTCTCCGGCACCGGCGAGGAGCTCCTCCAACGCCTTCATATCCTCAGCTGTAAGTGGCCGTGCGGTGCGGAGCTTCTGCAGCGCGAGCGAATCGACAGTCGAGAGGTACTCCTGCAGACGGGCCCGCGCTCGGGTGACGTTGACGGAGATGGCGGCGTTCGCCGAGTCGAGCTCGATCGGTGTTAGTTCTCCGAATGTGTCCTCGAAGTCAACGTCGACAAAGGCTCGCTGCTGGGCCGGAATGAAATCGGCGATCTCGCGGATGGCTTTCCGGGCGAGCTCCAGGTCCTCCAACGTGACACCGTCCCACCATGCGGGATCAGTGATCTGCTCCAGCAAGTCGTCATGCTTGCGGACTGGTTCAAGATCAACGGTGAGCAGGTCACCTGCTGTCTTTTCCAGGCGCTGCTTGTTCTTGGCAAACGAGGCATCTTCTTCCAGAAGCGCAAGCTGGAGCTGCAAAATGAGCAGGTCAATGCGTTTTGCGGAGGGGTTTTCCTTCACCGTCGAGGCAAACGGCACGTGGGCGACGTGTTCGGTGAGCTGAGTGACATCGTCGGCTGTGATTTTCTCCCACGCGGATGGATCTTGGAATCGGTGGACGACAGGGCGATCGGCAGGACGAACGAGAATGTCGTTATCCGGCACGCTGTTGACCAGCTCGTGGAGGTGGGTAGCGAGAGTGGACCGTAAGCTGTCGTGGGACGGCTCTGCGGAGGCGTCGAGAAGCCCAATGAGGTGCGCACGGGAAGCGAAGAGACGCTCGGAAAGCGTCCTCTGCCTGGCGCTGGCCGGATCGGTGACAGGCTGGCCGCTGAACATTTCGACGTTGCCGCAGTAATCGAAGATGTAGAAATTTTGTTTATCGTGGCCGGGGCCAAAAATGTCTGGACACAGTCGCGTGCCGCGACCCACCATCTGCCAGAACTTGGTGGGCGAATACACCGGCTTGAAGAAGACGAGGTTCAACACCTCGGGCACATCGATCCCGGTTTCCAGCATATCCACGCTGATGGCGGTGCGGAGATCGCCGCCCTTCTTCTTGAAGCGCTTAATCGCCGCGTCCGCGTACCGCGTGTTGTGCGTGATGACGGCAGCGCCGTCGCCACCGTACACCGGATACGTGCGGTTCAACTCCTCCAGGATCAGGTCCGCGTGATGCTGAGTACGGGCGAAGATGATCGTCTTGCCCAAACGATCGCCGTCGACCTTGTGGCCGTATTCGATGAGGTTCGCAAGCACCTGCCGGATCGTGTCGCGGTTGTACAAAATGCGGTTGATCTCACCAGGTGTTACCCCGTCCGGCGGGGGCAGGGGCTCGCCATCCTCATCGCTGCCCCAATCCTGCGCATCCCACGCCACCTGCTGCTCCGGGGTGAGCTCCGCGTAGGAAACCCCGGCGCGCAGGAACACCGAATCCTGCTTGAAGGCGACATAGGGAACGAGGTTTCCATCTGAGATCGCCTCTGTGAGATCGTAGGAGCCCGTCGGCTGCCGGTCATCGATATAAAACAGGGCATACGTATCGTGGTGGACATCGGCCTTCGGCGTCGCTGTCAGCCCGACAACGTAGGAATCGAAATAATCGAGAATCCGCTTGAAGCGGTAGTAGATGGAGCGATGGGCCTCATCAATGATGATGAGGTCAAAATCGAAGGGACGGAACTTTGCTGGGGTGTCACCGTCCTCATTAATCATCCCCATCATCGTGTGGTACGTGGAGAAGTACACCTCCCCCACCTCATTCGGTGTGACCAGGAGATTAACAGGGGCCGACTCGGGGTAGAGCTCTGCAAAGGCATCGCGGGCTTGCTCCACAAGTGCTGTGCGATCTGCAAGGAACAGCACACGGTTCACCCACTGCGCGCCACGCAGAAGTTTGGCAATAGCCATGGCCACGCGGGTTTTACCCGTTCCGGTAGCCATGACGAGGAGCACCCGGCGACGCCGCTCTTGATCGAGCGCCTCCGTAACGTTCCTGATCATCTCCAGCTGGTAGTCACGTCCGGCGATGGCCGAATCAATGGGCTGCTTGTTGAGCTCCTTGCGGGTGCCACGGCGTGCAATCATCGTGCGCAGCTGCTCTGAGGTGGGGAATCCTTCCACCTCGCGGGCCCCGTACCCCTTGTCCGTTGCGGGCAGGTGCGCGGCATCGTCAATGAGCTGAATGTGGTAGCCGTTGGTCAGAAGGATCACGGGCCTAATCCCCATCTCCTTCTCCAGGCAATCCGCGTACAACCGGGCCTGCTCTGCCCCGGCATTCATGCTTGCCGACGACTTTTTGGCCTCCACAACCGCCAGCTTGCGGCCGTCCGGCCCGAGGAGCACATAGTCGATGTAACCATCGCCGGAATGGTTTTCCGCCCCAATCGGCATCCCCGTGACGGGGTACTCCTCGATGAGGTTCTCCCCCGCTGTAAAGCCCGCGCGGCGAAGCAGAGGATCAATGAGGTCCTTGCGCGTTTCCGCCTCGCTGATCGTCGGCGGAAGGATGGGCTGTTGCGGCTTCGCCAGTTCTGCCTGCTGGCGTGCAACCTCATCACGCAGCCGCTCGATCTCCGCCTGGAGCTCCGCAGTAATGGCGGCCTGCTCTTCCTCGGTCTTCGCCTGCCTCTCGGCGAACCGCGCGCGCTCCCTGGCATGAGCCTCCGCTTCCTTTAAGCGCTCCTTATCGGCCTGATCCAGAAGCAACGCCTGCTCCTGGAGCTTGTTGTTCTTTTGTTCCAGCTCCGCAGCTAGTTTCTTGACCTCCTGCAGGGATTCCAGCTTCGGAGCCACCGCTCCCGTCGCCGGCCGAAGAAACGCCTCATTAAATGGGGTACGTGGCTGCATCTCGGGATGTGCCGAGTGCTGCGCGACCGCCCACACGAGAACGTCGAAAAGGTGCTTCGTGATACGCACCGCCTGGTCAGGGGATATACGTTTTTCGTGGGAGGCATCGTTGCCATTAATACGGATCGTGTGGAGCTTTGCGCGGATCGTCTCCGGTGTCATCGACTCGAAGCGGGGATCCTTGAGCAGATCGATGAGCCGCATCTCCGAGAAATCCTTCGAGATACGCAGGCGCCACATATGTTTGACCAAATTCTCAAGCACGACGCGGGCGTACATCGTAGCCATCGTGGGACTAGAAAGAGCATTCTTTTCCACCCGAATAGCGTCCCTGCCGAGCTCCCCGAACGCAGCAACAGCAAACGCAAAGTTCGTGCGGTTCAGCGGTCTGTTCATCGAGTCTCCCGGAGTTTATGCAATACGTACGTTTTCTACGTTACCGTTCGGTGCTTCATCGCGTTGACCTGGAAGCGAACAAGAATTCTAATCTGACCACCATTTATTTCCCCCACGTATTGTCCAAACCGTCAACGCGTGAATCCGAATGCTTCCGCCCGGTCCAGGATGTCTGCCTTATCTTCCTCTGTCGAGCTTTCCCTCATCAATTGGTGGACCAACTGCCGACCAGAGTTCGCACCATAAACCGATGCACAGGCATCCAAGCGTGAAGCGATGTCCCGCACACGTACACCCTCCTTTTCTAAAGCATCCACCACCATGATCGAGAGGTACTGCCGTTCCATCCCTTCAGCTGCAAGGTCCGCGATCGTCCTGCCGATGGAGGTAACGGGAAGCCCATCGATGCTGACGATGTCATCTGCTCCCAAGTCCTGGGCTGTAAAAACCTCGATGTCGGAACCAGTTCCACTCCCCTTCCCCGACGTCACGAACGTATCCACGTGGGGAATGAGGTTGCCGATGCCGTGGACTGCTGCCGCTGATTCATGCGCCACAACGAACCCCGGTCCGTCCTCCCAACGCTCCGCGAGGAACCGGCCCGCGTCAAGGGAGAGCCACGAAGCCTTAAGATCTGCGAACCGGTCAATAGGCGCGGACGGTAGCGCGTACACACCCGGCCGCACCGAATAGAGGACCTTTTCGTCCAACAAAGACGACAGCTCCGAAGCCCCAACCCCTTCACGCGCAGCCTGCTCCCCCGTCACCAGCCCCCACTGGTCTGAGCTGATTGTCTCCAGGATTAGTAGTGTCGCTTCGGTGGTCATGGTTTTCTCCTTACGGGGAGGCAGGCAATACAGCTGAAAATGCGAAACCAGAGCCTGAATTAGGCTAGTGTAGCGTCCTGAATTTGGCTTTCTAATGTTATGTCCATGGAGTTATTGGACTCGGCGTTCAGTGACTTTTTGGAAACGGAGTCCATAGGGTTTTGTACCGGGCTTATGCGGTGGTTACTTCCTCTGTCGTCGTCATGGGCGTGGGTGGGACAGCTCGCTACCACACGAAGGTTCCACATAGTGGGATCTTCGGGGGAAATACCGCTTTGGTTTTATACGAAAGCAAGAAATCATCAATTCTCAAGGCCAGCACCTTAAATGAATGCAATCAGAGACACAATTAGCTACTCAGCTTCGTATTGAGAGACTTGTCACTACGGTGGCAGATTTCTTACATATGCGCAAAACCAGCCCCCACCGGAAGAACCAAAGCGGGGGCAAGGGATCGGTTCAGTTACGGAAGCATCGCTTGAATTTGTGGCAATGCAACAGCACCAATACCAAGCAGGACTAAGATGCCCGCAATAACGCCACCAATAATTGCTCCAAGTTCCTCTTGCTCAGTAGAACCATTTTTCTGCTGCGGCAGCTGAGGGGAAGGATCCTTCTTTCCGATCTCAGATACTCGATTAAATGTGTAGTCAGACATGATCTGTGACGGCGGGGTTACCAAAGTGATTGTTCGATAAACCACTGTTCCGCTTGGCATCGTCAGGGAAAACCTCACATCGCGTTCACCAGCCGAGTGACCATTCAGGAGAATGGCCTTTTTACCTCTCATCCCGTTCATGGTTGGAAACTCCGGGTCATTAACAATCGTCAGCGAGTCTGCGATTTTTTCCGCTTCCTTGGTGGCAGCATCCCACTCATTGGCTGGGAGTAGGTTCTCGATGTCACTCTTCATCGAGCCTGAGAGCACTCCCCATAGGATTAGACCAGCATCGTCGTTAAACGTGCAGGTACCGAAGTCGGTCGCACCCAGTGTCTGACCGTTTGGTGTCCTTGCGAAGTCGCAGTTCGAGTTGGCAGCAGAGACGTAAGTCCAGTTCGAGCTGTCGAGAAGTACTTGGACATCGCTTCCGTAGAAGTTCCAGCGGTTCAGCTCGTTGGAGTCGAAGGATCGGACTATGGCCTCGGTGGTGATTGGCTGACCAGCGACGAGTGGCTCTGCTGCCTGGGTAGCAGTGGCTGGGAGTATAGTCGCTGCTACGGCAGTAACGGTGGCAGCCGCGAGTGAATGCTTAAAAAGCATGGTTGTTCTCCTTGTATTTAGGTGTGAGTGATCGCATAACAACTATGGGTCTACTTGGTAGTATATTTAGAAACTTTGGCTGGAGGGTGAAGTTTTCGTAGTAACTACTCGGACTGCATCCCAGCATGGTTACGGTGTTCTCCACCGAACACGCCACCACCAGCTTCTTTACAACATTATTGCCATGGCAACGCAGGTGAGTCTGCCACTTCCGGAGTGGATCAAGGCACAGCTAGTGTAGCGTCCTGTATTTAGCTTTCTTTTGTGGTGATATTGGTGGATATCTCATTCTGCGCCTCGTTTTGTTTTGACTGATGATGAGCCAGAGGTTGATATTGCGAGATCGCCATTGCGGCCTTATCGGGAGGTGGTGCAGGCGAGATTGTTATTAGATGCTGCTGCGGGGGTGGCGAATGCGGAGTTGGCGCGGCGGTATGAGATTTTTGTTGTGTCTGTAACTCGACTTAGGTTTCTCCTTGGTACGAATGTTTTTATCACGGTGAGTCTTGGGATAGTTGTTGGAAACTGAGTACCGGGTTCCGTGGGACGATTACGAGAACTTCCGGGAAGATGTAATCCAACACGATAATCGAATATAGCCTCTCAGAAATAAAATTATTTTCCTACTAGATAGCTATGGACCGTCAATTATTACAGACCGCCTTCAAACGCAACGCTCATCAAAGATGAATGAAGACCCTGTAGATACGAAAGCCGTCTCAACTCACCTTTCTTTTGTTCTCTGATTATCTGAATAGAGTTGCCGATTTTGTTCTGCAACTCCATAGAAAAATCAGGAACGTGAACTGAGAGAAAATTCTTCTTGGAAATGTTCTTCATACTTCCGCTACTGCCGGTTGAACAGCGAGAGATTCTGCTCCGAATAGTCTTACTTTGCAGAAGTGCCCAAAGAAAAACCGGATTTACATCTTCAACAAGGGTCAACTTCCATAATTTGTCCGGCAAAAAGATATTTGAAGCAACCTCGTCAACCAGTACCGATGCTCCAACCAATTCAGTGGTGTTTGCCCTACTGACCAAGATGTCGCCTGCCGCTACTCGATGGGAATCATCCGGATCGTAGTCTTTTGGAAGCGTTTTAACCTCGCTAGCCAGGAAAGTACCAGTTGTTACGGCCGAGATCTTTAAAACCTTGTTCTGACTTTCTCCTTCATTATCTGCGACAAGACTCTTACCTGAAGTGATGCCTGTGATGTACGTTGATAGCGGAACTGTAGACTCCGCATTCGCCACGATGGACTCGCTCAAAGCCAAGTTCGGATTTAAGAGAGCTACCGCTTGTTTCGACTTTTCAATCAGAGAATCTGAGAAGCTGAGAATCTCCGCGATTCTCTTCTGCTCCTCAAGCGGAGGGAGGGGAACGGGCATAGACAGGAACGCATCATCGGTCAAACTCCGACGACGAGCAGTCGTTCCACGTAGTCTTGTGCGATAATAAGCCAAGGCAAATTCAGAACGAAGGTAGTTGGCTAGGAAGCTTTTGTCTACAGAGGCGAAGCCACGCAACCTCCAAACCTTATATGCAGGGCTTACGATACCTGCATCCACAATCGTCTGAAAGTCCAAGACACCTTCATCAATTGGGAAACCAACAACTAATTGATCACGGAGGACGACTTTGTACGCGGAAGTGTCTTTAGAAGCAATTTTCTTCTTGAATCGCTCATCTTGTAAAACCAACCCATCTTTCATTGTCATGGAAAGTACTGGATAATCGGTTTGCCCAGCTTTCTCACTCTTTACATGCTCGATGAGCTCCCCCAGCTTCACGATTGGCCATTTGCTTTTAGTCATTGTTATTCACCGGCTTCAGGCGGGTGGGGGTGCTTTGGGTGAGCATGGCTTCGAGTTCGGTGAGACCGGCGGTGATCTGATCGTCGAGAAGCCTGATTTCCTGGAGGATTTCCAACGGATCCCGAGTGTCCTCCTCGTCGAGGACGACCTCCTTGTAGCGGTTCATGGACAGGTCGTAGTCGTTTTCGCGGATCTCACGTGCGGGAACGGTGAAGGACTGGTCCGTGCGGGCGCGATCCTTCTCACTATCGGCGCGGTGGGCAAAGCGGACAACCACATCCTGCAGGTTGTTGAGCTTTACCTGCTCCTCATCGAGGATGACCGGGTTCGGCTCATCCCCAATGATCTCTGGGTCCTTTGGCCGGTCGGTGGGATGCGGACCGAGGAGGTGCGGAGCGAGGAGGGGCGTGCGCTTGTCATCGAGGGAATACCCATCGGCTCGGACCTCGTAAAACCACACGTTCTCCGTGGCGTTATCCTCCGATTGCGCATCGGCGCGGGTGAAGCAGAGGATTGCGGTGGAGACCCCGGAGTAAGGCTTAAACGTGCCGGAGGGCAGCTTGATCACGGCGTCGAGCTGCTGGTGATCAAGAAGCTCCTTCCGCAGGGCCTTGTGGGCCTTGGTGCTGCCAAAGAGAACGCCCTCCGGAACAATGACGGCGGCGCGGCCACCGAGACGCAGCAGAGTGAGGAACCGCTGGACGAAGAGGAGCTCCGTCTTGCTGGTGGTGAAAAGAGAAGTCAGATCCTGATCGATGGAGTTCTTGTTAATGCTGCCGGAAAACGGCGGGTTCGCGAGCACAACATCAAAGACGCCGGTAGGCGTGCTTTCCAGCTGCTGGAGAGAATCCTGGTACGTGATGTTCGGGTTTTCAAAACCGTGGAGGAACAGGTTCATGGCAGCAAGCCTCACCATGGTGGCATCTGAATCATGCCCGGTCAGACCGTGTTCCTTGTAGGCCTGAAACACGGAATTATCCCTAATTTCCTTTTTATGGTGCGACAAGATCCACTCGTTGGCACCGATGAGGAAGCCTGCCGTTCCTGCGGCGGGATCGATGATCCGGTCCGTCGGGCGGGGCTTAATGAGGGCCACCATCGTGTCGATGATGTGCGTCGGTGTACGGAACTGCCCGTTTGTGCCCTGGGTGGCGAGTTTAGACAGGACATATTCGTAAAGATCACCAAGCATGTCCTTGTTACTAAAGGTCAGGTTGTCGATGAGACCCATCACCGACGCGAGAGTGGACGGGTTATCAATGCCGAACTGGGCCTTCTTAAGAAAACCCCCAAATGGACTCTTGTACGGGTAATCCTCCTGGGCCGTGAGGAAGGGGAAGACGTGCTCCTCAAAAGCCTCCACGCGCTGCTTATCTTTCAGAGCGATAAGCTCATGCCAGCGCAGCGGTACCCCTTTTTCTGCAGCTTCTTTAGGGAAGATATCGGCGGGGATGTTGTCCGTTGCGCCGAGGGTTCGCCAGCGATCAATCTCGTCCTGTTTCTTATCCAGGTGCTTGAGGAACAACAGGTACGTGAACTGCTCAACCACGGTGATGGGATTGGCAATTCCGCCAGCCCAAAACGTGTCCCAAATCCTATCCACTTGGTTTTTCAGCGAACCAGTAATCATGGAAATAACAGTAGCCGAGGGAGGACACATTCAAAGGCAGGGCTTCGAACGAAGTGGTACAGATTCAACATTGTGAGGAACGGGCTGATGTGCAAGCGCCCTACCTAGCTAACATTCCAGCGCGTCCAGCCTGCTACATCATCGTAATCGACAAAGCGCCCAGTAATTTTTGAGTCAAGGTTGACCTTCCAGTCACCATCTTCCCATACCAACTGAGACGTGGAAGCGATGACGGGTTCGCTTGTCGCGCTCATTGCCCGGGCAAATTCAATCGTGACAGCATCCGCACTGCATCCAAGGACATGAAAGTAGTAAGGAAAACCGAACTCTTCCTTCTGGTACAGTTTGTCCTTCATTTCCTCGTCAGTTAGTGTTTCGCCACTGGCAGTTAATTCTTTCATCCCCTCTTCCGATATGGAATATAGAGCCCCTGCTGACTCATCCATTGTAATCTCCTCGCTACTGTCATCGGAGTACGGAAGCAACTTGACGATGGCGTTGTAAAAAGCAGTCACCGCTCCGGCGGGGGTCTTAGAATAACCCAGAAGTACGCCGTCTTTCTTTTTCAACGGGCCATCGGAAGCTGTGAAAAGGTAATATTTATCGCCAATCTCCTCCACACGAGTATCCTCCGGCGCTCGGGAGTTCACTCGAGGATCGCACTCGTCCATCTCACTTGGTGCAAGCTTCTTGGTGAAGATGTCACCATCGGGATTCTTGGGGATATAGATTGGGACACCGTAGTCCGTAGATTTCCAGGAGCCTTTTTCTGCGGATGCTGCTTCGGATGTCTCTTTCACCGCCACAGTGGTTTCCGAGGTTATTGCATCGTCATGCCTTTCACGGTTCTCTAAAAGCTTCCCTGTCAGAAAAGCCGCAATCATGATGAGAACAACGAGAATTGCGATGAGTACATTACGTAAGGCGCGCACAGTAACTAGACCTTCCTTCTCTATTCTTGTCAGTAGTCGTCATTTTCTAGAAATAGTGTGCTATCAGGGCTATCGCGCTACCGTGTGTTGCACGATGAGTGGTGATACCTCTTCGGGATATTCTGAACGATGAATGTTGAAGAGCCGACATCAGTTTCCCACATGACATTGGTTTTTACTATTATAACCGTTATGTAACCAGTGTTCACGTTTTAGTGCCTGAGATCTGGTATCCAGCTGCAACGATTGGCTGGCGTGTGAGCCGGATGATACATAAATGAGTTTTTGGTATGCCTCCGAACCAATTATGCAATGGAGCAAGAAGATGTGTCCGACGGCTTCTACTCATCACAACCGGTGGATGTGATTACTTGACACCTATGGGCGGCGAGAGTTGCAATCGGCAGGTTTTCTACGCTGAGTGAATAAAAGGGCTGCTGTAACGCGCCTACCGGGACGTAGGATAGATATAACAGTTAGCCGAAAAACTAGGGAGAGGTAGGACAAAGATGAAGACGAAGCGGATGGTGGCGGCGACGGTGGCGTCGGCAATTGCGTTGACGGGGGTGACCAGCGTAGCTGGTGCGGAAGAGACGCAGAAGGGGTACCAGTGCGTCGTCGACAAGCAAACGTACACCAACCCGCTCGTGTGGTCTGCACCCGTTGTGGGCATCATCAGCATCTACGCCGCCATCCCCGAGAACATCCGCGCCCAATACGGGCTGCCCACCTCACAGAACGTGCGGGACATTATTGGGCAGGCGCTGCCACAGGTGGACAAGCAGCAAGTGGAGAAGTTCGTCACCAACGGGACGATCGCCGCATTTTCCATCTTCAGCTTTGTGATCGGTGCGCTGGCCAGCGCACCCGGGTACTACCAAAACTGCGTCACCGACATCAAGACGCCGGCGACCGGGGATAACTCCGAGACAGACTGGAGCAGCTCGAAAAAGGAGAAATAGAGGACGGCCCCGGGAGCTCTCGAGCTTTTCTTTGAAAAAGCGAACCGCACTGTAAAATTTCGCCCAATTAGAAGAGAGGGGCGATGCTCGACCGGGGCCGTCTGCGCCCATTATGACACGGGCCGGCGGGAGCTGCAGGACATAGCGGGGGTGGCACGCGAAAAAGGTGCTCACGATTTAAAAATCGATGAGCACCTTATGATTTTTGAATTTAGGGGATCATGGAAGCGATCTCAGCGGGCAAGAATTGCTTAATCTGCGGGAGAACCACAGCAATGAGTCCGATCACGCCAACAATCACTCCGGCAGCAATAACGCCGATACCAGCCTCGTTGGGTTTGCCATCTGCTGGATTAGTCAACGCAACTTTCATCTGGTGAGAGCTTTCCGAAAGATTCTGACCATCTGCGCAAGCTCGGTAGGCAGGCATCATATTCAGGAAATCCGCCCGTGAAGCCTTGTAACTATCGATCCAATACTGAGCTTCTGACTGTTTCATCCTTCCAAGGGATACTTCACGTTTGTATGCAGCAATTCCCTCATCAATCCGCTTCATTTCCGCGTTGTAACCTCGAACTGCCTCATTAGCTTTAGAGCGCGTCAGCGTAACCGTATTTTCTGTGTAATTCAGAGCTTCTTTACTATTTAGAGTAAAAGTGCAGGTATTTCCATTGACTTCGACGCTTACGGCGTTGGCAGCAGGAGCGACAGTTCCCGCCGAGATAGCACAGGTAGCAAGAACCGAAACGGCTACCTTTGAGACCTTCCTCATGAAAACATCCTTCCTGTTGGGTTGATAATTCACTATCGTAACATGGTTGACAGGGTAATTGTAGCCTTTTTCCAGCTGTAAATAATCCTTCTACAAGGTGGAAAATATGCTAACAGAGAAGGAGTATCCCTACTGCAGTTTCCGCAATGACAGTGAATAGCCTAGTTATCCCAGGCGAGGCCCGGTGCCGACCACTGATCGGAGGGGAAACGGCCGCGTAGTGGCCAGAGGCGGTCAAGCTGGCGGAGAAAAAGCTTGGACTTCCAGGAAGCGTTATCGATGCGAATCGGCGTTAGTGCCTCGCTTTCGAGTTGACGGTGGCGAGTGAGCTCGTCGTTTACGGATTCGGCAATGGGTTCATCGAACTCGCCGTGGGTTTTGCCGACGCCGTCGTACTCGAGGGCAATGGACCTATCGGGGTAGAAGAAATCGACGCGGCCGATGAAGGCGCCGTCGGTATCCAAGATGCTGGCTTGCTGGAAGGGGGGCGGGGAAGCCGGCCTGGAAAAGGGCGACCTTGACATCGGATTCGCGGGGGCTTTCCGAGAAAGCGTTGATGAGGCGGACGGCGGTGCGGGCGGTATCGATGCCGGCGGTTCTGGCTCTTTGCGCGAGAGCGTAGAGGAGCTCGTCTTCTGTGGAGAGGTTGGTGGCGACGGCGAAGTCGCCGCAGCGGACGGCTTGGGCAAGACCCTCCCAGCGGGCGATATCGATGACCGTCAGGGCTGGGGAGGTAAGCGAAATTTCAAAACCGCAGAGGGTGGTGGTGCGCAGATCGCCCCTTGTGAGGCGAGTCTGGCACACGCCTGCGCGGGGTCTTCCGGTGCCGATGATGTGGACCTGCTCGCGCTTGTGGACGATCACGGGCATGCCCCACAGGGCCGCCGCTGACGCACCGATTAGTGGTCGTCCCTCAATGCCCAGGGCGGCGCAGCGGAGGAGGTACTTATCCTCGCGGCTGAGTTTTTGGTATTCCCCCTGAACTACGTAGACGCCGCGGGCGAGCTGCATGTGCGCAGACACCGCATTGCGCTGAAAAGAGTTAAGACCCCGAGTGAAAAGAAGATGTTCCCCCACATTCATGGCTCACATTTTCACATGGGGCGGGGGTCTTCGCCACCGGTAGAGAAAAAGGTAGACGTTTGGCGCGTAGCAAACGTGACGGACTGGGTCGATGGGTGCGACCCTCGGATAGATGTCTACCTTTTGTCAGGTGGGCGCGAAAAAGCCCCCGGCAGCATGGTGGCTGCCGGGGCGTTTTCGTCGCTCGGGTTTAGACGTCCAGGAAGCGGACGTCCTTCGCGTTGCGGGTGATGAAGGTGCGGCGGGCAACGACGTCGTCTCCCATGAGGATGGAGAAGAGCTCGTCGGCACGCTCGGCGTCTTCAAGGTCGACGCGGCGGAGGGTGCGGAAATCCGGGTCGAGGGTGGTTTCCCAGAGCTCGGAGGCGTTCATCTCGCCCAGGCCCTTGTAGCGCTGGATGCCGTCGTCGGTGTTGATCTTGCGGCCGGCCTCGAGGCCCTCCGCAAGGAGATCGTCGCGCTCCTGGTCGGAGTAGGCGAAGCCGGGGTCGCCCTTCTGCCACTTGAGCTTGTACAACGGCGGGTTAGCGAGGTAGACGTGGCCTTCCTCGATAAGCGCGGGCATGAAGCGGAAAAGCAGGGTGAGCAGCAGCGTTGCAATGTGCTGGCCGTCAACATCGGCATCGGCCATAAGGACGATCTTGTGGTAACGGAGCTTGGAAATATCAAACTCGTCGTGGACACCCGTGCCGAGAGCAGTGATGATCGCCTGGATCTCCGCGTTCTTGAAGGCGCGATCAAGGCGGGCCTTCTCGACGTTGAGGATCTTGCCACGCAGCGGGAGGATCGCCTGGAACATGGAGTCACGGCCGGCCTTGGCGGAACCGCCTGCGGAGTCGCCCTCCACGATGTAGAGCTCAGATTTCTCCGGGTCCTTGGAGCGGCAATCGGCAAGCTTGCCGGGCAGGCCCCCCATGTCTGTGGGGGACTTGCGGCGCACGAGCTCGCGGGCCTTCCGGGCGGCGAGGCGGGCCTGGGCCGAAGAGCTGGCCTTTTGCACGATGATCTTGGCCTCGGCGGGGTTCGCCTCGAACCAGTGCGTGAGGTGGGTATTGACCACGCGCTGCACGAAAGACTTGACGTTGGTGTTACCCAGCTTGGTCTTGGTCTGGCCCTCGAACTGCGGATCGCCGACCTTGACGGAGACGACGGCGGATAGCCCCTCGCGGCAGTCGTCGCCGGTAAGCTTCGGATCCTTGTCTTTCAGCAGCTTGTGGTCGCGCGCGTACTTGTTCATGATCGTGGTCAGCGCGGCGCGGAAGCCTTCCTCGTGCGTGCCGCCCTCGACCGTGGCGATGGTGTTGGCGAAGGTGAAGACGTTCTCTTTGTAGGAGGTGTTCCACTGCAGGGCGACCTCCAGGGCCAGGTCATCCTCGGAATCCTGGAAACCGACGATGGTGGGGTGGAGAGCCGTCTTCTTCTTGTTCAGGAACTTGACGTAATCGATGAGGCCATCCGGGTAGTGGAAGACAACGGAGCGCTCGGATGGTATCTCCGGTTCCTCAGCTTGCGGCTTCTCCGCAAGCTTCTCGTCGACCTCGTCGAGGGAGAGGCTGTCGGCCTCGAGCAGCGACTCATCGGCTTCGAGGGAGGGCTTTTCTTCCTCGGCAATGATGTGCTTACGCTTATCCGTCAGCTTGATGTAGACGCCCTTGTTGAGGAAGGCCATCTGCTGCAGGCGGTCGGAGATCGTCTTGTAGTTGAACTCGACCGTCTCAAAGATTTCCGCATCCGGCCAGAAGCGGATGCGGGTGCCGGTGCCGCGGGCCTTGCCACCCTTTTCCAGATCATCCGGAACCTGGTTATTAAAACGCTGATACCAGTGGTAACCGTCGCGCTTAATGTCCGCCTCAACGCGGGTGGACAGGGCGTTCACCACGGAAATACCCACGCCGTGCAGGCCGCCGGAGACCTTGTAGGAATCATTGTTAAACTTGCCGCCGGCGTGCAGCTGCGTCATGACGACCTCGACCGTCGGGCGGCCGGTCTGGTGCATCTCCACGGGGATGCCACGACCGTTATCCGTCACCTCGACGCTGCCATCCTCATGGAGAACGACATCCACCTTGTCAGCGAAGCCGGCCAGGGCCTCGTCGATAGAGTTATCGACAACCTCCCACACCAGGTGGTGCAGGCCACGTCTACCGGTGGAACCGATGTACATGCCGGGGCGCTTGCGGACAGCTTCCAAGCCCTCGAGCACGGTAATCGACGTTGCGTCGTAATCGTGATGCTCGGGGTTCACATTCTCTTGAGATTCAGCCACGATAGATTCGAAACTTCCTCGCTAATTTTAGACGTATAACTCTTGTCATTCTACACTGCCGTGGGGGACCACATGAAACTAGCTCAAACCAGCGAGAGGGCGTGTCAAACACAAATTTAGCCATACGTATCTCTCGGACCGCGACCCTTGACGTGAAGGCGACCCTTGCGCCAGCTCGGTGGTTTTGGCCCGAAAATCTTTAGCTGCGTGATGATGTTAGGACCGATCATATCGGCGATGGTCTGCAGGATGCGGCGCTGCATGAGGCGTAAATTTGTGGCCCACGCTGTGGAATCACACGTGATGAAGAGCGTTGTATCCTTCACCATCTCTATTTTCGTGTGATTGGCGATATCAGCGCCGACAATCTCCGCCCACTGGCCCATGATCCAGCCCGAGGCCAGCGGCTTTTGCCAGCCCTGCTTGCGGATCTCGCGGCCGAGGATGGAATGGAGGTTCTCCACCTTGCGGGGTGTGATGAGGCGGCGGCCATCCTTGCCGGTGGGGATGCGGCGGCGCGGTTTCTTCTCCGGCGGGGCCTCGACCTTTTTGTACACCTTGCCCATCTTCTGGATGCGCTCGAAGGACTGGTAGAAAAAGTCGAGGGAATCCTCCTCACTCATCGTCGCTCACGTCCAGGAAGGAATCCCCATCTTTGAGGAGCACGGTGTGGTCCGTGTGGGTGAGGTCGGTGGGGATATCGGTGGGGACGGCGGTGGTGATGAGGACCTGCTCGGCACTGCGGATCATCGAGGTCAGCGCTTGTCGACGGGGGTTATCAAGCTCGGCGAAAACATCATCGAGGATCAGAATCGGGATGTGGCCACCAGTGGAAAACAGCCGGAAGACGGCGATTTTCAGAGCGATGGCAAAGGACCAGGTCTCACCGTGGGAGGCAAACCCCTTGGCGGGGGCTTCACCGAGATAAAGACCCAGGTCATCTTTGTGGGGGCCGATGAGGGTGCGGCCCGCGTCGATCTCGCGGGGGCGGATCTCCGCCAGCGAGGTGAGCAGCAGCGCCTCCGTCTCCGCGGTGGTTTCCCCCTGGTCGCGGGTGAGATAGGAGATTGCCGGGGGACGGGAATGCGGGGCAATTTCCAGGTAGGCGGCTTCCACGAGGGGGTGCAGGCGGGTGATGAGGGCGGAGCGGGCGGTGACGAGTTCGGCGCCGAGCGAGGCGAGCTGGCTGTCCCAGACATCGAGCATGCCGTGCATAGACGGATAAAAATTAGCTTTCGCCTGCTTGAGGAGAGCGTTGCGCTGCTTGAGGACGCGCTCGTACTCCGCCTTGGTGGCGGAAAAACGCGGGGTTTCCTGCGAAATGACAGAATCGATGAGGCGGCGGCGCCCCTCGGGTTCGCCGGTGACGAGGTGGAGGTCTTCCGGGGAGAAGAGGACGCAGCGGACGCCGCCGAGGAGCTCGCGCGGGTGGCGCAGGCGGGTGCGGTTGAGCTGCGCGAGGTTGGCGGCGTGGGGTTTCACCGTCATGCGGACGACCAGCTCCCGCCCGCCGGAGACGACGGTGGCCGCGAGCTGGGCGACATCCGCGCCGGCGCGCACCAAGGGGGCATCGTGTTTGACGCGGTGGGAGGAGAGATTAGCCAGGTAGTAGATCGACTCGACGATGTTCGTTTTGCCGAACCCGTTGGCGCCGGTGAACACCGTCACCCCCGGCCCGAGCTCCAGGTCGAGCTCCGGCCAGCTGCGGAAATCCTTCAGGGTCAGGTGGCGAACAAACATCGCTTAACCGGGCAGGCGGACCGGCATGAGCAGGTAGGTTACCGCGCTGTGCGGTGAGGCGAAGGAACCGTCCGCGGCGGCCTCCGGAAGCTCCTCCGGCTCCGGGGTGAGGATGGCCGAACGGTTGGAATCCGTAAAGCCGAACATGACGCGTTTTGAACGCATGACATTCAGGCCATCGCGCAGGTAGGCGGGGTTGAAAGCGATGACGAGGGAATCCTCGACACCCTGGAAGGCGGCGGGGAGGACCTCCTCGGCGGCGCCGCTTTCGGAGTTCGCGGCGGTGAGAGAGACCTGGCCCGCGGAGAAGGTCATGCGGATCTGGCCGGACTTGTCGGCGACGAGGGAGACGCGGCGTAGGGCCTTGAGAAGTTCGTCGACGTCGCAGGTAGCGATGTAATTATGGGTCTTGGGGAGGAGGGGGTTGTAGTTGGGGAATTCAGCGTCGAGAAGCCGGGTGGTGGTCTGACGATTCTCGGTGACCATGCCGATGAGACCGTTACCCAAGGCAACCTCCAACGGCTTATTCAGGCCATTATCCATGGATTTTGCCGTATCCAGGAGGGTGCGCGCGGGGATCAAAAGGCTGGATTTCTCCAGCTCACGGGACGGCTCCCACTCCAGGTGGCGCACCGCCAGGCGGAACCGGTCCGTGGCGGCCATGATGAGGTCCGAGCCCTCAATATCGACGTGAATACCTGTAAGCATGGGAAGCGCATCGTCCTTGCCCGCGGCCGTGGCGACCTGGCTGACGGCCTCCGTGAACTGGTGCGGATCCACGCGACCGGCCGTCTCCGGCATCGCCGGCAGGGAGGGGTACTCATCGAGCGGGATGATCGGCAGCTCAAACTTCGCCTTCCCGCAGGACAACAGCACCTTGGAATGCGTCTCATCCGTCTCGACCTCGACCGTGCCCGCCGCCAGCGAGGAGGTGATATCGCTAATCAGCTTGCCGGCGACGGCGAGCCTGCCGTTTTGTAAGACCTGGGCGTTGAGGCGAACCTTGGTGGACACCTCGTAATCGAAGCCCGCCAGCTCCAGGCCGTCATCGGTAGCCGTAATGACAAGACCGCGGAGCACCGGCTGCACGGGGCGGGCGGGCAGGTTGTGGGCGACCCAGCTCACTGCGTCTGCGAAATCGTCCTGGGCTACACGGAAGGCGACAGCGTGCGATTCCATCTTTCTCCTTTAACTTAACAAGTTTTCACTATCGGGCTAATCGGTCTTTTCGCGTCCGGATGAGGATGACAAAAGGTGACATGTCCAAACCTACCCCGCAGCGGACCCGCGGAGGAAAAGTTGTTCACGTCCCCTGTTTCTTCTTGTAATTCTAAGTAACCCGTTTGGTAAAAGCAGTAGGCGTTGTGGAAATTGGGGATAATTACAAATTCTGGCCGGTTGCGTCGCGTGTCGGGGATGTGAGTGCGGTTGTGGAATGCCTGTGGATAACGTCGGTCGATCTGTGGATAATTTTTTGGGGTTCCGAGTTATCCACAATTTATCCACAGGCCGGCTCCGGGTTATCCACAGCCAAAACCAGGAGATTGTGAATACTGTGAACTGCGGTTTTGCGGTTTATGTGACGAGGATCACCAAATTACAAAGCCGTAATTTCACAAATGTGAATAAACCTGTGGATAACTTTTTTTCCGGGCGTGCGCTGGGGAAAACTGTGGAAAACTCCGTCATTTTTGGGTGGTTGTGCACAGGGGGTGACTGTGGAAGAAAAAGAGCCCCCGCGCCCCGGATGGTGTTATTCCGGGACGCGGGGGCGCGGGGGCGGGTGCTGTCTCTTATACACATCTCCGAGCCCACGAGACTCCTGAGCATCTCG
>ERZ1031292.160-NODE-160-length-26101-cov-30.113184_pt1 | contig 26101 bp, 19 predicted proteins | sample MGYA00518215_ERZ1031292 | MGnify/ENA primary metagenome ERZ1031292 (study PRJEB33718, sample SAMN03159822) | human skin metagenome | collected 2014-02-25 | study: EMG produced TPA metagenomics assembly of the PRJNA266117 data set (Human skin bacterial metagenome... | reverse complement strand
CCAAGTCGATGGTGGACTGGTCGCCTGTGAGCCCCTCGCCACCGTCGATGAAGTGGACCTCCATGGTGTTCATGGTGTCCGGGTTGTTGAAGTCCACGTTGTTCATGGACACCTGCACCGCATGGGTGGGTTCCACGTAGATGGGTTCGGTGCCGTTGAGGCCGGTCGTGGGCACGTCGAGCGGGTCGGCGTCGAACCACTCGCTCCAGGAGCCGTCGGGCCGCTGGGAGCGGAAGAAGACACCGAAGGTATGGTCGCCCTGCCAGGTGAGGGCGAACATGGAGAATTCCTTGTCGCTATGGAATTCCTTGACGGTCTTATCGCCTGCCTCGCCTTGGGCGGCGATGGCAGCATCGGGGACAGTCACTGACTGGCCCGCAGCCAGCGGTTGCGCGTCGCTTGTGACCTCAGTGGATCCCGCGGTTCGGGTGACGTCGAGGACACGTGGCATCGCGACGAGCATCGCTGCCACCATTGCTATGGCGACGACGAGCGCGATGATGGGCACGCGCCGCGTCGGGTTGAGTGTTCTTCTCTGTATTTGCACTGGAACTCCTTGTGATTTTGAAAAGCGCTGAGACTAAAGATACCAGTGTTGCAAATGTTACTAGAGTGACACGCCGATGCAAGAGGACCGGTTTTTCCTATGTCAGGTAGTCCTAGGTGGTAGCTGGACGGCATATGGGATCGAAAAACAGGCAACGGATGTCGAATTTGCCGAGCCCCGTCCGATCATGCTGTACCCGCTCACGAAAAGTCTAGATTTGTCGAGGAGGGGTAGCGTAACTGGCATGATGGGCCACTACGTACCGTTGCAAGTGGAGAGCTACTCATCGGCTTCTGCCTTTACTGGAGTGGACAAGCGGTGCTTATTGTTTTTCAGCTTGTAATGTGCTCCGCGTGCGCTCGTCAGGAAAATGGATCTCACAACGCGACGAGCACTGTCTTGGATTTCGAGGATCTCCTCAGGCATACACCATGGGCCGCCATGTATTTCAGGCGAATCGATATTGAAGACTTTCGAGGGGGGAGCAAAAACGTTTCCAATTATTGTTCTCGGATTTGCTCAATGGGATCGCCTTCCAAGAAGAGGGTGTCAACCTTCTGGTGGGAATCGTAGCCCGTTGTCCATAGAACTTCCGGCGGAATTTGCCATGGGCCAACATGCTTTTGAGGGGACAGCATATTGAAACTCACCACATATTGCCCGGCAGTGACGTCGCGCTCCTGGTAGAAAACCACATTTACCAACTCATGATCGTTGGTAATGGAAATTGTGGGACCTCCGACTAAGGAGCTAAGCGATGTTATTTCAACGTCCTTCACCGAACAGTCTTGTGAGGGGTAGGGGAAGGAAACTAAGAGATGAGAACTAGTGAGAACAGATATTCTTCCTGCGAAGGAGGAATGAAAATCGATGGAATCCGTGTCGAATTCCGACAATCCTGATACGAATTGCTGGTCCGACACAATCCAGTTTTCGGCTTCCTTGCTCAATAAGGTGCATTGTGGGATGCCGTCGTAAAAACCGAAGATGAATGCAGACTGTCCATCATCACGAAATTCAACAAAGTCTACATTCGACTCAATAGACACGCAGGATGTTTCCTCATGGCTACCAATCTTTACTTGCTGGATGCAGACCTCACCGTCTGAGTCGACTACCCCTTTGGTTGCTACTAAAGCTGTTCCATAGTCTGTCACAAATTTTCCCACAATTAATGACGTGACTGGGCCTGCTCTGGTCGGGGTGCTGGTCCATTCACCGTTCTCTGTGGTGAGAAAGATCCCCGAGTTTCCGTCGCTCGAACTGATGATGGTAGACGTACCACTTCTAGATACAGTTATGTCCTCAACGGTTATCGGAAGAGTCTTTCCAGGAAATGTGGTTATTGGAAAATCGCTAGTGGGGGTGTAGGCCAATAGCGTAGAGCCGTCAAGGAAAAGAAAAGTGTCATCTCTTTGCTTTGCAAAAACCGGCGAAAAGGGAAAGCTCTTGAGGCGAACGTCATATTCACCGTTTACCGGTTTACGGAACCAAATCATCTTCGCATCTGACGTTGAAATCGGTGAGGCGGTTCCGGTAATTGCAACGTTTTCCGGGACTGAAGGTCCGCTGCTAACCCGAGGATCTTTCGGAGGGAAAAGCAGGTTGGCTGTTACAACGAAGATAACCGCTGAGAGAGTTGCTAGCGCGAATCTGGTCCAGGTTGACTTTTTCACTACCGCTCCACTGAAGTTCTGCCAAATGCCGCAGCCCCACCTGTAGAAGAATCGAGGGACGAAAACACCGCAAAAATCGAAAAACAAATCTTGCCCAGGCGCATCTTCATCGATATCTCCGAAAAGTGAAAACAATGAGGTTAGAACCAAGCGTAAAACACAAAAGGTGCGCAACGCACTACAAGACAAGGTATTTTATATATGAAAAGCATCACATCGAGACTGAGGGCAGTACCAACCGGTTGAAAGTCCGAACGATCTATTAAGAATATAAATTAACCACCTGTTCACACGTGTACATACAAAAAGGAATTCACCATGAACATCATCACCCAAGATCTCCTCCGCAAAATCGCTACCGTCATCGCCGTCCTCTCGGCGCTGGGCGGCATCGTCGCCGGCATCATCGCGGCCACCCCGCTCAACCAGGAGCTCGGCACGTCGAGTAGCATCCGCGAAGGCTTCGACGGCACGGACACGGCCCCCGCAACCACCCTCAAAGACGAAACCCCGCTGCGCTGGGGCGCCTGGCAAAAGGCCAACGACGAGGGCACGCAGCTCCGCATCTTCTTCAACGGCGACACCCCCACCTGCCACGGCTGGCGCGCGTCCGTCACTGAGTCTCCTGTCTCCGTCACCGTCAAGCTCACTCAGGGTACGCTTGTCGACGCTCCTGTGGACTGCACTGCGGAAGGTTTCCGTGGGTCTCTCGTAGTCAACCTGGACAAACCGCTCGGCAACCGTCTCGTCCTGCAGTAGGTTAAGCTTGAGCCCATGAAGTATGACTTGATCGTTGTTGGTGCTGGGCTCTTTGGTCTCACAGTCGCAGAGCGTGTTGCGTCGCTGCATAACAAACGCGTCCTCATTGTTGAGCGCCGCGACCATATCGGTGGTAACTGCTATTCGGAGCGTGACCCGGAGACGGGTATTGAGGTACATAAGTATGGTGCGCACCTGTTCCACACCTCCAATGAGCGGGTGTGGGATTACGTCAACCGGTTCACCTCGTTTACCGGCTACCAGCACCGCGTGTTTGCCATGCATGACGGCCAGGCCTACCAGTTCCCCATGGGGCTCGGGCTCATCTCCCAGTTCTTTGGCAAGTACTACTCGCCGGAGGAGGCCAAAAAGCTCATCGCCGAGCAGGCCAGCGAGATCGATACGGACGAGGCTACCAACCTGGAAGAAAAGGCCATCAGCCTCATCGGGCGTCCGCTGTACGAGGCGTTTATTAAGAACTACACGGCCAAGCAGTGGCAGACGGATCCGAAGAAGCTTCCGGCCTCCAACATCACGCGCCTGCCGGTGCGCTACACCTTCGACAATCGTTATTTCAATGACACCTATGAGGGCTTGCCCGTCGACGGCTACACCGCGTGGCTGGAGAAGATGGTTGCTTCGGAGCTTATCGACGTCCAGTTGTCCACCGATTGGTTCGAGGTCCGTGACCAGTATGAAGGCATCCCGGTTGTCTACACCGGCCCGGTTGATCGTTACTTTGATTACTCCGCCGGTCGCCTCGGGTGGCGCACCCTCGACTTCGAGTGGGAAACGCTGGATGTGAAGGATTTCCAGGGCACCCCGGTGATGAACTACAACGATGCGGATGTGCCGTACACCCGCATCCTGGAGTTCCGTCATTTCCACCCGGAGCGCAATTACGAATCCGACAAGACCGTGATTGTGAAGGAGTACTCCCGCGCCGCTGAGGAAGGCGACGAGGTGTACTACCCGATCAACACCCCCGAGGACCGCGAGAAGGTGGCTAAGTACCGCGAGCTTGTAGAAAAGGAAGACGGTGTCCTCTTCGGCGGACGGCTGGGCACCTACCATTACCTCGACATGCACATGGCTATCGCCAGCGCCCTCACGATGGTCGACAACAAGATCCCCGAGCTCCTCGGCCTCTAAAAGAAAACAAAAACTCGGACTTCGTTTCGATACAACCCTGTATCGCGCCCGGTGGTCACATCTGCTACCCAAACGAAGTCCGAGTTTTTTCACATCCTCCGGAACTGGCACGCGTGCGTGCACCCGCCGTTTCTTAGAGGTTTGCACATACCTCCGTACAAAAACTTAACCGTCTGTTGCTGCAAGTGTGCGAAAAGCCCAGGCGGTCAAAACTGCTATCCGAAAGAGCGTGCAGTTTTTGTCCGCCCCACCGACCCAAGCCCCAAACGTTCACCGCCCGCGCACCCCGATTTAGGTCCCCACGTCACCTGTCCACAACTCGCCATGTGCGGAAGCACCAGGCTGTCACCTCTGCTACCTCAACGAAGTCCGAGCTTTTCACGCACGAATCATGCGCAACGGCGTTGCCAGAGAGCAATCTATCGGAGGTCAGTCCAGTTGATTAGCTTTTGGCTTGCGTACTGACGTCTTTGTTCGTAAGAAAGGTCGGTGCGGGTAACGAGGTCTTCTACCAGACGAGAACCTGCCTCTGGAGATGGCGGTCGGACATTAATACTGAAGAACCTCAGGTAAACCAATGAAATGAGGAGTGCTGTTCTTTTGTTGCCATCTTGGAAATGATGACCCGTCGCAATATTGATCAATAGTGCTGAGGCAACATCGTACACGGAAGCGAACCGAGGGTGGCCTCCAAAGCTCTGAAATGGTGCTGCAATCGCAGACTCAAGACCTTCAGTGCTGACTGAAAAACCGGAATACTCGTGCTTTTTGCCATTCGGTTTGGTGAGGTCACCACATTGCGCGTTGAGGTTACATGCTAATTCAACGAGGAGCTTGATAAAGCTATCCTTGTTGAATTGTGGATCTGGAAGCAACTGGGCCACAGGTTAACGGGTTGCAAGTAAAGCGAGAGAGTCTTTCCACGTTTCCTTTACCTGGTCAGCGAGAGATAGGCCTTCCTCTAGCGTGACGTGCTCTGGAAACAAATTCTCTCTCGGAGCTACTGGGTTTTCTTCCGAAGATCGCAGATATTCAATAAACTCCCTGCGGATTGTCGCAGTATGGAGTACGTCGCTACTACGGGATTCATTGGGTAGCCCCCCACGGGCTTCGCGCCAAGCGAGCCCATGACTCTCGAAGGACAGCTGGAAAGACCTGCTTTTGCCGTAAAAGTCGACAATGCTCTCAATCGTTCGCTTTTCCGCAACGGTGAGCTCACTAGAGTCGCCTCTGGGGACGAATGGGATGGTGTTGCCGTTCGCGATCGGATCGGTACAGTTCCTCAGCTCAACAGGTACGGGCCCGTAAGTCCAGGCCTGGAAATCTTCCGGGAAGAGTCGCCGACCGGTCCATGCAAGATTCCAGCCTTGAGCAAAGTAACAAAGCTTGTAAAGTTTCATCTTGTCCACGTTCGGGACAAGCTCTGTTATGTATTGTCCAGCGTCAAGCACAGTAGCCATGGGGCGCTCCTTCCTATTTCTTGTAGTCTTCGTAGCAGGTAACGCCTAGTGTAGCTGTCTCATGACCCCGCTACATCCACCGAATTACCTAGTCGATGGCGGAAAGCCACAAATCCTAGTGCAGCGACTCGAATGTCTGCAGTTCGCAGAAGGAATAGCAGGGGTGCCAGTCGAAATCCCACACGGCGGGCAGCCGGCGCTTGTCCAGGTTCTTGATGCTCATGAGCTGGTCGGTAAACGGAATGTACTCGGTGTAGAGGTCGCAGAGGGCGTGGATGAAGTCGGGATCTGCAGGAGCCAGGTTCTGTGCGCCTTCGATAAGCAGCGTAAGTGCGTCGTCGCGGGTGGCGGAGCGGGTGTGCCGCATGTCGCGGGAGAGCCAGGTCAGCTCGTTTTCGCGGGCGTTCGGGTCGCCGTTTTCCAGCGCGTAGAGGTATTCTATGTTGCTGCAGGCCGTCTGGAAGCCTTCCACGTTGTTGCGCATGACCGATACGCCCTGTTCCATGGTGTCGCGGTTCTCCGTCTTGCCCAGTTCCTTGGGGTCAGGAAGCGCGCCGACAAGCGAGGCGATCTCCTTCATTTCCTTGGAGATGGAGTCCCACTGCTTGTGCAGCTGTGTAGAGGCGAGCGGGGAGCGGAGCGCCTCCGCCTGCAGGTCAACCTCCTTGAATCCGAGCGCGATGGAGGGCACGTTCTTTTTCAGCCAGCGGATATCGGCGGCGGTGGAGTGCTGTCGGTTCCGCAAGAGCCGGGTGACACCCCACAGAGCGGCGATGACACACATGGCGATGAACCAGCCCATGGAGATCTTCAGCCACATGGGGACGTGATCCTTCGCGGCCTCCGGGTCGGCGGCGGCCCGGGCAGCGTCGAGAAGCGCACGATCGTAGCGGTTCTGGGAGGTGTGGACATCCATTGCCGAGCGAGCACCGGCGAGGTGCGAGGAATCGTTGAGGCCGAGGGCCTCACAGACCTCGGGTGAGCAGTAGATACCCTTCGACTTGGGGTTCACGCCGATGGCGATGATGAGGGTGCCGGGGGCAAATTGCTTGCCGTCCTCGCTGAGCAGTTCCGCGGGGTAGGTGGTGGCGATGGTGCGTGACAGGTCGGACTCGTTGTCCATGAACACCACGTAGGCCAGGCGTTTGACCTCTTCGGGGAACTGGATGTCGTAGGTGAGCTGGGTGATGACCCATTCCTGGTTGTAGGGGATGAGGTCGTAGTCGTCGTAGATCTCCACCGGCCCGTTCAACGGTCCGTCGAGCGCGAGCGAGATGGACCCGTCGAGCGCGAGCGGGGTGGACTCCTCGAACGCATAGGCTGTGGGGCCGCTGAGCGCAAGGGCAGCGGTAGCCAGGGCGGCGAGAAGCTTCATAATGGTTAATGGTAACCCATCGGCGCGGAAACTCCATAGCATTTGGGCGGGGCACTAGGATTGGGCGAGAGTTAATATACGTGTTCAAAGGATGTGGCATGACTAAGGCAGTAGAGCGCCTCCAGCGGGTACTTCTCCCGCGCCGGGGAGAACCGAAAGACGTACGCAGTCTGTACCTCTTAGAAGAAGGAGGGTGCCGCTGGAGTGACCGCTTCAGCCTCACCATCCCCGCAGGCGAAGAAGTCAGCTTCGAAACCTACTTCGGCGCCTTCCCCGCCTCCTACTGGCGGCGCTGGACCGTCCTCGAGTCCGTCATCCTCCGCATCGAGGTGGAAGGCGCAGCGCGTGTGGAATGCTACCGCTCAAAAATCGACGGTGCCCGCATCAGCCTCGGCGGTGAACTCGTCGAAGACGGCGTCCACGAATTCGAGCTCTCCCTCGCCCCATTCGAAGACGGCGGCTGGCTGTGGTTCGACATCACTGCCGAATCTGATTGCACCATCACGTCCGCCGAGTGGTGGGCGCCCCGCGAGCCCGCCGACCACGCCGGCGCACCCAAGGTCACCGTGGGTATTCCCACCTTTAACCGGCCGCAGGACGCCGTCGCGGCGCTCTACGCACTCGCCGAAGACCCGCAAGTCGACGAGGTTATCGACGCCATCATCATGCCCGACCAGGGCACGAAGCATCCGGCGGACGAGCCCGGCTACGCAAAAATCACCGAGCACTTCGGCGACCGCTTCTTCGAGTTCCGCCAGGGCAACCTCGGCGGCTCCGGCGGCTACTCCCGCATCATGTACGAGGCCCTCGGCAACAAAACACCCGACAGCCCGTACATCGTCTACATGGACGATGACATCGCCATCGAGCCGGATTCCATCCTCCGCGCCCTGCAGGTCTCCCGCTACGCCGAAAAGCCGATGCTCGTCGGCGGCCAGATGCTGAACCTCCAGGAGCGCAGCCACCTGCACTCGATGGGCGAGGTCATCGACCCGGTGACCTTCATGTGGACCTCCGCCCCGCACGTCCATTACGACCACAACTTCGCCAAGCACCCCTTAAGCGATCAGGGCAAGTTCGGCGACAAGCCGGATGCCCCGAACTCCCGTGACCTGCACCGCCGCATCGACGTCGACTACAACGGCTGGTGGATGTGCATGTATCCGCGCGAGGTCGCCGAAACGATCGGCCAGCCGCTGCCGCTGTTCATCAAGTGGGACGACGCCGAGTTCGGCATCCGCGCCGGCAAGGCGGGCTACCCCACAGCAAGTTGGCCGGGCATCGCGATCTGGCACATGGCCTGGTCTGATAAGGACGATGCCATCGACTGGCAGGCCTACTTCCACCTCCGCAACCGCCTCATCGTCGCCGCGCTGCACCACGACGGCCCCGTCAAGGGGATCCTCCGCAGCATGCAGAAGGCCACCATCAAGCACCTCATGTGCCTCGAGTACTCCACGGTCGCCATCCAAAACGAGGCCATGCGGGACTTCCTCGCCGGTCCCGAGCAGCTTTTCCGCGTCCTCGAGTCCTCACTGCCCAAGGTGGCAGGCATCCGCAAGCAGTACCCCGACGCGGTGAAGCTCCCCACCGCTGCGGATCTCCCGCGCCCCTCCGGCGCGCCGGGTGTCCCCACCAAGGACATCGGTGGCAGGCTTGCGCCGCTGAAGAAGGCGATCTGGCTTGCAAAAGGGCTGAAGCACTCCCTGAGCAAGGAGAATAAGGAGCACCACGACGTGCCGCAGGCGAACTGGGCGCCGATCGAGGCCCGCTGGTTCTCTCTGTCGCGTGTCGACGGCGCGACGGTCACCACCGCCGACGGGACCGGCGTGGTGTACCGTAAGCGTGACCGTGACAAGGCCAAGGCGCTGCTGGAGGAGTCGCATGCTCTTCAGCAGGAGGTCGTGCAGCGGTTTGATGAAATGCGTGAGCGCTACCGTGGTGCCCACGAGTGGTTGACGTCGCGCGAAGCGTGGGGAGAGGTCTTTGAAGATTAAAGGTGATCCGTGGGGCGAGTCCGATATTCTCGTCGCCCTGCAAGAGGCAACACGAAGCCTGCAGCCTGCCCTCGGCGCGACCGCCCGAGGCATGAGCCACTTCGGCGAGCACGCGCTCGGCTGGATGGGCATCGCCGCCGCCGGCGCGCTTTTCGACGCGAAAACACGCCGCAAGGCGTGGATCGAGATGGGCACCGCAGCGTTTACCAGCCACGCGGCCTCCGTCATCCTCAAACGCATCGTGCGCCGCCCGCGCCCGCACCGCGAGGACATCGAGATCGGCGTCGGCACGCCCAGTGCGCTGAGCTTTCCGTCCTCGCACGCCACGAGCACCACGGCGGCGCTCGTCTACACGGGCTGGATCATCGACAATAAGGCCGTCTACGTCGGCATTCCCGCGATGATGGCTTCGCGTATGGTGCTCGGCGTACACTACCCCACGGACGTGACGGCTGGCGCGCTGCTTGGCGCCGCGACGGCCGTTGCCGTGCGTAAAAGCAACGTTGTAGGAAGGATTCTGAGCCGTGCCGGACGACTTTAACTCTGAGCCGCACACCCAGGGCATCGAGGCACCTGTGGATTCAGGCGCGAATGCGTCAAAGAAGCGCCCCCCGAAGAACCTGCCGGATGCCATGATTAAGGCGTTGCGCCCCAAGCAGTGGGTGAAAAACGTCCTCGTCGTCGCCGCCCCCGCAGCCGCCGGCTCGGAGGCGCTCACCAACGTCGGCACGCTGCGCGACATCGTCATCGCGTTCGCCGTGTTCTGCATGGCCGCCAGCTCGATCTACCTCATCAACGACGCGCGCGACGTGGAGTCCGACCGCCAGCACCCGACCAAACGCTTCCGCCCCATCGCCGCCGGCGTGCTGCCGGTGAACCTCGCCTACGTCATGGCGGTGGTGCTCATCGTCGCGGCGATCGGCGTCTCCTTCCTCGCCACGGCGGGCAGCTCACTGGCCATCGTCGTCGCCATCTACATCGCCCTCCAGCTGGGCTACTGCTTCGGCTGGAAGCACCAGCCGGTGCTGGACATCGCCCTGGTCAGCTCGGGCTTCATGCTGCGGGCGATGGCCGGTGGTGTCGCCGCCTCGATCGACCTGTCGCAGTGGTTCCTCATCGTCGCGGCCTTCGGCTCGCTGTTCATGGCCTCCGGCAAGCGCTACGCGGAGCTCATCCTCGCCCGCGAGACGGGCGCGAAGATCCGCAAGTCGCTGGCCGGTTACACGGACACCTACCTGCGCTTCGTCTGGACGCTGTCGGCAACGGCCGTGGTCATGAGCTACTCCCTGTGGGGCTTCGAGATGGCTGAGGCCGCCCGCCAGGCGGGTTCTGCCGGCGCGATCTGGTACCAGATCTCCATGGTCCCGTTCACCATCGCGATCCTCCGCTACGCCGCCGACGTTGACCGTGGCGACGGTGGTGCCCCGGATGAGCTGGCGCTGACGGACCGCACGCTGCAGCTTCTCGCCGTGGCGTGGCTTGTCTGCATCGTCCTCGCCGTCTACATCACCCCGGCGGTCCTCTAGGCACCATGATCCGCAAGGTCGAAGCTAGCCTCCTCGTCGTCGTTCTCGCCGTCTGCACGGGCATCTGGGGCTGGATGCGCCGCTGGATGTCGGACGACGGTCTCATCGTCCTGCGCACCGTCCGCAACCTCCTAGCCGGCCACGGCCCCGTCTTCAACGCCGGCGAGCGCGTCGAGGCCAACACGTCAACGCTCTGGCAGTACCTCATCTATGCTTTCAGTTTGCTTTCCGACGCCCGGCTGGAGATCATCGCCCTCTGGTTAGCCCTCGGGCTTTCGGTCGCTGCTGTGGCGATCTCCACGTGGGCGTCCGCCCGCATGCACTGGGGATCCTTCGTTCTCCCCGTCGGTGCCCTCGTCTACCTGGCGCTGCCCCCGGCCCGCGACTTCTTCACCTCGGGCCTCGAATGGGGACTGTGCATTTTCTGGATCGCCGTCGCCTGGGCGCTCCTCCTCCGCTGGGCGTCCTCCGACGCCGAGTACATCACCTACCTCCTCGCCTTCTGGGCGGGGCTGTCCTGGCTCGTCCGCCCGGAGCTCGCCCTCTACGGCGGTTTCATCGGCCTCCTCCTGTTGGCCGCGTGCCGACGCCGCTGGCTCATCCTCCTCGCCGCGCTGCCCGTCCCCGCAGGCTACGAGATTTTCCGGATGGGCTACTACGGCCTCCTCGTGCCGCACACGGCGGTGGCGAAGTCCGCCTCCGGTGCCATGTGGGAGCAGGGCTGGAAATACGTCCGGGACCTAACGGATGCCTATAACCTCTGGCTCGTCCTGGCGCTGGTCGTGGCCGGTGGCATCCTCGCCGTCGTGCGTCGGCCGAGCCGGTTCGATCTGCGCTCCCGCTCGATGGTCGTCATCCTCATGCTCGTCTGCGGTGCCATCCACGTGCTCTACGTCGTCCGCGTCGGCGGCGATTTCATGCACGGCCGGATGCTCCTGCTGCCGCTCTACGCGATGCTGCAGCCGGTGTGGGTGCTGCCGGTGCGCCATATCATCGAGGCGATTATCCCCGCGGCCGTGGCCGTGTGGGCGATCGTCGTCTCCGCCAACGGCTACCACTGGTACTACAACGACGACCCGTCCACCCTGGACATCGTCGACGAGCGCGCCTTCTGGCTGCGGATTACTCACCACACCGTCGAGGACCCGATGCTCACAGCCACGGACTTCCTCACGGCAGACCGCATGAGCGGCTACACGGAGGCTCTTGAGGAGGCCTTCTCCCAACCCACAGGCATGCTCATGCCGATCCTGAAAAACAAGGATCCGGAAGAGTTCGGCTGGATCACCGTGCCCCGCATGGTGCGCGAGTCCGCCCCGGCCTACACCCACCAGATGGATTCCATCCCGATCACCATCTACTACACCAACATGGGCATGACGAGCATGAACGCCCCGCTCAACGTCCGCGTTCTGGATACCATCGGCCTCTCCACCCCGCTGGCCGCCCGCGGGCCACGCCTCGAGGGGGCGCGCATCGGCCACGACAAGTACCTGCCGGAGTACTGGCAGCTCGCCGCCAGTGGCTCGGATATTCACCGCCTCCCGCCGTTCGCCCAGCCGGAGAAGGTTCCGGCCGCCCGCGATGCCCTGTTCACCTCTGATCTCGTGGACCTCGCCGCAACCTACAAGGCCCCGCTCACGCCGCAGCGGTTCTTCGACAACATGAAGTGGGCTCTGAAGAACGGCCGCACCCTCGAGGTGTCGCACGATCTGGAGGATTACGCCGACAAGCCGGTGGAAAAGGACGCGACCATTGTTTGGCCGATCCGCTGGGGTGACGATACCCATCCGCAGACTTTTCTCACTTGGGAGTAACGCTTCGTGGGTGCCTACCGATATAGTGTGTGACAAATAAAAGATACCGGAGGAGTTTTATATGAGGAAGTTGATGCGACGCGCCGTCGCGGCGATCATGGCCTTTGTGTTGGCCGTTACCGTGACGCCGGCCGCCCAGGCCGCAAACCGCGACTGGTTGCGCAACGATTCCACCGGCCAGTGCGAGTGGGACCGGGCACAAAACTGGGTCCAGTACTGCACCGTCTGGTCCCCGTCCATGGAAAAGCACATCCCCGTCCATATCCAGCCAGCCATCCGCGGCGGCAACGCAGGCCTCTATCTTCTCGACGGCATGCGCGCTCTCCCGGACCGCTCCGCCTGGACCACCGATGTGAACGCGGCGGAGCTCTTCGTCGATTCCAACATCACCCTCGTCATGCCCGCCGGCGGTGCCGGTTCCTTCTACTCTGACTGGGACGGCCCAGCCACCTTCAACTTCAAACAGCCCGTGAAGTACCGTTGGGAGACCTTCCTCACCCAGGAGCTGCCCTCTTACCTGGAGACGAACTTCGGTGTCGCGCGCAACAACAACTCCATCGCCGGCCTGTCCATGGGCGCCACCGCGGCCATTTCGCTCGCCGCCAAGCACCCCGACCAGTTCCGCCAGGCCATCAGCTGGTCCGGCTACCTCACCACGACCCTGCCGGGCATGCAGTCCCTGCTCCGCCTCGCGCTTCTCGACGTCGGTGGCTTCAACATCCTCACGATGTACGGTTCCACCATCAACCCCCGCCGCTTCGAGAACGATCCCTTCTGGAACATGGGCGGCCTAAAGAACACGGACGTCTACATCTCCGCCGGCCCCGGCATCCCCGGCCCTGCCGATGCCGGCTATCCCACCGGCCAGAAGATCTCCGGTGCCCTCCTCGAGTGGTTCTCCGCCTACTCGACGACCCTCTGGGAAACCAAGGCCCGCGCCACCGGCCTCCACGTCACCGCCGACTACCCCAAGACCGGCCTCCACAACTGGATGAACTGGCGCGACCAGATGATCCGCACCAAGCCCCGCATCCTTGATGTGATGAACGCCTGGTAACAAACCACTCTGATCGGCGCACCCCTTTCGGGTGCGCCGATTTTTTATTTCGTCACTGAAGAACAGTTGGAACAGTGGGTCGCGGAAGCGGAAGAGGGCTACGACGTTGACGGGCTAAAGAAGCGTGGTCGCGCCGCTGACCCAACGCACGTCGTTGCTGTTCGCCTAACGACGGACGAGCTGGAGTCGCTCGATCGACTCGCTGCAGAGAGGGATCCCTCGCGGTCTGAGCTCGTGCGCCAAGCCATCGCTGCCTTAACAGCTGCGTGAGAGCGGCAAAATCTGCGACTAAGCATGGCATCAGCGCTCGCGATGCTTTTCAGGCTGCAACGGATTCCCTATGGGTCGAAACACTGGATGATGGTTCGGAGCAGTGGGGAGAACTACGTCTTGGGTTCGATACCCCATGCCAGACTTCTTGAAACCGTTGTCGTTGTTTCAGTAGACGGCGAAGAAGTTTTCATCCATGCAATGAAAGCCAGAGAAAAGTACATCGATCTTCTCGGCTGATGGGTTTGCGCTGGAAAAGACCTTGAACACCTGGTAACCCCTTCCTTGGGGCGTAATCTACGCCCGTTGAAACTCTTCGGGCAGTATCCGCGACGCACAGACGAACTCGATCCCGATGATCGTGCCCCGCGCATCGATATCCACGATCACCTCTCCATCCTGCACATCACACACCACCTGCTTTTCCGAGGGGGTACTCGCAGCTGCCGGCAAGAGATACGCTGCATCGGCCTCAGCGTCATAGGTCAGTTCCATGCCTCGATTCTTGCCAGACACCGCGTACGCCCGCCCCTGCCGCTCCGCCCGCGTGTCTCTTTTACAAACCCTCAAGTTTCACTTAAGCTTAATGGCAGTCAAAACCAGACGCCGGAAGAGGGGAACTTTCGGACCTGCGTTTTTCCTGAGTCAATTTGCCCTGCGAAAAAACGTTAAAAAGGAAGTTTCACATGTCTTCACGACTGCGCTATCTTGCCTACCCGCTCGCCCTGAGCCTCCTCATCACCCCGGTCGCCGGCGCGCAAAGCTCCTTCCCGAGCGTGCCTAACCAGCCGGGACTCTCCGACTACCTCCAGGACGATGTTCCCCAGCGCACCCCGATCCGCACGGACTACCCGGAGATCAAGGGGCTTCCCGACGGTGTCTCCGTCGACCGCGTCGAGTGGATCACCGACCGCCGCATCGCCGTCTTCATCAAGTCCGCCGCCATGCCCGGCGAGCCGGTCCAGGTGCAGATGCTGCTCGCCCGCGACTGGTACTCCAACCCGGCCAAGACCTACCCGGAGGTGTGGGCTCTCGACGGCCTGCGCGCCCTGGACACCGAAAACGGCTGGACAATCAACACCAACATTGAGCAGATGTTCGCGGATAAAAACGTCAACGTCATCCTGCCGGTTGGTGGCGAAAGCTCCTTCTACTCGGATTGGCTGAAGGAGAATAACGGCAAAAACTACAAGTGGGAGACGTTCCTCACCCAGGAGCTGCCGGCCGTGCTGAAGCAGGGCTACCGTTCCAACGGCCAGCGCGCCATCACGGGCATCTCCATGGGCGGCACGGCGGCGATGAACCTCGCCCAGCACCGTCCCGATATGTTTAACTTCGTCGGTTCGTTCTCGGGCTACCTGGATACCACCTCGCCGGGCATGCCACTGGCCATCCGCGGCGCGCTCTCCGATGCCGGTGGCTACGATGCCACGGCCATGTGGGGCCCGGATGGATCCCAGCAGTGGATTGATCACGATCCGAAGCTCGGCCTCGACGCGCTGAAGGGCAAGACGGTCTACGTGTCCTCCGGTTCGGGTAAGGACGACTTCGGCGAGCCGGGGTCGGTGGCGACGGGTCCGGCCAATCCGGCGGGCATCGGCCTGGAGGTGGTTTCCCGCATGACCACCCAGACTTTCGTCGATCGCGCGAACCGGGCGGGTCTGAAAGTCATCTCGCAGTTCCGTGGAAGTGGCGTCCACGCCTGGCCGTACTGGCAGTTTGAGATGGTGCAGGCCTGGCCGTACATCGCCGATTCCCTCGGCCTGTCCAAGGAGGATCGTGGCGCCGACTGCGCCACGGTCGGTGCGATCGCCGAGGCCACCGCGAGCGGCGATTACGGTTCCTGTACGGTCAACGAGTACGACGTCAAGGGGGGCAAGGCACAGGACTTCCGCCGCGGCCGCGCCTACTGGTCGCCCGAGACGGGCGCCCACGTCCTCTTCGGTCGGATCGGTGCTGTCTACGCCGAGGCTGGCGGTCCCGAAAGCTGGCTCGGCTTCCCGACGACCGGTGAGCAGGTAACCCCGGACGGTCACGGTCGGTACGTGCACTTCCAAAACGGCTCCATCTACTGGACCCCGGAGACGGACGCCCAGGCCATCCCCAAGGACATGTTCGATGCCTGGGGTGAGAACGGCTGGGAGGCCGGCGACCTGGGCTACCCTGTGTCGGCACCGAAGGAGCACGACGGCAAGCTGGTGCAGACCTTCCAGCGTGGCTTCATCGTCCGCAACGGCGACAAGGCCTACTGGGTCCGCGGCGAGATCGCCAAGAAGTACGGCCTGCTTGACACGGTGAACTCCAAGCTCGGCGCCCCGGTGGGCAACGAGGAGATCCTGAACGGCGGCGCGCTGCAGCGCTTCGAGGAGGGCAGCATCTACTGGTCCCCGGCAACCGGCGCGAATGTGATCTTCAACGGCCCGATCCGCGACGCCTGGGGCGAAGCCGGCTGGGAGAACGGCAAGTTCGGCTTCCCGGCCAAGGACCAGGAGAAGATCCCTGCCGGCGGCGAGAAGGTCGTCTTCGAGCACGGGACCATCTCTCAGATCAACGGCAAAATTGTGGAGAAGTAACCGATGAAGAAACTCAGCCTGGTAGCACTCGCTTTCTTGCTCACAGCCTGTGGGTCGGCAACGAGCGAGTCCACCGATGATTCACAGACAGTTGCCACGAGTATCCCAAAAATTGAGCGTAGCGTGAACCCGACAACGGGTTCTGCCGCACCCCGTCAGACCGCCCCCCAGGTGCAGGACGGCGAGGCCAGCGAGGTCTCCTCCGTTCCCGTGCCGCAGGATAAGCGGACGGACGGGGAGGTGGACTACCTTGCGCAGCTTGATGAGCAGGGGATCGCCACCCAGGGCATGGAGGATCAGCTGATCGGGGCGGGCCAGCAGGCCTGCCGCGCCGGCAAGGATTCCTACATCACCCCTGCTGTCGGTGGTCAGCTCGTTGAACAGAAAAAGACCGATCTGACACCCGAGGAGGCCTCCAACGTGATTCGCGCCGCCGCCTCCGATCACCTGTGCTAACACATGAAGAAAATACTCACTGTCCTCGCCGCCCTCATCGTCCTCGCCATCATCATCGCCGGAATAGTCTTGTGGATTTCCGGCGAGAAGAAGGGGGGGCCAACTCCTCCCCCCACGCCGCCGGCTCCGGAGGCGATGTGTCCCCGCTATGAGGTGCTGTCCGCGCCGGGGACGTGGGAATCTGCCAAGGATGACGACCCGATCACCCCGAGTTTCAACCCGCAGAGCTTCATGCTGTCCATCACCCAGCCGATCCAGGCGGCCTACGCCCCGGACGACGTCAAGGTGTGGACGCTGCCCTACACGGCTGAGTTCAAAAACATTCAGTCGATGGGGGAGAAGAGCTACGACGCCTCCCGCGAAGAGGGGACGGCAACGCTCCTTAAGGAAATGGAAAAGACTCATTCCGAGTGCCCGCAGACACCCTTCATCCTCGCCGGCTTTTCGCAGGGCGCGGTGATCATGGGGGATGTCGCCAGTGAAATCGGCAACGGCCGGGCCTCTATTCCTGCGGAGTCCATTGCCGGCGTCACCCTCATCGCGGACGGGCGCCGTGAATCCGCCTACGGCCAGGTTGTGGGCAACCCCGTGGCGGGCGTCGGCGCGGAGATCGCGCTGCACCCGGTCAATGCCCTCATTCAGCCGATCGTCCCGCAGGCCACCATGCGTGGCACCCGTGCGGGCGGCTTCGGCGAGCTGGATGGCAGGGTGAACGAGATCTGCGCCCCAGACGATTCGATTTGCGACGCTCCCATTGACGTCGAAAACGCCCTCGGCCGCGCGCAAGCGCTCATCGATGCCAACGGTGTCCACGCCATGTACGCCACCAACCCCAATGTCATCCCGGGGACAACGGCAAATCAGTGGACAGTGGATTGGATGCATGGAATCATAAACGGGTAATTTTGCATGCAAAAGTAACACGCGCCCGCAGTTACTTCGATATGTAGCAATGAAGACATCACCCGAAGGAGTTTTATGAAGATTTCAGCCGCCATTACGCAGTTCGTTGGCCCCGACGGCAACCTGGCTCTCCCGCCCACCCTCAGTGTGCCCGCACTGTCCGAACTGATCCTCTCTATGAGTGGGGATGCCTCCTCGGACGGGTCGCGCGAAGCGCGACCCGTGCTGAGGAATCACGACTTCTCCACCTCCCGCGAGGGCGTCGTTGAGGAGCTCACTGCGGCGGAGATCAACGCCCGCGTGAAGGCGCTGGCCGTCCGCCTCGGCCAGGTGGCACAGCCCGGCGACCGCGCGGCAATCCTGGCAGAGAACTCGCCCGCCTACCTCATCGGCTTCCTCGGCGCGATGTACGCCGGGCTCATCCCCGTGCCGCTCTATGACCCGAACGAGCCGGGCCACTCCGGCCACCTCGCCGCCGTCATGGCGGACTGCGAGCCTGCTGTCATCCTCACCAACCGCCACTCGGCCCGCGCCGTGCGCGCGCTGCAGTCGGACCGCCCGCAGGCCGAGCGCACGCGCGTCATCGCCGTCGACGCGGTTCCGGCGGCGCTGGCACGGGACTATCAGCCCGTCCCCGTGGGCCTCGATTCCCCGGCGTTCATGCAGTACACCTCCGGTTCCACGCGCACCCCTGCCGGCGTCATCATCACGCACCGTTCGATGCTCGCCAACGTCATCCAGATCCTCATGGCCGCGAAGATCAAGGAGCCGGCGCGCGTCGTCCTGTGGCTGCCGCTGCACCACGACATGGGCATCATCCTCGCCGTGATGTGCCTCGCCGTGGGCTTTGAGCTGGACCTCATGACCCCGCAGGCCTTCATTCAGGAGCCGACCCGCTGGCTCACGCAGCTGGATCGCCGCGCCGACGACGAAAATGTTTACACGGTCCTGCCGAACTTCGCCTTCGAGCTCGCCGCCCGCTACGCCACGCCCACTGAGGGGCTCGACCTCTCCGCCGTCGACTGCATCATCAACGGTTCGGAGCCGGTGACGATCTCCACGGTCAATCAGTTCGTCGACACGTTCGCCCCCTTCGGTCTCCGTCGCGAGACAATCCGCCCGTCCTACGGTCTGGCGGAGGCAACGCTCCTGGTCACCACCCCGCAGACGGATAACCGCCCGTACACGGTCTACTTCGATCGGGAGAAGCTTGCCGACGGCCAGGCGGTCACCGTTTCCTCGCCCGACAACGCGGTCACCGCCACCGCCGTCGGTGAGGTCGTCCGCCCCCAGTGGCTCGTCGTCGTCGATCCGGACACCCATGATGAGCTTCCCGACGGTCAGGTGGGTGAGCTTTTCATCCACGGCTCCAACGTCGCCGGCGGCTACTACCAGCGCCCCGACGATACGGCCGAGACCTTCGTCAACCGCCTCGGTGCCCCCAGCCACCGCGCCGCCGGTGCCCCCGACGACGACGCCTGGCTCGCCACCGGCGACCTCGGGGCATTTGTCGACGGTCAGTTGTTCATCACCGGCCGCCGCAAGGACCTCATCGTCATCGCCGGCCGCAACCACTACCCGGCGGACATCGAGTCCACCGTCGCCGAAGCCACCGACCAGGTCTCCGCCGTCGCCGCCTTCGCCGTGCCTGGCGAGGACGTCGAAAAGCTCGTCATCCTCGCCGAGCGCGCCACCGATGTGACCGCCGACGATGCGACGATCATCGAGACCATCACCGGGGCCGTCAGCGCCGCCCACGGCGTGCAGCCCGCCGATGTCCGGCTCTTCCACCCCGGTGAGATTATCCGCAGCTCCTCGGGCAAGATCGCCCGTAAGCTCAACCAAAAGAACTACATCGCTGGAAAGTAACGTTTCCGGCGAGTGGGACTATAAACTACATAGCGCGCCCCGCACGGGGCACGCTTTTGTGTGCACATATAGACGAAAGGGTTAACGCTGGTGTCAACGAAACTTATCACGTGGATTCGTGAGTGGGTAGCGACAGCTACCGACAGTGACCTCGACACTATTAGCGTGGACACGGACCTCACCTCGCTGGGACTTAGCTCCCGCGACGCGGTCGTCCTGTCCGGGGAGCTGCAAAACCTCCTAGACAAACCTGTCGACCCGACAATCGTCTACCAACACCCCACCATCGCGGCGCTCGCCAACGCCCTCACGGCTTCTCCGGCGGAGCCGGAATATAGCGGCGTGGGCGAAGGACACGTCGCCGCAGGCCGTGACGTCGCCATCATCGGCCTCGCCAACCGCGTGCCGGGGGCCGACTCGCGGCATGACAACAACCTCGATACCCTGTGGAACCTGCTCGAGACCGGCACCTCGACGGTGGGGGACAAGCCCGCCGGGCGTTGGAAGGAATACCTCGCGGACCCGGTCACGGCGCAGAAAATGGAAGAGGTCAACCTCACCGGAGGCTACTTCGAGGACATCGCCTCCTTCGACGCCGAATTCTTCGGCCTGTCTCCCGTCGAGGCCGCGAACATGGACCCGCAGCAGCGCATCATGCTCGAGCTGGCCTGGGAAGTCCTCGAAAACGCCGGTTACCCCGCAAACACGCTGCGCGGGGAGCACGTCGGCGTCTTCGTCGGTTCCTCCAACTCCGACTACGGCATGCTCGTCACCTCGGATCCCGCCGAGGCGCACCCCTACGCCCTGACCGGCACCGCCTCCTCGATCATCGCCAACCGCATTTCCTATACTTTCGATTTCCGCGGCCCCTCGGTGGCCGTCGACACCGCCTGCTCCTCCTCGCTCGTCGCCATCCACCAGGGTGTGCGGGCGCTGCGGGACGGCGACGCGGACCTCGTCCTCGCCGGTGGCGTCAACGTCATGGCCGCGCCGTTTATCTCTACCGCGTTCGGTGAACTCGGCGTCATCAGCCCCTCCGGTGGGATCCACGCCTTCTCCGCCTCCGCCGACGGTTTCGTCCGCGGCGACGCGGCGGGCCTGTTCGCCCTCAAGCGACTTGCCGAAGCAGAAGCCGACGGGGACCACATCCTCGCCGTCATCCGCGGCTCCGCCGTCAACCAGGACGGCCACTCCAACGGCCTCACCGCCCCGAACCCGGACGCCCAGGTCGATGTCCTGCGCCGCGCCTACGCCGACGCCGGCGTCGATCCCCGCCAGGTGGACTACATCGAGGCCCACGGCACCGGCACCATTCTTGGCGACCCGATCGAGGCCCAAGCCATCGGCACCGTCCTCGGCGTCGGCCGCGACGCCGCCGATCCGGTCCTCATCGGCTCCGCGAAGACGAATTTCGGCCACTCCGAGTCCGCTGCCGGCGCCACCGCGCTGGCCAAGGTCGTCCTGTCCATGCAGCACGACACTCTGCCGCCGTCGCTCGGCTTCGACGAGCCGAACCCCTACATCGACTTCGACGGCCAGCACCTGGAGGTCGTCACCGACGCCCGCGAGTGGCCCGAGTACTCCGGCGAGAAGATCGCCGGCGTCTCCGGCTTCGGCTTCGGCGGGACGAACGCCCACGTCGTCGTCTCCTCCTACGCTGGCGATCCAAAGAACGTCCAGCAGCAGCTCGACGCCCCGGCCGTGGTCACCGTCTCCGGCCTGCTGCCCTCGCGCCGTCGCGAAGCCGCGACGAGCTTGCTCGACGCCGACCTTTCCGATCCGCACGCCGTCGCCCGCGCCACCGCGCGCCGCAACCACGGCCGTTCCCGCGCCGCCATCGTCGCCGCCGACGAGGAGCAGCTGCGCCACCGCCTGGAGCTCGTCTCCCAGGGCAAGAAGGGCCCGGGCATCGAGGTTTCCGACGCCCCAAGCACCGCCGGTCCCGTCTTCGTCTACACAGGCTTCGGTTCCCAGCACCGCAAGATGGCGAAGCACCTCTACTACCAGTCCACACTGTTCAAACAGCGCATCGATGAGCTCGATGAACTGGTGACGTTCGAGTCCGGCTGGTCGATGGTGGACATCATCACCGACGACGGCCAGACCTACAACACGGAGACCGCCCAGGCCACCATCACTGCCATCCAGATCGCCCTGACCGACCTGCTCGCCCACTTCGGCGCTAAACCCGCCGCCGTCATGGGCATGTCCATGGGTGAGATCGCCGCCGCCTACGCCTGCGGTGGCCTGACCGCCCACGACGCGATGATGATCGCCTGCCACCGCGCCCGCCTCATGGGCGAGGGCGAGGCGATGCTCACCGAGGAGACCCAGGGCGCCATGGCCGTCGTCGAGGTCCCCGCCGATGAGCTTCCCGACGGCATCGAGCCCGCCGTTTTCGCCGGCCCCGGCATGACCACCGTCGGCGGCCCGCGCCAGCTGGTGCTGGACTTCGTCGACAAGCTCGACGGCGAGGGCAAGTTCGCCCGCGCCCTGAACGTGAAGGGTGCCGGCCACACGAGCGCCCTCGACCCCCTGCTCGGCGAGCTTGCCGCCGAGATTTGCGATATCGATCCCCAGCCCCTCACCATCCCCCTGTTTAGCTCCGTCGATCAGGGCGTTGTCTACCCGGCCGGGACGACGATTCACGACGCGGACTACTGGCTGCGGTGCACCCGCGGCTCCGTCTACTTCCAGGACGCCACCGAGCAGGCGTTCGGCGCCGGCCACAACACCCTCGTGGAGATCTCGCCCAACCCCGTGGGCCTCATGGGCATGATGGCCACGGCCTTCGCCGTCGGCAAGCCCGACGCGCAGCTCACCTTCGCCCTCAAGCGGAAGATGGACGAGGGGCAGACGATCGCCGAGCTCCTGGCCAAGCTGTACGCCGCCGGCAGTCCGGTGGCCTTCGGCGAGGTTTACGGCACCGGCCGCACGGCGACGCTCCCGCACACCCCGTTCAAGGACACCTCCTACTGGACGGCCGCCACCCCGAGCTCCTCGCAGCCCGGCACCGGCACCCTCCTGTCCGCCCCGGTCACCCTCCCCACGGGCCAGCTGGCATTCTCGGCGCTGGCCGAGCGCTGCCCGAGCGCCTACGCTCTCCTCGAGGAAGCCGCCCAGGCACTGCTTCCCGGCTCCGAGCTCGTCGCCTCCGAGGATCACGCGCCCCTGCCCACCTCCGGCGAGGTCACTGTCCTCGCCCGCAAGCACATCGGTGGTGTCAACGTCGAGGTTTACTCCGATCATCTCCTCGCAGAGGGCTTTTCGACGCTTCCATCTCACGCGTCTGCGTCAGCGGGCGCCCCGCCAGCGGAGCCCCCAGTGGAGATTGAAGAGCGCCACTGGGAGCCCGACTCCGGGGAGACCATCAAGGAGCGCCTCCTCTCTATTGTCTCCGAGTCCATGGGCTACGAGGTAGAGGATCTCCCCGAGGAGCTCCCCCTCATTGACCTGGGCCTGGATTCCCTCATGGGCATGCGCATCAAGAACCGCGTGGAAAACGATTTCCAGATCCCGCCGCTCAACGTGCAGGCGCTTCGCGACGCCTCCGTCGCCGACGTCGTCACCATGGTCGAGGAAGCCGTCGCCGGCAAGGAATCCGAACTCAAGGCCGTCGACAAACAGCCCACGCCCGAGCGAAGCGAGGGCGTTGGTGTCGCACCCCGCGACGCCTCCGAGCGCCTCGTCTTCGCCACCTGGGCCGGAATGACCGGCGCCGCAGCCGCCGGCGTGACCAGCACACTTCCTGAAATCGACGAGGAAACCGCAACCAAGATCGCCGAGCGCCTGTCCGAGCGCGCGAACGTCGAGATCACGGCCGACGAGGTCCGCGCAGCGCGCACTCTCGAGCCCCTGGCCAACCACGTCCGCGAGGGCCTGGAAACCGAGGTCACCGGCAACGTCCGCGTGCTGCGCGAGCGCCCCGCAGGCTCCGACGAGCCCGCCGTCTTCCTCTTCCACCCGGCCGGCGGCTCCTCCGTCGTCTACCAGCCCCTGACCCGCAGGCTTCCCGACGACGTCCCGGTCTACGGCATCGAGCGCCTGGAAGGCTCCCTCGAGGACCGCGCCAAGGCCTATCTCCCCGAGATCGAAGAGCTCGCCGGCGACCACAAGATCATCCTCGGCGGCTGGTCCTTCGGCGGCGCCCTCGCCTTCGAGGTCGCCTCGCAGCTCGACCGCGATGTCGCCGCGATCGTCCTTCTCGATACGGTGCAGCCCTCGGAGAAGGTGCCGGACACCCTCGAGGAGACGAAGGCCCGCTGGGAGCGCTACGCAAAGTTTGCCAAGAAGACGTACGGCCTCGAATTCCCCGTCCCGTACGAGATGCTGGAAACCCAGGGCGAGGACGCCGTCATCGGCATGCTCACCGAGTTCCTGGCCACCACGGATGCCTCCAGCCACGGCCTGGCCGCCGGCGTCCTCGAGCACCAGCGCGCCTCGTTTGTCGATAACCGCATCTTGGACAAGGTGGACTTCAACCGCTGGTCCCACGTCACCGCGCCCGTCATGCTGTTCCGCGCCGAGCGGATGCACGACGGCGCCATCGAGCTGGAGCCGCGGTACGCAAAAATTGACCCCGACGGGGGGTGGTCTACTATTGTGGACGATTTGGAGATCATCCAGCTCCACGGGGATCACCTGGGTGTCGTAGACGAACCAGAAATTGCCACCGTGGGTGCTTACCTTACGCGGCGAATCAAAGGAATGTAATGGATCTTTCAACCACAGCAGGAAAACTCGCTGACCTTCGGGCCCGTCTCGAGCAGGCGAAGGATCCGGGCAGTGAGCGTTCGCGCGCCAAGCGTGACGCGGCCGGGCTGACCACCCCGCGCCAGCGTATCGACGCGCTGTTGGACAAAGGCTCCTTCGTCGAAGTCGGAGCCCTCGGTCGCACCCCCGGCGATCCCGATGCCCCGTACTCCGACGGCGTCGTCACCGGTTACGGCCGCATCGACGGCCGCCCCGTCGTCATCTACGCCCACGACAAGACCGTTTACGGCGGTTCCGTCGGCGTCACCTTCGGTCGCAAGGTCTGCGAGGTCATGGACATGGCGATCAAGGTCGGCTGCCCGGTCATCGGCATTCAGGACTCCGGCGGCGCCCGCATCCAGGATGCCGTCACCTCCCTGGCCATGTACTCGGAGATTTCCCGCCGTCAGCTGCCACTTTCCGGCCGCAGCCCGCAGATCTCCATCATCATGGGTAAGTGCGCGGGCGGTGCCGTCTACGCCCCGGTGACCACCGACTTCGTTGTCGCCGTCGACGAGCGCGCGGAGATGTACGTCACCGGCCCCGCCGTGATCAAGGAGGTCACCGGCGAGGACATCACCTCTTCTGAGCTGGGCTCCGCGCGCCAGCAGGAGCTCAACGGCAACGTCTCCTACGTCGCCTCCTCGGAGCAGGACGCCTTCAACTACGTCCATGACCTGTTGGATTTCCTCCCTACGACGTGTTTCGACGAGCCGCCGCGCTGGTCCGCCCCGGCCGACGACGAGCTCGAGGCCCCCGCTCTGGACTCCTTCATGCCCGACGACACGAACGCCGGCTATGACATGGCTGATCTCCTCGCCAAGCTTTTCGACGACGACAACGTCCTGCAGATCCAGGAGAACTTCGCCCCCAACCTCATCACCGCTTTCGCACGTGTCGACGGCCGGTCGGTCGGCGTTGTCGCCAACAATCCCATGCACTCCGCCGGCTGCATCGATGCCGACGCCGCCGACAAGGGCGCCCGCTTCATCCAGATTTGCGACGCCTACAACATCCCCCTCATCTTCGTTGTCGACACCCCCGGCTATATGCCCGGCGTCCAGCAGGAGAAGGTCGGCCTCATCCACCGCGGCGCGAAGCTTGCCTACGAGATGGTCAACGCCACCGTCCCCAAGATCGCCCTCATCGTCCGCAAGGCTTACGGCGGCGCCTACGCGGTCATGGGCTCGAAGAACCTGTCTGGCGATTTCAACATGGCCTGGCCAACCGCCCAGGTCGCCGTCATGGGTTCGTCTGCCGCCGTCGTCATGATCCAGGGCAAGCAGCTCGCCAAGATTGACGACGAAAAGCAACGCGCCCACATGAAGAAAGTCTTCATGGACTTTTACGACGAGAACATGACCTCCCCCTACGTCGCCGCCGAGCGTGGCTACATCGACCGCATGATCCAGCCTCGCGACACCCGCCTCGAGCTCCGCCGCGCCGTTCGCCAGCTCGATTCCAAGGTCGAGGTCCGCGTCGCCAAGAAGCGTTCCATCTCGCCCATGTAGGGGTTGAAGGATCGCCGAAAAACCATTACACTGTCCTGCGTTCATCACCCCTGAGAGGAGAAACTTATGCTGAGCACCGCTCTTGACATCGTCGGAGACATCCTGACGTTCATTGGGACGCTGTGGCCGAACTACATCGCTCCGGCTCTCGGTATCCCCCTCGGCTCTTCCTAAGCAGAGCCCCAATCAAGCGCACCCCTCGGGGTGCGCTTTTTTGCTTTCCGACGCCCCAAAGCAACCCCAGCGGTCTTGTCACCCGCCCGCAGGCGTGCGAAGGGAACCCCCTGCTGAGGGGGTTGCGTTTTGAGCAGTGTTGTCACCCCGCCCGCAGGCATGCGAAGGGAACCCCCCTGCTGAGGGGGTTGTATTTCGAGCAGTGTTTAGCTGTTTAGTGTGGCCAT
>ERZ1031292.153-NODE-153-length-26751-cov-31.912084_pt1 | contig 26751 bp, 26 predicted proteins | sample MGYA00518215_ERZ1031292 | MGnify/ENA primary metagenome ERZ1031292 (study PRJEB33718, sample SAMN03159822) | human skin metagenome | collected 2014-02-25 | study: EMG produced TPA metagenomics assembly of the PRJNA266117 data set (Human skin bacterial metagenome... | reverse complement strand
CACAGACATCATGGTCAGCGAACTCCACTTCGACGAAGTCCTGCGCCTCCAACAGACAATCACCGACCTCGCGCTTGAGGTCACCGTCCACACGCTGCCCACCCTCCGCGAACCCGACGGCATCGCACTCGCCCGCGTCAACGCCTTGCTTTCCGACGACGAAAGGCACGCAGCCCTCGCCCTCTCCGCAGCACTCACCGCCGGCGCCCACGAAGCACCCAAGGGGGACGACGCCGTCCTCGCCGCCGCGCGTGCCGTCTTCGACGTCGCCCCCAACATCACCCTCACTTCGTTGGAAATCCTCTCCGGCCGCCTGTTTGCGCGTGCCACGGTGGGCGAACACGAGCTTGTCGACACCATGGACATCCGCCTCAACGAATAAAACCCTCCCACGCTACCCTGCGTCCAGGTCCTGGCCCATGGATGCGACCTGGTCTGGGGATAACTTTTGGGACTGTGGGTGAGTTATCCACAGGTCCGTATCACCGCTCTTGACGTGTGTTGATTGTGGTTTATCGTCGGTGGCATGAACGAACTTTGTGCTATTGCTGAATTGCTTGCCCAGGCGATGACCGTCGCCGGGCAAGCGTTTGGCATGTCCCAAAAAGCACTTGTTCGCCTGGGCTACGATAAGACCACCGCCCACACCATTAAGAAACTTTCGAACATTTACTACGGGCGCGCAAGCGCCCCGCAGAGTCAGGAACGCTCCCGCGAAAAAGCAAAAGTTGCTGGCTGCTCCTTTGCCTCTCTGAACGCCATCGAACGATTTGTTGCAAAGCTTCCTAAGAAGTTCGCCTGGAAAATCCGTGAAGCCTTGGTCCCTTATGGTCGGGACATCACCGCAATTAACGCAGAAGGCGCTCGCCTCCTACAGACCTATCGCCAAGCTGACAACCCCGATAAGAAACTCACCTACAGGTCTATCCCTAACTCCACGTTCGCAACGCTCACGTTAACTGCAGAGTCATCGCGTGTGAAGCAGATCTATGACCGGGCTCAGGAAACGGACACGAAATGTCCCGCCGACGGTTTAATCACGTTGGCGCTCGCAGCCAATGATGGCACGCTTCCACCGGCTGCGACAGCCTGTGTGATTATCGGGACGGATCTTCCCTTCACAGAAACTGATGATGGTGACTATGTTTTCTCGCTGACTAACGGTGCCACCATGACCTCGAAGGAATTATTCGAGGCAGAACTATCCAAAAAGGTAACCGGCGCTCTGGTTAATCCCTTGGGGCCGGAAAACTTTGGACTTTTTGACATCGAGTTTCCCCGCTTTGCTGATGGGAAGGAAAGGTTTTTCCAAGCGCTTCGCAACCCCGTGTGCGCGTGGCCGGGATGCGGCCAACCGGCCACAAAGTCCCAGATCCACCACATCAAAGCGTTCAAACACGGAGGCAAAACCACAACAGAAAACCTGATGGTGTTGTGCCCCTTCCACAACGGACGAAACGATGATGACCTGGATAAGCCCAAACATGGCCACATGGTCAGAATTGATGGGTTGGAGTATTGGCAGCCTGCCTTCGGCGGACCACTTCAGTTGAACATGCACCCGTGTGCCCAAGGTGGCGCCATACGAATAGCCCGAAGACAACTCGGCATCCCCATAGACCCGTCTCCACCAGGCATGGCATACGCACACGGATAACCCGACCAAAGTCGGGTCATCCGGCATGCCCTACTCCTTAAATCAGCCAAACAAGGGCGATCCAGATTGCAGCGCTAATGAAATCGCTGCCCATGATTACGCTCCTTCTGCCGAGGATGCCGGCGGAATGTGGCACCCGCGCTCAAGGTACAGGCCGGCGGCGGAGGCGGCAAGGCCACCGAGGGTGGAGACGATGACACCGGGCAGATCGTCTACGGCGGAGGCGAGGTGCAGGTTGAAGAGGAGGACGATGAGGACGCCGACGTAGGCGCCACCGACGATGCCACCCGTCCAGGCGGATGTCTTGCCGATGACCAGCCACTGCGCCGCCGTCACCGGGTTGAGCTGCGAGCGGTCCTGTCCGATGTTGTCATCCTTCATCGCGCGACGCACCCGCCAGCCGAGGTATCCGCACAGGGCGGCGATCGCCCACAGTGTCACGCTGGCTGCAGCGGAGAAACCACCGATCGCGCCGTAGAACCGCCACGTCAGGATGGCCGCCGCGGCGGCGAAGAATCCTCCGGTGGCAATGAGGGCGCGGATGTCGGTGAGGTTCATGGCAGCTCCGAAATGGGGGTTCCGTTCAATTCAGCGTCGGGTTCAATTTCTTCCCAGGGGCGCAGCACGAAGTCGCGCTCATGGGCATGCGGGTGCGGGACGATGAGTTCCGGGGAGGTGGACTCGGCGCCGTACATCTGCACCACATCAACGTCGAGGGTGCGCGGGCCCCAGTGGATCTCGCGGGTGCGGTGCGCGCACTTTTCCAGGTGCTGGCAGTAGCGCAAGAGACTCAGCGGCGTGCCGCACCAGGTGAGCTCCAGGGCGAGATTCAAGAAGTCGGGCTGTTCCACCCCGCCCCAGGGGGCCGTTTTGTGGATGGTGGAAACCTTCGTCGGGTGGAGACGATTCGTTGCGGATCGCAAGATCTCTTCGGAGTCGCCGATGTTGGAGCCGAGGGACAGGATGGCGCGGAAGGCGTTCTTGCGGTTGCGGCGGCGGACGACGGCGACGTCGGCAAAGTCGTGCGGGATCGGGGCGTGCGGCTTGTGCACGGTGACCTCGATGGCGTGCAGGAGCGGGAAGGCGAGCATCGCCTCGTCGGCAATCAGGCCCGCGACGGTTTCGATGAGGTCGTAGGCGGGGCCGGCGAGGGTGCGGTAGGCAATCTCGGCGAGCTCACCGTAGTGGACGGTGTCCTCCACGTGGTCGGTGTCCGGAAACGGCAGCCAGCACGTGATGTCCACGGAGAATTCCTGGCCATCGCGCTTTTCGTGGTCGAAGACCCCGTGGTAGCCGGTTGCCTTAAGCCCGGTTAGCTCAATCCGATCAGCCACGCGGGTTCCTCCAGCGGGCTGCCACCTCGACGGCGTCGCGGGAGCCGCGGACGCTGTGCACGCGGACGGCCCAGGCACCGTGGTAGGCGGATAGCGCGGAGACGGCGTGGGTGGCGTCGTCGCGGTCGACGGCGGTGTTCTCGTCGCGAGCGTACTCGGCGCGCATGTCGCCGAGGAAGCGCTTGCGGGACTGGCCGATGAGCACCGGGTAGCCGGTCTCCACGAGCTTCGGCAGCGCGTTGAGGAGCTGCCAATCCGCAAGCCGGGACTTACCAAAGCCCAGGCCCGGGTCGATGATGATGTTGTCTTTCTTCACGCCCGCGTCTTGGGCGCGGTGAACAAGTTCAGCGAGGAGGCGGAGGACCTCGGCCACTACGTCCTTGCCGGCAAGCGTGTCGCCTGCGGCGTCGCCGAAGTTGGTCACGTCCCAGTGCTGCAGGATCACGGGCAGGCCCGTGTCGGCCATGGTGGCGAACATGTTGGGATCGGCCATGCCACCGGAGACGTCGTTCAAAATGGTCACGCCGGCCGAAGCGCTGGCGCGGGCAACGGCGGCACGCATCGTGTCCACCGAGGTCGCGATGCCTTCCTTGGACAGCGCCTCGATGACGGGCACGACGCGGGCGAGTTCTTGTTCCTCGGTCACGCGGGTGGCGCCGGGGCGGGTGGATTCACCGCCGACGTCGATGATGTCGGCGCCCTGGTCCACGAGGTCGTGGGCGTGGGCGATGGCGCGGTCGAAGGTGTTCCACTTGCCGCCGTCGGAAAACGAGTCGTCGGTGACGTTCAAAACGCCCATGACGAGGCAGCGGTCGGCGTTGAAAAGATCCATGGTTTAACCCCTAATCAGCGTGAGGAATTCCGCGCGGGAGGCCGCTGAGGTCTTAAATCCTCCGCGCATCGCGGATGTTGTGGTCTTGGAGCCGGGCTTGCGGATGCCGCGCATGGTCATGCACATGTGCTCGCATTCGAGGACGACGGCGACGGCCTGCGTATCCAGGCGGTCGACGAGTGCGTCGGCGATCTGGGAGGTCAACCGTTCCTGTACCTGGGGACGGCGAGCATAGCCGTCGGCAAGCCTGGCGAGCTTTGACAGCCCTGTGACGGAGCCGTGACCACCGGGAATGTACCCGATGTGGGCGACGCCGTAGAACGGCAGGAGGTGGTGCTCGCACATGGAGTAGATGGGGATGTCGCGCACGATGACGAGCTCGGTGTGGTTTTCCGGGAACGTCTTTTCCAGGTGGTCGGCGGGGTTGATGTGCAGTCCGCCGGTGTTTTCCTCGAAGGCTTTGGCCACCCGCCGGGGCGTTTCTTTCAGTCCGGGGCGGTCGGGGTCCTCGCCGATGGCGATGAGGAGCTCCCGGACGGCTGCCTGTGCGCGCTCAAAATCGAAATCTGCCACTACTTTTCCTCTTCTTCTTTCTCCGGGAGGCGGAACCCAATCTGTTCCTCCCCCTCCGGGCCGGCCCCGTAGGACTGCCATCCGGGGTGTTTGTGCGGGTCGGTGCGGTCGCCTTCGGGCACCTTCGGGCTTGTCGACGGCTTTGCGTGTCGGCTTATCGACTGTGTCGGCGCCTCCTCGTAGCCCGGTACAACCCAATCCTTCGGCGGCGGCGTGCCACCGTAGACGGGCGCCGGCGTGGAGTTTTCCCCGCGCGGGGTGATGGGGCCGGTGGTGTTTTCCTTCTCGGCGCGCTCTTTCTCGCGGCGGGCGCGGGCGGCGCGGGAGGCCTCGAGGAGGGAGAAGCGCTTTGGCGGTTCCTCGCCGCGCTCCTCGGCAAGCTCCACGGGGGTCTTCACCGGGTCGCGGCCGATCTGCTTGGCAAAGCGGTAGCTCTCGCCGGGGAACACGTCGCCGGAGGGGACGGTCTCGATGCCGTCGAAGATGGCCTCGAGGTCCGGGCGGCGCAGGGTTTCCTTTTCCAGCAGCTTGGACGCGAGCGTGTCGAGGTAGTCGCGGTTGCGCTCGAGGATGGAGTAGGCGGTCTCGTGGGCTTTGTCCAGGAGGTATTTCACCTGCTCGTCGATAATCGCTGCGACCTTGGGCGAGTAGTCGAGGGTGCTGTCCGAGCCACGGCCGACGAACGGATCTCCCTGCTCCTCCCCGTATTTGACGGGGCCGAGATCCGGCGACATGCCGTATTCGGTGACCATCGCGCGGGCAATCTTCGTCGCCTGCTCGATGTCGGCGGACGCGCCCGTCGTGGGGGTGCCGAAGACGAGTTCCTCGGCGGAGCGGCCCCCCATGGCGAACACGAGGTGGGCGAACAGCTCGGCGCGGGTGTTCATGCCCTTGTCGTCCTCCTGCGAGAGGCGGGCGTGGCCACCGGTACGGCCGCGGGCGAGGATCGTCACCTTGTACACGGGCTCGAGGCCCTCCATGACCCACGCGGCGAGCGTGTGGCCACCCTCGTGGTAGGCGGTCATCTTCTTCTCGTGTTCGGAGATGACGCGGGAGCTACGGCGCGGGCCGCCGACGACGCGGTCGGTGGCCTCCTCGAGGGCATCGGCGGTAATGACGTTGCCGCCGATGCGGGCGGTGAGGAGCGCGGCCTCGTTCAAAACGTTGGCCAGGTCCGCACCACTCATGCCGGCGGTGCGCTTGGCCAGGGACTTAATGTCCGCGTCGGGTGCGAACGGCTTGCCCTTGGCGTGCACCTCGAGGATCTTTTCGCGGCCCTTGAGGTCCGGGTTGACCACGGGGATCTGCCGGTCGAAGCGGCCGGGGCGCAGAAGCGCCGGATCGAGGATGTCGGGGCGGTTGGTGGCGGCGATGAGGATGACGCCCTCGCGGTCGCCGAAGCCGTCCATCTCCACGAGCAGCTGGTTGAGGGTCTGCTCGCGCTCGTCGTGGCCGCCGCCCATGCCGGAGCCGCGCTGGCGGCCGACGGCGTCGATCTCGTCGATGAAGATGATGCAGGGACTGTTTTCGCGGGCCTGTTTGAACAGGTCGCGGACGCGGGAGGCGCCGACGCCGACGAACATCTCCACGAAGTCGGAGCCGGAGATGGAGTAGAACGGCACGCCGGCCTCACCGGCGACGGCGCGCGCCATGAGCGTCTTGCCGGTGCCGGGCGGGCCGTAGAGGAGCACGCCGCGGGGGATCTTGGCGCCGAGTTTCTCGTAAATCGTCGGATCCTGCAGGAAGTCCTTGATTTCCTGCAGCTCATCAAGGGCGTCGTCGGCGCCGGCGACGTCGGCGAAGGAGTTCGTCGGCATGTCCTTGGTGAGTTCCTTGGCGCGGGAGCCACCGATGCCGAACATTCCGCCGCCGCCCTGCATCCGCGTGAAGAAGAAGATGAGCAGCCCGAACATGAGGAGCATGGGCAGGATCATCATCAGCATGGAGCCGAAGAAGCTGTCCTTGGTCACCTTCGTGTTGTACGAATCAACCTGAGCGGAGCTCACGGCGTCGAAGACCTGGCCCGTGGCGCGGGCGGGGTATTGGGCGATGATTTCCTCCACGCCCTCTTGCTCTTCCACCGTGATCGGGTTTTTGAGCTTGAGACGCAGCTGCTGCTCGCGGTCGTCGATACGCGCTTCGGAGACGTTGCCGTTGTGCAGCTCGGCCATGGCGACGGAGGTGTCTACCTTGGCAAAGCCGCGGGTGTCGTCCGTCAGCACGGAAAAGCTGAACAGGGCGATGAGGATGATCGTGGCGATGGATGCCCAGCGAATGATCTTCTTGTTCTTATCGTCTGCGGGTGTGGTGTTTTTCGAAGTATCTGGCACTGTGTTAGTTCTCGTACATCCGTGGGTGAAGTGTTCCTACGTAGGGCAGGTCGCGGTAGCGCTCGGCGAAGTCGAGGCCGTAGCCGATGACGAACTCGTCGGGGATTTCGAAGCCGACGTCGAGTAGCTCAACCTTGGCTTTTTGGGCCTCGGGCTTGCGTAGGAGGGTGATGACGTTGAGGGAAGCGGGGTGGCGCGACTTGAGGTTGCGCACGAGCCAGGACAGGGTGAGACCGGAATCGATGATGTCTTCCACGATGAGCACGTGGCGGTTTTCGATCTCTCGGTCGAGGTCTTTGAGAATCCTGACCACGCCGGAGGAGGAGGTGGAGTTGCCGTAGCTGGAGACGGCCATGAACTCCATCTGGCTGGGGATGGACAGTTTGCGGGAGAAATCGGTGAGGAAGTACACCGCCCCCTTCAGGACGCACACGAGGATGAGATCGTCATCGATGTCTTTGTATTCCTGGCTGACCTTGTCCGCCATCTCCTGGATGCGCGTTTGCAGCTGCTCTTCGCTGAGCAGAACTTTTTGCACTTCGTCGCCGTATCGGGACTCACTCATGAGTTTTTCTCCTCTATCTTTATCGCATCGGATACACGCAATGCTACCAATCCTCCCCCGACATCCCGCGGCCCCTGCCCGTGCCACTCGGTCAGAAGCTTGTCGACGCCCTCGACGTGCGGTTTGCTCACCTTCGCACCCGCCGCCCGCAGGGCCCCGGCGATGATGTCCTGCCGGGTAGCCTCCGGCAGGTCCTTGGTGGCCAGCGGGACGGTGGTCGCCGTCATGCGGGTCGCCTCCGCCTGCGTCCGCCGTGCCGCCTGCGCCAGCGCCGGTACGGCATCGCCGCCGACGATGTCTCCGAGTAGTGGCAGCACCTCCCGGCGCACGCGCACGCGGGTGAAGGCGCGGTCCGCGTTCTGCGGGTCGTGCCACGGGGTGACACCGATCTCCGCGCACGTGGCGACGGTGTCCGTACGCCGGACGGCCAGTAATGGCCGGATGATTTGTGCGCCCTCCACCTCGGCGGTTTCTCTCATGCCGCACGTCATGCCGCGCAGGCCGGCGATGAGGAATGTTTCGGCGAGGTCGTCCATCGTGTGCGCGACGCACACGGGGCCACCCCATTCGGCGAACGCACGGTAGCGGGCTTGTCGAGCAGCGGACTCTGTAGGCGGATCCACATTAATCGGAATAACGCGGGCCGCCGCGCCCCAGCTGCGGGCGATGCGGGCTGCCTCCTCGGACACCTCCCGGGAGCCGTCCTGCAGGCCGTGGTCGATGCACAGGGCGGTGACGTGGACGCCCTCGGCGACAAGTGCTGCGGTGAGGGCGAGCGAATCCGGGCCACCGGAAAGACCTACCGCCACCGAGGACGGCACACATCGCCTCACGGCGTTTCTTACCCGCACGAAATGGGGGCTGGGCTCTGGAAATCGGTGCATGTTATTTGCGCAGCGCCGAGGCGAGGGTGTCGAGGGATTCCCGGGCGGCGAGGATATCGGAGCCGTTGGACAGGAACGCGAACGTGTAGACGCTGCCGTCCTCACCGGTGACAGTGCCGGCGAGCCCCGAGGTGGCGTCGAGGGTGCCCGTCTTGGCGCGCACCCAGCCCTGGCCGTCCTTGCCGCCGAAGCGTTCGGCAAGCGTGCCGGAGCCGTAGGCCACAGGCAGGGAGCGCAGCACCGGGTGCAGCTTGTCGTCTGTCGCCGCGGTGTAGAGCGCAATGTCGATGGTGCGGGGTGCAATCCGATTGTCAGCGCTCAGCCCCGAGCAATCGTTGAGGTTCAGCCCATCGGTGGGAATCGACAGGGCGTGCAGCTCGGCGATGACGGCGTCTACAGGGTTGGTGGCCCCCTTGGCCACGGCGAGTTCGCGGCCGATGGCCTCGGCCATGACGTTGTCGGAGTGGTCCATCATGGCGTTGAGGCGGTCGTCGAGGCGCGGGGACTCTACCGTACCGATCTTGGTGGCGGTGGGGGGAACCGTCGACAAGCCTGCGGGGGTGGCACCAGAGCGGGCGGCGACGCTGGCAAGGACATCCTGGGCCGGCGTGTGGGAGCGGGGAACATCGCCCGTTGTCGCGTCGATGCGCGCCTGATTGATCATGACCGGCTCGATGGGGGCGACGAAACCCGCGTCGATGTCGGCGGGGTCCCACGTGGGGGCGAAGGGCTCGAAACCGTCCCAGACGGACGTGTCCAGGACGACCCGCGGGGTGGTGACCATACCAGCCAACCGGTCCAGGGAGGCGTCGGAAAGCCACACATCCCCACCGGCCTTGATATAGCTCGTATCACCGTCCGCGTACACCTCCGTCACCAGACGGTGACCGGCGGGCAGCGCGTGGACCGCGGCGGTGGCGGTGAGCACCTTCGTGATCGACGCCGGACGACCCGGAACATCGGCATTCTTCTCCCACACCGTCTCCCCCGTCTGCACATCCGTGACGATGCCGAAGAACTCCCCCAGCGCCGGATCCTGCGACAGCGCCTCCAGCTCTGGGGCCTGCGCCGGATCAACCGGACCATCCCGGTGAGCGGGCACCGCCAGCGGCGTCGCCGACGGCGGCTGCATCCCCGGAGTTACCGTGGTCGCGCGGGCAGCGGACAAAACGGCGACCGCGACGATCGCCGCAATAACGGCGAGAACCGCCACGATGGCACCAATGAAAAGACCTTTTCTTCGCACCCCACACACTGTAGCGGGTGACCAATTCGAGGACAGACTAGGATGGGAGCGGAGTAAAACGTTTTGACAGAAAGGACTCACATGAGCTTCGAAGTAACCATCGAGATCCCCGCCGGCTCCCGCAACAAGTACGAGATCGACCACGAGACCGGCAAGGTCTACCTCGACCGTTACCTGTTCACCCCCATGGCCTACCCGCAGGACTACGGCTTCATCGAGGGCACCCTCGGCGAAGACGGAGACCCGCTGGACGCCCTCGTCATCCTGCCTGAGTCTGTATTCCCCGGCGTCATCGTCCCCGCGCGCCCGCTCGGCGTGTTCAAGATGACCGACGAGGCCGGCGACGACGACAAGCTGCTCTGCGTTGTCGATGACGTCCGCTACGAGAACTACAAGGACATCGACGACGTCCCGCAGCACGTCAAGGACGAGATCGAGCACTTCTTCGTCCACTACAAGGACCTCGAGCCGAACAAGGAAGTTTCCGGCTCCGGCTGGGCCGGCAAGGACGAGGCCGAGCGCATCTACAAGGAGGCCATCGAGCGCCTCAAGAACGAGGGCTAAACGCGTAGCCCCGCGCCGCCACCCGGACGTGTTCCGGGTGGCGGATTTTTTGGCCGTGATGAGGGCAAAGTGGCCCGCAGACCAGGCCCCAAGACCTACACTTGGCACTATGAGCGAGATCCCCAGCCTCCTGACACAGTCCCCGCTTTTTCAGCTGGAGAAGCTCCGCAAAACGACCCGCGACGCGGTCGATGCCGCCCTTGTGCCCACGGACGTCACGCTCCGGGAGTATTGGGTGCTCACGTGTCTTGCACCCGCGCCCACCGCGCAGCAGGCGGAGATTTCTGCGGCGCTTGGCATCGACCCCTCCGACGTGGTGCGGATCCTGGACAAGCTGGTGCGCAAAGGGCTAGTGACGCGGGACCGGGCGGCGGAGGATCGGCGCCGACAAGTGGTGGCGCTCACCAAGGCGGGGCGGAAGCTGCACAAGAAGCTCGCCAGCGCGGTGACGGAGGCAGAGAAAACGGCCCTGGACGACTCCTCCAAGAAGCAGCTCAAGCAGCTGCGGAAGATGTCCAAGGCCGTGCTTGCACCGGCCGACGAGAAGAACTAGTCGCCGATCTGATCGCGGCCGCGCTTGACCAGCAGCGGGTCGGGCTCGCCGACGATCTCGTGATCCTTGTTTGTGTACTCGAACTTGCTCAAGATGTAGCGCATCGCGTTGAGGCGGGCGCGCTTCTTGTCATTCGACTTGATGGTGATCCACGGGGACTCATCTGTGTCCGTGTAACGGAACTGTTCCTCCTTCGCCCGCGTGTAATCGTTCCACTTATCCAGGGAGGCGAGGTCCATCGGGGACAGCTTCCAGCGGCGCACGGGGTCCACCTGGCGGATGGCGAAGCGGGTGCGCTGCTCCTTCTGGGTGACGGAGAACCAGAACTTCGTCAGCGAAATGCCGGAACCCAGGATCATGTTCTCCAGCATCGGCACCTCGCGCAGGAACTCGGCGTGCTGGGATTCCGTGCAGAAGCCCATGACGCGCTCCACGCCGGAGCGGTTGTACCAGGAGCGGTCGAAGAATACGATCTCCCCTGCCGACGGGAAGTGCTCGATGTAGCGCTGGAAGTACCAGGAGGTGGACTCGCGCGGCGACGGCTTTTCCAGTGCCACGATGCGGGCACCGCGGGGGTTGAGGTGCTCATTGAAGCGCTTGATGGTGCCGCCTTTACCGGCCGCATCACGCCCCTCAAAGAGGATGATGTGGCGCTGGCCCGTTGCTTTGGTCCAGTTCTGCCATTTCAGGAGCTCGATTTGTAGGGCGCGTTTAATGTGCTCGTACTCCGGCCGTTTCATTTGCTCATCGTACGGGTAGTTTTCGCGCCACGTGTCTACGCGTTCTCCATTGGGCTTGACCAGTACCGGATCGTCCTCGTCGCTGTCATCGACGTGGTATCCGTGCAGTTTAGCTAGGTCAAGTACGGGGATTTCCTCATTATCGTCGGCCATACGCACAATAATAGTCAGTTACTAGCCGGCACGCCGGGTGAAATTGAACGCGAAAAATCCCCCGCCTAATCGGCGGGGGATTAGTCGATTAACGCTATTGCGTTGTTGGCCTGAAAAGGCTCAGCTTATGCAAGACCGATGAGGGTCTTGATGCCCTTGGCAACCTCAGCGAGGTTGTCGAGGAGGCTGAAGAGCCAGCCGAAGCCGTCCTGGCTGTTGGAGAGGTTGCCCCAGTTGTTCACTGCGGTCTCGTAGCCCTCGTCAACCTTGAACTTATCTGCATCTGCAGCGTAGTAAGCAATGTTTTCCATGAAAAACTCCTAGTTTGAAAGATCCGGTTAGGGGGTTGTCTTACTTCTTGGGCTTGGTCTCAGTCGGAGCCTCGGGCAGCGGCTTGAGGAGCTTATCGAAATCGAAGAAGTTCGGGTCATCAATGTGGTTGAAGGCCTGGAAGAACTTCGGCAGGTTGGTGAAGATCTTGGTGATGCCCTCAACGAGATCGATGAAGAAGCTCAGCGCATCCTTGATTGCAGACAGATCCATAATTTCTCCTTGGGTTGGCCAGCCCCAAGGGGCTGGGATTACAAGTTCATAACGTCTCTCGACCGTCGATGATTTAATTTAGGCGGTCTCGGCCCTACCGTCAAGCGTTTTATTGCAAACTTTTCCACCAAATTTGCTACGTTTAGTCAGCGTCTACAAAGGCGTAACTTTGCGTTCATTTTTGTGACTTTTCACAATACTTCAAGGTAGACGGGTTTTTAGCGGATCGACTACCTGAAAACGCGGTGAGAATTTTCAAAAAATCTGCCGTTTGTGTAACGCATACGGCATCAAAAAGCGATAAGGCGCGTTCAAACCAGAAAATTTTTCGCACACTCCCCCGCGCGGGGGTAACCAGCGGTTTCTGCATCGTCGACGTAAACAAAAACGGGCACCTCTGACGAGGTGCCCGTGATGTGTTACCGCTTACGCGTCAGCGTGAGGGAGGCTTAGAAGCCGCCCATGCCACCCATCTCGTCGGCGCCGGGGGCTGCGGGAGTCTTGGGCTCCGGCTTATCGGCGACGACAGCCTCAGTGGTGAGGAAGAGGGCCGCAATGGAGGCTGCGTTCTGCAGAGCAGAGCGGGTGACCTTCACCGGGTCGTTGACGCCGGCAGCCATGAGGTCCTCGTACTCGCCGGTAGCGGCGTTGAGGCCCTGGCCTGCGGGGAGGTCTGCAACCTTGGCTGCCACAACGCCGGGCTCGTAACCAGCGTTGGCAGCGATCTGCTTCAGCGGGGCGGACAGTGCCTCACGGACGATGGCAACACCGGTGCCCTCGTCACCCTCGAGACCGAGGTTATCCTTGAGCACCTCGGCGGCCTGCAGGAGTGCGACGCCACCGCCGGAGACGATACCCTCTTCCGCAGCGGCCTTGGCGTTGCGGACGGCATCCTCAATGCGGTGCTTGCGCTCCTTCAGCTCAACCTCGGTAGCTGCGCCGACCTTGAGGACAGCAACGCCACCGGCGAGCTTAGCCAGGCGCTCCTGGAGCTTCTCGCGGTCGTAGTCGGAATCGGAGTTGTCGATCTCAGCGCGGATCTGCTGCTCGCGGCCCTTGATCTGGTCTGCGGAGCCCGCACCATCGACGATGGTGGTGTCGTCCTTGGTCACAACGACCTTGCGGGCGGAGCCGAGGTGCTCGATGCCGGCGGTCTCGAGGGAGAGGCCGACCTCCTCGGAGATGACCTGGCCGCCGGTGAGGATGGCCATATCCTGCAGCTGTGCCTTGCGGCGATCGCCGAAGCCCGGAGCCTTGACAGCGACGGACTTGAAGGTGCCACGGAGCTTATTCACAACGAGGGTGGACAGGGCCTCGCCCTCGACGTCCTCGGCGATGATGAGCAGAGGCTTGCCGGACTGCATGACCTTCTCCAGGAGCGGGAGGAGATCCTTGACGTTGGAGATCTTGGAGCCAACGAGAAGGATGTAGGGATCCTCAAGGACAGCCTCCAGGCGCTCCATGTCGGTGGCGAAGTAGCCGGAGATGTAGCCCTTATCAAAGCGGAGGCCCTCGGTGACCTCGAGCTCAACGCCGAAGGTGTTGGACTCCTCGACGGTGATAACGGAGTCCTTGTTCAGCTCTCCGCCGCCCACGGCGTACATCGCCTCGGCGATCTTCTCGCCGATGGCCGGATCAGCAGCAGAAATGCCAGCGGTTGCGGCGATTTCTTCCTTGGTGTCAATCTCCTTGGCGGTGGACAGGAGCTTCTCGGTGACCTTCTTTACTGCAGCCTCGATGCCGCGCTTAATGCTCATCGGATTGGAACCAGCGGCAACGTTGCGCAGACCCTCGCGGACGAGCGCCTGGGCGAGAACGGTTGCGGTGGTCGTGCCGTCACCCGCGACGTCGTCGGTCTTCTTGGCTACCTCTTTAACGAGCTCCGCGCCGATCTTCTCGTACGGATCCTCGAGATCGATGTCGCGGGCAATGGTGACACCGTCGTTGGTAATGGTCGGGGCGCCCCAGGACTTCTCCAGGACGACGTTGCGACCCTTGGGTCCAAGGGTGACCTTGACAGCGTCGGCGAGGGTATTCAGACCCCGCTCAAGACCGCGGCGTGCTTCTTCATCAAAGGCAATCATCTTAGCCATAGTGGAAGTGATACTCCTTATTATTTGTCGTGCTGTGTAGGTGCCCGCGACGGCGATGGACATCAAGCCCACCTACACTTCGTTCATTTAGCACTCTCAAACTGGAAGTGCTAAAAACCATTTTTAGCACTCAACCCCCGAGAGTGCAAGACAGTAGCCGCTCACCTGGGCGAGGGCTACCATGATGGTTATGACATTGAAATTGGACGGAAAGACGGTGCGCGAAGCCGTCGACAAGCAAAAAGACAGTATCTTTAGTACCCTCAGTGAGCTCGTGGCCTTCAATTCCCCGCGTGGCGAGGCCGGCAACCGCGAGGCTGCGCTGTGGGTAAAGGAAGCGTTTGAAAAGTTCGGTATCGAGATGGAGGCCCACGAGACCTCCGACGGCACGCTTGCGCTTGTTGGCACCCGCGCCGGCGAGGCCGACGCACCCGAGGTCCTCCTCTACTCCCACTACGACGTGGTGCCCGCGGGCGACCCGGAGAAGTGGGATTCCGACCCGTTCACCCTCACCAAGCGCGACGGGCGCTGGTACGGCCGTGGCGCCGCAGACTGCAAGGGCAATATTGCCACGCACCTCGCGGTACTTGAGGCCGTCGAAAAGCTGGGAGGAACACGAGCCAACCTGCGCATTGTCATCGAGGGATCTGAGGAGGTCGGCGGCGAAGGCCTCGACTCCCTCATCGAATCCAACCCCGAGCTGTTCAAGGCGGATGTCATCTGCATCGTGGATGCCGGCAACGCCAAGGCGGGCGTGCCCACCATCACATCCAGCCTGCGCGGCGGCGGCCAGATGGACATCACCATCACAACCATGGCCTCCCCCGCCCACTCCGGTGAGTTCGGCGGCCCTGCACCGGATGCCACCTTCGCCCTCATCCGCACCCTTGACTCGCTGCGCGACGAGGACGGCTTCGTCGTCATCGACGGCCTGGACAACACCGTCAGTTGGGAGGGCCAGCAGTACTCGGCGGAGGACTTCGCCAAGGACGCCGGCGTTCTCGAGGGCGTAGATATTATTGCCGGCGATAAGGGCACGCCCTCCGACCAGCTGTGGTCCCGCGTCGCCGTCACCGTCACTGGCTTTAGCTCCACCCCGGTGGAGGAGGCCGTCAACGCGGTGCCCAACATTGCCCGCGCCCGCGTCAACTTCCGCGTGCCGGAGAAGATGGACGCCCACGAGGTGGCCGAAAAGCTCAAGGCACACGTGGAAAACCATGTGCCGTTCAACGCCCAGTGTGAGATCGAGCTGTCCGAGGTCTCCCAGCCATTTTCCGCCAAGCTCGACGGCCCTGCCATCCAGCTGCTGGAGGAGGCGCTTTCCGCCGCCTACGACGGTGCCGAGGTAGTCAAGGTGGGCATGGGTGGCTCCATCCCGCTGACCACGAAGCTGCAGGGACTCTACCCCGACTCCGAGATTGCCCTGTACGGCGTGGAGGAGCCCGCCGCCAACATCCACTCCCCCAACGAGTCCGTCGACCCGGAGGAGATTTACGCCATCGCCGTGGCTGAGGCGCTGCTCCTGCTGTCAATCTAGCGCGCGTACCCGCCGTGTACCCGCGTTCGCGCGTTCTCCCGAACGCGTTATAAACGAGACAATGCCCGGAACCACGTGGTTCCGGGCATTGCGCTTTGGGCGCGCTATGTAAGTGTTGGTTAGGACATTCTGCCGAACGGCCGAACCTTTAGAGGTTGTCCACTGCGTACTGGGCCTCTTCTGCAGTGAACTTCTCGCCGTATTCGCTCACGAGCTGGTCGTAAATCGCAGACGGGGACATAGCCATGGATTCCTCGTAATTGCGGGCAGATTCCAACGCGTTCTTCTTGTAATCGGCCTTCAGGTTGTCGACGGCGTACTGCGCAGCATCGGGCGAGAACTGGTCGCCATATTCACTTGTCAGCTGGTCATAGATCCCCTGCTTGGACATGTGCATCATGTCTGAGTACGACTTGGCGCTGCGGAGCGCGTTCTTGTACTCCTTGGGCACATCGGCCTCTTTTTCCTTTTCCTCGGTGACCGGTGCTTCCGAGGTTTCCTTTGCGGGGGCTGCCTCGGAGCTTGGTGCGTCGAGGGCTTCCTGCGCCTGCGTGCTCGTCACTGTGGAGGTGACGGGGGTGTCGGCCTGATCTTTGTCACTATCACTGTTTCCGCCGCTGCCGGCGATTCCGATGATGACGACGGCGGCGATGAGCCATACCCACCATTTCTTGTACCAAGGCTTCTTCGGTGCTTCCACGGGCTGGGCCGGGTTTTCTGCGTTGGCAGGCCATTGATTGGTCATGTTCACTTTTCCTTTTTCCTACTCGCATCTAGATGAGCGAAGCGTCTCTAGATGAGCGAAGCGTCTCTAGATGAACCGCGTGGTCCCCGGCGGGGTGCCGGGGAAGAGACCCCGCTGCTGTTCATGACACAAAAGTACAAAGCGGCGGGCACGCGTTCTTACACCTTTTAGAACATGTTCGAACACACGACACGCCCACGCTGGTGCGTGGAGGATGACAAACCCCACTTCGGCGGGGTCAGACCTTTCCCGGTACAATTAAAACGGTTTACCCCACATGTGGGGGATGTATAGCCAACCGATAATGCCCAAACGACAAATGATTGAGCCCACGTGTTAATAACTTTTCTCACACTTCTGATTGCTACCGCGCTCGCGCCGGTACTGGTCAAGGTAGTGGGTCGGGCCGCGTTTGGCATTCTTGCTCTTGTTCCGGCTGCAGGCTTCGCCTGGGTCGTGTCCCTGTTTGTCAACGGGACGTTTGGTTGGGACAAGCCTGGGCTCACCGCCACCATCGAGTGGATGCCCGCAGCGCACCTCAACCTGGAGTTCCGGATGGATGCGCTGGCTGCCATCTTCGCCCTCATTATCTTGGGCATCGGCGCGCTGGTGCTTCTGTATTGCTGGGGGTACTTCGATTCGGCACCGAAGCGCCTGCGGGAATTCGCCGGTGAGATGACGTGCTTCTCGCTGGCGATGTATGGGCTTGTGATTTCGGACAACCTGCTCCAGATGTACGTGTTCTGGGAGATCACCTCGGTGCTGTCGTTTATGCTCGTGGGCTACTACCGCGAGCGCGCGTCGTCACGGCGCGCGGCGGGCCAGGCGCTGATGGTGACCACTCTGGGTGGCCTGGCGATGCTCGTGGGCATCGTGCTCTTGGGCTTCGACACGGGCATGTGGACGCTCTCGGAGCTCACCGGCTCCGGCGTATTGTTCGATTCCCCGGCCGGCCGCGCCGCCGTGGTCCTTGTTTTGGCCGGTGCGCTGAGTAAGTCTGCGATCGCCCCCACCCACTTCTGGCTGCCCGGCGCGATGGCCGCACCCACCCCAGTGTCCGCCTACCTGCATTCCGCGGCGATGGTGAAGGCCGGCATCTACCTTGTTGCCCGCCTGTCGCCGACGTTCCACGAGATCGGCAGCTGGCACCTCGTCACCATCACCCTCGGCGTGTTCACCATGCTGATGGGCGGGTGGATGGCGCTGCGCCAGGTGGATTTGAAGTTGATCCTCGCCTACGGCACGGTGAGCCAGCTGGGCTTTATCATTTCCGTGGTGGCGATCGGCTCGCGGGAGGCGCTCATGGCCGGGTTGGCGCTGACGTTTGCGCACTCGATGTTTAAGGCGACGCTGTTTATGATCGTCGGCGCGATTGACCACACCAGTGGCACGCGCGATGTGCGCAAGATCAGTGGACTGGGCAAGAAGCACCCGTACCTGGCGGTGTTGGCGACGATTGTCGCCGCGTCGATGGCGGGGATTCCGCCGCTGTTCGGGTTCGTGGCCAAGGAGGCCGCCCTGACCGCGGTGATGAACGAGGAGCTGCTCACGGGCATGCCCGGCAAGATCATGCTCGTCGGGCTCGTCGCGGGTTCCGTGCTGACGATGGCGTACTCGCTGCGCTTCCTGTACGGCGCGTTCGCCACCAAGCCCGCTAGCCACCCCTCCGGTGGTGGCACGTCGGAGCCGATCCTCACCATGGATCGGATGGTTCCGCAGCTCATTATCTCGCCGACGGTGCTCACCCTCACCACGATTGTGTTCGGTTTGTTCCCCGGGCTTCTCGACGTTCCCATCCAAGCCGACCTGGAGCAAATGTGGGGCCTTTCCGATGAGGCACCGCACCTGGAGCTGTGGCACGGCCTCACCCCCACCCTCGCGCTCAGCGCGTTTATTATCCTCGCCGGTGCGATCATGCACTGGCAGCGCGGTGTGGTCGCCCAGCTGCAGTTCGAGCAGCCGGCCCTGGGCAGCGCTGACTACGCCTACGATGCCGTCCTTGATAGCCTGCGCAGGTTGTCGCTGAAGACGACGGCATCCACACAGCGTGGCTCCCTGCCCCTCAACCAGTCGGTTATTTTCTTAACACTCATGCTCGTGCCACTCGTCGCCCTACTCGCGGGCGAGCGCACCGACGTGCGCATGGTGCTGTGGGACACACCGCTGCAGGGCATCATCGCCCTCATCATGATCGTGGCGGCTATTGCTGCAACACGGCTGAACAATCGCCTGTCCGCCCTCATCATGGTGGGCATGACAGGCTACGGCCTGTCCATGATTTTCGCCCTTTACGGTGCGCCGGACCTGGCGCTCACGCAGGTGCTCGTGGAGACCATCTCGATGGTTATCTTCATGCTCGTGCTGCGGAAGCTGCCGGTGACCACCGTCGTTCCACCGGACAAGAAGCTTATCCGCCCTAGGGCGTGGCTGTCCGTGGCTCTCGGCGTGGTCATCGTGGTGCTGTCCACCTTCGCCTCCAACGCGCGCTCGGCAACACCGATCAGCGTGTACATTCCGGAGCTAGCCAAGGAGATCGGCCACGGCGCGAACGCCGTCAACGTGCTCCTCGTGGACCTGCGTGGCTGGGATACGCTCGGCGAGATTTCCGTCCTCGTCATCGTGGCTACGGGCGTGGCCAGCATCGTGTTCCGCAACCGCGACTTCACCCGCACCAGCGCCCGCCCGGTGCTCATGGATAACGGCTCGCAGTGGCTATCTTCGCTGCCACACACGGATGTGCAGCGCAGCCGCTCCATCATGATCGACGTGACCACACGCCTGCTGTTCCCCTCGATGATGGTGCTCGCCGCGTACTTCTTCTTCGCCGGGCACAACGCCCCCGGTGGCGGCTTCGCCGGTGGCCTCGTCGCCGCGCTCGCGATCGCGCTGCGCTACCTCGCCGGTGGCCGCGAGGAGTTCGAGCTCGCCTTCCCCATCGATGCCAACCGCGTCCTGGGCACGGGCTTGCTCCTGTCCGCCGGCACCGCGCTGATCCCCATGTTCTTCGGCCGCACGCCGCTGAGCTCCCACTACTGGGAGATTCCCCTCCCGTGGATCGGGGATGTCACCGTCGTCAGCGCGCTCGCCTTCGATGCCGGCGTGTTCCTCATCGTCATCGGCCTCGTATTGCACATCATCGAGTCGCTCGGCTCGCAGCTCGACCGCGACGAGGACATGCGTAAACAGCGTGCCCGCGACAGGCGCCGCCGGATGGAACGCCGGAAGGCGAAGCTGCGTGCCAAGCAGCACGCCGCCGCGCAGCACGCCAAGTACCACGTACCAGGAGAGGAGGAGAACTAAATGGCATCGAACTTATTCCTGCTCATCACTGCGGGTGTGCTCATCTCCGCCGGCGCGTATCTCCTCCTGGAGCGCGCCATGACCAAGATGCTCATGGGCATCATGCTCATGGGTAACGGCGCGAATCTCCTGCTGCTGCTCTCCGGCGGTCGCTCCGGCCAGCCGCCTATCGACGGCCGGGACAGCGAGCTCACCGAGAAGGTCGCCGACCCGCTGGCCCAAGGCATGATTCTGACCGCCATCGTCATCTCCATGGCGATGACCGCCTTCATCCTTGCGCTCGCGTTCCGCCAGTACCGCTACCGCAGCGCCGATTACATTGAGAACGACGCCGAGGATGCAGCCATCGCCATGCGGCCGCCGACAGCCGCAGCCGCCCCCGACCACGATGCCTCCGATGACCCGGAGACCGGGCGGGCGACGAGCGAGGGCGACGCCTTCGGGCCGCAATCCTTCGAGGCCCCCGTAACCAACGAGGACGATGTAGCTGAGGGGGAAGCAGACGACGAAGCGTCGACAAGCAAGAAAAAGAAGGAGGAGGATAAATGACACTTCACGATGTTGAGATGTTCCTCTTCCATCTCCTTCCCTACCTCGTGCCGATGCCGATTCTGCTACCGGCGATCACCGCGGCGCTCGTGCTGTTTTTCACCCGCTTCAAGCGCGTGCAGCGCGGCCTGACGATGCTCTCCTACGTGCTGCTCATCATCTTGTGCTTCACCCTGCTCTACCTCGTTGACCAGTACGGCATCCAAACCGTGCAGGTCGGTGGCTGGGACGCCCCCATCGGCATCACACTTGTTGCCGACCGCCTGTCCACCCTCATGCTGTCCGTCAGCGCGCTCGTGCTGTTCTCCGTCATGTGGTTCGCCATGGGCCAGGCGCAGCGCGACGGCACCGAGGAAGAACCGGTAGCGATCTTCCTACCGGCATATCTGCTGCTATCCATGGGCGTGAACATCGCGTTCCTCGCCGGCGACCTATTCAACCTGTACGTCGGGTTCGAGGTATTCCTCGTGGCCAGCTACGTGCTGCTCACCCTCGGCGCGAGCGCCAAGCGCGTCTCCGCCGGCATCTCCTACGTCATGATCTCCATGGTCAGCTCCATGGTGTTCCTGTTTGCCCTCGGCATGATCTACGCCTCCGTCGGCACCGTCAACATGGCGCAGATCGGCGAGCGGATGGAGCAGGTCCCCAGCGGCACCCGCGCCGCCATGTTCGCCGTGCTCCTCATCGCCTTCGGCATCAAGGCGGCGGTGTTCCCGCTGTACTCCTGGCTGCCGGACTCCTACCCCACGGCCGCGGCTTTGATTACGGCCGTGTTCGCCGGGCTTTTGACCAAGGTCGGCGTGTACTCCATCATCCGCGCCCGCACCGTCATGTTCACCGACGGCTCGCTGGACACGATGCTCATGTGGGCGGCGCTATTCACCATGCTCGTCGGCATCCTCGGCGCCATGGCGCAAAACGACATCAAACGATTGCTGTCGTTCACCCTCGTCAGCCACATCGGCTACATGATCATGGGCATCGCTATCGGCACGCCACAGGGGCTATCGGGCGCGATCTTCTACGTCGTCCACCACATCCTCGTGCAGACAGCATTGTTCCTCGTCGTCGGCCTCATTGAGCGCCAGGCGGGCTCCACCTCGCTGCGCTCACTCGGCTCGCTGGCCAGCGGCTCCACGCTGCTCGCCGCGCTGTACATCGTGCCCGCCCTGAACCTCGGCGGCATCCCGCCGTTTTCCGGGTTCCTGGGCAAGATCATCCTCATCGAGGCCGCCGCCGACTCCGGCACGGGCCTGGACTGGCTGCTCGTCGGCGGTGCGGTGATCACGTCGCTGCTCACGCTGTACACGATGATGAACGTGTGGTCCAAGGCGTTCTGGCGCGACCGCAAGGACGCCCCCGAGGGCTCCAAGGTGGAGATCCGCCCGACGCCGCTGACAGAAGTCACCGTCCACGTGGACCTGAAGGAGCGCACCGACGTGGGACGCATGCCCTTCGGCATGGTCGCCCCCACCGCGCTGCTCGTCGCCGCGTCGCTCGCCGTGACTGTGCTCGCCGGTCCGATTTCCACGATCACCACGCGCTCAGCCGAGGCTGCACAGGATGTTTCTCGTTACCGCACCGCCGTCCTTGGCGACCAGGCCGCGGAGAACTCCGCCGCCGTCAAGCCCGGCCGCACCGTGGAGATGCAGCACTCGGATCCGAACCAGCCGGACGAAAACTCCGTCCTCGAACCATTGGAGGGGGCTCACAAATGACCGCATTCATTCGCCGCATCCGGCCCTTCAGCCTCATCTGGCTCGCCGCCATGTGGTGCCTCCTCTACGGAGAGGTAACCCTCGGCAACGTGCTGGCGGGCCTCGGCATCGGCATCGTCATCCAGCTTGTCTTCCCGCTGCCGGCGCTGCCGATGCAGTCCGTCCACGTCGATCTCGGCGCACTCGCCGCCCTTATGTGGATGTTCGTCACCGGCCTCATCTCCGGCGCGGTTAGCGTCTCGTGGCTGGCGATCCGCCCGCAGGAACCACCGAAGTCCGCTATCCTCACCGCCCCCATGCGCGTGAACACGGACTTCGCCATGGTCACCGGCGTATCGCTGTACAACCTGCAGCCCGGCGGCACCGTCCTTGATATCGACCTCGCCCGCCACGAGTGGACCGTCCACCTGCTCGACGCCTCCACGCCGGAGAAGATCGAGCAGGGCTTCGCCGATATCGCCGACCTTGAGCGCCGCCTCCTCGCCGCGTTTGAGGGTGGCGCCGTCGCCGACAGTACTGCTGCCGACGGATCAACCAAGGCGGTGAAAGGACTCGCATGATGTACCACATTTTGCTCCTCATCGCGGCCGTGATGTTCGCCGTCGCTTTCCTCCTTGTTGGCTACCGCATGCTCGTGGGCCCCAACTCCATGGACCGCATGCAGGCGCTCGACACCACCGTCGCCATCCTCCAGTGCGCGCTCGGCGCCTACATCTGCTGGTCGCTCGACACCACCGTGGTCAATGCCATGGTCGTCCTCGCGCTGCTGGGCTTCATCAGCTCCGTCGCCGTCACCCGATTTAGGAAGAGGGATGAGTAATGGATGTTCTCAATGCACTCCCCTGGCGGGGGCTTTTCGACGCCCTGTCGATCACTTTCATCCTCATCGGGGCGTTCCTTTGCCTCTCCGCCTCCCTCGGCCTCGTGCGCTTCCACGACACCATGGCCAGGCTCCACGCGATCACGAAACCCCAGTCCCTGGGCATCGTGTTTACGCTCCTCGGTGTTGCGCTGCGCGTGACCGCCAGCCCCACCTTCGGCCCAGCGGAGCGCGGTGACCTCGGCATCTGTGCCCTGATCATTATGTTCACCCTGCTCACCGCACCCGCCGTGGGGCAGCGACAGGGGCGCATCACCCGCCGCGAGAAGCTCTATGACCCGGAGCACCTCTCCCGCAACGACCTCAAACAAAAGGACCCCAAGAAGAAGAGGGACCCGTCCAAGGACGATCCCGCCAAACTTGGGGAGCGGAAGAAGGCGCGCGAGGCGGAGCAGAAACGGCAGCGCCGCGCCGCTGCCGAGGAGGCCCACAAGGAGATTCAGCTCCGCCACAACGAGAAGGGCGAAGCCGACATCGTCTCCGAGGACTCTTAGAAAGAATCCCCCAGCAGGTTTGCTGGGGGATTTTGCTGCTCTTAGGCGTATTCTTCTTGCGCTTCTTTGAGCCTCTGCTTCGTCTCTGCGATCTGTTCTTCCAAGGTGGCAGCGCGCGCCTGGACCACCCACAGCGACACCGGGATGAGTCCGGCGGTGGCGTTGATGAGCAGGTTAGATACCGTCGCGCCGGTGAACACCGGGTTGATGGGCAGCGTGGCGTCATCGGGGATGATGTTCGATTTGGCACCGGCCTGGATGGAGCCGACGGTGACGACGGCCGTGTCGCTCGGGGCGATCTCGCGGGCGACGATCGTCTGCAAGCGCATGAAGATATACGAGGCGAGAACCACTGGGTCAATGCCCAGCTGCGGCATGGAACCATGGGAACCCTTGCCAAACACCTTCACGCGGATGGACGCCGCAGCCGTGAAGATGGAACCCGGCTTTGAGCCGACCGTGCCACCCGGGATGGAGGCCAAAACGTGCTGGCCAAGGTAGACATCCAGGGGCGGAAGGACATCAGCAACATTGTTGTCCACCATGTCGCGGGCACCCTGCGCAGTCTCCTCCGCAGGTTGGAACACGCCCACGTAGGTGCCGCTCCACTTGTCCTTGTGGTCATTGAACAGCTTCAGCGCAGTGAGCACGCTCATGATGTGGAAATCGTGTCCACACGCGTGGCTTACCCTTCGAGGCGTACTCCTTGCCGGAATGCTCCGGCACGGGCAGCGCGTCAATGTCGCCGCACATGGCCACCGTTTTTGATGATAGCCACCACGCCCGTATTTCCTACGCGGTGGTTTTCAATCCCGAACTCGTCAAGATCAGCCAAGATATCCCCTTTCTGGGTAGCATTATTTGTTTGCAACCCAAATTGTTACTACCTTTTGCAGTCCTAAGCATGACGATGTGACCAAATTCCGTAACATTTTTGTTTCTTTAAAATTTGTGCGGTTTCCACTGGTCTTTTGGCAGCACCCGCCCACGGTTTTCTTCCAACGCACGCTCAACCGAGAGCAACCAATCCCCTGAAGTGAACGATTTCGAGTCGATCCGCACAACGCGAACTGCCTCCGTCGTGAATTTCCTTTCCCGCTTCCGCTCGTCTACAGCTGCTTTTGCTGGCTCTACCCCGAATTGACCTTCCAACTTCCCCCGTCCGTCATACTCCAAAGCTACTGACGATTCCGGATCAAGGAAATCTGCACGGCCGATCCACTCCCCCGCAGCACTGAACACGTCAACCTGCTGGATAAACCCCGTAATCCCCGCCGTATGAAGCCCGACTTTCACCTCAGCTTCTCGCACACTCTCGGACCGCCCATCGATGAGCTGCGCTGCAACCTCGGCCGACTCCACGTTGTCACAGTACCTGCGGTTCTGGATTGCCTTCTGTAAATCTCCAGGATCAAGTTTGAAATCCCGCACCAACTTGTCCCCCAAAGCCACAGCTGAGGGCACGTCGTACCAGCGGGAGATATCGACAACGGTTTCCGCAGCTGATGACACTTTGATGAGGTGGCCGTAAATTTCAACAGTATGCACGTCGACATCGGGAACACTCCGGAACCGGAGGGATGAATGAGAACGATTCGATCTCCCGTGCGCCTCTGGAACGAATTTTATCCATTGATCTAAATACGGAAACAGCAATACAGCGGCAGCAGATTTTCCCACCAGAGTATGGCGCCCGGCGCCGATTGCGACAGACGCAACAAAGGATTTCTCACCAGGCTTCAAACCATAGAACTGCTTCTTTGGGTAGTACACCCCGCTGGACAGCTTTATCAATTCCCCCCGGCGATTACGTGCCGATAGTTTTTGGCGTTGTGAGTTACTGAGTCCCCGAGTGAAAATGAGACCTTCCCCGATATTCATGTTTGAATTCTGACACAGCGCAGCACCACGTGCCACTTGAAAAGCAGGTACCAAATTTTTAGGTAGCTCTAACGCTCTCAGGAAAAATCGACCAGGGCCGATACACACATGTACGCATTAGAGCTACCTAAATTTTTGGCACCACGCTAAGGACGGGCACACAACCTACAGGTACGAGTCCCGGATCGCATCCATCCAGCCGCCGGCCTTGTACAAAGCCCGCTGTCGCTCATAGGCGCCCTGCTCAATGACGGTAAGAACCTGGCGGAGATCCCCCTCGCAGCCGAACTCGCGGGCCAGCGGCGTGAGGCGCTCCACCCACAAGGCGAGCTCGTCGCGAACCCACGCCTCGTTGGTGTCCCGGTCGATGATGATCTCGGCGTCGAGGCCGTAGCGGGCGGCGCGCCACTTGTTCTCGGAGACGTGCCAGGGCTGGAGGATGGGCAGGGGGCCGTCGTCAAGCATCCGGTCGAAGTAGACGACCATCATATGCGTGAAGGCGACGATGGCGCGGAGCTCTGTGAAATTGGTGGGCGAATCGGCGATGCGCACCTCGATGGTGCCCCACTTGCCGGAGGGACGGATGTCGAAGTGCATGTAGCCAATGTGGCTGACGACACCGGAGCGCTGCTGGTCGATCTGGAAATTCGACCACTCCTCCCAGCTTTGGAACTGGTAGGGCATGCCGGCGGTGGGCAGCTGCTGGTACAGCATGGTGCGCGTGGAGGCGTAGCCGGTATCCATCCCGTCCCACCCGGGAGAGGAGCAGGCAAGCGTGAGTAGCTGCGGGTAGTGCGCCATGAGAGCGTTGATGATCGGCCACACGCGGTCCTCGTGCCGGATGCCCACGTGCACGTGGAGGCCCCAGATGAGCATTTGCATGCCCCAGAATTGGGTGCGCTCAATGATCTCCGAATAGTGGGATTTGTGGGACAGTTCCTGGTCCTGCCAGTGGGCGGTGGGGTGGGTTCCGGAGGCCCACAGTTTCTTGCCATGCTTTTCGACGATCGGTCGCACGTGCTCAAGCTTTTCTTGAAGGTCACGCACCGCGTCAGGGGAACTCGTGTGGACACCGGTGACGAGTTCCAGCGTGTTGGTGAGCAGTTCGGGGACGACCCCGTCAATGCCGAAGCATTCCTCCGGGGACCGGACGAGATCGCCGCTTTCGGGGTCGACACAAGCTACCTCCCATTCCACGCCGAGGGTGTGATGGGGGGAGCGGTTAAATTCTTCCATGAGCCTCTTACTGGAGATCTTGCGTCACCACGACGACCAGCCCGGGGTAGTGCTCCACTGCGGGGATCTTGGGGCCGTAGTTAATGCCTAGTTGGTTGGCCACGCGCTTGGCGGCCGCTTCTTCACCGGGGCTGTAGTACACCATGGACTGTGGGGTCTCCACATCCGGCAGGTTTCCTACTGTGCCTGTGGGATTACCGGTAGAGGTGAGCCGGTTTGCCACATCGGCGGCGAGCCCTTGAACTGTGGAGTTGTTGAGGACGTTGACCAGGGGGTGGGTGTCCGGTGCATCGGCCTGTCTCTTATACACATCTGACGCTGCCGACGACTCCTTACGTGTAGAT